>Ga0335074_10000024_pt1 | contig 304260 bp, 297 predicted proteins | sample Lox_Sample_23_FD_206715 | JGI IMG/M metagenome (GOLD analysis project Ga0335074, IMG submission 206715) | Soil microbial communities from Loxahatchee National Wildlife Refuge, Florida, United States - Lox_Sample_2.3 | ecosystem: Environmental > Terrestrial > Soil > Wetlands | place: USA... | reverse complement strand
CACCATCCCCAAAAGGCACACACCCCGCCGATGACACACCCCTGGAAAAAACAAACCTACCGGGCGATCTCGACGAAGGGACATCTCTAACGAGTTTCAGGGGGACATCCCAGCCGAGCTTGTACACGGTGGGTGGCACGGTCGCGGCTGGAGCGCCCGGGCCCTTCGACAAGCTCAGGATGACAGAGGTGGAACTGTCATGGTGAGCCTGTCGAACCACGACACCATCGAAGCGCCCCAGCGCCCCTCCATCACGCATCGTGTCCTCGCTGGAAAGGGTTCAAATGGAAATCGTCCGACTAAATCAAAAGCGCACGCGCGGCTCCAAAAATAACGAGGCGCCGCATTACTGCGGCGCATTGCGGCTGGAGCGCCAACGGAATCGAATTTTTTGCACACCGCCCGCTTTTGTGGATTTCCCCGTGAAATCGGTTCCTCAAGACCCTCTCCGTCCCGTGTCGTCCCGCCTCGTAGGCTGACATTGGGCTGACGGAACGACTTAGGCTGCGGACTTTCGCGGGCGCCCCCCCTTGGCGCCGTTCGCCCTAGACGCCGTCGCGCGTGCCGGAGACTTCTTCGAAGCATTGATACGGGCTCCGATCGTTCCGAGCGTTGACTCGCCAGCGGCTAGCACGAGCAATTGCTCAAGGAGCACCCCGTCATCCACGGAGTCTGACCACAGAGATTCGCGCGCGGGCAGAATTGCGAGATCAGTTAGTTGCCCGGGGCGAGCTTTAGCAAATCCCGGGATGGCCTTTCGCGGTACAGCGAGCGTTGCGCCAGTGGAGAGGACGCTGACGATCGAATCGCATGACTTATCATATCGCGCTGAGATGATTTTCGTTGCCGTCTTCTCTCGTTCGCGCGTGCGCTTAACAGCCTGACGAATCTCAACGTCTGTCGTGAGCACTCTGCCCTTGGTAGATTTCATTGCCCTAATCCCCATGGCTTTTTTCCCAAAGCGCCAATAGGAACAGCGGCGCCGGCGTGATCGCCTGAAATGGCCCTGAAACGAACTTGGCCTATTCGCCTACTGCCCACTCCACTTTACGATAGAACCTAAGCCTAGGTTTGTCAATATTCGTAAGGCCGCGAGTGCCGACAGCACGAACGACCCCCACGGCCCGGCATTGTGTTCACCCGACATTGTGTTTAGTGGATCGACAGCTCAAGCTCAGCCGGAGTAAACCCATGATGGCTCGCTCGATCCTCGGAAAATGTCTCCGGATTGCTCGCGTGAACTGGAAGCGGTCAATTCCCGCTTTACCAAATTCGTGGCAGCAGATCCGCGTTGTAGACTCGCTTTCCGCCTCGCCCGCGGCGCGTTCGTCGACTTCTCATTGCTCGCGGCGATCGCGGCGGTAATTTCCGTGCGGCGCCGCCCGATCATCGTGATGAGCCTGTCGAACCACGACGCCATCGAGCGCCCGGCCTACCTCCATCCCGCGTAAGCGGGTTGTCGGGTAGCTCTGCGGAACTCACGAGAACGCCATGAGTTTGTTTTCGCCCCGCACGCCGCGCATCACGGAGTGATTGTCATAGCGATCCTCGTTGCGTTCCTCGTGCTCGTGAATCTCGCGTTCGCATTTCGCAGCCAGTACATCGCCTTCAATTCCCGTTTTGCGCTCGAATCCGTCCCTGCGCCGAAGGTCGCGCCGAAAATCAGCATCATCGTGCCGGCGCGTAACGAAGCGCACCAGATCGAACAATGCGTGCGCTCGCTGCTTGCGCAAGACTATCCCGACTTGGACGTCATCGTGCTGGACGATTGCTCCGAAGATCGTACCGCGGCGATCGTTGCACGCGTCGCTGCCGAAGATCCGCGCTTGCGCTTGATCCACGGCGAGCCGTTGCCGGAAGGTTGGGTGGGGAAGCCGTGGGCGCTCGATCAGGGCGCCCGGCGTGCCGACGGGGACTGGCTGCTATTCACCGACGCCGACACGACGCATGAACCCGGCGCACTGAGTGCGGCGTTCGGCTACGCTCGCGCCGGCAATCTCGACGTACTCAGCGTGCTGACCGAACAGGTCATGCAGACGCCGGCCGAGCGGATCTTTCTGCCCAGCATTCTGTGGACGATCGCCTTTGCGATCGGATCGCTGAAGGCGATCAACGATCCGGCGCGCGAGAGCGCCTTGTTCAACGGCCAGTACGTGCTCGCTTCGCGCCGTGCGTACGCCGCGATCGGCGGCCACGAAGCGGTGCGCGGCGAGATCGCCGAGGATCTCGAGCTCGCGCGGCGATTCAAGCGCGATGGTCGCTTTCGTACCGCGCTCGTCAACGGGAATGGGCTCGTACGCGTGCGGATGTACTGTTCCTTCCGTGAGCTCTGGCAAGGGTTCGTCAAGAATTTTTGGGTCGGCGCGCGCGATCAACATGTGCTGGCGGCAATCGGCGTGTTCTTGCTCGCCTGCGTCTCCCCGCTCACGCCGATCGTGCTCATCGCCGCGCTCGTCCTGCACGCATCGGCATTTGCCGTCGCGCTGGCGATCGCGATGTGCTCGGCGATCGCCGGTGCGGCGCCCGGCATGCGGCGGCTCGGGCTCGGTGCGTCGTCGCCGCTCTATCTACCGATCGGTATAAGCGCGGTGGCGGCCATTTTCCTCACGTCAATCGTTCGTCACGCCTGCGGCGGCGTTTCCTGGCGCGGTCGTCGGTATGCTTGACATGCCGAATCCGGCATGGTAGGGTGCGAGAAATGCTTCTGACCGCGCTCCTCATCGTAGTCCTCGTCCTTATTAGCCGTTCGTCGCCGAATCGGTTGGGATTGACTACTGCGTAAGGATTAGCGAAAAACGCACTAGCACGAGGCCCCGCCGGTTCGGCGGGGCCTCGTGTTTTCTTTATTGGAGGTCATCGTGCACGGGAGGCGTACGGGCGCAGCCATCGTTCTCGATACGCTCGAGAACCTCGGGGTCGAAACGGTCTTCGGGTATCCGGGCGGCGCGATCATGCCGCTCTATGACGCGCTCTACGATCACCGGCTCGCGCACGTACTGGTACGGCACGAAGCGGCCGCCGTTTTTGCCGCAAGCGGCTACGCGCGCTCGACCGGACGCACCGGCGTCTGCGTCGCGACCTCAGGGCCCGGTGCGACGAATCTGATCACCGGCATCGTCGATGCGCTGATGGACAACGTCCCGCTCGTCGCGCTGACCGGACAAGTGCGCACGGCGGTGATGGGAACCGACGCATTCCAGGAAGTCGACGTCGCGGCGATTACTCATCAGGTGACCAAACGCAACATCGTCGTGCGCTCGATCGATCAGATCGAGCCCGCGCTGCGCGAGGCGTTTTCGTTGGCTTCGGGTTCGCGGCCGGGGCCCGTGCTGGTCGATCTTCCAACCGACGTGCTGCGGGCGCTCGTGCCTTCAGAGCACCTCGATCCGCGTGTCGAATCGAGTTCGCCTCGGGCCAAGCCGCAGGCTGAGCCGGCGTTGCTCGACGCGGCGATCGCCGCGCTGGCAACGGCGGAGCGGCCGGTCGTCATCGTCGGCGGCGGCGCGCGCTGGTCGGGCGCGACCGAGGTCTTTCGCTCGTTCGCGGCGCGCGCCGGTGCTCCGATCGTGGCGACGCTCCACGGCTTGGGGGCGGCGTATCCGGGCGACCCTGCCTTCTTGGGAATGCTCGGTATGCACGGCTGGAAGCGCGCGAATCATGCGGTCGCGAAAGCCGACGTGATCTTCGCGCTCGGCATGCGCTTCGACGACCGCGTGACCGGCGATCCGTCGAAATTCGCACCCAATGCGCGTACGATCGTGCACGCCGATATCGATCGCTCCGAGTTCAACAAGGTCGTGCCCGCGCAGATCACGCTGCACGGCGACTTGCGCGAAACGCTGGTCGCGCTCGATCATCGCCTGGCTCGCGTCGCCCTTCCCTCGTTCGCGCAGTGGCGCGCGCAGGCGTGCGCTCCGCACGAACGGCTACCTTGCGACGATACGCGCGACGACCACCTCTCCGCAACCGATTTTCTGGATGCGCTCTTCGCCGCGCTGCCCGCCGACGCAATCGTCAGCACCGACGTCGGCCAGCATCAGATGTGGGCGGCGCAGCGCGTGCGTGCGAGTCATCCGCAGCACTTCCTCACCTCGGGCGGCCTGGGTTCGATGGGTTTCGGTTTGCCGGCCGCGATCGGCGCGCAGGTCGCTCATCCGGGGCGCACCGTGGTCGCGATCGTCGGCGACGGCGGCTTCCAAATGTCGATGGCGGAACTCGCAACACTGCGCCGGCACGATCTGCCGGTCAAGATCGTCTTGCTCGACAACCGCAACCTCGGCATGGTGCGGCAGTGGCAGGAGCTCTTTTACAATGCGCGCTACTCGGCAACGGCGCTGCCCGACAATCCCGAGTTCACCACGATTGCACGCGCCTACGGAGTCGAAGCGCGTCTGGTCGATCACGCGAACGCCGTGGACGCGGCGATCGCGCGGATGATCGAATCGTCAGGGCCGATGTTGTTGCACTGTGCATGCTATCCGCACGAGAACGTGTGGCCGATCATCCCGTCGGGCAAGGGCGTCGACGATCTGCTCGAGGCCTTACCGGCGTGAGAACCGTTACCGCGACCGACGGCCGGCTGCTCGCCCGCATCATTCACCTTGCCCACCGCTTCGGTTGCACGTATACCAGCGTCGCCTCGCAGCGCGCCGGCGCCGCCTATCGCATCGAGTTCGCTTTCGCGGGCCCGGGCGATGCGCTGCGCCGTCTCGATGCCCAAATCACCAAACTACTCGATGACGACAGGGAGACCATGGAATGAACGCCCTCTACGATCACGATACCGACGCAGGGACGCTGCGCGGCAAAACGATCGCCATTATCGGCTACGGCAGCCAAGGCCGCGCGCATGCGCTCAACCTGCATGAGTCGGGAGCGCGCGTGGTCGTCGGACTGCGCGAAGGCTCCGCCTCGTTCGAGGAAGCGAAGCGCGACGGTCTCGACGCGCAGACGGTCTCGCATGCCGTCTCGATTGCCGACGTGGTGATGGTACTCGCGCCGGACGAAGAGCACGGCGCGCTCTACATGCGCCAGATCCACGAGCACCTCGCGCCCGGGGCGTATCTCGCCTTTGCTCATGGGTTCTCGATTCACTTCGGAACGGTCGTTCCGCCCAAGACGGTGAACGTGTTCATGGTCGCGCCGAAAGGGCCCGGTTCGCTCGTCCGCACCGAGTACGAAGCCGGACGCGGCGTGCCGGCGTTGATCGCCGTGCATCAAGATCCGAGCGGCGATACGCGCGCGGTGGCGCTTGCGTATGCGGCCGGAATCGGCGCCGGACGCGCCGGCATACTCGAGACGACGTTCAAGGAAGAGACCGAAACCGATCTCTTCGGCGAGCAAGCCGTGCTCTGCGGCGGGCTCACCTCGCTGATCCAAGCGGGCTTCGAAACGCTGGTGGAAGCCGGCTACGCGCCGGAGATGGCCTACTTCGAATGTATGCACGAGATGAAACTCATCGTCGACTTGCTCTATGCGCGCGGCATCGAAGGGATGCGCGATGGTATCAGCAACACCGCCCAATTCGGCGACTACACGCGTGGGCCGCGCGTCATCGGGAGCGAATCGAGGGCGGCGATGCGCGCGATTCTCGCCGAGATCCAGAGCGGCGCGTTCGCGCAGGAATGGGTCACCGAGCACGCGGCGGGCAAACCGCGCTTCAACGAATACAAGCGCCGTTCCGACGCGCACCCGATCGAGCGCATCGGCGCGCAGCTGCGCTCGCTGATGCCGTGGATGCGCGAACCGGCGATCGCGGCCGAGGCGAAGGCCCGTACCGACGAGGACATGAAGTTCAGGGTATGCTGAGTCACATTCTCACCCAGGGCGCCACGCGCGCCGCGGCGCGCGCGATGTTCAAGGCCAATGGCTTCACCGACGAGGATTTGCGTAAGCCCTTGGTCGGTGTTGCCAACACGTGGGTGGAGACGATGCCATGCGGGTACCATCTGCGCGAGCTGGCCGAGCACGTCAAGGCCGGCGTGCGGGCGGCGGGCGGCACGCCGATGGAATTCAATACGATCGCGATCAGCGACGGTATCACGATGGGGACGCCCGGAATGAAAGGTTCGCTGATCAGCCGCGAGGTGATCGCCGATTCGATCGAATTGATCGGGCGCTCGCATTACTTCGATGCGATGGTGGGGTTGGTCGGCTGCGACAAGACCATACCCGGAACAGCGATGGCGTTTGCGCGTTTGAACGTTCCGTCGGTGATGATTTACGGCGGATCGATCGCACCGGGAAAGCTCGACGGGCGGGATCTCACGATCGTCGACGTGTTCGAAGCGATCGGCGCGCACGCACGCGGGACGATCGACGATGCGCAGCTCAAAATCATCGAAGATCGCGCTTGTCCGGGGCCCGGCGCGTGTGGTGGGCAGTACACCGCCAATACGATGGCGATGGCGATGGAATACCTCGGGCTCTCGCCCGTCGGCAGCGCCAGTCCGGGCGCAACGTCGCAGCGGCGCGCGCAGTGGGCGCATGACGCGGGCACGATCGTCATGGAGCTGCTCGCCAAGGAGGTTCGTCCGCGCGACCTGCTCACCCGCGCCTCGTTCTTGAACGCGATCGCGCTCGCGGCGGCAACCGGCGGCTCGACCAACAGCGTGCTGCATCTGCTCGCGATCGCGCACGAGGCGGGCGCGCAGCTCTCGATCGAGGACTTCGATAGCGTGAGCCGGCGCACGCCGATCATCGCCGATCTGCGTCCGGGCGGAAAATACGTCGCGCTCGACGTCGATGCGGCGGGCGGAACGCAATTGCTCGGCCAGCGTCTCGCGCAAGGCCATCTCGTCGACGTGTCGGTGATCACCGCGACCGGCCGTAGTTTCGCGCAAGAGGTCGAAGGCGCGGTCGAAACGCCCGGACAAGCGGTGATCGCGACCGCGGAGCGTCCCTTCAAACCGCACGGCGGCTTGATCATTCTCAAAGGAAATCTCGCCCCGGCGGGCGCGGTCGTCAAGATCGCCGGCTCGGAACGGCTCTATCACCGCGGTCCGGCGCGCGTATTCAATTCGGAAGAAGCGGCGATGCAGGCGATCCTCGATGACGAGATCATCGCGGGTGACGTGGTTGTGATTGCCTACGAAGGTCCCAAAGGCGGCCCCGGTATGCGCGAGATGCTCAGCGTAACCGGCGCCATCGTCGGCGCCGGTTTGGGCGAAAGCGTCGCGCTCGTCACCGACGGGCGCTTTTCGGGTGGAACGCACGGCTTGATGGTTGGACACGTCGCGCCCGAAGCGGCCGTCGGCGGGCCGCTTGCCGCCGTGCGCGACGGCGACGAGATCATCATCGACGTTGAAGCGCGTGTGCTCGACCTTGCCGTCGCTCCGCCGGTGATCGCCGAGCGTTTGCACGTATGGCGCGCACCCGAGCCGAACTTTCGCGGCGGCGTCTTCGCCAAGTACGCGGCGACGGTCGGATCGGCCGCGCACGGCGCGGTAACCACGACCGAGGTCTGCCCGTGATTGCAACGGCTCCGGCGCGCGAGCGCATGTGGTTCGACGGCGAGCTGGTCGACGCGGACGAGATCGCGGTTCGGCCCTTCACCCACGCGCTGCACTACGGTTCAGGGGTCTTCGAAGGCATTCGCGCGTACGAAACACGCAAGGGCACGGGCGTCTTTCGGTTGAGCGACCATCTGCGCCGTTTCTTCGTTTCCGCGGATGTCTACGGCTTGCACGTTCCGTACGACCAGGAAACGCTGGCGCGCGCGGTTTTCGCAACGTTAGAGGCCAACGCGTTTAGCAGCGGCTACATTCGACCGCTGGCGTACTTCGGCGAGAAGGGTATCTCGCTCGCCCCCACCTTTCACTGTCCGACGCACGTTCTGATCGCGCTCAAGCCGCTGGCCGGTTCGCTGCTCGGAGAATCGGCGGGCATTCGGGTGACGATGTCTCCCTGGCAGAAGACGCCGTCGCGCTCGCTGCCCTCGACGGTAAAGGCCTGCGGGCATTACACCAATTCGATTTTGGCGCTTCAGGACGCGCAGCGTCGCGGATTCGAGGAAGCCATTTTGCTCAACGACCGCGGCGACGTAGCCGAGGGCACCGGCGAAAACATCTTCGTCGTGAGGAACGGCGCGCTACGGACCAACGATGCGAGCGCCGACATCCTGGCGGGAATCACGCAGGCCAGCGTGGTCGAGCTGGCACGGGATCGCGGCATGACGGTTGAAATCGGCAACATCACGCCGGCGGATCTGCTTGCGGCCGATGAGATCTTCTTCACCGGTACGGCGGCCGAGGTGATGCCGATCCTTCAGATCGATGACTACGTGTTGCCGCAAGCGCGTCCGGTCACCGACGAACTCTGCCGCGCCTACGCGCGCGCCGTTCGCGGAGCCGATCCGCGTCATCCCGGCTGGGTTGAATACGCGTAAGGCGCTATTCGTCCGCGTCCCACGTCCGGGACGTCGTGACGACCAGGCTCTTGAGCATGCAATCGGTGAGCGCGACGAGGCTTGCGTCGAGCGACTGAACCTGCTCCTCTCCAAGCGTCTCCGTCACGTAGCGCTCGGCTGAGGCGATTCGCGAGCCGGCGCGTTCGAGAATCGCCTGACCTTTCTCGGTCAGGTGGGTTTCCAAGACGCGTCCGCCGCCCTTGCTGCGGGCGATGAGCCCGTCGGCCTCGAGCCGCGCAACGTTGTTCACCATTGCTTGCGGCGAAACGAAACACTCACGGGCGAGCTGCGCGCTGGAGACCGCGGGCGTCAACTCGATCGCGCGAAGAATCAAGAGTTGCGGGACGGTGATTCCGATGTCGTCGAGCACGTCGGTGAGCGCGGCACGCATGACCCCGTGGGCGGCCTTGAGGTGGAGGAAGAGTCGCCCAGTCTCCTCATCGGATTGCATGAGCGACTCTTCGGGACCGGCGGTCATTGGGCTTGCCAGATGCTACCATCGGCGAACGCGACCGACGCCACCGAGCACTGGACGCTGCCGAGATCGTCGCCGAATTCGGGCGTGGCGAAGCTGTGATCGATCTCGACGCCGCTGGAAAAGGTGCCCTTATCGACGATGCGGCTGGTCGTGCGGCCGTCGCTGACCGTGAAGACGACCGACGCGATCGGGCGCTGGTCCGTATTGACGAACGAGATGGCCGTCGAACTGACGCCGGCCGGCACGGCCGGGCCGAAGGGATAGGCGATCGACGGATCGGCGGCGTCGAGGGCACATGAGGCAACGCGAACCGGTTCGATCCCGGTATAGGCGGTCTGGGGCGGGGCCGGCGACAAGCCGGCGGCGAGAAGTAGTGAGGCGATGAACATTGGCGATCCTCCTGTAATTGATGCCATGTATTGTATATCAAGTAAGTTATATACAGTACCATGACAAAAGTCGGACCGGGGGTATTCGGCCGGGCCTGATAAATTGAACACCCCTTATGGAGCCCACGAACCCCCGCGTCACAATGGACGAGATCAGCGCTCTGGCCAAACGCCGCGGGTTTATCTTCCAATCGAGCGAGATCTACGGCGGGATCAACGGCTTCTGGGATTACGGTCCGCTGGGCGCCGTGCTCAAGCGCAACGTCAAGGAAGCGTGGTGGCGGGAGAACGTGCTGCTTCGCGACGACGTCGTCGCCTTCGATTCGTCGATCATCATGCATCCGCTGGTGTGGAAGGCCTCCGGCCACGTCGATGCGTTCCACGACAAACTGGTCGATTGCAAGGTATGCAAGCACCGGTTTCGTTTCGACCATCTCAAAAATCCGCACCAATGCCCCGATTGCGGAAGCAAAGACAGCTTCACCGAACCGCGCAATTTCAATTTGATGATGCAGACTCAAGTGGGCCCGATGGAAGATACGGCTTCGATTGCGTATCTGCGGCCCGAGACGGCGCAAGGCATCTTCGTCAATTTCAAAAATGTCTATCAAACGGCACGCAAACGGCCGCCGTTCGGCATCGCCCAGATCGGAAAGTCGTTTCGCAACGAGATCACGCCGGGAAATTTCACCTATCGCGTGCGCGAGTTCGAGCAAGCCGAACTCGAGTATTTCGTGCCGGACGACGGCAATGATTTGCGCGCGTTTTCCGAATGGGTCGATCGGCGAAAGGCCTGGTATTCGCAGTACGGCATCAAGCCCGACCGTCTACGCTTCTATGAACTCACGCCGCAGGAGCGACCGCACTACGCCAAAGCGGGCACGGACGTCGAATACCTCTTTCCGTGGGGCTGGGGCGAACTCGAGTCGATCGCGCATCGCGGCACTTACGATCTCGACGCGCACATGGCGCTCTCCGGCAAGGATCTGCGCTACTACGATGAGGCGAGCAAGACCCACTACACGCCGATTTTGATCGAGAGCTCGGCGGGCGTCGACCGCACGACGCTCACGATGCTGATCGACGCCTACGAACGCGAGAATAGCGTGGATCCGAACGGAAAAGAGACCGAACGCACGGTCCTTCGATTCCACCCCTTCATTGCGCCGGTCCAGGTGGCGGTGTTCTCGCTGGCGCGGAACAGGCCCGAACTCGTCGAGCGGGCGCGAGCGATCGAATCGGCGCTCCGCCCTCGGTACCGCACGCAGTACGATGAGGGCAATATCGGTCAACTGTATCGCCGTCAAGACGAGATCGGCACGCCGTTGTGCGTAACCGTCGACTTCGATACGCCGGCCGACGGAACGGTGACGGTTCGCAACCGTGATTCGATGCGGCAGGAGCGCGTCGGCGCGGAAGCGCTCGAAGGATATCTGGGTACACTGCTGCGGTAGATGAGGGGATAGTCACGTGGCCACGATTGTGTCGACAAACTACATCTATTTCTTCGACGAGGGCGATGAGTCGATGATCGACCTCCTCGGCGGGAAGGGCGCGGGCTTGGCCGAGATGACGCGTGCCGGCCTTCCGGTGCCGCAGGGCTTTACGATCACGACGCAGGCGTGCTTGGAGTACTTCCGCGCCGGTCGAACCTACCCGCGGGGCCTCGATGAGCAAGTGCAGCGTTCGATGCGCGAGCTCGAAGCGCGGACCGGCAAGCGCTTCGGCGATGCTTCCGATCCGCTACTCGTTTCGGTGCGCAGCGGCGCGCGCGTCTCGATGCCGGGCATGATGGACACGATCCTCAACCTTGGGCTGAATGACGCAACCGTGCTCGGCTTGGCGAAGCTCTCCAACAACGAGCGTTTCGCGTGGGATGCCTATCGTCGCTTCATCATGATGTTCGGTGAGGTGGTGCTGGGCATCGAGAACGAGCGCTTCGACGAATTGATCGACCAGCGCAAGCGCGAAATCGGCGTCGAGAGCGACCCGCAAGTCGACGCCGCGTCGTGGCGCGAGCTTTCCGGCCGGTTCAAGGCGCTCGTGCAAGAGCGTTCAGGACGCGCGTTTCCGCAGGACGTGAGCGAGCAGCTGCGCCTCGCGATCCAGGCCGTCTTCGATTCGTGGAATTCGCGGCGTGCCGTAGACTACCGCCGCTTCAACAAGATCTCCGACGAGTGGGGCACCGCGGTGAGCGTGGTCGAAATGGTGTTCGGCAACTTGGGCGAGGACTCGGGAACCGGCGTCGCGTTCACGCGCGATCCCAATACCGGCGATCACCTGCTTTTCGGCGAATATCTCACCAACGCCCAGGGCGAGGACGTCGTCGCCGGTACGCGTACGCCGCAAAAGATCGCCGATCTCGAGCGCGCGCAGCCCGAGATCTACCGGCAATTCGTCGACATCGCGCGGCGGCTCGAAGCGCACTACAAGGACATGCAAGACATCGAGTTCACCGTCGAGCGCGGTAAGCTCTACATGCTGCAAACCCGGACCGCCAAACGCAGCGCCCAAGCTGCGGTGCGCGTCGCGCTCGACATGGTCGACGAAGGTTTGATCGATAAGCGCGCGGCCGTTTCGCGCGTGAGCGCGGGATCGCTCGATCAGCTCTTTCACGCGCGCATCGATCCGCAGCAACGGGTGGTCGTCGCGGCCAAGGGGCTCAACGCCTCGCCGGGTGCGGCTGCCGGGCAGATCGTCTTCACGGCCGACGACGCGGTTGCGTGGAAAGAAGCCGGCAAGGATACGATCCTCGTTCGCGTCGAGACAACACCCGACGACGTGCACGGTATGATCGCGGCGCGCGGCGTGCTCACCGCCAAGGGCGGAGCGACCTCGCATGCGGCCGTCGTGGCACGCGGTATGGGCAAACCCTGCGTAGCCGGCTGCGAGGCGCTGGAGATCGATCGCCGCACCAAGACGGTCGGCATCGGTCCGATGGTTTTGCACGAGGGCGAGTGGATCACGATCGACGGGAATACCGGCAATGTGATCATCGGCAAGGTCGAGTTGATCGACGCACCGGCCGAGCTTCCCGAGTGGCTCGCGCGTTTTCTGTCTTGGGCCGACGAATTGCGGCGCATGGAAGTGTGGGCCAATGCGGACACACCCGAAGATGCGCGCAAGGCGCGCGAACTCGGCGCGCAGGGCGTGGGTCTGTGCCGCACCGAGCACATGTTCATGCAGCCAGACCGTCTCCCGGTCGTACAGCAGATGATCATGGCAACGACGCCCCAAGGCCGCGCGCAGGCGCTCGAAAAACTCCTTCCCGTTCAGCGCGAGGATTTCGTCGGGATTCTCGAAGCGATGGCCGGCCTGCCGGTCACGATCCGGTTACTCGATCCGCCGCTGCACGAGTTTTTGCCCTCGCTCGAGCAGCTTCTGGTGGAAACGACCGAACTGCGCGTGGGCGGCCGTTCCGGCGATCCCAGCTATCAAGAGAAGATGGCGATGCTGCGCCGCGTGCAGCAACTCCACGAGCAAAATCCGATGCTGGGGCTGCGCGTGTGCCGGTTGGGCATTCTCTTCCCGGAAATCTATGCGATGCAGGTGCGCGCGATCTTCGAAGCGGCATGCGAGCTCAAAGCACGCGGCGTCGATGCGCGTCCGGACGTCATGATTCCCGGTGTCGGCACCAAGGAAGAGATGCGCGTCACCTACGACGCGGCCAAGGCCATAGCCGACGCGGTCATCGCGGAGCGCGGCACTGCGGTCGACTACCACATCGGCACGATGGTGGAGTTGCCGCGCGCGTGCATCATTGCCGACGCGTTGGCGACGATCGCGCAGTTTTTCTCGTTCGGCACCAACGATCTCACCCAAACGACGTACGGTTACAGTCGCGACGACGCCGAATCGACTTTCATCCCGGCTTATCTCGATAAGAAGATCTTACGCGACGATCCCTTCCAAGTGCTCGATCGGGTGGGCGTGGGCGCGCTGATGCGGCAAGGCGTTGTACTCGGACGCGCCGCGCGTCCCGATTTGAAAATCGGAATTTGCGGCGAACACGGGGGTGAGCCCTCTAGCGTGGCATTCTGCGATCAGCTCGAGCTCGACTACGTCTCGTGCTCGCCCTACCGCGTGCCGATCGCGCGCCTCGCCGCCGCGCAATCGACCCTTGGATCTCTAACGTAGCGACGCAATGATTTTGGCACAGATGTCGCGGGCTTCGCGTACGTCGGCGCGGTCGCGCCGAACGAAGAGCTTGCGCCAATAGGCGGTGCCGCTGAGTTTGTTGATGAGATCGGATACCTCGCGCGCGTCCACCAGCCCGGCCGGCGTACCGACCCAAACGGTATGGCGTCCTTCCGCGACCAGCGGCAGGCGATGCATCACCTGCGATTGCTCGTCCGCCCACACCGCGTCGTCGCCGAAGCGCTCGCGCAGCGCCGCTTCGCTGGCCGTGAATGCCGCCTGATCCGCGCTCGCGTTGAACTCCGCCGCAAGGGCGTAGATGCGCAGGCGCTCGCGCAGGGCACGGGCTGATTCGCTCCTGCGATCGCGCAGTTCGTTGAGTACGCGAAAATCGTCCCACCGCAGAAACTCGTCGATCGAATCGAGCGCGCGCGGATCGGGCCACAGGTCACGCAGCGCGTCTTGCAAGATGCGCTCGAAAAGGCGCGTGGTGTGATGAAAGTAGACCGACGCGAACATCATGTAACGCGCCACGACGAACGATTCCAGCGCCACGACGCCGCGTGAGTCGATGCCGACGACGGCGGCGCCGTCGTGATCGAACAGACGCAGCGACGCAACCAGCTGATCGGCGTCGTAACGGCCGCTCGCGACGCCCGTAAAATACGCGTCGCGCAAGAGATAATCCATCCGGTCGGCGTCGAGGTTCGGACCGCTGACCAGCTCGCGCAGCGCCGGGAAGGCGGCCGCCGGATCGCCGACGATGAGCGCGAGCACGTCTTGCGGATCGACGTCCAGCGCTTCGATTCCGCGCCGCATCGGTTCCAGCGCGAGGATCTCGCGCGTCCGCGCTTCGTGCGCGATCCCGAGCACCGCTTCGCAGGCGTGACTGAACGGACCATGACCGATGTCGTGCAGCAGCAATGCGCAGCGCACGAGACGCCGCTGATACGCATGTTCGGCGCCGTGGTCGCCGCCGGCGTACCGGGCGAGGGTATCGTATGCGCGAGCGCCCATCGCGAGCGCTCCGAGCGCATGGGTGAAGCGCGAGTGCTCCGCCGAGGGGAACGCGAGGTAGGCGAGTCCCAATTGGCGCAGGCGCCGCAGCCGCTGCATCGGCGGCAAGTCGAGCAGCCGGGCTTCGCCGGGCTCGAGTTCGATGAAGTGATGGACCGGATCGAAGATGCGCTTCACGGTGGCTAACCGGGATTCGGCCGCCTGAGCCGAACCTCCGTTCTGTTACCGTCATGCCTCGGCTCGACCAAAGCGTCATTCGCGAGATCCACTCCCGGATCGATATTGCTACGTTCGTCGGTCAGTACGTTTCGTTGAAAAAACGTGGACGCGACTTGGTCGGGCTTTGTCCGTTCCACGGCGAGAAGACGCCCTCGTTTCACGTGCATCCCGAAGAAGGCTATTTCAAGTGCTTCGGGTGCGGCGCGGGCGGCGATGTGATCGCGTTTGCGATGAAGCTCGAAAATATGCCCTTCGCCGATGCCGCGCGCATGCTCGCGCTCAAGGCCGGGATCGAAATCGAATCCGAGGACCCGCGCGCGGCACGGCGGCGCAGCGAACGCGAAGCGATCTACGAAGCCAACGCGATCGCGGCCGCATATTTCGAACGGATGTTTCGCTCGCCGGCGGGCGCCGGCGCTCGCGCCTATTGCGAGCGGCGCGGCTTCGGCGAGGCGGTCGTGGAAAGGTTCCATCTCGGCTATGCGCCCGACGGCTGGAACGGCCTGGTCGACGAGTTGCGCAGCCATGACGTCGATCTCGTGCTGGCAGAGCGTGCCGGGCTCCTCAAACCCTCGCAGCGCGGCGGATACTACGATTTCTACCGCAACCGCCTGATGGTGCCCACCTACGCGACGACAGGCGAGGTCATCGCCTTCGGCGGCCGCGAACTCGGTGAGGGCGAGCCGAAGTATCTGAACACGAGTACGACGCCGGTCTATATCAAAGGCGACCATCTCTTCGCGCTCAACATTGCACGTCGCGCCGCGCAGGCCGATCGAACCTTGATCGTCGTCGAGGGATACCTCGATTGCATCGCGCTCCATCAGGCTGGTTTCGAAGGCAGCGTCGCGGCGCTCGGCACATCGTTCACCGAGCGTCAGGCGGCCGAACTGCGGAAATACGCCGAAAACGTCTATCTGTGCTTCGACGCGGACTCTGCCGGAAGCACCGCTGCAACCAAAACCGTCGATATTGCATCTAAGGTGATCGAGCATACCGGGTCCAGCGTCCGAATCGTGACGTTGCCCCCGGGCGACGATCCCGACAGCTTCCTGCGGGCCAAGGGAGCCGCGGCCTTCGCAGAATTGCTGCAAGCGGCCAAGCCCGCGGTCGAGCTCAAGCTCGAAGAACGGATCGCCGCCCTGACGAGCGGTTTCGAGTCTCGGGCCGTGATCGCTCGAAAAGGCGAGGCCGTCATTCGCGAACTGATGCCGCGCGAGGAGTGGGACCACTGGCGCGTCTACGTGGCCGGACGGTTGAAGGTGAACCCCGACGATCTTCGAAATAGCCGCTTCCTCGCAAACCCCGCCAATTTTACACGGCGTCTCGACGGAGCGAGTGCCGCGGGGAGCCGACACGTTCGTGTCAACGGAAGGTTTGATGCGGTCGAACCGCTCTCGTTCGAACGCGAAGTACTGGGAATCGCCGTCGAAGATCCCACACTCGTGCTCGAATACGCGACTCGGATCGATCCGCTTCGTTTTCGCGGCGACGTGTACCGGCGCGCATACCGGCTTCTCCTCGAACATGGGAGCGAACTGCGGACGGCGGCGGACGTGCTCGCGGCTTGCGCGGACGACGACGAAGCACGCGAACTGCTGGCATCGCTCGGGCAGCGGGATCGCAGCTCGACGGTTCGTTACGGCGACACCGAAGAGCGGCGCGCGCATTTGGACCGAATCGTCGAGCGATTGGCGCGTGAGGACGAGGCCAATCGGTACGCCGAGCTCTCCCGCTCGATCGATGAACTGTACGAAGCGGGTGAGTCCGTACCATCGGAACTCATGGGTGAGTTCGAGAATCTTAAACTAAAACTAAAGAAGTAAACCGAAAATCACGAGTCTAATGATACACAACTCCCGCAGGCTGATAGTCGACAGCCCAACCGGGGCCTCGAAGGGCCGTAGTACCCTTGGGGTCCCACGCCGCAGCGTCGGCGTGGGGGCGCGCAGTTCGGGTTTTTCCGCGAAGTGGAAAAAGTCGAACGAAGCGCCGGAGCAACGCGCAACGTGCGTTGCGATCTTTAAAGGGGGTGACGTCGAAAGTGGCACGTAAGAAAGCCGGCGGCGCGGTTGCGGAAGCGCAGCCCACGCTGACGCTGGACGAGCTGAAGAAGAAGCTGATCGCGCGCGGAAAGCAGCGCGGGTCGCTGACATACGAAGAGATCAATTCGGCGTTCGATGCGCTCGACGACGTCAACCCTGACGAAATCGACGGCCTCTTCGAAGAGATCACGGGCGCCGGTATCGAGATCATCGACGACCAAAAGGACGAGAAGCCCGAGGGTGAGCCTGAGGAAGAGCAAGAGGAACCGATCCCCGATGGGCTCTCGCTCGACGATCCGGTCCGGATGTATCTCAAAGAGATCGGTCGCGTGCCCTTGCTCTCCATGGAGCAAGAAAAATCGCTCGCGATGCGGATCGAAGCGGGCGAATTGGAATTGCAGCGCAACGGGACGGCCGACTCGCGCATCGTCACCGACGGCGAGGAGGCCAAACGCCAGCTGACCGAGGCCAACCTGCGTCTGGTCGTTTCGATCGCCAAGAAGTACGTCGGGCGCGGTATGCTCTTCCTCGATTTGATTCAGGAAGGCAATCTCGGTTTGATTCGGGCGGTCGAGAAGTTCGACTATCGCAAAGGCTACAAGTTCTCGACCTACGCGACGTGGTGGATCCGCCAGGCGATCACCCGCGCACTCGCCGATCAAGCTCGCACGATCCGTATTCCCGTACACATGGTCGAGACGATCAACCGCCTGATCAAAGTCTCGCGCCAGCTTCTCCAAGAACTCGGCCGTGAACCCTCGGTCGAAGAGATCGCCGAAGCGATGGCGCTGACGCCCGAGAAAGTGCGCGAGGTCATGAAGATCTCGCAGGAACCGATCTCGCTCGAAACGCCGATCGGCGAAGAAGAAGACTCACACCTGGGCGACTTCATCGAGGACCAGGAAGCGGTCGCGCCCGCCGAGGCTGCGTCGGTCATGCTTCTCAAAGAGAAGATGCAAGACGTGCTGCAAAACCTGACCGAGCGCGAGCGCAAAGTGCTGGTATTACGCTTCGGCCTCGAAGACGGTCATCAGCGCACGCTGGAAGAAGTCGGTCAAGAATTCGGCGTCACCCGCGAACGCATCCGCCAGATCGAAGCGAAGGCGCTCCGCAAACTCCGCCATCCTTCGCGCGGAAAAGCTCTCAAAGACTACTGGAGCAACGAATAAAATTCGGACATATCGGGCCCATGTTGTCGTCGGCTCGGTCCTCGATTACCATGTGTAAACTTCGGACCTCGCCTCCTAAACCTGGACCCAATCTGCCCGAATTTGGCTAGTCCATGCTTTGGGCGTTTGCGCTGGGATGCACGAGCGGATTCTTATCCGCGAAGGCGCCGTTGGGATTGGGCATCACCCAAACCTCGAGATCCCAGATGTTCGGGAAGAGAAAGACCGCTTTTACGGCGTTGACGTTTTTTGCCAGGCCCATCTTCACCAGCGTCGCAGCTTGCGGATCGTTGATATTGCCGCCGGCCGCCTCGAACTTCTTGACCGACGTGGAATGCCCGTAGGCCATCATGCCGCTCTGGTTGAGCACGTAATGAACGTGCGCGCCGAATTGAATCCAGCGGCTCGGGGCGACGCCCCAGAGTTTCGGCGGATTTCCGGCTGAGTACGGCTGTGAGAAGTCGGCTCCGAGCAGCTTGCCGTTGACGCCGTACCAGAGTTGGCTCGGGTGCTGGGGGTCGTTCGAGGTCCATCGCAGGTTGACGTAACTGATCGCCCCGGTGTCGTCCTCGTTGGTATAGCGGAAATAGCCGGCCTTCTCGGCATCGGCGATGGTTGGGAAACGCGCGTTCAGATCTTTTTGGATGCTCGCGACGAAGGCGATCTCGGCGCCGTGGGGTTTGGGAGATAACGCGGCTGCGCCGAGCGCGACGCCGGTGGCGAGCGCGGCCAGCGCGGCCAGCGCGGTGAAATATCGAAAAATCACGTGCGGCTCCTTTGGATTAGACGGGGGGCGTCGGTAGAACCGGGTTTGGTGTGAGTGCCGAGACCGGCGACGGTAATCCCGACGACATCGTCGGCCTCCCGGGCGTCAGCGACGGTACCGGCAGCGGCGGTTTGTAGTTATCCGGCGGTGAGGCCATCGGCATGGCTTTGAAAGACGAGATCGGCGTCTCGGCGTCCAGAATCAACGGCGCCGGCGTTTCGACCGCGACCGTGCCGCCGCTCTCGAGCAGGACGGTCGCATCGGTAACGGCTTTGATGCGCGCGCCGGGTTCGAGCACGAAGTTGCGGCCCTTGCGAAAAACGTGAAGCAGCAGCGTTGGTGCGAAGATGTCGCCGACCGTGTTCTCCACGTCCGCCGTCGACTCGTGACCGGCGGAAACGTGGACGCTCAGATGCGACGCCGGTGCGTGCAGCGGGATCAGGCTCCCGTCGGGAAGCGCGAGCGGGCGAAAATAGATGTCGACATAGCCGTAGATATCGGGATTCGAAGCCGGTGACGCGTCGGCGATCTTGATCTGCACCGGCGAGCCGGCCGGCAAGACGGTCACGCCTTCGAGCACGAGCGCGCGCTCGAGATGCGCCTGCACGATTTCGCCCGCCTTCGACTTCGACGACGAGATCGTGCCGTCGAGCACGAACGTGAGCGACGAACCGAACGGCAAAACATTCGGCGCTGCTTTGAGCGTCGGGATCGGTGAGGCACTGACCGGCGCCTGCGGCGTTTGGAGTGGAAAAGCGCTTACGCGGATCGGTGAAAACGGAGCAACTGCGGCGAGCATCACGCTCGCCGCGATCAATGTCAGGAAACTAACTTGCGCGCTTTTCGCGCTCCGCTTCTTGCGCAGCGGCTGCGCGCTTCCCCTCTTCGATGAGTTGCTTGACTTTCTGGCCACCTTTTTGTCCGATTCGTTCGTAGAAGTCTGGGCCGTAGCGGTCGCGCGTGGCTTCGCCACCTTTCTTTCCACCCTTCTTACCGATCTGCTCGTAGAACTCGTGACCGTGAGCTTGCTTGGTGGCCAGCCCGCCTTTACGTCCGATCTGTTCGTAGAACTCCGGTCCGTACTTTTTCTTGACGGTTTCGCCGCCTTTTTGGCCTGCTTCGCGGACGGACATGCCGCTGGTCTTCTTACCGCTGTCGGGGGTTGCCATGCTTGCTCTCTTTTCCACCTGTGGGCAGCCGTCCAAAGGGACGGCTATCATCGTGCATATACTAGAACGCAGGTTCGGTGCTATTGGTTTGGGGGACGGATGCGAGAATCGAGATCTTGGTTGGTTCGGCCGCTGCTTGTGGCCGCCGCCCTATTGGTGGGTGCGGTCTCTGCCGGCGACCGGTCGGAAATCCTCACGCTCGAATCCCACCGTTCGCTCGGCGGCGGCCGGTTGGCCGCGCTCCTCGCTTCGCCCGATGCCGCGACGGCAGCACGTGCTGCGCTCGCGATCGGGAGAACCAAGCAACCGGATGGCGTCTTGCTACTCGAACGTCACCTCCACGATCCGCGTGCTGCCGTCCGAGCCTTCAGCATATACGGCTTAGGTTTGATTGGGCTGGGAAGCGACGCGCCGGCCGTTACCGCGGCGGTCCGAGGCGACCGCAACGGGGCAGTGAAAATCGCCGCCATCGACGCCCTTGGCCGCTACGAGGAGGCGCGCAAACTGCCCGCCGGCGCCGAGGCGACGGCGGTGCGCCAGCTGGTTTCAGCGATGGCTGAGCGACGCTTCTCACCGGTCGTTCGCGGGCGCGCCGCGATTGCGCTCGGGCTCTTTGCCGGCTCGCCGGCGGGCCGGCACATCGCGGCTGCCCTGGCGACGGCCTACGGGCAAGAACGCGATGCGGGAGTCCGGGAGCGGATCATGTGGACGATCTTCCGTGACTACGCCGCCGGGGTGCCTTTGGCGACCCTTCGCGCCGGTCTGCGCGATCCGGACGAGGTCGTACGGATCGAGGCCGTCCGGGCCTACGGGCATCTCACCGGCCCGGCGCGCGCAGCGGAGCTGCAGCCGCTGCTAAACGATCGATCCTGGCGCGTCCAGGAGCAGACCGCCGAGTCGATCCGTCTGCTGCGCGGCGGAACGCTGACCCAGCACTGGACCGCGATTCCGGCGTTTGTCCACGTTCCGCCCGTCCGCCCCGATCCGTACGCGGCGCTGCCGGCGCTGCCGCGCCACCCGGTCGCCCCGGGCGCTCCGCGGCCGGCCGACGTCCCGACGGCGCCCTCGCTGCTGCCGCAAACCGCAGCCGAAATGACCGCTCCGGCGCACGGCGAGCATCCGCGTCTGCGTATCGTGACGAGCGAAGGCGACATTTACGTCGTGCTCTATCCGGAGTGGGCGCCGTTGACCGTGACCAATTTTCTCAATCTGATGAACCGCGGCTTCTTCGACAACAACCAGTGGTTCAGAATCGTGCCCGATTTCGTCGTGCAGACCGGCGAGCAGGACGCCAAGAACGCGCCCGGACCCGGCTACTCGATTCCGGCCGAAGAAAATCCGCTGGAACAGAACGGTTACGTGATCTCCATGGGCCTGAACTACGACGAGAAAACGAACACGCCGATTCGGGACTCGGCCGGCAGCGAGTACTACATCACGCTCTCCCCACAGTACCATCTCGACAACGCCTTCACGGTCTTCGGCGCGGTGTGCGGCGGCTTCGACGTACTCGGCCGGCTCACCGAATCCGACAAGGTCATCCGCATCGAGCGAATCGCCGACGTCGATCTCTAGCACGACGTCGATCTCTAGCACTTAGAACGCGCGCTGCGAATCGAGTAGGATCGTCACCGGCCCGTCGTTGACCAGTTCGACCTGCATGTCGGCGCCGAATTCGCCGTACTCGACGTGCAGGCCCAACCGCTCCAACTCGCGTCCGGTGCGTTCGTAGAGTTCACTTGCCAGCGGCTCCTTCGCCGCGGCGATGAACGAAGGGCGCCGTCCCTTGCGCGCATCGCCGTGCAGCGTGAATTGTGAAACGAGCAGAATCGAGCCGCCGGTCTCGAGCACGCTGCGATTCATCAGTCCGCCCTCGTCGGGAAAGATGCGTAAATTCGCGATCTTCTCAGCCATGTACCGCGCGTCGTCGTCGCCGTCCGGAGCGGCGACGCCGAGCAGCACGAGGAGCCCGGCTCCGATACTTCCGATCGTTCGGTCCTCCACGCGAACGCTTGCGCGCAAAACGCGCTGCACCACGGCGCGCACGTTACTTTGCGAACATCGACGAGAGCGCGAAGAGCGCGTTCTCGCGCCGCTCCATCACGCGGCGGTAGAAATATCCGGCCCAATGCGTTCCGAACGGAACGTAGACGCGCACGCGGTAACCTTGCGCCACCAGTTCGCGCTGAAGCTGCGGGCGGCAGCCGTAGAGCATCTGAAATTCGAAACGATCGCTCGCGATGGCGCGTTCGCGCGTGAACGCGCGAACCTCGTCGATGAGCGAGCGGTCGTGAGTGGCGATCGCGGGGTAGTTTCCGCGCTCGAGCAGCTCGTGCGCCAGTTGGAGGTAGGCAACGCGAATCGCCGGCATCTCCTTGATCGCAAGCTCCGGCGGTTCGTCGTAGGCCCCTTTGCACAAGCGTACGCGCGCGCCGATTGCGATCGCGCGCGCAACGTCCGCAGGCGTTCGCCGCAGATAGGCCTGCAGCACGATGCCGACGTTCGTATCCTTGGCGTAGGCCGACTCGAAGAGATCGAGCGTGGCCGCAGTGACCGCCGAGCCCTCCATGTCGATGCGAACGAACGGGTCGGCGTTGCGCTGCGCATCGTGCAGGATGCGCGTGAGGTTTTCGAGCGCGAACCGTCGATCGATCAACAGCCCCATGGCGGTCATCTTAACCGAAACGTTGCTTTGCACGCCGCTCTCGCGGATGCGGTCGAGCACGGCGAGGTAGGTATCCCGTGTCTTGAGGGCGGCATCGCGTTCGAGCACGTCCTCACCGAGGAAGTCGAGTGTTGCGGTCATGCCGGCGCTATTGAGCTCGCGGACCGCAGCGATCGCCGAATCGATGGTTTCGCCCGCCACAAAGCGCTTGGCGAGGAAGAAGAAGTTCTTTTGGAAACCCGAGTTGGGAGCGAGAAGTCGATCGATAAGGGCCATTTCGGGCACTAGACTACGACGCGGGTTCCCAAAACCCGGCGCCGGGCCCGAATGGGTGAGGTTTGCGGAGGGAGCGGCGCAGGGCAGCTGAAGGTTCCAGGCGGGATGTGCGACCACCGCGGCGGCCGGACCGTCATTATGGAAAATTTACCAAAGCCTCACGCGGCCATCCGAGGCGTGAAAGTGGCATACACGAATGGCTGAAGAGATGGTTCAGCGCAATTGGCGGGTATTGATCGCCGACGATGACCCGGCTATCTGCACGCTGATCGATACGGTCTTGCGCAAGGGCCCATATGAGATGATCATGTGCAACGATGCCGAAAGCGCGCTCGTTGCGGTCGACCGGCAGGGGCCATTCGACATCATCATCTGCGATTTCATGCTGCCCGGAATCTCGGGCATCGATCTGGTCGAACGCCTGCGCGCAAAAGACGGCACGCGCGGCGTCCCGATTCTGATGATCTCCGGTCACACCAACTACGCGATGGATGGCCGCGCCAAGAACGCCGGCGCCAATCTCTTCCTGAATAAGCCCTTCACGATCTCGCAACTGCGCGCAGCGGTGACTCATCTGCTCTCGCAATCGGTCAAACGCGACTCGTATTCAGGCGCGCCCTTCTTCTGATCAAGGTTTTCCTCGTAGCGTTTTCGCTGGCGCTCGACGTCTTCGCGGTGAGCGTCGGCGTCGGTGTGCGCGGCGCCTCGACTGCGGCAAAGATCCGTATCGGCGCCGCGTTCGCGAGCGCGGAAATTGCGATGAACTGTATCGGCGCCGGGCTCGGCCTGGCGGTTGGGCGCGTGATCGGCGACGGTGCCGCATACCTCGGCTACGTTGCGCTGGTCGCGGTCGGCGTCTACATGACGATCGAGGCGCGGCGCAATCTGGGCGATCGCCCTGCGCTCGAATTGGACAGCGGCTGGGGGCTTCTGCTCGCCTCGCTCGGTATCAGTCTCGACTCACTCGGCATCGGGTTCTCGATCCTCTACATCGGCGTGCCCTTGGTCGTGGCGCTCGTCACGATCGGCGTCGTTTCCGTCCTTGCCACGACGCTCGGGTTGAGCCTCGGCCGCGCGCTCGGCACGCGCGTGGAAGACGCTGCCGAGACACTCGGCGGCGTTTTGCTTGCACTGACCGGGGCCGCATTCATCGCGCTCAAGGCACTGCACGCCGGCTAGCGAAACGCGCGGCTATGCACGCGCGCGTCGGCGAATCGATTTTGCAGCTCTGGCGGGCCAGCGGCGCGCGGTCGCTGTTCGTGGCCGGCACGGCTAAGAACGTCGGTAAGACCGTCGCGCTGCGCGCCGTCTACCGGGCGTGCACGGCGACGGGATCCTTCCCCGGAATCGCCTCGATCGGCCGCGACGGCGAAGCCGTCGACGCCGTTGATGCGATCGCAAAGCCGCGACTCTGGCTCGAACCGCAAACGGTGATCGCCACCGCGCGCGACGTCTTACCCGCGTCTCCCGCGAGCGAACTGCTCGCACTCTCCTCCATCACGACGGCGGCCGGCGTGCTCGTCTTTGCTCGCGTACGCTGCGGCGCGCACTACGAGCTGATCGGACCACCGAACGCATCGGCGGTCCGCGCCGTCGTGGATCGGCTCGTCGACTACGCCGGGATCGCGATCGTCGACGGCGCGGTCGATCGCGTCGCCGCGCTGGCCGGTGGTGATGACGCGATCGTGGTGGCGTGCGGCGCCGCAGGTGCGGCAACGATCGGCGAGATCGTCGACGACGTGCGTGCGCTCGTTGTGCGCTTGCAGACGCCGCGCTACGACGGTCGCGGCGAAGCGCTCGCGATCGAGGGCGCGCTTACGCCTGCGCGCGTGGCGCAACTGATCCATGCCCGCGAGCAGCGCGCGATCGTGGTCCGCGATCCAACGCAGATCGTGCTCCGCGGAAAGGCCGTGCTCCACGCCTTCGAGCGGCTGCGGATCCGCTGCGAACGCCCTCTGCGCGTCATTGCTGCGACGGTCGCCTCGATCGGCGGCGACCGCTCCTTCAGCCCGCGCGCTCTGGCCGAAGGCGTCGCGCGCGCGACCGGGCTTCCGACATTCGATGTGTATGCGGCGGAGCGCGCCGCATGAGGCCGGGCCGGCTGGTCGATGCCCCGACCGCTGCGGCGATCGGCTTTGGTTGGCTTCGTGAAGCGCTCAAACCGCGCAGCTCGTACGGTGAAGCCGCCTTCGGTGATCTTTTGCCGTTCGCGCCGCATCGAGCGGCGCAGGCCCGCGCGCGTGCCGCGCGAATCGAACGAATCGCTGCCGCTCTCGACTCCGAGCAACTGGATGAGGCGCGCGAGGTCGCGCGGCACGTTCCCGACGTGACCTCGGCCATCGCGCGCGCTTCGATGGGCGACGTGCTCGAGGACGCGAATTTTTTCGAGTTGCAGCGATTCTTCGAGGCGTGCGAGCGGCTCGATGCGCTCACGGCCGCGTGCAACGATCTTCCCCGGACCGCGAGCACGCCGCTGCGCGAGTGCGCGCGCGTCCTCGAGTCTGGGCGCACCGCCCGTCCCGGTTTCTATCTCGCTGATGCATTCGATGACTCGCTCGCGCAGGTGCGCGCAGCGTTCGTACGCGCGCAAGCGCAATACGAGGCGGCGCGCGGCCGGGCAAACGCCGCCGTCGCCGAGGAGCTCGGGCGCGAGATCTCGCCGCCGGAATTCATCGTGATGCGCGCGGATCTCCGCGGGCCGCTGCCGGCGGGTGTGCGCGTCGTTCGCGAGGCGCCGACGTATCTGCTGTGCGAACTCGACGCCGATGAAACCGTGCTCGCGGCGCTGCGCCGGCGCGACGAAACCGCCGCGGAGGTGGCGCGTGCCGAGGGTTCCGTGCGAGCGCGCATCTCGGAGACGATACGCGCACACGTTCCCGCGCTCGACCACGCGATGCAGGCGTTCGGTCAGTGCGACGTGTTGATCGCCGCCGCGCGCTTCACGCGCGCACAGCGCTGCCACGTCGCCGAACTCGCCGATGACGGAGTCTTTTCGTTCGAGGGCGGACGGTTCGTACCGCTCGCGCTGGAACTCCAGACGCAGGGACGCAGGTTCACCGCGATCGACGTACGGCTCGACGGCATCGCCGTGTTGACCGGGCCGAACATGGGCGGGAAGAGCGTCGCGCTGCGGACCTGCGGATTCATCGCGCTCTGTGCGGCCTTCGGCGTGCCGGTTCCGGCCGCGCGTGCTCGCGTTCCGCTCTTCTCCGAAATCGCGTGGCTCGGTATCGGCGGTGACGGCGAATCGAGCGCCGGTGATCTCCTCTCTTCGTTTGCGCGCGAGATCGTGCGGCTGCGCGATTTGCTCGGCCGGCGCGCGGGACCGCGGCTGTTCCTGCTCGATGAGTTTGCCCGCACGACGACGCCGCGCGAAGGTAAGGCGCTGCTGGTCGCGGTGATCGAACGGTTGCGCGAGGAAGATGCGTCGGGATTCGCGGCAACACACCTCGACGGCATCGCCAAGGCGGCAGCGGCGCGGCACTACGCGGTGCGGGGTTTGCGCGGCATCCCCGAACGACCGGCGGGCGACGATCTGGAAGAGGCGCTTGAAACGCTGGCGGCCTCGATGGATTATACGTTGGAAGAGGTCGCAGCCGACGGGGCGCGGGAAGCTGACGCGATCGCGCTGGCCGCACTGCTCGGCATCGATCCCGCGGTCATCGACGCGGCTCATCGCGCGATGGAGTCGGAATGATCGACCTGAAAATGATGGACCTGAGAACGATGGATCTGAGATGAAACAGCGTACCGTCTTCGATGCAATTGCGATCGCCGGTTTGATCGTGCTCTTCACTTTTGCTCTCGACCGCGGATGGCACTGGCACACGTGGCGGATTCCGGTATATACGCTCGCGGTGTACTTGTTCTCGTGGACCCTCGAGCGCTTTCCGGAGCGCAGTTGGGTGCATCAGTCGATCGTCTTCATCCGGGTGGCGGTCGTGCTAGCCGCGTGCTGGGCGGAGTTCCACTTGCCGCGCTGAACCTTGCTCGGATGCAGCCGCTGATCATAACCTGCGCTCCGGTCGGCGCCGAAGTCACGCTCGATCAAACGCCGCACTTGCCGCACACGCCGGCCAAGCTCGCGGAGACGGCGCGCGCGATCCGCGCCGCGGGCGCGTCGATCGTTCACGTGCATTGCCGGAACGACGACGGCACGAACACGCACGAACTCGCGCGATTCAAGCAAGCCTACGACGCGATCCGCGGCGCGAGCGACCTCATCGTCCAATTTTCCACCGGCGGCGCGATCGGGATGACACCCGAAGAGCGGGCGAGCGTGCTCCAGCTGCGTCCCGAAATGGCGACGCTGACCTGCGGCACGGTGAATTTCGGCGACGACGTCTTCGAAAACAGCTTTCCGATCATGCGCGGCATCCTTGCGAAGATGCGCCAGTACGCCGTTCGCCCGGAACTCGAGATCTTCGATAAGGGACACATCGCCAACGCGCGCCGTCTGGCCAAGGAAGGTCTGCTGAATTTCCCGCAACACGTCGACTTCGTGCTGGGGGTGCCCGGCGGGCTCGAGGCGACGGTCCAGAATCTCTGCGACCTGGTCGATAACCTTCCGCTGGGCTGCACGTGGTCGGTTGCCGGAATCGGACGCGCACAAGTATCGATGGCGTTGGCGGCGATCGCGATGGGCGGCCACGTGCGCGTGGGCCTGGAAGATAACCTGTATTACAGTCGCGGGCGCTTGGCGCGCAATGAGGAACTGGTGGCGCGCGTGGCTCGTATCGCCGAGGAGGCCGGACGGCCGATCGCCGCCCCCGACGAGGCGCGCGAGATCCTCGGCCTGCAGAAGTTAGCCGCAGCTTAAGAGCGGATGAAGGTGCGCGGGGCCGGGGCTCTTAACTAGCCGCCGTTCGTGTTTACCTATGTCCTGCGCCGGACGCTCGCGGCCATCCCGCTGTTGCTCCTGATCTCGATCATTCTGTTCGTGATCTTGAATAACGCTCCAGGCGGCCCGCTTGCGCCGTATCTGCAGAACCCGCACATCACGCCGGCCGACATCGAACGGCTCAAGCACAATCTCGGACTCGACAAGCCGATCTGGTATCGCTACCTGGCCTGGCTCGGACAGATTTTCCACGGCGACTTCGGGTATTCGACCAGCAATTCCGAGCCGGTTCTACAAGCGATCGGTCAGCGGATCGGTGCGACGATCGAACTCATGGGCGTCTCGTTCGTCGTCGCGCTGGGCATCGGGCTTTCGGCCGGTATGTTTTCCGCGGTGCGTCCGTACTCGTTTGCCGATTATTTCATCACGACGCTGGCGTTCTTCGGCCAGTCGATGCCGGTCTTCTGGTTCGCCCTGATGCTGCAACTGCTCTTCGCGGTGCATGGCATTCCGCTTCCCGGGGGATACGAGATCGTCTTGCCGTCGGCAGGGCGATGCAGTACCGACACGTGCACGTTCGGTGACGCGATCGAACATCTCGTGCTCCCGGTCATCGTGCTCGCGCTGCTCAATCTTGCGTTGTACAGCCGCTTCATGCGCTCTTCGCTGCTCGAAGTGACCAAGACCGACTACATGCGCACGGCCGCGGCCAAGGGACTTGGCCCGGGCACGATTCTGTTCAAGCACGGCCTGAAGAATGCGCTCATTCCGGTCGTCACGATCGTCGCGCTCTCGTTTCCCGGCGTTTTGGGCGGCGCAATCGTGACCGAGCAGATCTTTGCCTGGCCCGGCGCCGGCCGCATGTTCTATGCCGCGCTGCAGCAGAGCGACATCGCGCTGATGATGGGCTATCTGCTGATCATCGCGGTGGCCGTCGTCTTCTCCAACCTGATCGCCGACCTACTCTACGCATGGCTCGATCCGCGCGTGAGATACGACTAAACCGATGGCATCGACGCTTCCGGCAAGCGCGCACCCATTCGACGACGACGACGCCGTCTATTCGAAGGTCACGTTTTGGACCCGTCTGCGCCGTCACCGTCTCGCGGTCGCCGGCATCGTTGTGCTTTCGATCATCGTGTTATGCGCGGTTCTGGCGCCGCTGCTCGCACCGTTCGACCCCAACGCGATCGACAACGTGCACTGGCAGGGAACGCCGCTGCCGCCGTGTTTCCAGGATCATATCTTGTGCGGCGGACATCCGCTCGGCACGGACGAGGTCGGCCGCGATCTGCTCTCGCGCCTGCTCTACGGCGCGCGCATCTCACTGACGATCGGCATCTTCACCGTCCTCTTCGAATTGCTCATCGGCGTGACGCTCGGCTCGCTCTCGGGCTACTACGGCGGCTGGGTCGATTGGCTGATCATGCGCATCACCGACGTGTTCCTCTCGATCCCGCTCCTGCCGCTATTGCTGGTACTGACCGCGATCGTGGCCGCGAGCTCGAACAAGGCCGCGCTCAGTTTTTGGGTGATCGTGCTGATCATCGGGGCGCTTTCGTGGCCGACGGTGGCGCGCTTGGTGCGCGCCTCGTTTCTCGTACTGCGCGAACGCGAGTTCACCGAGGCGGCGCGGGCCGTCGGCAACGGCGACTTGCGAATCATCTTCCGGCACCTCTTGCCCAACGCCGTCGCCCCGATCGTGGTGCAGGCCACGCTCGACGTGGCCAACGTCATCGTGCTCGAATCCACGCTCTCGTTCTTGGGCTTCGGCATCCAGCCGCCGACCGCGTCGTGGGGTAACATGCTCTCGGACGCGCAGGCCAACCTCCAAATCGCATGGTGGGCGGCGGTCTTCCCCGGCTTGTGCATCCTCTTCACCGTGCTCTCGATCAACTACATCGGCGATGGCCTGCGCGACGCCCTTGACCCGAACATGAAGTAGGCTATAAACTAGCGCAGTTGTCCAAAAAGAACCCTCATGCGCGCAAGTGGCGGAATTGGTAGACGCACTAGCTTGAGGGGCTAGCGGGAGCAATCTCGTGCTGGTTCGAGTCCAGTCTTGCGCACCAAAACCAAAGGGCCCTGAAATGGGCCCTTTGGTTTTGGTGCGCAAGACTACGGACTCGAACGCGAAGCGACTTCGAGTCACGCGCAGGACGCGCGTAGAGGTCCCGAGGGCAGGATGCCCGGCCGCGCGTTAGCGCGGCGGGACCCTTCAGTCTTGCGCACCAATTCAACAGCGATGATTCAGGATTGGAGCGTGGTGGCCCAGATTGCGGCCGGCGCGAGCGCGACCTTGTTGGGCCTGCTCTTTGTGGCCGTCCAACTAAACCGCGAGTGGATCGTAAAACACGCCGCGCTGCGAGGGCGAACGATTCAGACCCTTCTGATCTTCATGCTTCCGCTGATCGCGTCGGTTGTGCTTGCCATCCCGCATCAGTCGGTTCGCGTGTTGGGCGCGGAACTCGTGGTCATTGACTGCTTGTATGGGACGGGGCTTGTTGTCGTGAGCCGTATGAACAAAGCGATCACGCCACTCGACCGGTTGCGCAACATCGGTCCACCGGGCCTGCTGACCACGCTGGTCACGCTCATCTCGGGCGCAACGCTCGTATGTGGTCAATCGAGCGGACTTTATTGGCTCGTGGCGGCCATTGTTCTAGCGCTCATCGGCGGCGTTGGCGACGCCTGGATGCTTCTTATGGGTGACGTCGTCGGAGACGGCGGGAGGCCGCGTTACTAGCACCGCATCGAGAGCCGGAAGGCCCCTTAGGCATTGAAACAACGGCCGAGCCTCGCCCGTAGTGGTAGGCATAGCTGCCTCGGGAGAGTTTCGTTGTGTGGTTAACGCGCTTCGCCATCAGTCGCCCCGTGATCACGGCCATGATTTTCGTGGCGCTGGTCGTTTTCGGGACGATTTCGTATTTCGAGCTGGGGCGCAGCAACAATCCGCCGGGCACGACGTTCCCCATCGTCGAGGTCGACGCGTCCTATCCCGGCGCCTCGCCGCAAGACATGGAGAAGCTGGTCATCAAACCGATCGAAGATCAGCTCGACGGCATCGACCACCTCGATCTTATTAGCGCGACGGCCCAGGAAGGCACGGCGACGATCGTCGTGCAGTTCAAGCTCGGCACCGATTTGGACCTTGCCGCAGTCGACGTGCAGCGCCGAGTCGACACGGCCCGCGTGTACATGCCGACCGATCTCGATCCACCGGGCGTGTATAAGAACGGCAGCAGCGAGCCGCTGCTCGACATTGCGGTCAGCTCGGACTCGCTCTCGCAGCCGCAGATCGCCGACCTCGTCAATAACCAGATCAAGCCGCTGATCAGCCAAATCCCCAACGTCGCGAGCGTCAACGTCTATGGTACGGCGGACCGCGAGTTCCACGTCTATCCCGATCCCGTTGCACTCGTCGGAACCGGTGCAACGCTGGAAGATATTTACAACGCGGTCTCCTACAACAACGCCAACGTGCCGGGCGGAATCATGACGCAGCCGACGCGCGAAGCGACGGTCGCGATCCACGCCTACATCGATCACGCCAGCGACATCGCCGCGATACCGCTTTCACCGGTAGCGGTGTTGAACTATCCGGTGAAGTCCCTCAAAATCGGCGACGTCGCGCGGGTCGAGGACGGCCACGTCGAGATGCGCACGATCTCCCATTACAACGGCTTGCCGCGCGTCTATCTCAGCATCGGCCGCGACATCAACAGCGACGAGATCAAGGCGACCGAGATCGCGCGCGAGCGCATGAAAACGATCGAGTCCCAGTTCCCGCAGCTCAAGTTCACGGAGATCGACGCACCGGCGGATTACACCGCGAAGTCGTTGCTCGGCGTGGGACAATCTCTGATCGAAGGCATCTTCCTCACCGCGATCGTGATGCTGCTCTTTCTCCACGCTTGGCGCAACGCGGCCGTCATCTTCCTTGCGATACCGACCTCGATTCTCTCCACGTTCATCGTCATGCGCGCGCTCGGCTTCCACATCGACTCGATGTCGATGATGGGACTCTCCTTGATCATCGGCATCTTGGTGGACGACTCGATCGTCGTGCTGGAAAACATCACGCGCCACCGCGATCTCGGCGAAGACCCGATGAGCGCTGCAATCAACGGGCGCACGGAAATCGGTAATGCCGCGATTGCGATCACGATGGTCGACGTGGTCGTGTTCCTGCCCGTCGCCTTTTTGCCCGGCATCGTCGGCGCGTACCTGAAGGAGTTCGGCGCCGTGATCGTGATCGCGACGCTTTTCTCGCTTCTGGTGTCCTTTACGCTCACGCCGCTCCTGGCGGCGAAATGGAGCGTCAAAAAGCGTTCCGAGGCGACGCCGAAGTGGCTGCTGGCGCTCGACAGTGCGGTCGTCAATGCGGCGCTGTTCCTGACCGCGGTCGGTGCGTTCGTGGCAGGTATGGTGTTCCAAGTGATCTTGCTCAAGGTCGTCGGCATCCTGATCGTGGCGGTGTTGATCCTCAACCTCTTCGTTCACCGCTATGACGGCATTCTCGAAGCCTACCGCGCGAAGTGGCTGCCGTTCGCACTCGAACACGGATCCTTTGTGATCTTCACCTGCACGCTGCTGCTGACCAATTCGCTAGCACTCGTCGGTGGAGGTATGAACGCTCTCTGGGTAGACGCGGCCTGGCTCGCTGGTCTCGTTCTCGCGTATGCCGTTGCCGCTTTCGTCCGCCGAGGGCGCCGCTACACGCGCGGGTTCGCCTCGCTGGGGACCTTCCGCCCCCTGACCGTTCTCACGTTCCTCATGCCGGTCGCTTTGGGTGCGGCAATGACGGCGCTTGGCGGCATCAATTTCGATTTCGTTCCGCAAGAGCAAACCGGGCACATCAACATGACCGTCACGTATCCGCCGGGGACGCCGATCACGATGACCGATCACTATGTGACCCAATTGGAAGACGCGATCTTGAAGATCGACGGCGTCAAGGACGTCAGTTCCACGGTGGGGCGTAAACCGTCGGGTTGGGGATCCTCGATCGGCGGCAACTATGCCCAGCTCGGCGCCGACATGCAGCCCGACCGCCGCGGTGACACCAACGCGACCATTGCGAAAATACGCAAGCTCGCCTATCTGGTTCCGGGCGGTGAACTTCAAGTGGCCGGCGACAGCGGTAACGGGTCGGGCGCGGAGATCTTCTACGCGCTCTCAGGACCGGAAGACGAGATCGCTCCCGCGGCAGAAAAAGTCGCATCGGTTCTTCGCTCGACGCCGGGATCGGTGAACGTGCAGACCAGCGCGGAAAACGGTGCACCGCGCCTCAACGTCGACGTCGATCCCGCCAAATGCGCCGTGCTGGGCGTTTCCCCGGCTGACGTTGCGACGGTTGCGCGCATCGCGATTGCGGGCGCGGTCGCGACCAAGGTGCGAACCTCGACCGGCTTGGTAGACGTGCGCGTGCAATTCCCGGGCGCCGATCGCACCAACGTTGCGCAGCTCGAGAACGTGCGCGTTCGTGCCAACGACGGCACGCTCGTACCGATCTCGTCGGTTGCGACGTTCACGTGGGCGACGGCGCCGACGAAGATCGAGCGCCTCAACCGCCAGCGCGTCGTGAACGTTTTCGGTGACGTGCTCCCCGGCTACTCGCTCGGCGCGGTGACCGCGCCGCTCGAAGCGAAGCTCAAGCAGCCCGGTTTCCTCCCCCAAGGCGTGAGTACGACCGCCCAGGGCGACACGCAGTTCATGGAAGAAACGTTCACCAACATGGGCATCGCGCTGATCCTTTCGTTCATGCTCGTGTACATGCTGATGGTGATCCTCTACGGATCTTTCGTGGAACCGCTGATCGTGATGTTCTCGGTTCCTATGGCGATCATCGGCGCGTTGATCTTCCTGGCGCTCATGGGCCGGCTCGAGCCGGATCAGGGACAATCGCTCAACATCGTCTCGATGCTCGGGATCATCATGCTCTTCGGGTTGGTCGCCAAGAACGGTATTCTGCTGGTCGACTATTCGAACACGCTGTGCAAGCGCGGGATGCGCGTGCGCGATGCGGTGCTGCAGGCGGCGGCGACGCGCTTCCGTCCGATCATCATGACGACCGCGGCGATGATCTTCGGCATGCTGCCGCTTGCTCTAGGTTTCGCCGAGGGCGGCGAATGGAGGCAAGCGATCGGTACCGTCATCATCGGCGGCCTGCTCAGCTCGCTGATCCTCACGCTCTTCCTGGTGCCGATGATCTACAACACCTGGATCGGTTTCTTCGACCGACGCGCCGACCGCAAGGCTGTTGTCTCCGAACTGGAGACCTCACCCGCGATAGTTTAGCAGCGCCAACATGGCTGGGTAAAAGCGGAGCATGATACAACGTCTACTCGGCGCCGCGGCGTGTGCGCTGCTACTTCCTGCCGCGGTCATCGCGCCGGCCCTCGCGCAGCAGAGCGCCGGCGTCACCGTCATCGTGAACGGGCAAACGATGAACTTCCCTCAGCCGCCGGTCGAACAGGCCGGGCGCGTCTTCGTTCCGCTCCGCGGAATCTTCGAACAACTCGGGGCGAGCGTCGTGTACCAGAACGGCACGATCAACGCGACCGGTAACGGCCGCAACGTTTCGCTGCACATCGGCTCCACCCAGGCGACCGTCAACGGTCAGCCCGAAACACTCGACTCACCTCCGTTTATCGAGAACGCAACGACGCTCGTGCCGCTGCGCTTCATCGCCCAGGCGCTCGGCGCGTCGGTCAACTGGAACAATAACACCTCGACCGTAGCGATCTACAGCGCCCACGGGCATTCGGCCAGCGGTTACCGCGGCAACGCTTACAATGCTCCGCCGGAGCAACCGATGAACGCGGGGGCGTACGTCACCAATCGTGAGCCGGTCGGCATGACGCGCGATCGCGATCCGGCGATCTCGGCCGATTTCGCGCGGCCGGTGCGCCGCGATTCGGTGCACGTTACGCTCGACGGACGCGACATCACTGGAGCCGTCGATGTCAGCAGCGACGGGTTCCAATACACGCCCGATCGCCCCCTCTACCCGGGACGCCACACCATTCGTGTCAGCGGCGTGACCCAAGAGGGCGCCTCCTTCTCGACGAGCTGGGATTTCACCGTGTAAAACGGGAAGCACCACGGGTGCGAATCGACATCTGGAGCGACGTCGTCTGCCCGTGGTGCTACATCGGGGTCTCACGTTTTGAACGCGCGCTCGTGCTGTTCGACGGCGAGGTGACGATCCGGCTCCATCCGTTCCAACTCGATCCCGACGCACCGATTCCCGGAATCCCGGCGCGCGAGCGGTATGCCGCGAAATTCGGTGCCGAAGCCCCCGCGATACTGGAACGGGTTACGCGCGAAGCCGCGAGCGAGGGCTTGACCTTCGACTTCGACCGCGCGCTGACCGCGAACACGTTCGATGCGCATCGAGCGATGGCGTATGCGCGCGAGTACGGCCTCGATCGCGATCTCGAAAAGCAGCTCTTCCGCGCGTACTTCACGGATGGTCTCGACGTGAGCGACCACGGCGTACTGGCCGATGCAGGTGCGCGACTGGGTCTGGACCGCGCAGAACTCGCTGCGTATCTCGAAAGCGATCGGGGCGTCGACGAGGTGCGCCGCGAACTGGTGGACGGATTCGAACGCGGGATCACGGCGGTGCCGAGTTTCGTCTTCGAAGACGAGTTCTTGGTTCCGGGTGCGATCGATACCGCAAGCTTCGTTCGCGTCCTCGAGCAGATGCGCGCGGTTCGATGATGCCCCGCGCGCGCCGCGCGCTCGTCACCGGCGGCGGGAGCGGCCTCTCTTCCGGCATCGCCGCCGCGCTTGCGGCCGACGGTTTCCAGCACGTTGCCATTACCTATCGCGCGAGCGAACCCGGTGCAGCGCTGCGTGCGATCGAGGCCGCGGGTGCAACGTCGAGCGCGGCGCACGTCGATTTCTCCGGCGAGGCTGCGGCGATCGCCGCAGCGCTCGAACGCCTGGTCGTCGATCACGGCCCGATCGATACGTTGGTCCACGGCGTCGGGGCACTCACCGTCAAGCGTTTTGCCAACCTCACGCTGGACGATTACGATCGGCTCTTCGAAGCCAACGTCCGCAGCGCTGTGCTCGCGACCCGCGCCGTGTTGCCGGCGATGCGCGAAGCACGGTTCGGCCGTATCGTCGTTTTCGGCAGTAACGGGTCGAGCGCGACGCTGCCGTTTCGCGGGTTCAGCCTCTATCAAGCTTCGAAGAGCGCGTTGATCGCGTTCGCGCGCACGCTGGCGATCGAAGAGGCGCCGAACGGCGTGACCGTCAACGCGATCGAACCGGGCGACATTCGCGACAAAAGTCAAAGCCGTGAAGCTGCCCGCTTTCAGGAAAGTTCCAATCCGCGCGGACGCCCCGGCAGCGTCGACGACATTGCCGACGTCGTGCGGTTTTTGGTGGCGCCCGAGCGAGACTTTATGACCGGAGCGGTGATCGCGGTCACCGGGGGGTTGACGCAGGCCGACGGGCGAAACGCGAAGCGTCCATGAAATATCGCGATGACAATGAGACGCACCGCGCTTTCGCGCTACCCGGTTCCCCATTGCAATACGGTCCCGACAAGTCGGTCGCCGTCGAACACATCGATCTCCGCCTCGAACCGGACCTCGAACGCCGTTCGCTCGAAGGGATCTGCACCACGACGGTACGTGCGTACGACGAACCGGTCGAGCAGCTCGTCCTGAACGCCGTCGATCTCGCGATCGCCTCGGTGGAGCGAGACGGGAAGCCGCTTGCATTCGAGGCACGTGACGAGAAGCTCGACGTCCGGTTCGAGCCGCCGCTTGCCCCACATGAGCGCGCTACTTTCCGGATCGCGTACAGCGTAACGCGCCCGCGGCATGGGCTTTTTTTCATCGAACCGACGCCGCAGTATCCGCGCAAGGTGCGCCAGGCGTGGACGCAGAGCCAGGACGAGAATGCGCGCTATTGGTTCCCCGCGCTCGACTATCCCTCCGAGAAGCAAACTACCCAGACGACCGTCATCGTCCCCAAGGGGCTCTTCGCACTGTCGAACGGTGCGCTGGTCGAGCGCAGGGACGAAGGCGATCGCACGATCTACACCTATCGCGAGGACGTTGCGCACTCGACGTATCTCATGACAATGGTGGTGGGGCCGTTCATCGAGGCGCGCCAGGGCGACGCCGGCGCACGCAGCGTGCCGGTCTTTTACTACGTGCTTCCGGGCCGCGAAGCCGACGGCGCGCGCTCGTTCGGCAACACGCCAAGGATGATCGAGGCGTTCGAGCGCGCTATCGGAACGCCGTATCCGTACGCGCGCTATTCGCAGATCGCCGTGAGCGACTTCATCTTCGGCGGTATGGAGAACACGTCGGCGACGACACAGACCGACCGCACGCTTCACGACGAACGCGCCCATCTCGATTTTTCGAGCGATCCGCTCGTGTCACATGAGCTCGCGCATCAGTGGTTCGGCGATCTGCTCACCTGCCGCGACTGGTCGCAAGCTTGGCTGAACGAAGGCTTCGCGACGTACTTCGAATGCATCTGGCGCGAAGTCGACCTCGGATACGACGAGTATCTCTACGACGTCTTCGGCTGCGTCGCACGCTATCTAGAGGAAGACAGCGAGCGCTACCGGCGCCCGATCGTGTGCAACCGCTTCCGCGATCCGATCGAAGTATTCGACCGCCATCTCTACGAGAAGGGCTGCGCCGTGCTGCACATGCTGCGCTGCGAGCTCGGTGATCTCCGCTTCTGGCGCGCGATCGGCCGTTACGTGCGCGACAATGCGCAGCGCACGGTTGAAACGATCGACTTGGTTCGTGCGATCGAAGAAGAGACTGGCCGTAACTTGCGCGGGTTCTTCGACCAATGGGTCTATCGCGGCGGCCATCCCGAAGTCGAGATCGGCGTGAGTTGGGACGCTCAGCGCAAAGCCGCCACCGTGACGATCGAACAAAAGCAGACCGTCGACGATGAGAACCCGCCGTATCGATTCGACGTCGATCTCGGGTTTTGCGCCGGCGTTCCCGCGGCGATTGCTGCGAACGCCGGCCCCGGACCGCTGGCGGGCGAGCGGCGCATTCGCGTACGCGTCGAGCGTGCGCACGAAACCGTGACCGTCCCGCTCGACTTCGAGCCGAAGCTGGTGCGCTTCGACCCCGGCGCGTCGCTGCTCGGCAGCATCACGTACAAACTCGGTCCGACGTTCGCAGCCGCCGCTTTGCGAGGCGATCCCGATCCGGTTGCGCGCATTCGTGCGGCGCGCGAACTCGCCAAGGACGGTTCGCAAGGCGCCCGCGAGGGGCTGCGCGCGGCGTTCGAGCGCGATCCGTTTTGGGGGGTGCTCGCCGAAGCCGCGCAAGCGATCGGCAAAACGCGCGCACCGTGGGCGCGCGAGCTGCTTCTGAACGCGCTGCGGCACGCACATCCGAAAGTGCGGCGCGCCGTTGCCGATGCGCTGGGTGAGTTCCGCGCTGCGGACGTCGCGACCGCGCTGCTTGCGCTCGGGAAGGGCGACCCGTCGTATTTCGTCTGTGCGGCGGCGCTCGCATCGCTCGGAAAGACGCGCGATCCGCGCGCATTCGACGCGCTGGTTACCGCGATCGGCGGCACGTCGTGGAACGCGACGGTCGAAGCCGGTGCGGCGCGCGGACTTGCCGAACTCGCGGATCCGCGCGCGATCGATCCGTTGCTCGACGCCGTGCGATTGGGCCGTGACGAAGGCTTGCGCCGCGTTGCCGCCGGCGCGCTTGCACGCGCTGGCGAACTGCTCTACGAAGCGCGAGCGCGGATCGCCGATGCGATCGTGCAGCTGCTCGACGATCCGATGTTTTTGGTTGCGTTGGCAGCGATCGCAGCGGCCGAGGCGCTCGAAGATCCGAGCGCGCTGCCGGCGCTCGATCGCCTTGCCGTCAGCGGCTTCGACGGCCGCATCCGGCGCGACGCCGCCGAAGCCGCAATGCGGATCCGTGAAGCGGCAAAAGTTCCCTCTCAAGTGAGCGCTCTGCGCTCGGACCTCGATAGCCTGCGTGAAGAACAGCGTACGTTACAAGAGAAGATCGAAGCGCTCTCGCGGCATTAGACGCCGCCTCATCCTCGTCGTGGTGCTGGCCGTCATCGCACTCGCGATCTGGTCGCTCCTGCGCGGTTGTGCTGCGCGCGCCCCTGCGCCTAGACCGAACCAAACGGCTGCGGCCGCCCGTCCGGTGCCGCGCCCGGCGCCGTGGAGCGCCGCAGAGATCGCGCGATTGCATCGGGACCTGACCGACGCGTTCGCGCCGGCGCTCTCCGACCGGTACAGCCTAGCGGTAATCGACGCGACCGGAAGGGTGATCTATGCCGATCGCGCGCGCTCGGCAGTCACACCCGCCTCGGTGCAAAAGCTCATCGTCGCCGACGCCGCGCTGAATGTGCTGGGCACGAACTATCGCTTTCACACGCTGCTCGCCGCAACCCAAGCACCGTCGAACGGCACGCTCGAGGGTAACCTCTGGTTCATCGGATCGGGCGATCCCTCGCTCCGCAGTGATGACCTGCGTAGCGGCGTGCGTCTGCTCGCGCGCAGCGGTCTGAGGCACATCGACGGCGCGGTTGCGGTCGACGCGACGGCGATGAGCGGTCCGGAAATCAATCCGCACTGGGATCCGAGCGACGCCAACGAAGATTTCCAGGTGCCGACGAGCGCGGCTTCGATCGACGACGACACGGCCGAGTTTCGCGTCTATGGCGGAATGCCGGGCTCTCCCGCGCGGGTGGCCGTCGTTCCGGCTAGCCGCGACGTGCATGTGACCGGGGAGGTGCGCAGCAGCACGGGTGAGGATGACGTCATCATCGCGGCGGATTCGCCGAATAACTTTGCCTTGAGCGGCGCGATTCCGGCGCAGACCGAGGAGAAGTTCTGGTTGCCGGTGCACGATATGCCGGTCTACGTCGGTGACGTGCTCGCGCACATGCTGCGTCAAGCGGGCATTACCACCTCGCAGCAGCCACAGGTCTCCGCGGCGCCCCTCGATTCGATCGTGCTCTGGGATCACCGCTCCGCTCCGCTGCGAATGGTTATCGAACACATGCTCTACGTTTCCGACAATCACTACGCCGAACAGCTGATGCGCACGCTCGGGATCGATATCGAGGGCCGCGGCGACGACGCCGGCGGACTGGCTGCTGAACGATCCTTCTTGAATGCGCGCGGCATTCCGACCGACGGCATGCGCATCGTGGACGGAAGCGGATTAGCGGAGAGCAACCGGGTGGCGGCCATCACGCTCGCGCGAATTCTCAGCGATGCCGAATTGCGGGACCACGGTGTCGAACTCTACGACTTGCTGCCGGCCGGCGGACGCGACGGAACACTGACCGACTACGACTTTACCACCGCTCTTGGGCGGGTCCGTGCCAAGACCGGGCATTTGAGCGATGCCGATTCGCTCGCAGGATACGTGAATACGATGCACCACGGGCGCGTCGCCTTCGCGTTCATGATCAACGATTCGCCGGGCGATCCCGACAGCGCGTACGTGCGCGCGGTAGACGAACTCGCCACGTTTTAAAGGAAGGCTCGTTCAACCCGCCATGCTCGATCGCGACGTCTACCGCAAGCTTCTTGCCCGCGCACTGCGCCACGGCGGCGATTTTGCGGACATTTTTTGCGAGCGGCGTCTGTCCTACTCGTTCCGGCTCCAGGACGGCCGCATCCATGAAGGCTCGAGTTCCGTTGCGCAAGGCGTCGGCATTCGCGTGGTGATCGGCGAATCGGCGGGCTACGCTTATAGCGACGAGCTCGATTTCGATGCGTTGCTGCGCGCCGCCGAGGCGGCTTCGCTGATCGCGCGCGGTGCTCCGGCGCAGACGATTGCGCTTGCGGATCTCACCGGCACGCAAGTCGCGGCGCCTTACGATCAGTCGCGGGTTTCTCACGCACCGGCGCAGCAATATGTAGACCTGCTCGATCGAGCCGATCGCAGCGCGCGTGCATTCGATTCGCGCATCGTAGCCGTCAACGCGCACGTTGCCGACCAACTGCAGGACGTCTGGATCGCGACGAGCGACGGACTGCTCGTGCACGACCATCGTCCGATGATCGCGTTTGGCGTACAAACGGTGGCGAAATCAGGCGGTGAACGCGGAGCGGGCTACGTGGGAGACGGCGGGCGGACCTCGATTGCGTATTTCGACGATCACACGCCCGAAGTGCTCGCCGGCGACGCGGCGCGTATTGCGGTGACGAATCTGCAGGCCGAACCGGCGCCTGCCGGTGAGATGGAGATGGTTGTCGGCGCGGGCGGCGGCGGCGTGTTGCTTCACGAAGCGGTCGGGCATGGTTTAGAGGGCGATTTCAACCGGCGTGGGACCTCGCTCTACAGCGGGCGAGTCGGAGAGCGCGTGGCGAGCGAATTGGTGACGATCTACGACGACGGGAATCTACCGGAAGAGCGCGGCAGCGTTTCCGTCGACGACGAAGGCGTTCCCGGTCAACACAAGGTGCTGGTCGAAGACGGCGTGTTGCGCGGTTACATGCAGGACGAGCTCAACGGGCGTCTGATGGGCGTCGCCTCGACCGGCAGCGGACGCCGTCAGTCGTTCCGCTTCTTGCCGCAGCCGCGCATGTGCAATACGTACATGCCGAGCGGCACGAGCAGCGTGGAGGAGATCATCGCCTCGACCAAACGCGGTCTCTACGCCAAGGCGTTCGCGGGTGGCCAAGTGGAGATCAGCAAGGGCGACTTCGTGTTTATGGTCGCCGAGGGGTATCTGATCGAGAACGGCAAGGTGACGGCGCCGGTGAAGAACGCGACGATCGTCGGCAACGGACCCGAGGCGATGACCAAGGTCGTCGCCGTCGGAAACGATAGCCGTTTGGCGCGCCGCCATTACACCTGCGGAAAAGCTGGGCAACGCGTGCCGGTCGGTGTCGGTATGCCCACGCTCAAGATTTCATCCATCACCGTTGGAGGCACCGGATCGCTCCATGACGGACAGTGACGCGATCGAAGTCGCTGCCGGCGCCGTCGACTTCGCTTTGGAAGCCGGTGCCGACGCAGCGGAGGCGGCGTACGCGATCGCCGAGCGATTTCACGTCGAGGCGCGCGATGCGACGATCAGTAAACTGGAGCGCTCGACCGGGTCGAGCCTGCAGCTGCGCCTTTGGAACGGCGGACGCCACACCTCGTTCTCGACCTCGGATCTTCGTCCGGCGGCGTTGCGAGAAGCGGTCGCACGCGCATTCGAGCAGTCGGCGTATGTTGCCGCCGACCCGTACGCCGGCCTTCCCGACGAGAACGGATCGTTCGGCGGCGATCTCGAGCTTTTCGATCCGCGCATCGCGCAATTCGAAGGCGCCGCCAAGGTCGATGACGCGCTCGCGCTCGAGCGCGTCATCCGAGCCGTCGATCCGCGCGTCGTCAACTCCAACGGCTCACACTACTCCGATGCAACGAGCACGATCGCGTTGGTAAACTCCCGCGGGTTTCGCGGGCTGTACTCGGGCACGCGTGCGTCGCGATCGACCGCCCCCGTCGCGCAAGCGGACGGCACGAAGCGGACGGCCCATTATGGAACGGCAGGGCGCTTCATGCGCGACCTCGAGCCGGCCGAACGCGTCGGCGCGATCGCCGCGCGGCGCGCGGTCGAGATGTTCGGAGCGCGTAAACCGTCCACCATGCGCGTGCCGGTGATCTTCGAGCGCGACGTCGCGGCGGCCGTTCTCGACGATATTTTCGCGGCGGTCGCGGCTTCGAACGTGGCGGTGGGCAATTCTTGGCTGGCCGACCGGATCGGCGAGCGCGTCGGCAGCGAACTCGTGACGATTATCGACGACGGCACGTTACCCGGCCGCTTGGGCAGCGCACCATTCGACGGCGAGGGCGTGGCGACGCGCCGGACCCCCGTCTTCGAGGCCGGGATCTTGCGCACGTTTCTCTTCGACGCGTACTACGCGCGTAAGCTGGGCGCGCGGACCACGGGCAATTCTACCGGCGGGGGAATCGGCCCGAACAATCTCTACCTCGAGCCCGGGGCGAAATCGCTCGAGGAGCTGATCGCGGCGACCCCGCGCGGCGTTTTGGTCCTCGACACGATCGGCTTTGCCGCTGAGCATGCTTCCGGCGCGTACAGCCGGGGAGCGCGCGGCTTCATGATCGAAAACGGCGAGCTGACCTATCCGATCGACGAGTTCACGATAGCCGGGAACTTTGCCGCGATGCTTGCGGCCCTCGACGCGGTAGCGAGCGATCTACGCTTCGACGGCGCAACGGCTGCCCCGTCGTTTCGCGTAGCGGAGATGACCGTCAGCGGAAATTGAGAAGGAATGCCTCCTGTAACCATTAGCTTCACCCTAGTCATGCGTATCGAGATGCCGAACGAGAACGGCGCGTTCGGTGTGCTTGCCAACGCCATCGGCGATGCCGGCGGAGAGATCGTCGCCGTCGACATGCGTTCGGTTACACGAGCGCGCGTCGTGCGCGACGTAACCATCAACGTCAGCTCGGACGGAATCGGCACCGAAGTTCGCAATGCGGTTGAGCGGCTGGAAGGCGTGCGCGTCGTCTCGGTTTCCGATTCCACATTCCTGGCTCACCTGGGCGGCAAGATCCGTATCGAACCGAAGATGGCGGTCAAGACGCGTAAGGATCTTTCCATCGTTTACACGCCGGGCGTCGCTCGCGTCTCCATGGCCATCGCCGCCGATCCGTCCAAGGCGTTTCAGCTCTCGATCAAACGCAACACCGTTGCGGTCGTATCCGACGGTACGGCAGTGTTGGGTCTGGGCGACATCGGACCGCTCGGTGCGCTGCCGGTCATGGAGGGCAAGGCGATGCTCTTCAAGCAATTTGCCGGTATCGACGCCTTCCCGATTTGTCTGGAGACCAAGGACGTCGATGAAATCGTCGAGACGGTCGTCCGGATCGCGCCGGTCTTCGGGGGAATCAACCTCGAAGACATCTCGGCTCCGCGGTGTTTCGAGATCGAGCAACGGTTGATCGAGCGTCTCGATATCCCCGTGATGCACGACGATCAGCACGGGACCGCAGTCGCCATTCTCGCCGCGCTGATCAATGCGGCCAAGGTCGTGGACAAGGATTTGCGCGATCTGCAAGTGGTCGTTTCGGGCAGCGGCGCGGCCGGAACGGCGACGATCAAGATGCTTCTGGAAGCCGGGGTGCGCGACGTCATACCGGTCGATCGCAATGGAGCGATCAATCGGGAGGAGCGCTACGACAACGCGCACTGGCGATGGCTGGCCGAACACACCAACCGTGAAAACCGGCGCGGTACGTTGGGGGACGTGCTCGCAGGCGCGGACGTGTTCATCGGCGTCTCGGCGCCGGGCATCCTTCAGCCCGACCAGATCCGCGGGATGGCACGCGATCCAATCGTCTTTGCCATGGCCAATCCCACGCCGGAAATCATGCCGGACGTTGCCGCGCCGGTTGCCGCCGTGGTTGCTACCGGCCGCTCGGACTTTCCGAACCAGGTGAACAATTTGCTCGCCTTCCCGGGTATTTTCCGCGGCGCGCTCGACGTGCGCGCGAGCCGGATCACGGAACGGATGAAGCTGGCGGCGGCCTATGCAATCGCCTCGATCGTGACCGAGGAGGAGCGCGGCGCGGAATACATCATTCCGAGCGTTTTCGACCCCCGCGTGGTGGATGCGGTGGCAAAGGGGGTGGGCGCGGCGGCAGTCGACGAAGGCGTAGCACGGCGAACGCTGGTAAAGACCGAAGAAGAAGAGATTGATTCTAAAGTCTAGCCGCGTAGCGGCCGAGGTGAAAAGAGTGAGTGCTCGATGGCTCTAGCACGGATGTTGGTAATTGAGGACGACGAGGACGTCGCTCGCTTAGAGCAGACGGTCCTCGAGCGTGCCGGTTACGAGGTTCGGGTGACGTCGAGCGGTGCCGAGGGGCTGGAATTGGCGGACAGCTACAAGCCGGACGTGGTCGTGCTCGACGTCGGCTTGCCCGACATCTCGGGCCTAGACGTCTGCACCTCGCTTTCGAATTCGAACAACGCCTTCATCCTGATGGTCAGCGGCCACTCGCGCGAGCAAGACATCCTGCTCGGCCTGGGGTTGGGCGCGGACGACTACATCACCAAGCCCTTCTCGGGCAACGAGCTGGTTGCGCGCATCGCCTCGTTTCTGCGCCGGCGCGAGAAATTCGCGCAGAAGAAAGAGGGCAACAATATTCTCGCCCTGGGCAGCTCGCAGCTCGATCGCGATTTCCATACGCTGCACAACGGCGGCACGAACGTCTCGTTGACCGCACTCGAGTTTCGATTGCTGTGGTTTTTAGGTGAGGCTGAGGGCCGGCTTCTCACCCGTGCCCAAATTCTCGAGCAGGTGTGGAACGACACGTCGGGTGTCCCGACCCGCGTGGTCGACGTGCACGTAGCGGCGCTGCGCAAGAAACTGCTCGAAGTCGACGCCCCGCTCGAGATCTCGAGCGTACGGGGCATCGGCTATCGCCTCGACAAGCGTTGACCGACGGACGTGACTTCTCCCGAGCTTCCCTGAGCCTCGACCCGCGAGACGGTCGTCCCCTCTACGTTCAACTCGCCGACCAGTTCGCGGAAGCGATCGAGTCCGGCGCGCTCGCGCCGGGCGACCGGCTTCCCGCGATGCGCGTGCTCGCGCGCGATCTGGGCTGCGCCCTCGTCACGGTCACGCAAGCGTACGAATTGCTGGCGGCGCGCGGACGCGTCCTCTCGCGTGTCGGGAAAGGCACGTTCGTCGCCGGGCCGCCGGAAGCGCCGACGCCGTTTTCCCCGCGGTGGGAACCCGACGTCTCGCGCTTCTCGCGCGCGCAGCGGCTCGACGGTGTCATGGAGCAGCTCACCCGCGCGAATCATCCCGGCGCGATTACGCTGGCAACCGGACATCCGGCGCCCGAAACGTTTCCGCTCGCCGATTTCGGCCGCGCGGTGCATCGGACGCTTCTCGACGATCCGCCCGAGATGATGCAGTATCGTTCGTCTGCCGGCGATACGCAGCTCTGCGAAACCTTCGCCGAGCTCTTGCGCTCGCGCGGCGTGCAGGCCGATGCAAGCGAGGTGCTCGTGTGCAGCGGCGCACAGCAAGCCGCCGATCTGGTGGCGAACGTGCTGCTCGAAGCGCGCAGCGTCGTCGCCAGCGAGAGTCCAACCTATTCGGGAACGCTCGGCGTCTTCGATGCTCGCGGCGTGACATACGTCGAAGTCCGCAGCGATGATGACGGCGTGCGTGTCGACGACGTCGAGCGAGTCTTCGCCGAATATCGCCCGCGCTTGTTCTACGTGAATCCGATCGCGCAGAATCCGACCGGCGCCGTCTTGCCGGCTCGCCGCGCGAAGCAGATCGTCGCACTTGCACGCCGGTACGATGTCATGGTGTTGGAAGATCAGACCGGCTGGCAGCTCACCTATGACGGTCCCGCGCCGCAACCGCTTGCCGCGTTCGACACCGACGGCCGCGTGGTGGTAATGGAGAGCCTCTCGAAGTCGATCTTCCCGGCGCTGCGCATCGGATACGTTTACGCCCGCGGCGCCATCGCCGCGGCGCTCGAAGTGGCGAAGATGCGCGCCGACGTCTTCACGTCGACACTCACGCAGCGGGCGCTTTGGCGCTTCATGAACTCGCCCGCATATCAACGCCACTTGCGCAGCTCCCGTGCGCTTTATCGCGAGCGCCGCGATGCGTTCGTCGATGCGCTCGGCGAATATGTTGCGTGGTCACAAATTCGTTCTCCGGCGGCGGGCGTGAACGTTTGGCTGCCCCTCCCGTCGCGGATCTCGACGCAGGCGGCATTTGATGCATGCGCGCGCGAAGGCGTGCTGGTGATGCCGGCTGAGCCGTTCTATCCGACGCGAACGGGACCACCGGCATTGCGGCTTTCATTCGGTCATCTCGAGAAGGCGGCGGCGCGCGAAGGCGCTCGCCGTGTCGGTCGCGCGCTCGAGCTTCCCTGACGAAAAGGTTCCGCGGACCGCGCGTCCGTAGCCTAACCGGGTGAAGCCTGTAGGACCCATTGCGGCGGCATTGGCCGCCGTTTTGCTGGGCGCGGCACCGCGTTCGGCTCCGTTGACCGTCTACTCTGCTCCTGCGCGCGACCGGCTTGCCGGTGCGTCGGCAGAGCGAGCAACCGATGCGGTTTTGCCCGACGGACGCATCGCGGCGCCGCTGGGCGATGCGATCTTCGTCGGCACCGATCCGCTCGCCGTCGCCGTTACTCCCGACGGCCGTTACGCGATCGTCGCCAATGCCGAACAAAATCCCAATCCGCCGTCGCCGCCGCGATCATCGTCGAATATCGTCGCCGGCTATTCGCTTACCGTCGTGGATACGCGCACGATGCGGATCGCGAGCGTGTACCACGATCCCGCACTTGCACTCTTCACCGGCCTAGCCGTAACCCGCGATCCTTCCAATCTCTTGCGCACGCTCGTGCTCGTGCCCGACGGCGCACACGGCGTCGTTCACTTTTTCGATTTGAACCCCGATGGGTCGTTGACGCTCGAGCAGCAGAATGTCGCCGTCGGCGGATTTGCGGACGCAATAGCGCTCGCGCCGAACGGACGCACCGCCTACGTCGCGAGCGATCTCGGTAATCGCGTTACCGCAATCGACGTCGGCGCGCGACGGGTGCTCGGTGATGCGCAAACGGGATATTTCCCGGCGGGTATCGCCGCCGCCGGCGATCGGCTCTACGTCGTGAACGGCGGGCTCTCGAGCTACGGCGCGCTCTCGCAGCCGGTGCGCGCCCCGCGTTTCGCCAATCCGGCATCGGACGAAACGCAAGCTTCCTCGCTCTCCGTCTTCAGTTTGCGCCCGACCGGTGAGATCGACATGACGGACGCGCTGCCGAACCTTGCGATGGATCCGACACCCGACGGCGCGGTGGACGTCGGCGGCGCGCGTCCGGATGCGATCGTGGTGCGTCATCATGGCGCGTACGCATACGTCACGATGGCCAACGTGGACCGCGTTGCAACCGTTTCGCTCGACGGCGAACCGCACGTCGTCGCAGGATTGGATCTGCGGCAAGCCGTCGGCTGGCCGTACGGTACGCAGCCCAGCGCCGAGGTGCTCTCGCGCGACGACAGACGCCTCTACGTCGCGCTGGCCGGCCTGAATGCCGTAGCCGTACTCGATGCGCGCGCGCCGGCGCGGCTGCACCGGCTCGGACTCATTCCCACCGGCTGGTATCCCAGCGCGCTCGCGCTCTCGCCGAACGGACGATATCTCTACGTCACTTCGGCCAAGGGAGTCGACGGGTGGGGCGAATTGCAGCGCATCGACTTGCGGAGGCTGCCGCTCGAAGCCGCGACGCTCTCCGCGTTTCGCTACGATCGCACGCCGAGCGCTGCCAAGCTCAATGCCGTCGTCCCGCCGATGGGTTCGGGGAAGCGCAGCAGCGTCATCGATCACGTCGTGTACATCGCGATCGGCGACCAAAATTACGACGCGATTTTCGGCGATCTGGGAGAAGGCAACGGCGACCCGGCGTACACCGTCGACGGCGCAAGCGTGACTCCGAATCTGCACGCACTCGCGAAGGCATACGGCATCGCCGACAACTTTTACGTCGCCGATCCGGACCCCGATATCAACGCCCAGGCCTCGCTCGCGGGCGAGGCCTCGCTCTACACGCAGCGCGTGCTGCACGTCAACGCGGCACGGATGCCGCTCGACGACCATGGCAACGATCCCGAGGATTACCCCCGGGCGGGCTATCTCTTCAACGCGCTGGCGCGAGCCGGGCTCTCTTACCGCGATTACGGCGGAATGCTGACCCTCTCGGGCTATCGACCCCAAAGCCCGCCCCGATCCAGAAACGGCCGGCCTGCGCCGGCCTTGGGGGGGCCGGGCGGGCTCTATACGCTCGATGTGCCGGCCTTGGCGGCGCTCGACGGGCACGTGGACCTGGATTATGCCGGGTGGAACCCGCAGATCGGCGACGGCACCCGGGCGGACGAGTTCATCGACGACATGAGCCGGTTGGTGCAGGCGGACGAGGAGCCGGCGTTCACCTACATTCGGCTTCCCGCCGCGTCGGCAGACGGCTTAGCCGGAGCCGATCGCGCGCTCGGCCGCGTGATCGCCTTCCTGAGCGGCACGCCCCACTGGTCCTCGACCGCCGTCTTCATCGTCGGAGAAGGCGTTCTCAGCCCGCGTGATCACGTCAATCCGGCACGTAGTTTTGCCCTGGTCGTTTCCCCGCTGGCGCGGCCCGGCTACGTGGGCCACCGGCACTTGAGCGTGGCAAGCGTGGTCAAAACTGAAGAAGAGCTCCTCGGCCTCCCGGCCCTCTCGCTCTCCGATCTGCTCTCAACCGACATGGCGGACTTTTTCGGAGCGGTCCCGTATCCGTCGAGCTACCAAGCCATTCCGTAAGTCCTCGACAAGCAAAGGAACCGATGACGAGCATCGACTTTGGGCCGCGCCTGGTGGGCACACCGACCGGCAAACTGCGCGCCGCCCTTTTAATGAAGCCGAACGCCGCGCTCGAAGCGGCGAAGGCGCTGCCCGGCGAACCCGGCGCGGTGTACACGCGCGCGCTCGAACAGCACGAAATTCTCCGCAAGACGCTCGCGTATTTCGGCGTCGAGGCGATCGTGCTCGAACCGCGCGGTGACGATCCGTACGAGACCGCGATCGGCGATGCCGCCGTGGTGTTCGAAGACGGCGTGCTGATCATGCGCCCGAGCGCAATGTCGCGTCGCGCGGAGGCGGATCGCGTGGAGGCGGAGTTTTCGCGGCACGATATTCCGATTGCCGGATACATCGCGGCGCCGGGACTGCTCGACGGCGGCGACGTGCTGCTCGTCGGCCGTACGGCATTCGTAGGCAACGGAACGCGCGGCAACGCCATCGGCCGCGCGGGTTTCGCCGCAGTTGCCGGCGCGCATGGTTATCAGGTCGTGGAAGTTGCGCTCGCGCCCGACGTTTCCTCGCTGCGGTCGGTCGCCTGCGCGGTCGCGCGCGATACGGTCGTGATCGCGCCCGATAAACTCGACGCCCGCGCGTTCGCGGGATTTCGTACGATCGGAGTCGATCTGGGGGAGGAGCGCGCCGCCGGCGTGCTCTGTATCGGCGAACACCACGTGATTGCCGACGTGCGCTATCGCACGACGCTGACGCGTCTGCGCAAGGCCGGCGTGGTCGTCGAGGGCATCGATCTCTACGATTTCGAGAAGGTCGGTATCGCGCCGGCACTGCTCGCCCTCGCTTTCAAGCGCGACTGAGCGCTTTTCACGCATGCGCGTCGCGGTCGTTTCCGATATACACGGAAATCTCGTCGGTCTGGACGCGTGCTTGGCCGATCTGCATGCGCAAGGCGGCGCCGACGCGATCATCGCGGCGGGCGACCTTTGCCTCGATGGTCCCAAACCGAAGAAAGTGCTGCAGCGGCTCGAGGAGGTTGGAGCGCAATCGATTCGCGGCAACACCGACCGCTATCTCGCCACTCCCGGCGCCGAAAAATTCGAAACGCAGGAACACGCACTGCTGGAGTGGGCCCGGCGTGACCTAGGCGAGAAGTGGCTCTCGTGGCTGGCCGATCTGCCGTTCGCGATTCGCATCGGTGACGACGACAATCAGCTGCTGGTCGTGCACGCTAATCCGTCGAACGACGACGAACATCTCTGGCCCGACGCCGACGAAGAAACACTCGTCCGGCTCGTCGGCGATGAACGCGCGACCGCCATCGCGTTCGGGCACCTTCACCTGCCTTACGTGCGGATCTGGCGCGGAAAAATTCTGGTCAACGTCGCATCGGCGGGTCTCCCCAAGGACGGCGATGCGCGTGCCTGCTACGCGATCTTTACCGAACGTGCCGGCGGCTGGGAGGTCAAACATCGCCGCGTCGAGTTCGACGTAAAGAAAGTTGCAACCCAGCTCGCCGATTGTGGGATTCCGGAGAGTATCGAGCTGATCGCAACCTTGCGACGGCACCGCTACAGACGTCTCAAAGGATTCGTGCCGTAACACCTGCCATCGTCATCGACCATCTCGTCAAGCGTTACGGCGATTTCACCGCCGTCGACGACGTTTCGCTGCGAGTCGAGGCGGGGGAGTTCTACGGCTTTCTCGGACCCAACGGCGCCGGCAAGACCACGACCATCAACGCGATCGTCGGACTCGCGAAGCCGGACGCCGGCGCGATTTCCGTCCACGGCTACGACAACCGCGCGCAATGGCGCGAAGCGCGCCGCGTCATCGGGCTTGCACCGCAAGAGTACAACTTCGACCGGTATCTCTCGATTCGCGACGTGCTGATCTTCCAGGCGGGATATTTTGGCCTGCGCGGACCGGCCGTACGCGAACGGGCGGACATGCTGCTCGAGCGCTTCGGGTTGGCGAGCAAGGCGAAGGTCGAATACACACGCCTCTCCGGCGGCATGAAGCGCCGTCTCACGCTCGCGCGTGCGCTGATCCATCAACCGCAACTGGTGATCCTCGACGAACCCACCGCCGGCGTCGACGTCGAGCTGCGGTTGGAACTGTGGGACCTCCTGCGCGAATTGAACGGCGACGGGCTGACGATTTTCCTCACCACGCATTATTTGGAAGAAGCCGAAGAGCTCTGCAAAAACATCGCGATCATCCGTCAGGGACGTATCGTAGCCCAGAAGCCGACCCACGAGCTGATCGCCGACGGCGCGAGCCTGCAGGACGTCTTCTTGGAGTTGACCAGAACGTGACGACCACGCCAACGAGGATAAAAACTTCTTCGTTCAACGGCGTTGCGCTGTGGACGCTCGTCAAACGCGAGGTCATCCGCAGCCTCAAGATCATCAATCAGGTGATCTGGCCGCCGATCATTTCGACGCTGCTTTACGTCTTCGTCTTCGGTCTGGCGCTCGGAAGCCGCATTCAAAGCGTTCAGGGCGTAAGCTACGCGCAGTTCCTCATTCCGGGCCTGATCATGCTGCAATCGATCGATTCGTCGTACGGCGAGTGTTCGAGTTCGGTATTCCAGGGCCGCTTCATGAACTCGATCCAGGAGATGCTCATCGCGCCGATGTCGGCGTTCGAGGTCGTCGCGGGGTACGTGCTCGGCTCGCTCGCGCGCACCTATCTGATCGCCGTGCTGATCACCCTGCTCGGCGCGGTGCTGGTGCATACGTGGCCGCAAAATTGGGTTTTGTATCTCGGCGTACTCACGCTGGTATCGGTCTTGTTTTCCTCACTCGGCCTGATCTTCGGATTGATCGCGGAGAAGTTCGATCACCTGGCTGTCTTGACGACGTTCATCATTACGCCGCTGACCTTCGTGGGGGGCGTTTTTACCTCGGCCCAAATGCTGCCGCTGGTGTTGCGTCGTCTCGAACTCTTCAACCCGATCTTCTACACGATCGACGCCTTCCGCCGCAGCTATACCGGGGAGAGTTATCTCTCGCCCGCCGTATCGGTGAGCGCCATCGCGCTGCTCAGCGCCGTCGCGCTGGCGATCGCGTTGCGAATGGTGGCGAGCGGGTATAAGCTCCGGAGTTAGCCGCTAGGAAAGGCCCCGCATGTTCCTACCCCTCGTCCTCGCCGCCATCGGGATTACCCCTTGGAACGGAACGGATCTGCCGACCGCGACGCAGGCGGCCGCAAAATATCGCCTGACGGTCTCGGGCAAACCTGGAGCCACGATTCATCTCCACACGAGCGACGTCGCCCAGGGATGGATCGCGGCGTTCTGCGATATGAAGGTCTGTTCGCCGACGCAGGTGACGGAGACCATCCCGAAGTCAGGCACCATCGTTCTGCAGTTCGAATTGATCCGCGAAACCGAAGACGCGCCGCACCGGAGCGGCGCGGTCATCACGGCCAGCGACGGCTCACGGTTGGTCGTCCCCGCGGCCTCACGCTAAAAAAACGGGTTGTGCGCGCGTTCGAGCTCGATCGTCGAGGGTGGTCCGTGTCCCGGCATGATCACCGTAGCTTCGGGCAACGTGAAAAGTTTCGTTCGCACGCTGTGCAAGAGATCGTCATAGGTGCTCTCATCGGCGAAGATGCCGCCGACGCTGCCGGCGAAGAGCGTGTCACCGGTGAACACGGTCGATTTGAAGAGATACGAGACCGATCCGTCGGTGTGACCCGGCGTGTGCAGCATGCGGATCTCGGCGCCCTCGCCGAACGGCAGGGCCTCGCCGTCGCGCACGGCAAGCGCTTTATGCGCGAGCGAGCCGATCGCGCCGACGTCGAGGCGGTGCATGACGATTTGCGCTTGCGGAAAAGCTGCTGCGACCTCCGCCGTTGCATCGCAGTGATCGGCATGCTTGTGCGTGATGAGAATGTATTGCAGGTGATACGGCCCTTCGCGCACGGCACGCAAGAGATTGGCCGGAATGCCCGCCGGATCGACCAGCGCCGCGCGCCTCCCTCCGTCGAGAAAAAAGATGAAGCCGTTGCTGGGATGCGGGTTCTGCGGATGGTGGCGCACGTCGGGCAATTCGATCTCCGGCGGGTACCAGGCATCGGCCGCGCGATCGGCGAGCTTGCCGGGATCGAGGCGAAGAATGCGCGCGATCGCGCGCGCTTGCGCATCGTCGGCGACGCCGCGATCTTGCCGCCAGGCATCGATATCGGCGGGTGAAATACCGGTGCGTTCCGCGAGCGCGCGCGTATCGACGCCGTTGCCGCGCATCGCCTTGCGCAGCACGTCGCCGAACGTATCTTCCAGTGGAATCCTCGGCCAGGCAGTCATGCTCGCCCTCTTCTCCGCGCAACCGGGACCCACTGCCGCCGGGTCGAAACCAAAGAACGATATGGAACGAGTCCTCATCATCGGGTCCGGACCGGCGGGATTGACCGCCGCGATCTATGCGGCCCGTGCGAATTTGCAGCCCCTGGTTCTGGCCGGAGGTCTGTACGGCGGTCAGCTCATGCTGACCACCGACGTCGAGAATTACCCGGGTTTTCCCGAGGGGATCATGGGGCCCGATCTGATGATCAAATTTCGCGAGCAAGCCGAACGTTTCGGCGCGCGGATCGAGAACGTCGACGCGACCCACGTGGACTTTTCGAAGCGCCCGTTCGTCGTGCGCACCGCGGATGAGGAATATCATGCCAAGACGGTGATCGTCGCGACCGGCGCGAGCGCGCGCTGGCTCGACATTGCGGGCGAGGAGAAGCTGCGCGGCCGCGGCGTCTCGACTTGCGCAACCTGTGACGGCGCGTTTTTCCGCGAGAAGCACATCGTCGTGGTCGGCGGCGGCGACTCGGCGATGGAAGAGGCGCTCTTCTTGACCCGCTTCGGCCGCCGGGTAACGGTGATTCATCGCCGCGAAGGCCTGCGTGCGAGCAAGATCATGGCCGAGCGGGTGCGTTCGCATCCCAAGATCGATTTCATCTGGAATACGGTGGTCGACGAAGTGCTCGGCGAGCATCACGTGACCGGCCTAATGCTGCGCAACGTGCACGACGGCAGCGTAATGGAATACGAGGCCGATGCGCTGTTCATTGCGATCGGGCACACGCCCAACACCGCGATCTTCCGCGGGCAGCTCGATCTCGATGAGATGGGTTACATCGTCTCACCGGACGGGACTTCGACCAATGTCGAGGGCGTGTTCGTCGCGGGCGACGTCAACGACATCGCCTACAAACAAGCCGTGACCGCGGCGGGAGCCGGGTGCAAGGCCGCGATGGATGCCGAGAAGTATCTCGAAGCGCTCGAGTTTACGATCAAAGAAACGGTAGCGAGTTAGTGCTCGCGCGCCTGCTTGCCGGCCTCGTCGCGATCGGCCTGATCGTGACGCCATGGGAACCGGCGCGCGCGGCGCAGACGCGATTCGAAATCGTCGAAGGCATTCCGATCGTCGACGTGACGATCGATGGCCGAGGGCCGTTCCGGTTTGCCGTCGATTCCGGAGCGACGTGGACGATCGTCTCACCGGAGCTGGTTCGCAAATTGAATCTGGATATCGTCGGCATGCGACACGTCAGCGGCGCCGGCGCGGAGCAGATGGAAGCCGGGCAGCTCGTTCTCGATTCGCTGAACGTCGGCGGGGCGGTGGTAAAACGCACGGTCGCGTACAGCGTCGAATTGCCGCCGCGCCTCGCGCATCCCCCGGGATTCGCGCAAGTCGACGGTTTGCTCGGAGAGACGTTCTTTCACGCGTTCGTGACGACGCTCGATTATGAAACCAGCATGATCGAATTCGACGAGGTGCGCTCGTTCGCGCCTCCCACGCAGGCAGCGGCGCTGCCGATGCGGTTGGTCTCGGGCGCCGCCGTCCCGGCCGTTCCGGTGCAGGTCGACGGACAAAATACGTATTTCGAGCTCGACACGGGCAGCGGCAGCTGGCCCGTACTCACGCGCGCGTTCGCAGATTTGGGCATCAACGCGCGGTATCCGCAGGGCTCGATTCAGAGCGCTCAGGGCGAGGGCGGTTCGTTCTCGCTGCGTGCCGCCTGCGTTCGCTCCTTTGGGCTCGGCGGCACACAGTTCAACGACGTTCAAATGTACGTGCAGCCCGAAGACCTGGGCATCACGGCGGAGGGCGATTTCGGCGGGAGCTTCGGCTACGCGATCCTGCGCGATTTCACGGTCTCGCTCGATTTTTCCAATCGTACGGTCTATCTGACCAGAAATCTCGTGCGCGCGCTGCCGGGCTGTACCCGATCGCTGGCGGACAAGGGCCGCTAAGAACCGGGTCAGTGCAAGAGATCGCGAAGTGCCGAGTCCAGCCCCGTGAAGGCGAAGCGATAGCCGGAAGCGATCGTGTGCTCCGGCAGCACGCGCGCGCCGCTGAGCAAAATGTCGGCGCCCTCGCCGAGGATCGCGCGCAGCGCAAAGGTTGGTGTGGGAAGCACGGTCGGGCGGTGCAGTGCGCGACCCAAGGCGTGGGTGAGCTGCGCGTTGGTTACGGGCTGTGGCGCGGTCGCGTTGAACGTGCCTTCCGCGCCGTCGAGCGCATGCAGGTAGATGCCCACGACGTCGTCGACGTGAACCCACGAGACCCACTGCCGTCCGTCACCGATCACGCCGCCGAAGCCAAAGCGGAACGCCGGCAACATCATCCCGAGCGCGCCGCCGTCGACGCCGAGCACGACGCCGGTGCGCACGATCGCAACGCGCATGCCCAGTTCGGCGGCGCGGTGCGCTTCACGTTCCCATGCTGCGCATAGCTCGCCGAGAAAATCGTTCCCGTGATTGCTCGCCTCGGTGTAGGTCGCGCTCTCGCTCGGCGGGTAGTAGCCGATTGCCGAGGCGGAGATGTAGGCCGGCGGATGGTGCGCATCGCGTGCCAGCGCATCGAGCAAGGCGCGCGGAGCGTCGACGCGGCTGGCGCGCATGCGTTCCTTCGCAGCCGCTGTCCAACGTTGGGCGATCGGTTCGCCGGCGAGGTTGACGAGCGCATCGCAGCTGCGCACCGCAACCGCCGAGGTATCGGGCTCGCGCAGCGAGGCCAGGACGACATCGTCGCCGCGCGCCCGCAAGGCCGCTTGGAGATGGCGGCCGATGAATCCGGTTCCTCCGATCAGCCCGACGCGCATTACCGGCGCGGCGTCGCGGCTGCGATCGCGCTCGTGACGTCGTCGAGCTCGTGGACCGTGCGCCCGACCGCGGCCGAGATCGCGGCTTCGTTTCCGCTCGCAATCGCATCGCTCAGGATCGGAACCGGAACGGCGGCGTAGCCGTTTACGCCGTAGGCCAGCTTGTCGAGGCGGTGCACGAGCCCGATCTCGATATTGCCGTCGATCCCGCGATGGTCGGCGAGCGCGGCGCGGTACGCGAAGCGATCTACCGCGCGTAAGACCGGCGCAATATCGTGGCGATAGTGCGTTCCGGCAAGCCCGGCGACGCCGGCGCGCAGCACGCTCGCGTAGGGAACGAGACGATAGGGCATGATGCCGCCGGCAAGCCGCATCGTCAAAAGCGCGACCATTTGCGCCAGTGCGCGGTGATTCACGAATCCCGGATCGGCCTGCGTCATCGCGTAGTCGAGATCGTCGAATCCCGAATGATAGGTGCCGAAGACGCCGTGAAAGCCGACCTGCAGAATCGGAATGCCGAGTTCGTAGAGAAACGATTCGAAATCCGATCCGCCGCCGGGGGCGCGTACATGTATCCCTTGCGGCTGCGCTTTCCAGCGTTGATAGAGCGTCTGCGTCGGGGTAGCCGGATCGGGGACCATCTCGGTCGCGGGCTCGATCGCGTCGCGCAACGCCGCCGCGGCGCTCGCACCGAAGGTCTGACCGGTCGTGACCTCGTCCTCGTTGATGTACGCGATGCAGCCGCTCTCGAGCTGGCCCTGGTGCATGCGCACGTACGCCTTTGAACCGACTTCGCCGATCTCTTCACCGTCGAATCCGACGACGACGATCGAGTATTGCGGACGCCAGCCGCTGCGGTAGAGATAGCCCAGTGCCCGCGCGGCCGTGAGAATGACGGAGGTGCCCGAGCCGTTGTCGGTGACGCCGTAAACCCAGGCGTCGCGGTGTGCGCCGATCACGACGCTGTGCGTCGGATCGATCCCCGGAAGTACGCCGACCGTGTTCCACAGGCGCGCGTTGTGTTTGACGTCCATCTCGACGCTGAGCCGAAACGGTGTGTTGCTGATGCCGTTCGCGATCGTCGCGAGCACGCGCTGGGCGACGAGCGCATTCACCGGCAGCGTCGGAATCGTAATCGCGCCCTCGATCAGCGCGCCGCGCTGCACCGAGCCGAGAGGGCGATACGGACCATCGGGATAGGCGGGCCCATGCAGCGATCCGTCGGGATCGGCCGGGTCGGAGAAGAAGATCACGCCCGCCGCGCCATGATCCTGTGCGCGCTTGGCCAGCGTTCCGCGAAACTCGCGCCCGTAGCGGATCAACATGATGCGCGTGCGGACGTCGATCCCACGGGCTGCCAGCGAACGGTAGTCGGATTCGAGCCCGTGCCCGGCGTCGACGACATTGGCCACCACGATGCCGCTGCCGCTCCACGCGTTGAACGGCGGACCGGCATCGCGCCGCGTGCCGTCGGGGTCCTGCGCTATCGGCACTTCGCCGAGTTTGAAACGGATCCAATGCGGATACCGGAACATCTCCAGTCCGAGGAAGCGCGAGAACGGAACGTCGTGCGAGAAGACCTCGTTCGTCGCGATGAACCCGGCGGCGGCGAGTTGGCTGCGCATCCATTCCGCTATGTGCTCGTCGCCCGGCGTGCCGGCATAATGCGATTCCGCGTTCAGACGCATCGAATCCGCTTGCGCCTCGGCCGCGGTCGGTTCGTCGAGCAGAAGTGCTTCCATCGACCGCTCGTCGGCGCGCGCCGGACCGGCAAAACTGAGGAGAATGCTGGCGCCCAAGAGCGCGGCGATCGTGCGTTTGCGCATCAAAGCCCTCCGTGCCTAACCTTCAGCCGCATCGTGCGGCTAGTCCCTGGTCCAGGCGTTCGTGCGCAGGAGCGCCCGAGCCTCGCGCTCCAGGCCTTGCGCCGCGATCTTGGGGTGACTCAAATAGAACAGCGTCATGACGTCGAGCACGAAGCGGTGCGCGCGCTTACCCGGCAACCGGCGCAGTCGCTCGTCGGCTGCTTCGAAGAGCCGGCGTAAACGCGCGCGCAGGGCGGCGGCACCGCCATACACGCGGCTGAAGTTCAGCTCACCGTGCTCACGGTCTTCGGCCTGATCGATAAAAGCATCGAGCAGCACGTGCAGCGCGCTCACGTACGGGAAGTAGGCGTTGTAGGTGCCGGCGATTGCCTGTGGGCGGTTACGAAAGGCTTCGAAGAGCGGGGCGTAGACGTGGAACTGCGAGCCGGCGGCCGAGGCGAACTCGTGCCAGTCGATCTCGCGATAACGTTCGCGATGTTGCTCGTACCAGCCGACACAGCGGCGTTCGCGCTCTCCGGCGGGATAGTGTTTGTGCGTCTGCATCTCGCCGTAGAGCGCCGCGGCGTGCGCGAAATGCGGCAAGAGCAGATCGAGATGCGGAGCGGCGGAAAGTGCGTGCTGCGTGCGCTGCACGAGTTCGCGCAGGTAGCCGCCGTCCTCACCGGCGGGTCCGCACGCATAGTAGTCGCGCGGCGCAGCCGATGGATCCAGCGCATCCGCAATCGCTCGATGCAGCACGGGAAAGGCTTCGACGTCCACGCCGGGATGGCGATCGCAGAGGCTGTCGAGATAATCGTAGATGCTCTCGAGCGGCGCGACGATGGCCACGTAGGCGCGGGCCGCCTCAGCCGGGAGAAATGTCGCGAGAATGCACGCGCCGGCGACATGGTAGGACTTGCCGTCGACGCTCGCCAGCGCTTCAAACCGCAGTCGATCGTCGGGAATCAGCTCGGCTCGCCGGCGAATCTCTGCGAGGGCCGCGGCCGCGAGCGGCACCACCCGCAAGAGGAACCGCAGCAGGCCGTAGACGGTCCCGGCACCACCGGCGAAGAGCGCACGCAAGCGTTCGGGCGTGCGCAGGACCGAGCGCAGCGCAAAGACGATGTCGCCGAACATGGGCTAACGAAGCACTAGAGGCCGGCCACGAAACGGCCGGGATTCAGAATGTTCTCGGGATCGAAGCGGCGTTTGAGTTCGCGCATCCGTTCGAGGCCGTCCGGCGGCTCGCCCCACACGTTGAGCAGCGCGCGGCCGGGATGGTTGCCGGCGATGACCACCGCGCGCGGTTCGCGATCGTGCAGCGCGTCGTCGAACATCTCGATCTTCGCGCCGAACGCGCGCGCGTCCAAATCGCTGACCCGTACGAGCAAGTCACCGTTCATCGCGTCGACGATCGCATCGAAACGCAATTCGAACCGCGCCGCGAGCGCCTTACATTCATCGGCGCGCGGCGGCGCCTCGTCGGGGAACCCCGCGATCCGATAGGTGACCGAGCGCTCGCCCAGGCACGCGATATAGGTGTCGACGATGCGCTCGAACGATTCGCGCGCACCCGCATCGACGACGCGCGTCTCGGGAACGCCGGCGCGGCCCATTGCCGAGCGCAGATCGCGCGTACCGCGTTCGAGCACATCGAGCGAACCCTCGAGCAAGACCGACATGCGTCCTTCTTGCCCGTCCTCGCCGTCGACCGCGCCGCGGTAACCGTCAATCCAAAAAGCCGCCGACGGCGTCACCGCCAGATTCGGCAGTTGCGCCAGTGCGCGTTCGCGCGTGTACTCGGGGAGACGCAGGTGAAACATGCGAGCCGCTGCCGGCGCGGCGATCGTCTTCAAGTTGACTTGAACGAGCACCGCGAGCGTACCAAAAGAGCCGACGTAGAGCCGGCTCAGGTCATAACCGGTGACGTTCTTGACGACCATCCCACCCGCGCGTGCGATCGTGCCGTCGGGCAAGACGGCCACCGTTCCGATCACGAAGTCGCGCGGACGGCCGTAGAGGTGACGGCGCGGGCCAAGCCAGCCGGCGGCAAGCGTTCCTCCAACGGTCGCATCGGCAGGCTGCGGCGCGTCGAAAGGAACGTGCGTGCCGTGTTTGCTCAGCGTCGTCGCGAGCGTGCGCAGCGTGACGCCGCTTTGCGCGGCGATCGTTAGATCGTGCGGTGCGTCCTCGACGATCGCGTTCAAGTCGAGCGTCGAAAGCGTGACGTCGGCACGTAGCGGTGGGCGCCCCATGCCGCGCAGCGTATTGCCCCCGCAGACGAGGACGCTGCGCCCCTCCCGCGTGCACGCGCCGAGCGTCTCGGCGATCGATTGCGCGGTCATGCGACCGACGCAACCTCGGGGCAGCGCGTCCCGGCCGGAAAGATTTTCTCGGGATTGAAGATCCGTGCCGGGTCGAAAACTTCGCGCACGCGGGCCATCGCCGCCAGGTCCGCGCTCGAATATACGGCGGTCATCGCTTCGCGTTTTTCGTAGCCGATGCCGTGCTCGCCCGAGACCGTGCCGCCGAGGTCGACCGCCATCTGCAGGATTTGATTGCCCGATTCGATCACCGCGGCTACCTGTTTGCGATCGCGTTTGTCGTAGCAGAGCAGCGGATGCAGATTGCCGTCGCCGGCGTGAAAAACGTTCGCGACGACGAGCCCGTTTTCGCCGGCGATCGTTTCGACCGCGTGCAGCGCCTTCGGCAACGTGCTGCGGCGGACGCAGACGTCCTGCAGATAATAGTTCGGAGCCAGTCGGCCCATCGCGCCGGCCGCACCTTTGCGTCCCGCCCAGAGCGCATCGCGTTCGCTTTGCGAGCGCGCCGCCCGCCATGAATTTGCGCCGTGCTCGCGCACGATGTGCGCGATCTCCGATTCGTAGGTATCCATGTCGTCGTTCAGGCCGGCGTGTTCGATCAAGAGGACGGCTCCCGCGTCGGTTGGGTACCCGGCCTTGAAAGCGGCTTCGACCGCGCGTGTCGCGACCGCGTCCATCATCTCGAGCGCGGTCGGGACGATACCCGCCGCAATGATCGACGAGACCGCATCGGAGGCGGCTTCGACGTTGGAGAACGTGGCCAGCCAGACGCGCACGGCCTCGGGCATGCGCGCGAGGCGTACCCACGCGGAGGTGACGAGCCCGAGCGTCCCTTCGCTGCCGACCAGTGCAGCGGTCAAATCGTAGCCGGGACGGTCGATGTCGGTCGTGAAGACTTCGCCCCGGTCGTCGACGATCTCGAGGGCGATCACGTGGTTGACGGTCGTGCCGTATGAAAGACAATGAGGGCCGCCCGCGTTGGTGGCGATGTTGCCGCCGATCGTCGCGATACGTTGTGACGAGGGGTCCGGAGCGTAGAACAGGCCGTCGCTTGCGCTCGCCCGCGACAGATCGAGATTGATCAAACCCGGTTGCACGCGTGCACGCCGGCGGGCGGGCTGATAGTCGAGGATGCGATTCATCCGCGCGAACGAGAGCACGATGCCGCCGTCGATCGGAACGGCGCCGCCGCATAGTCCCGTGCCGGCGCCGCGCGGCACGATCGGTTCGCCGCAGTCGCGCGCAATCTTTACGACCGCGCTCACTTCACGCGTGCTTGCGGGAAGCACGACCGCTGCGGGCAGCCGTCCCTCCGTGTAGGCATCGAAAGCGTAAACACGCAAGTCCTCGGGCGCAGTTTTTACGGCATCCGCACCCAGCGCGTCGGCCAAGCGATCGTGGAGAAGCATCCCGCGGTGGTCTTTGGGTGAGCAGGAAGCGAGGCCTGCCCGCGACAACGCCCAACTGCCGTGTTCTTTTTCCGGCGCAAGCCTGCCGATGCGCCCAAGGGCGAGGGCAAGAGCAAAGCCACGACATCGCAGAAGCGGTCGTCATTTCGTATGCCCGTCGAATTCGACGTGCTCTACACGTTACGCGACCGGCCGGGCAGGCGCCACGGACGTGCGAACGATCTTTCAGCCGGCGGCTTGCGTCTCTCGACCGACGAAGATTTCCTCAAAGGCTCGGTGCTCGATTTGGACTTCCGTCTGCCGGACGAGTTCATCAGCGAACTTTCGATCGAAAAGGAAGTTTTCAAACAGACGCCGTTCGGGCTGCGTCCGGAAACGGTCAAATCACAGCCGAACCCATTCTCGCCGATGCGCATGAGCGCCACCGTGCTCTCGACCTTCTACATCCCGGCGACGAAAACGCTGGCACACGGCACGAAGTTCACCGAGATCGATCCCGAAACGCAAGAAGAGTTGCAGCGCTTCATTCACCTTTGGCAGCTGCACCAAATTCGTTTGCGCGCCGAAGCCATGAAATAAGTTGTTTTGCCTTCGCAAACGTAGGCCGCGGCACCGAGGTCGATGGGGAGCGGCAGCGCTTTTAGCGAGAGAATTCGTCGGGTGATCTACATGGCCCATTTACGGCTATATTTTTGGTTGTAGGATAGAAGCGTGGGCAGACCTGCGCTTACCCGGGGCGGCGCATTAGCAGTGGCTGCGGCAGTCGCGGCGATGGCTAGCTTACTGGGGTGTGGAACTGGTGACTCCGCAACGCCGCAGGCGGGTGGCGTTCCAATTTTCAATGATCCCCGACCACTCTCGACGCCGTCCTCCGGGATGGTCTGGACGTATGTCGACAGCATCGTGGAGCCGTCTCGGTGGCCCCTTCCGACAAGCGGAGTCATATCTCTAGAATACCTTGGTCCCGCGACATATAGGGGCTCGGTCTACGACGAAACGCAAGAGATTGATCCGATTTCATCGGACATGATCGTCGTATATTCCATTTGGAGCGACGGATTTGACGAGAAGGCAGCAGCCAACGCGTTATCGCCTCCGATGCCATGTGCATCGCCTCCCCGCAGTGAGACCATTCTCAGCGCTGCCGCCGATTTCTCCCACGCCCATTCCATTGTCCAGGGTACGGCCGAGTATTACTTTTGCGGTTCGCCAGGCGGTACGCTCGACTGGTCTCTCGTGACGACGGCACAGGCCGGAACGTTGGTGATCGGCGTTCCTGCCGGGAGCTTTGTCGTCTCGACCGTGACGGGCGTGTGGAAATATGGAGCCATTGAGCGCGACTACACGGATTATCTCTACGGAAATGCGCTCGTCGAACGGAAGGCCACCCAATACAACAATGGATCGTTTGATGGGTCGTTCTTGATTCAGCTCGCAAGCGGCCCAACGAACGTTGCAATTCCCGGCCCCTCAACCCTCGGCGCAGACTACTGGTAATAGCCGAACGCCCTAGTTAGGGTCGTTCCGAAGGGAGAACTTCCGATGCGCTTTGCCTGTATCTCCATGCTGCTTTGCACTCTGGCACGCCAAATCGCAGTGGCTTAAAGCCTTACGTCGCGGTGGGGCATTCGCCGCCGGCGATGCCAAGGGGATCGTCAGCGATGCTGAACTCGCCGTATAGCGGGGGGCCTCGATGGATGAACCGGCGCACTCCCAGCGGCGGCGGAGCGTGCGGAAAGGCGAGTACAGCGAAAAACATCGTCGCACGGTGACGCTTGTCGTCCCACGCTTCACCGAACGTCCGAACGTGAGCGTCGGACACGATGCCGTCTTGTACGAACTGTACCGAGCGAGCGTGGCCCAGCGTGACGAAGACGATATTCTTCCCAAATTGGTGCCCACCGCACCCGGTTCGCAATAGGTCTGCCTCCGTGCGCGACATGCACTTGTACGCGCGGTAAGGTATCGGCTGGGAAAACAACCGCGCGGCTCGTGAGCCGAAGATTTGCCGGGAACCTGGTCGACACGCGCCGTGATGGGCCGTTGTGATGCCTACCACGAGAAGCGGCGGGGGATCGGAACCGCCGTGGTGCGCCGCGCAGCCCGCCGCGCACAGCAGCACTGCCAGCAGCGTGCGGCGCACGATCGAGAAGTACAGTCGATACTCCATGCGCGCGACTTTGAGGCAGCGCACGCCCGGGCCACCTCGCGGATTACAAAAGTATTTCGGTTCGGGGGAGACGTCGTATCTGTCTTCGCTTGGGTTCGATGGCCTAGCGCGGATCACAACGAGACGACCTTTTCAGGGTCCCTGACAAATTCCGTGGAAGTTGACGATTCTCGATGCGCGCGCATACTGAGCCACAACGCCATAATAGTCATTGTCGAAGCCGCCACTCGTCTGCTGCGGAGTTCTTCAGGGTGTTCACTAGCGGGTCACCTCCCAGATCCTGTCGCTGCATCCATCGAACGGTCCCGCGGGCGATCGCTGCCCAAATTCAGCCAGCGCAAAGGCAGCAAAGGCCACTACTATTTTCGCCGTTCGCGGGGCGGAGTGCAACGGTATTCGCGGATCTTGATTCTGATGCGTTAGTGCGATCCGAGCAGTTCGCCGGTCACCAGGCTGACATAATACCACATAAGACCACTGCCCGACGTGTACTGCTGACACGGAATGGCGGTCGTTGAGGTGCTTGCCATATCCGGAGCGCAATACCCGGTTGTCGTGGCTGGCGCCGATGGGTCGCTTTCAAAAGTCGCGGGAAGTGAAATCATCGAAGCTTTGCCTGGGCTTCCCCCAAGTGTGCGCCACACACGCGAGTACAGCCGGACGCTGGGGCTTGATATCCAGGGCTGGTTATAGTACTTGACAATTTGGTTGCCATAGAACGTCCACGAGCCGGCATCATCTACCATCACCTCTATCTTATCGCCGTCAATAATATCGCTCGCATGGCGCCAGATAAAAACCCACGCACGAACGTTGTTATACGCTGCATACGCCGGGACACCTGAAATAGGAATAACAACCTGATACGGATAGCCTTGCGTGATGATACCGGGATTGGGGTTGCTGATTTCCCCACCGTAGGAGAGGACGGCGTCCGACGGCATGCCTCCGTTGTTCGCGATCCAGGTCTCCGCGTATTGCAAAGCCTGGCTCTCGCTCACCGCACCGGCAGTGCCGGAGGCAGGCGTCAACGCTACCACTCCTCCACTGGCCACGTAATGCCTTACGACAGCTGTTGATGTTTTATATACGTGTTCATTTGCGGACGGATAGGTCATCGTACCCGTGGGATCGCCGTAGGCGCTCAGCCATTGCGATTCGTTCACAGCTTCCGGAACAAGCGTATATTCTGTGCCATCAACTGCGGTTCCGGAGGTTTGAACCGTACTGACGCCACCCCCGACTGCCTCGTAGAACAGTGGGTTTGTCGCTCCGTTAACGCCGAAATTTGCACCTCCACTTAATTCGATCGCGGCGCTGGCATTCGCTTGCGGTACGAGCATCCCGATGTATGGTGTTTGGTCGGCCGTGCCCACTGCGTCCTCCCAATCCTTGATCGCTGGCTGGTAGCTGCCGATGTCGTTGACCAACGTTTCGAGCCCGCTTTGTCCGACAGCGCTGGTACCATCGCCGACCGTATTAACCTCGCCAGAAAAGCCTAGGATCCCGTGAAGGTTCCCGCCAAATTTCGACTCCCAGCCGACATTCTGGTTGACAACCAGGCAGGAATCGATGATCAGCCAGTTCGGGCCTCCCCAGGAGTTTGGGATCACGCCGCCCGCTGCATTTAGATCGGTAGTGATGGCTATGTTGCTACCGGAAGTTTCGCCATCGCACGCGTAGAGACAAAGGTACGCTTGACCATTGTATGGCACGTATGAGTTGCCGTGTGTGCTTATATAAACGAGGTTCGACGTGTCGCCGAGAATTGTGCTGGCATTTGTATACGTGACGTTCCCCTCGTAGTCGCCATCGGTATCACCGTAACCTAAGTGCCAGCTAGAGTTGTCCATCAGTGGTATTCCGAAGTCGTTAGCGACTTGGTAATAACACGCGAAATCTGTCGAGAGGCAAAATGGAATTTGGCTATTCGAGGCAAAGGCGACCTCGTCGTAGTAGGAAAACGAGCCGGGGGATTGGCCAATTGAGCCGCCAAAGAGGGTGCACCCCCATAGAACTAAAGCCGCGACAGTGAAGGCTCCGAAAATCAACAGCTGCTTGCGCACGAGACTACCTCGCCTAAGAGACGGAGTTCAAAAAAGCGTCGATTACAGATAGGGGGGTCCCAGCTGGCACGCGCGCAACGATGATCGTCCCCCCGATCGTCAATTGCACGAGCCAGTTGTTAGCCGACGCCGCAACGATAAAATACGCGCCGCCTATGTTCGTCGTGCCCTGCTGAATGACTGCGTTCGTCTGATTTGTTGCCGCCGGAGAAGGCACGGGCGACAGCGGCGCTTTTGCGCTTTTTTGTTCGGAAATCGTAAGCGGGCCGAGTGGTGTCGAGTATTCCCTCTGATTTACGTATCCGGTCGATGTCTTAAGAAAAATGGACAAGAGTAACTTGGTGCCCGCCATATGGGGCGAGAAAAGGCGCGTACCGTCGGGCGAGAGCGTGCTGGGGTTCTGGATACTGTCTACCAAAAAATTCGAACCATTTCGTAAGGCTGCCGCTGACGAATCTGCGTCGCCGGTTGCGAGCCCAGGCGCGAGACTGTGATGACCGGCGCATGCGACGAGCGCACACGCGAGCGCGATATCTAGTGCGGGGGCAAATCTTTTCATCGGACCTTCTCCATAGCCCACTGTTGTGGAGCTTGAACGAATCGCCGCAAAGCGAGCTGTCGGAACTCGTTCCAGTGACTTTGCCTTCGGACGAGATTTCCGCAATAGGGCGAAGCGCCCGGCGCTATCGGGTGGAGTTGACCCGCTTTCGCGGAGGATTGCGATTTGGACATCAGGCGGCCTGACTCATGCGCCGCTCAAAGTTGTTGGGTGAGAGATAGCCGAGGGCTGAATGCCGTCGGTGCGGGTTGTACCAACCCTCGATGAAGTCAAAGATCGCGAGCGACGCCTCACACTGCGTTTTGAAGCTATGCTGCACGAGCAATTCGCATTCGAGCGTAGCATTGAAGCTTTCGCACATTGCATTATCGTAGGCATCTCCGACCGAACCCATCGAGGGTCGCACACCGGCCTCGCGGCAGCGAGCGCCAAACGCGATAGAGGTGTACTGGCAACCTTGATCGGAATGATGGATAACGTTATCAGGGTGTCGGCGATAGATCGCCATGTTAAGGGCTTCAAGAACGAGCTCCGTCCGCAAATGGTTCGCCATCGCCCAACCGACGACGCGGCGACTGCAAGCATCGAGTACCACGGCGAGATATAGGAAGCCGCCCCAGGTCGGAATGTACGTGATATCGGCAACCCAGAGCTGGTCGGGGCGATCCGTGCGAAAATTACGGTCGACCAGATCTGGCGCTGGCCTGGCATCGCGACTGCGAATCGTTGTCACAGTCGATTTCCGGCGAGAAGCGCCGAAAATTCCGCGTTCCCGCATGAGCCGAGCGACGCGCTTTCCAGAGATCGCAACGCCGTCGGCGCACGCAGTACAAGAAAGAAAGAGGCCGCCAAGGGCGACACTTAAGATGCGCAAGAACGCGAGCGTTAGACGAAGCATAGAACTCCCCACACCGGAAGGGTGAGACTATTGGTCCGCAGGGCCTAATCTTATGCCAAGCATCTCGAAATTAGCAAGCGGGCCAAAAGTCCCAAGACCGAGTGACTGCTCGGACCCCTCGCGTTACGTGGTTCGGCTCGACGGAACCTCGGCGGCGCCGCAGCGTTACCTAGGCTGCGCGCTACGAAAGGCGCGAATCTACGACCTGCCACTCTGCTCGCGCTTCGGCCTACTCCGCAGTTAGTTCGTCGGACAGATCGCGGCGATCTGCTGCATCCACCTACGTTCCAGATACGACGCAGGACTACTACGAATGGGCGGTGACGACCGTTAGCCTACGCCTTCTCCAAGCCCGACCCCGACTCCGACGCCAAGCCCAAGTCCGACTCCTACACCTAAGCAAATTCACTGCATCACGCCTCGATGTCCGTGCGGCGGCGTCGGCTAAGCCTTCGTCCCGATTGCGGCGGCCTCGGCTCCGCGCCTGCGGCGCTACGCTCGGGATGACAAGTGGGTCAAATCGGCTTGATCGCAACGATCGACCCCACTATTTCGCCCCACTGATCGAGCAATCGATTCGAACGCGGACTGTGCGTTGCGTCGGCATGGCCCTCGAGCAATTCACGCACGGTGCGTGCGTCCTCGGATGCAGGATCGAGCGCCATGCACTCGACGGAGTCGGCGTTGTAGCGGCGCTCGCGCACGAACGATCCGTCGGCATCGTACACGTAGGCGACGCCGCCGGTCATGCCGGCGCCGAAATTGCTTCCCGCCCTGCCGAGTACCAGCACCGTTCCGCCGGTCATATACTCACACGCGTGCTGGCCGACGCCTTCCACCACCGCGATCGCGCCGGAATTGCGCACGCCGAAACGTTCGCCCGCGGTTCCCGCGGCATAGAGCGCGCCGCCGGTCGCGCCGTAGAGTGCGACGTTGCCGAGAATGACCTGCGGCTGAGCGGCACGGCCGATCGCGCCGGTCGCACGCAACACGATCACGCCGCCGCACAACCCCTTGCCGACGTAATCGTTCGCGGTACCGTCGAGCTCGAGCCGCATGCCTTCGGTTGCGAACGCGCCGAAGGATTGACCCGCCGTGCCGTGCAGCGCGAAGCGCAGATCCGGCGTGCGCGGCAACGGTTCGAGCGCGAGCCGGCCCGCCAGGCGAGCACCCAGGGTGCGATCGGCGTTGCTCACGCGCTCGCTGCGATGATACGGCGTTCCCGCGCGCGCTGCGGCGAGCGCCGGCTCGATCCAGGCGCGATCGAGCGGAACCCGGTCGACCGGCCGGTCATTGCGTCCGCCCTGATGGCGAATCGGCCCGTCACCGGTGCGGGCAAGCATCGCGTGCAGATCGAGGCCGCCGTCGTCACGCACCTGATCGATCAGGTCGACGCGTCCGATCGCCTCGTCGATGCTGCGCAAGCCCAGTGAGGCGAGCAGCGCGCGCACGTCTTGGGCGAGGTTGGTGAAGAAGCGCACGACGTGCTCGGGTTTGCCGCGGAACTTTGCGCGCAAGTCCGGGTTTTGCGTCGCGATTCCGGCGGGGCACGTGTTCAGGTGACACTGACGGGCCATATCGCAGCCGAGTGAGACGAGCACCGCGGTGCCGAACGCGAACTCGTCGGCGCCGAGCAGCGCCGCGATGACCACGTCACGTGCGGTCGCAATGCCGCCGTCGGTTCGCAATCGCACTCGTCCGCGCAGCCCATGGTGCATCAGCACCTGCTGGGCTTCCGCCAGACCGAGCTCCCAGGGATTGCCCGCGTACTTGATCGAGGAGAGGGGCGAGGCGCCGGTGCCGCCCGCATAGCCGGCGATCGTGATGAAATCCGCATACGCTTTGGCTACGCCGGCGGCAACGGTGCCGACACCGAGTTCGGAGACCAGCTTCACGCCCACTGCCGCGCTCGGGTTCACGCACTTCAGATCCCAAATCAATTGTGCGAGATCTTCGATCGAATAGATATCGTGATGCGGCGGCGGGCTGATCAAGCCGACGCCCGGCTGCGCGTGGCGCAGGCGCGCGATCAACGCCGTGACCTTGTGGCCGGGAATCTGGCCGCCTTCACCGGGTTTGGCACCCTGCGCGATCTTGATTTCGAGTTCTTCGGCGCGCGCGAGATACGCCGCGGTCACGCCGAAGCGCGCCGACGCAACCTGTTTGATTTTGTTCTCGTACGGCGCGTCCTCGCCGCCCTCGCCGGTGTTCGAGCGCGCTCCGAGTTCGTTCATCGCTTGCGCGATCGTGCGATGCGCCTCGGGCCCCAGGCTTCCGAGCGACATTGCACTGGCAACGAAGCGGCGCACGATCGCTTCGACGCTTTCGACCTCGCCGATCGCGACCGTCGCGCCGGCGGGGCGCAGCGTCACCAGGTCGCGCAGCTCGTGCACGCCGCGTTCCGCGACCGCTTCGGTGTATGCGGTCCAGGCGGCCGGAAGATCGGCGACGGCAGCGCCGCGCGCAACGCCGGCGGCGTGCTGAAGGGCGCGAATCGTTTGCGGCTGCCAGCTATGGATTTCCGCGCGCTCGCCGCGGCGGAAACGAATCCAGCCGTAGTCGGGCAACTCGCCGTCACCGTGACTCCAGGTCTCACGCACCTGCTGCTCGATCTGCGCGAAGGTGCGCCCCGAGAGCGGGGAGGACGCGCCGAAGCAGCGTTCCGCGATCGATTCGTGCAAGCCGATGATGTCGAAGAGCTGCGCGCCGCGGTAGCTGTCGACGATCGAGATGCCGCACTTCGACATGATCTTCGAAATGCCCAGATCGAGCGCGGCGATCGCGCGCATCTCTCCCTCCTCGCCCGCGACGGCGCGCACCGTTTCAAGCGCAAGCCACGGACAGACCGCGCCTGCGCCGTAGCCGATCAAGACGGCGACGTGATGCACGTCGCGGCAATCTCCGGCTTCGACCGCGAGCCCGGTGCGCGTACGCACGCCCCATTCGACGAGCGCGCGGTGCACCGCACCCAGTGCGAGCGCCATCGGAATCGCCGGCTTCTCGGGCGTCGCCATGCGATCGGAGAGGAGCAACAGTTTCGCGTCCGAGCGACGCACCAGCTCCACCGCTTCGATGCAGACTCGATCGATGGCGGCTTCGAGCGTTTCGTCGGCTTCGAGGACACAAGCGATGCGGTCGAGCCCGTGCAGCGCCGCGATCTGCCCGAGCGAGAGCACCGGCGATTCCAGCACGAGCCCCGGCAGCGGAGCGTGCTTGTCGAGCAGGTGCGGCCACGGTCCCAGACGCGTGCGCAGCGAGAACACGCAGGCTTCGCGCAGCGAGTCGATCGGCGGATTCGTCACCTGCGAGAAGCGCTGCCGGAAGTAGTTGTAGATCGGGCGCGGCGCGCGGCCGAGCGGCGCGAGCGGCGTATCGTCGCCCATCGACCAGAGCGGCTCCTTCGCATCGGCGGCCATCGGCTCGAGGATCATCTTCACGTCCTCGCGCGAGTAATTGAAGCGATGCTGCAGTTCCACGAGCTGCTCGGGCGAGAGCGTCCGCGCCGGTACGGGTTCGAGCCGTTCGTCGTCGATCAGCTCGCGATAGGGCGTGTCGTCCTCGAACGCACGCGTCAGCTCCGCATCGAAGAGCACGCGGGCGTTGTAAACGTCGAACGCGATCATCTCGCCGGGTCCCAGCCGTCCGCTGTGCACGATGCGCTCGGGATCGAGATCGGCGATTCCGACCTCCGAACCGGCGACGATCAGGCGGTCGTCGATCGTATACCGGCACGGTCGCAGGCCGTTGCGATCGAGTGCCGCACCGACGAAGCGTCCGTCGGCGAAGGCGACGGCCGCCGGGCCGTCCCATGCTTCGATCACGTCGGCGTGATAGCGATGGAAGAGCGATTCGTTGCGGTCGGCGACCGGCGGCATCAGCATCCGCAGCGACTCGCACACCGTGCGTCCGTGACGGGCGAGCAATTCCGCGACCTCGTCGAGATTCGCCGAGTCCGAGACGCCCGGTGTGAGCAGCGGCTCGAACGCCGAAGGGAGCGAGGCGCGCCGCGCATCCATCCGCGCACGATTGCCCCAAATCGTGTTGATCTCGCCGTTGTGCGCGAGCAGCCGGAACGGCTGTGCGAGCGACCAGCGCGGCAGCACGTTGGTCGCATAGCGCTGGTGAAAAACCGCGAAGGCGCACGTGAACGCCGGATCGGCGAGGTCGGGGTAGAAGCCGGCCAGATCGTAACTCGAACAGAGCGCCTTGTAGACGATGGTCTGGCTCGAGAGCGAGCAGACGTACGCGCCGCATTCGCGCTCGAAAGCCTTGCGCAATAACGAACAACGGCGCTCGATTTCGTCGGCGCCGTTGCTGGAGGTGTGCCCCGCGGATGCTGCCGTTCTTAGCAGCGCCTGCCGTATCGTGGGGAGTCCATCTCGAGCTTTGGGGCCGAGGAGCGACGTATCGATCGGTACGTCGCGCCAGGTAATGCTTACGAACCCATGCTCGGTCGTAAGTCGCGCAAAGGTCGCGGCTTCCTCGTCGGCATGCGCCGGGGTGAGGAACAGCATCGCAACCGCATCGGCGCCGCCGAAGAAGCTGTGTGGAAGCTGGGTTAGGATTCCGACTCCGTCGCTGCTACGTCCGTCGGAGGCCACGGCGCCGCGGTGCCCCAGGCGGGTCAACGCCACCAGCGCGCGGTCGAGCACTTCACGGCTTGGACGGGCGTCGAGCGCCGCGACGAACCCCACGCCGCAGGCGTCGGAGTCATGACGGGAGTCGAGGAGCGTTCCAGCCATGCCCAACTATACGACATGGGCGCGGCTCTTGTATAGTCCAGACCCCCGACGCTTTACCGGGTGGCTAATGCCGCACAGGGCGTGGTCATCGTACGATCAGAGCACGATGACACAGCATAACCTCGCGTTCATCACGGGTCATGCACGCGGGAGCGAACCGTTGGAAGCGGTGCTGCTCTCGCAGATCGAGCGTTTCGTGGCGTTGGGCCGGCGCAACATCGTCATCGTCATGGACACGTTCCCCAATCTCGAGGAAGCAACGATCGCGGCGCTGCAGGGGCTGCTGCGCCGCGCATCGGAGCTGGAAGCTCGCGTTACCTGCGTCGCGCTGGAGGAGCGCATTCAGACCGCGCTGCGCGCGATCCCGCTTGCGCAAGCGCTTACGATCATCAGCCGCGTCGACGAGCTGCCCGGCGCGGCTTAGCCCTTAGCCGCATCGCGCGGCTAATACAGAAGATATTTCGCGCGGACGGTACGGAATTCGTCGAGACGCGGAATCCATTCGCCGATGATGTCCTGGGCGCTCTTGCCGCTCGTGAGACCCGTGCGCAGCGAACTCGTGCCCCAATCGCGATCGAGCGCTGCCGGCTGGCGGATATCGATCGCGTGCGGGGCGGTCTCGCGAACGGCGCAGAGCAGTTCCACCGCGCTGCGCACCGCCTGAAACGTGCGCGGATCGAAGACCACCAGCTCGACCCCGCTCAGTTCTTTGTCTTTCCAAAACCCGGCGATCGGCGACCACGATGCTGCGCGGAAATACACGCCGGGTAAGTCGCGCGCATTCAAGTACTCCGCGAGCGCATCACGGTCGAGTTCGTACGCGCCGGCGTAGAAGAAAGGCTTGGTCGTGCCGACGCCGCCGTTGACGCCGGCGTTGTCGATCAGGCCGGTGCACAAGTACACGAACGTCGTTTGCCAGGTCGGAATGTTCGGCGAACTCTGGATCCATTGCAGCCCGGTGTCGGGCCAGGTCATCGAGCGGCCGTACCCGCGCATCGCAATCACCCGCAGCTTTGCGCCGATGCCGAAGCGTTCGTTGAAAAGGCGCGCCAGCTCGCCGACGGTCATGCCGTGGCGCATCGCGATCGGATAGAGCCCGATGAACGATTCCTCGTCGGGTTCGAGCACGGGGCCTTCGACGATCGCGCCGCCGACCGGATTGGGACGGTCGAGCACCCAGAATTCTTTATCCTGCGCGGCTGCGCTCTGCATCGCGTACGCCATCGTGGAGATGAAGGTATACGCGCGCGAACCGACGTCCTGGATGTCGAAGAGCAGCACGTCGACGTCGCGGAGCATCGCTTCGCTGGGGTGACGCGTGGGGCCGTAGAGACTATAGACCGGCAGCCTGGTCGCCGGGTCGACGTATGACGGCACGTAGGCGCCGGCCGTGCGGTCGCCGCGAAAGCCGTGCTCGGGCGCGTAGATCGCGGTGAGGTGAATTGCCGGATTGCGGCGGATCGCGTCGACCAGCGATTGCAAGCGCGACGTAACGCCGGTCTGGTTGGTGATGACGCCGACGCGCCGCGACCCCAGCTCGCGCCAGGCTTGCGAAAGGAACACCTCATCGCCGAGCGTGACGTTCGCGGCCGGCAGCGGTGCGGCGCGCAGCCCGCCGGGAATCGCGCACAGCGCACCCAAGCTAGCGAGAAAAGATCGGCGCCGCATCGGACTCCAGAATTCCCGCCGCACGCGCTCGGGCGAAGAGCTCTCCTACGGCGGCGATGCCGTCGTCTGCGAGATCGTCGCTGTACTCGTTCACGTAGAGGCCGATGTGTTTACGCATCACCGATTCGCTCATTTCAAAAGCGTGCGCGCGTACGAACGGCATGATGGCCGCTTCGTTCGTCCGCGCAAATCGCAGGCTCGCGCGGATCGCCTCGTCGATAGCACGCATGCGCTCCTCGCCCAAGTCGTTACGCGCGAGGATCGCGCCCAGCGGAATCGGCATTCCGGTTGCCGCCTCCCACCATGCGCCGAGATCGGCAACGCTCACCAGACCGGCCTGCGCGTAGGTGAAGCGGGATTCATGAATGATGAGACCCGCATCGACGTCGCCGCGCGCGACTGCCGGAATGATGTGATCGAAGCGCATCTGCGTGGTACGAGGGCGCGTGCCCAGCGCGAGCCGCAGCAGCACGAACGCCGTGGTGCGCTCGCCGGGGATGGCCACGCGAAGCCCGCGCACGGCCTCGAGCGAGCTTGCGACGCCGGGACGCGTCACGACGAGCGGTCCACATCCGCGTCCGAGTGCGCCTCCCGCGCGCAGGATGCGATAGTTGCGCATGAGATAGGGAATCGCGCCGTAACTCACTTTGGTCAGTTCGTGTTCGGCGCGAGCGGCCGCCGCGTTGAGTTCCTCGATGTCGGCAAAATGCACGCGCACCGGCGGCGCGTTCTCCAACAACCCATTGGTGAGCGCAGCAAAAATGTACGTGTCGTTCGGACACGGTGAGTAGGCCAGCGTGTGCGTGCGTATTCCGCTACTCTGCATGCGCCGGTGCGGTATGGAGGAGATCGAGAGTGGCGTTGAGCACGCGGCGCAGGCCGGCGAGGCCGGCTTCGAAGTCCCATTCACCCTTGGACCGATCGCCTACGATGTTTGAGATGCCTCGAACCTCGATCGCCGGAATTCCCGCAAGTTGCGCAGCCCGCAGAACGGCGAAGCCTTCCATCGATTCGATTTCTGCGCCGCGCGCCCGCAAACGCTGTGCCGTCGCGTCGGTGGTGGTGACTTGCGAGACGGTGATGCCGCGCACCAGCGGAAAGCCGAGTCCGCTGATCGCCTCGATGAGCGGCGCGTCCGATGGTATGCGTTCCGCGAGGAGGTTGCCAAACGGCAGCACCAGCGGCGCACCGCTTTCCAGTTGCAACTCGTACAACTCCTCGCCCACGACGACGCCGTCGCCGACGTGTGCCACGCCGGCGAAGGCACCGGCGATGCCGGCGTTGACGAGCATGTCGTACTGCTGCTCCGCGAGTGCGCGCGCAACGCGCGCCGCCGCGTCGACCGGCCCGATACCGCAGGTCAGGGTTTCAACGCCGGCGCGGGGTCCCAGCCAGTCAAGTTCTTGCGCGGTCGCGCTGACCAATAGAATCATCGTACCCCGATCATCTTATGCGTTTGGAGAGAGAGACGAAAGCGCTTCGGATGCGATTTGGCGTATTCGAGCGCGAGCTCGATGTTCTTGCGTTTGTTGCCTTCGGGCTGGAGCAAAATAACGGGCTTATCGGCGAAGAGCGCGAGATGCTCTTCGGGAACGCGCTCGTCGACGATGAGCTTGGCTTCGTCGGCGCGCACCGCCATGCGCGGATCGACGCGCTCCTTCGGGGAGACGCAGAGCCAGACGTCGCTCGGTAATTCGGTGAAGATCGTGCCGTTCGACTCGATGTGCACGCGCCGACCGTCGCGCCGCAGCGCCTCGATCAGCGCGGGGACATCGGCTTGCGCGAGCGGCTCACCGCCGGTGAGGATCACCATCGGGCACTCCCCGCCGGCGTCGCGAACCATCGCGATCACCTCGTCGACGCCGGCCAAGAATTTCAGCGAGTAATCGGTGTCGCAAAAATCGCAGGCGAGGTTGCATCCGGCGAGACGCACGAACACCGCCGGCGTACCGCTCCAGGTCCCTTCTCCTTGGATGCTGTAGAAAATCTCGGAGAGCTGCAGCACGCGACGCTATTCTCCCGGTCCGAAATCGGACCGACGCAGCACCGCGCAGCTCGTCCCGGTCTCCCAAAGCACGAGTTCGTCGAGTCCGCGCAGCTCTGGTTCGAGACGCCGCCAGATCCACATGACGATGCGTTCGGCGGTCGGATTCTCGAGGAAATCGTTGAGATTTTGGTGATCGAGCGGGTCGATCACTTCGCTGCGAACGATGCGTTTGAGGACGTCGAAATCCTCGATCATGCCGCGCCCCGGACCATCCGATTGTAAAGGACCGCGTACGGCGACCTCTAAGCGATAGGAATGTCCGTGCAAACGGGCACATTTACCGGGATGGAACGGAAGTACGTGAGCCGCCTCGAAGCGGAAGTGCTTTCGGATCTGCATAAGAGAAGACGTGATCGGGTGGTTCGCGCCCGCGGGGAGCGAGTCCGTTGACCTTACGCATCAATCGCGAGGAGCTGGTGGTCTGCGCCGTTACCGGCGAGATTGCGCCCATGCTCGTCAATAGCGGGCTCTACGACGTCAGTTTCGAGGGGCAGCCGCTTATCGTGCCCTCGGTCGGGGGCATTACACCGAACGTGCGAATCGGCGATTCCGCCTTCGCCTTCATGGCCGACCACATCGAACCGGCGGTCAGCGTCAAGCATCCGGACGAGCGCCAGAATACCACGCTCAACGTGCTTTCCTGCATCGGAAACGAGGCCGTGGTTACGTCGGGTGACGCCAAAGGCGAACGCGGACGCGTTACCGGTAAACATGGCGGCGTCGAACATTTGATCGTCGATTTCAGCCCCGAGGTGATGCGCCGAATGACGATCGGCGATCGGATCACCGTGTGGTCGTGCGGGCTCGGCATGCGCCTTCTCGATCTTCCCGACGTGCGCGTGTTCAATTTGGATCCCGAGCTCGTGCCGCGTATGGGCATGGAAATCGCCGGCGGGCGGCTGCGGGTGCGTGTGGCGCGCATGGCGCCGGCTGCGGTGATGGGCTCGGGCTTGGGACGTTCGACCGTGGTGCGCGGTGATTACGACATCCAAACGTTCGACGATGAGTCGGCAAAGAAGTACGGGCTGCGCGATCTGCGGCTGGGCGACGTCGTCGCGATCGTCGACGCCGACAACTCGTACGGCCGTATCTACCGGACCGGCGCGATCTCGGTCGGCGTCGTCGCGCACGGAAGGTCGTTCATGGCCGGGCACGGGCCGGGCATTACGACGATTCTCACCTCGTCGAAGGGCGAGATCGACATCGAAGTCGACCAGTCCGCCAATCTTGCAAATTATTTGCGAACATTTTGAGGGCGGCTGGCCCTCTCTAGGATAGAACGATTCCGAGGGAGGGACCTGATGGAGCACTGGGCGCCCGGCGAGATGGTGTCGGCCGCCATGAGCGGCGGTGAAGCCGAGAGAGAACGCCTCATCGCCGCGATCTGGCCGCGCTGCTTTCGCCTCGCGCTCACGGTGATCGGCGATCGCGATCTCGCGCAGGACGCCGCTCAAGAAGCCTGCGTGATCGTCCATCGGAAGCTGCGCGGTCTTCGCAGCGCGCAGTCTTTCGAAAGCTGGCTGTATCGCATCGTGATGCGCGAGGCATCCCGAGCACGCCGGCGGAATCGCCCGGCCGATGTTCGCGGATACGAAGAATTCCGGGGAGAGGAGCCGGCGGCCGCGATCGACGTGTGGAGCGCACTCGCCCGTTTGGCGCCCGAGCTTCGGGACGTGACGGTGCTGTTCTATTTCCGCGATCTAAAGAGCGATGAGATCGCTTCGATCTTGCGTATACCGCACGCCACCGTGCGAACGCGTCTGGGCCGCGCGCGCGAACGGCTGCGGGCGATCCTTGGCAACTACCTGGATGATCCCAACAGCGAAGCCCGAGAGGTAAAGCAGCATGCACTTTGATTTCGGCGCCGCCGGAAAATCGGCGATGGAGCAGATTCGCGTTCCGGAACTCTCGATCGATCTGGTGCGGATGCGTTCCCGCGAGAGATCGCAGCGTGGTCGCATGCGCGCGCTGCTACTGTACGCGCTCGTCAGCGTATCGCTTATCGGTGTGGGGACAGGGCTGGCGGCTCGATTCTACAACGGCGTGCACATGTGGTTCTACGGCGACAAATTCGCAATAGCCGTGAACTCGCTCGTCATCCAACACAATCCGACGCTGGAGGACCTCCGCGCCGTTGTGAATCGGGCAGCATTCCCGGTCGTGTTGCCGGTCGGCATGCCGTCCGGCACGCGCATCGACCGGATCATGTACGCACCGCTCAATCATCCGAATTCGATCACCATCATATATGGCAATGCGCGCATGAACACCCACTTTGGCATTTCGCTCTTCGACTCCGTTGCGGTCACGAATGGCACGACGGGCTTACCTTCAGGCCTGACGAGCATGGTTCATCCCGCGTCGACGCTCCATGTGTGGACCGTGGGAAAGGAGACCGTTGTGGCGGGTAGACAAGCAGCTCAACCAACGCAAATCGATGAAATCGAGGGTTCGATGATGAGGACATCTCCGCGGGCGAGCCTCGAGGCAACGGAGCCGATGCTCCGGAGCATCATCGTGGAAGGCGGACCAGGTGCGGTCGCTGATGCAGTCGAGCGGTATGCTCCCCGAGGGTACCGCAGCGTTCTCCTCGATCGCAAGTATATCGGCTGGATCCCTTGGCTTGCGAAGCGCGAGAAACCCGGACCCGATTCGCGGATGGCGATTCTAACCGCGATTCCGACGGTACACGGTCAGCCGGACTACATGAAGGCCACGGTCCATTGGCCCAACAAGATCATGCCGAAGTTGGGCGTACGAGCCGTCCGGGCATTCCTGCAGGCTACTCATACCGGGCCGGCGTGCCGGTGCGAGTTGCTGTACTACCGTCCGAATCGTGCGACGTTCGCAATCTGGAAGGTCTCCGTTCTCGATCCGAACCGTGTAGCAAAATTCGTCGTCGACGCGAAGACGCTCGCAGTGAGAGCCGAGCGCTGAGCGCCTCGGGCTACCAGTCGAAGTTTGCGATCGCGTTCCATTGATACGGCTGCGTGCCGTCCCAGTCGAAGAAACATTCTCCGATCGCGCCGGCGGCTTTGCTTGCCTCCAGGCTCGCCGTGATCTCATCGGCCGGCGGATATCCGTTGCGGCCGACCGCGGTCGTCTGTCCGCCGATCGAAATCGGAATCGAGCGGCCCGCGTCGGCGAGCAGCGTGGTGTAATCGCGCTCCATCATCGTGCGGATCAGCGCAGGAGAGAAGTCGGCGTGCCGCGTCATCATGCGCCAATAGGCCATCGGCTGCAGGACGCTCGCGTAGCGCGCGATCTCGCGGAACGGATACATCGATTCGTCGAGATGTTCGAAGAACGGATCCTCGACGGTAGCGACGATGAGATAGCGCGGCCCGACCGCTTCGCGTAGATACTTTTCATACATCCAGAGCGCGTCCAATCCGTTGGGATCGCCGCCCATGAAATCATCGCCGCGTTCGAGGTCGAGCGCGATGCCGCGCAGCGGCGTTCCACTCGCGGTTCGATATTCGATACTTCGCATCGAGGCGGAGAGATCTTCGAAGGTCACCTCACGCGGGACGGCCCAGCCGATCGGAACGATGCCGTGTGCGGCCAGGCCGTCGATGATCGCGTCGATCGTCGGCTTGGCGGCCGGCGGAATCAGCCACTGCGCGCCGTACGTGGTGCGCAATTCGACGTAATGCAAGCGCGCTTTGACCGCCTGGTCGACGATCGCGCTCGGATCGAGCTTGGCGTAATAGTTGTCGTCGAGCGGATTGACCGACCAATACAGCCACATTCCTTTGCCCGATGCAAACGCGTCGCCGGTCGGCACGAGCGGCGCGGGAACGGCGACCGCCGGGAGCTTGGAAACGTGCGCGCCTTGTGTCACCACGTAGCGATAGTGGCCGCCGGGGCGCACGGACGCATCGCGGAAGGTCGACGTGCCGGGCGGCAGCGTGGCCATCACGCGGCGCACGTCGCGCCCGTCGACGCGTACGATGCGCACGGCCTGCACCGCGCGCGGAAACCAGCCGATTTGAACCATGTGCGGGCCGAGCGCCGCCGCGACGACGCGCGGCTGCGGCCAGGAGCGCGTGTCGGTGCGCACCGTCACCGTGCCGAGCGCGGGCTCATTCGCGTGGATCCTCGCGACCACGGGACCCTCGGTGTCGACCAGTACGATCGCGGCCGGCGATCCGTAGCGCATGCGATTTTGCCATTGCACCCTACCGCGGTTCGCGCTCCAATCGAAATCGCTGTTCGCCAGGATCGTCGTCGGTTGACTCATCGCGTCGAAGAAGCGAGCAATCAGCAACAACCGTGCGTTACCGTCGGGATCGAAACCCTCGATCCGCGATTCGACGGTGAAGCGCGCCGCCGGGTTTCCGACGTAGACCGGCGTATCCGGCGTGATCGAGGGCGAGGGAGCAGGCTGGGCGGTCGTCTGTGCAACGAGTACGGCGAGCGCCGCAAAAAGCGAGCGAATCATGCCGTCGTATACTCCCGCGCCAGCTCGCAGGCTTGCTGCAAACGCGCGTCCCCGCGTGCGAGCGCGTACTCCAGTGCGAACCCGGCGTGATGCCGGGCGCGGTAGCGTGCGAACCGCCATGCGCGCTCGTCGACCTCGCCGTAGACCGCGAGGAAGTCGTCGTGGAAGCGCGCGGGAACCATCATGTGCACGGCTGCGAGGTCGACCGCGGGCAAACCCTCGTGCACGTCGCTCCAATCGATCACCGCGCACAGCCGGTGATGGTGGTCGAGCAGCAGATGCCGCGCATAGAGATCGCCGTGCACGACGCACGGCTTGCCGTCGAGGGGCGGTTCATCCACCTGCAGACGCGCCGGGTCCAGCCTTCCGATGTCATCACCGGCCAGCCCCAGATCGCGCAGCGGTCCCGGGTCGACGTCGTGGAGCCGGCGTAGAAACACGCCGAGGTCGTGGGCCAGGTGACGGCGGTCATCGTCGGAGAGGTCGCGCGAACACGCACTGGCGCCGAGCAGCAATTCGTATCCCCCGAACTGCCAGGGATACTCATCGCTCGGTGTGCCGGCGTAAACCGGCCGCGGAATCGGGGGCGCGACCTTCGGCGCAAGCACCGGCAAGATCGCCAACTCCTTGGTCATCAGCGGCGCCGCGATCGTGCGCCGCGGAAAACGAAAGACGAGATGCTCTTCGACCAAATACGCGGCATTGTCCCAACCCGAGCCGATGCGACGCATCGAGGCGCGCGCGAGTTGTGGAAACTGCGCGCCGATCAGACGCCGGGCGAGAACTTCGTCGACGTCGATCTCGGCTTCCCAGGGCTTCATCTTTTTTTATGCGCCCTCGAGCGCGTGCTGCAGGTCGGCGATGAGATCCTGCGGACGCTCGACGCCGATCGAGAGGCGCAGGAGCGAGGGAATGATGCCCATTTCGCGCGCATTCTCGGCGTTGCTCGAGCCGGGCCACATTGCCGCCGGCTGCGCGACCAGCGACTCGACTCCGCCCAAGCTCGCCGCCGAGTTGAAGAGCTGCAAGCGGTCGATCACACGTCGTGCGTCGTCGAAGGAACCGTCGATCTCGATGCTGACCAACCCGCCGAAGCCGCGCATCTGCCGTGCGGCGATCGCGTGTCCGGGATGCGACTCCAATCCCGGATAATAGACGCGCACGACGCGCGGATGGGATTCCATCGCGCGCGCGACGGCGAGCGCATTGGCGTTGTGCCGTTCGACACGCATCTCGAGCGTGCGCAGGCCGCGCAGGAGCAGCCATGCCTCGAAAGGGCCGAGCGAAGCTCCCAAGATATGATGCACGTCCCAGATGCGCGCGATCAGCTCGCGCGAAGAGATGACGGCGCCCGCGATCAGGTCGGAGTGACCGCCGAGATATTTCGTCGCACTGTGCAAGACGATGTCGGCGCCGAAGTCGAGCGGCCGAGTGTTGACCGGCGTCGCGATCGTGCTGTCGATGCTCACCAATGCGCCGCCTTCGTGCGCAATGCCGGCGACCGCTGCGACGTCGGTGACGCCGAGGAGGGGATTGCTCGGCGATTCCAGCATGATCAGCCGCGTGTTGGGGCGCATCGCTGCAGCGAACGCCGTCACGTCGTCCTGCGGCACGAACGTCACCGCGACGCCGTAGCGCCCGAGGATATCGCTCAGCAGCGCCCGCGTGCCGTCGTAGATCACGCGCTGGGCGATTACGTGATCGCCGGCGCTGGTCAGAGCAATCGCCGTCGAGGCGATCGCGCCCATACCCGACGCGCTGACCATGGCCGCCTCGCCGCCTTCGATCGAGGCCAGGATGCGTTCGACCGCGCCGTGGTTGGGATTCCCGTACCGCGTATAGAACCGTTCGAACGTCGGCGTGCGAGCTGCCTGCGCCATCGATTCGGCGTCGCCGAACGCGAAGCTCGAGGTTTGGTAGATGGGCGGCGTTACACCCGCGCCGGCAGCCGCGCTGCGGTCGCCGTGGACGAGTTGCGTTTCGATGCCGAGCTCCGGGCGGTCCATGCTCGCGCTATTCGCGGTCGATCGCGATAGCGCCCGTTGCAATCGTGAGGTCGATTGACGCCGTTCCCTTGCCGATCGTTCCCTGCGCGTTCGAACCGACCGTGCTGCGGGTGATCGAAAGCGGAAAATCGGATTTGATCGCGCCGACCGACGTCGAGGCCGTAACGGCGGCGTCAGTGTTACGCGGTAGGTTCAGACGGATCGCGCCGACGCTGACGTCGAGCTTGATGTGCTGTGAGGATCCGGCAGAGGCCATCGAGACTTCCATCGCGCCCGTGCTGGTCGACGCGTCGAGGTTTGCGGCGAAGCCGGAGGATTTGATCGCACCAACGCTTTCGTCGAGATTCAGGTTGGTGTCGGCAGGGGCATGAATCGTGTAGTCGACCTTGCGGCCTCCCGCGTTGCTGCCGAGGTCGGAGGCGATCACCAGCGTCGATCCGCTGTGCGTCACGGTGATGGTAATGGCGTGGACGTCGTCGAGGGTGTTCCCGCGTTTGCTCGCATCGATCTGCACGCCGGGCTTATTCCAAGCGTCGATCGTGATTTGTCCGACCGGATTGTGCACCTCGATCGTAGCCGGAGCCCGGTTAAACGAGGTGTGATAATCCGCGCTCACCTCGTCGCCGAAAACCGCGCCGATGCAGCCGCCGAGCGGCAAGAGGGCAAAGGCCGTCAATGCCGCGTAGATCGTCAAAAACCGTCTTGGCTTCTTCATATCGGAGAATACGTTTGACGGCCCCGGCCTGTTTCATCGTTTAGGGTTGCGCGAAGGCGACGATCTGGTGATTGTCGCGGTGGCTGGTCCAGAAGCGGGTTCCGTCGTAGGTGAGCCCGCGGGCATCGAACGGAATCGACGCGATGACGCTCACGTGCTCTTTTTCGCTGCGGGCGTCGAGCTTCCAAAATTCGAGATCCTCGAACTCTTCATCGCCGGTAATCAGGTAGAAGCAGCCGTCGACGATCGTCATGCCGATCGGCGTGCGCGCGAGTGAAATCTCGCGTAGGATGTTGCCCTGGCCGTCGAGGGCGAGGATCTTGCGATAGTGCGCTTGCGAGAGGAAGAGGGTATCGCCGTCGAAGGCGACGTGCGAGCCGGTGAGATCCGGGCAAGCGATGCGATCGTTCTTGAATCCGTGGCCGGGAACGAAGCGATAGATGTAGCGATCCTGGTCCTTCTTTCCGTCCCGCTCGTTCTGACCGATTACGACCCGCAGCTCGTCGCCGAGCATCGTCATGCCGAACGGTCCGCCCGGCGCGGGCGATTCCTCGAAGACGGTCCACTTCTTCATATCGATTCCGTAGATGCGATGCGTCTCGCGACTTCCCATCCACAGCGTATTGCCGTCGACGGCAAGGCCAAGCGGTAAGGGCGCGGGCGAAGGCAGGCGCAAGAGTTCTTCGATAACGTGGGTCGTTTCCATTATAGTGTTGCTCCCTCGGCGGTCATGCGTTCGAGACGTTTTTTCAAGTCGGCCAGAAAGCCGCTCGCGACGTACCCGTCGACCACGCGGTGGTCGAGCGAAAGACACGAATTCATCACGTATCGCGGCGCGAACGAATCGTCGTCGCGCACGAGCAGGCGCTTTTCGACCGTCTCCATCGTGATGATACCGGCTTGACCTGCGTTTATGATGGGAGCCGACGCCCAAGATCCGTTCGTGCCGTTGTTGTTGACGGTAAAGGTTCCGCCGGCCAAATCGTCCGCGCTCAATTTCCCGCGGCGAGCTTTATCGATCATCGTGCCGGCGGCAAGTGCCAGACCCTTGATCGAAAGCTTGTCGGCGTTCTTGATGACCGGCACCACCAGCGTCGCCGGCAGTCCGATCGCGATCCCGATGTTCACGTCCTTGTTGACGTAGATTCCAGCTTGCCCTGAGCTTGTCGAAGGGGTAAACTTTGCGTTCATCAGCGGGTATGCCGCCAGCGATTCAACGACCGCACGGATGAAGAAGGGCAGTAACGTGAGTTTGTAGCCCGTCTCGCGCTCGAAGCGGTCCTTTTCGCGCGCGCGCCATTTCCACACTCCGGTAACGTCGATCGACGCCATCGTCCATGCGTGGGGCGCCGTTTGAACCGACTCGACCATGCGTTCGGCGATGATGCGACGTGCTTGAGTCAGTGGAACGAGCGTGCCTGGAATCGGTTCGGCATAGGTTGACGTACCGGACGCCGGCGCCGGAACGGTTGCGATCGCGTGACCGACGGCTGCGGAGGGCCCCATCCGCGCCGCGCTGAGCACGTCGTCGGCGGTGACGCGCCCGTTCGCGCCGCTTCCGCGCAACGTGCGAATGTCGATATGATGCTCGCGCGCGAGCTTGCGTACGGCGGGTGAGGCTTTACGCAGCGCGTCCTCTCCGGCCGCGTCGGGCTCGAGTCCGCCGGGCGCTCCGTACGAGCTCGGGATCACGCCTTCGCTGCCGCCGCGCGCCGAACGCCCGTTGGTCTGTGGCGGCGCGCTCGCGGGCTTGGCCGCCGCGGTTTCGAGCTGCGGAATGTTGAAGCCGGGAATCGGATCCTCTTGCACGCTGTTGGCCATCGCGGCGTGGGTCGCGGGAGGAGCGGACGCGGACTCGGGCGCGCGGGCGGCCGCCGCGCCGGCTTCCTCGATCACCGCGATCGCGGTGCCGATCGGCACGGTGTCGCCCTCTTTGACCAAGACTTCCTTGATGACACCGGTAACCGGCGAAGGAACTTCGGCGTTGACTTTATCGGTCGAAACTTCGAGAAAGGCTTCGTATTTCTCGACGGAGTCGCCGACTTTCTTCAGCCACTGCGCGACCGTGCCCTCGGTGACGGTCTCGCCGAGCTGCGGCATCGTAATTGTGGTTGCCATCTAAAACCTTACCATCTCTCGCATCGCGTCGGCCATCTTGGCGGGCGACGACATGAACTCGTGCTCGAGCGGCTCCGCATATCCCATCGCCGGAACGTCGGGCCCACACAGGCGCCGGATGGGAGCATCGAGCGCGAAGAGTGCTTCCTCGGCGACCATCGCCGAAATCTCGGCGCCGATACCGCCGAACTTATTGTCTTCGTGGATGATCAACAACTTGCGCGTCTTCTCCACGCTGTTCAGAATCGTCGCCCTGTCCATTGGCCGAATCGAGCGCAGATCGATCACTTCGACCGATATCCCTTCACTTTCGAGCGCGCTTGCCGCATCGAGTGCCCAGTGCACGTAGAGACCGTACGAGACGACGGTGAGTTGCGCGCCTTCTTTGACGACGTTGGCTTTGCCGATCGGAATGGTGTAATGACCGTCGGGGACCTCGCCCTTGACCAGACGGTAGGTTTTTTTGTGCTCGAGAAAGAGGACGGGATCGGGATCGTCGATGGCTGCGTTGAGCAGACCTTTGATATCGGCGGGGAACGCCGGCGCAACGATCTTCAATCCGGGCACGTGGTAGAAGAGGGCTTCGATCGAAACCGAGTGCGAGAGCGCCCCGCGCACGCCGCCGCCGTACGGCGTGCGGATCACCAGCGGACAGGTATATTCGCCGTTGCTGCGATAGCGCGTCTTGGCCGCCTCGCCCACGATCTGATTGAACGCCGGATAGATGAAGTCGGCGAACTGGATCTCGGCGATCGGGCGCAGGCCCTCCATCGCCATGCCAATTGCGATGCCGACGATCGAGGCTTCGGCGATCGGCGTATCGATCACGCGCTGCGGACCGAACTCGTTGACGAAGTCCTTGGTGATGAGGAACACGTTTCCGCGCGCGCCGACGTCTTCGCCCAGGATGATCGTGCGCTCGTCGTTCTTCATTGCTTCGTACAACGTTTCGCGTACGGCTTCGACGTTGCTCAGGACTTTCGATCCGGCGGTTACTGCCACGGTTGCCACGCTCCTTCGTACACGTTTGTATACAGATCCGAAGGCTCCGGGAACGGCATCGCCTCGGCCTTGTCGGTCGCCTCGTTCGTTTCGCGCAAGACCTCTTTCTTCAGCGTCGCGACGTCGGCTTCGGTTACGACGCCGGCGTCGACTAGCAACGCTTCGAAGCGCGGCACCGGATCGTCCTTTCGGTGCTCGGTGACCTCTTCGCGCGTGCGATACGTCATGTCGTTGTCGTCGGTCGAGTGCGCGAGGAAGCGGTAGCAGGTGCCTTCGAGCAGCGTCGGTCCGCCGCCCGAGCGTGCGCGCTCCATCGCTTCGTGAACGGCGGCGTAGCTCTCGATCGGATCGAAACCGTTGAAGCGCTTGCCCGGCATGCCGTAGCCGGCCGCGCGTTTCCAAATTTCGGGCTGAGCCATCTGCCGGTCCAGTGGCGTCGAGATTGCCCAAAAGTTGTTCTCGACCAGCATCACCAGCGGCAGTTTGTGGACGGCGGAGAAATTCATCGACTCGTGCCACTCGCCTTCGCTCGTCGTGCCGTCACCGCAGGTGACCAGCACGGCGCGTCCGCCCTGGCCGCGATACTGCAGCGCGTAAGCGGCGCCGACCGCGTGCGGGATGTGCGCCGCCAAAATCGACGAGAACGACAACAGGCCGGCGCGTTTGGATGAATAGTGGTTGGGAAATTGACGGCCGCCGTTGTGATCGGCGGCCCTTGCGAAGATCGAGAGCATGATTTCATACGGGCTGAGCCCGATACCGAGCGCCAGGCCGAGATCGCGGTAATAGGGTGCGAGAATGTCTTTGCCGCGCGCGAAGGCCATGGCAGCACCGGCTTGTAACGCTTCATGTCCCTCGCTGCCGAGTGCGAAGGGGACTTTCCCTTGCCGGTTGAGCTGGAAGCCGCGGTTATCGAGTTGCCGCTGCAGGAACATGTTGCGAAGCAGCTGCCGAAGCTGGTCGTCGCTAAGTCCACGACGATCCAGCCCCTTGGCCTTCGTGTCGGTTTTTGCCATGTCGGTGCCTTCGTTTGTCCGGGGAGCGCGCCCCTCCATAGTGCGAGTGGCTCAAGGGAAATCCTCTTGCGCAGGGCGCCCCGGGCGGAGCAGCGGAATCTGCGCCATCGTGAGTCGCTGGTTTCTCGTTCTCGGTTGCTTCGTTGTGCTCGCCGCAGCGTGTGCGGCGCGAGCTCAGGCGAACGTGGTTGAGTTGTGTCCGGCCGAGTTTGCCGGCTCACCGCAGGTCGTAGATGCTTCTGATCTCGGCGTGCAACTCGAGTCCGACGGTCCGCGCAGCGTTTCGGGTTCGCTCTTGATGCTGACGGCCACTGGTTGGTATCAGGCGGATTTTACATCGATCGCGTTGGCGCAGACGTCGGTCAAGGGGAATGACGGCGGCGTCATCTACACGCGCAACCCGTATCGCTCGGTTCCGGTGTATGTCGGTATCCCCAACGCCGCGTCGGTACTCGCGGTCTTCATTGCGCAAGCGCAAGCCGTCGATGATCCCGCTTTCGGCTGGGACAAGCGTGGGATGGTCGCTTGTGACCCGCCGTCCGATCCGCGACCGGGACGTCGCCCGAATCTGCGCGGCGAACCCGTCGTGACGCTTCCCCCGCCGGTCGCGTCGTCGCTCCGAATCGCCGCGCAGCCGATCGCGGCTCCACCGATATTGCGCGTCGACTGCGACAAGCCGTTTGCACCGCCAACCATGACCTCGCACCCGGATCTCGAAGTCGATCCAAACGATATCGGCGTGCGGGGCAGGTTCGTCGTGTATGTGCGCGTCGCGCTCTCCGAACACGGGGACGTGATCGACGCCTGGCCATACGTGAGTTCGGGATACAAGGTGTTTGACGATGGCGTTGTGGCATTCGCGCGGCGTGCCACGTATTCACCTGCACGCTCGTTCTGCATGCCGGTTCGAGGCTTTTATCTTTACCGCATGCAGATGGGAGACTATTACCGCCGGTGAAACGCCTTTGCATCGTCATCGCGTGTGTCCTCGCACTCGGAGCGGCTTGCGGCGCTCGCGCGCTCGCGCTCACGGAGTATTGTCCAGCGAGCGCGGGTGTCTTCACCGCGCTCGGCGGGGGACACGCAGACACGCTTTATTCCTACGACCTCCTTGCCGAAGGCGCCCGTAGCGTTCAGGGGACGGTATTGGTCGATACGAGTTCGGGTTGGTTCAAGGTAGAATTTCCGTCGACCGCTCTGACCGAATGGAAGTTCCACTACCAGGGCGAGTACGTGACGTTTTCGCGGTCGGCGTATGAGTCGGCGCCGCTCTATGTCCGGTTTCCGACACCAGTTACCATCATCTCATTTTTCGTTTCCGACGCGAGATCGGATGGCGATCAAAACTTCGGCTGGGACGAAAAGGGCGACGTTGCGTGTTCGCCGCCAGCCGGGCTCGAGACAGTCCAAAAGTTCCCTCCGATGCCGCTCCCGAAGGTGCTCAATCCGCGGACGGATCTTGCAGCGCCGCCTGCGCCCGATGCCTCGATCGCGATTGCATCGCCGACGACGGTGCCGGGCTCCGAATCCTGTTCTCAGCCGTTCACTGCCGCGACTGTTACAAAGGCCGCCGCCCTCTCCTATCCAGCGGAAGAACAATTCCGCAGCGTGAGCGCGATCGCGGTCGTGAAAGTTGCGGTCAACGGTAACGGTACGCTCGATGATGCATGGATATACTATCCATCGGGGTCACGATGGTTCGACCAGGCTGCGATCGATTCGGCTAGGAGTTCAAAGTACAAGGGTGGTACGGCGTTTTGTGAGCCGGCGAACGGGCTATATTTATTTCGCGCGACGTTCACTCCGAACTAGAAGAGGTAACACCCCGCTCTAGTAGGTAGAAGAGGGCATGATGACCCCTGCGCTCGACGTGCCGGTCGAGGAACTCGTTCGCTACCGCCGCCACTTTCACGCCAACCCGGAGCTTTCGATGGAAGAGCACGAAACGGCCGCGTTCATCGAGCGCGAGCTGCGCGCGTGTTCGTTCGACGAGATTCGCACCGGCGTCGGTAAAACGGGTATCCTCGCGACGCTGAAGGGCGGGCGCCCCGGTCCGGTGACGCTGCTGCGGGCCGACATGGACGGCTTGCCGATGGATGAAGCCGCCGACGTGCCCTACCGGTCCACGCGCAAAGGCGCGATGCACGCGTGCGGACACGACGGGCACATGGCGATTCTGCTGAGCGCCGCCCGCGCGCTGGCGCGTTCGCGCGAATCGGTCGCCGGAACGATCGTCTTCTGCTTTCAACCGGGCGAAGAGGGGCCGGCCGGCAACAAATTGATGATCGAGGACGGGGCGCTGGAGAATCCGCACGTCGATCGCTGCTTCGCGCTGCACCTGTATAGCGGTCTGGACGTCGGAAAGATCGGCGTGCGCGACGGCGCGTTCTTCGCCTCCTCCGATCGCTTCGAGTTGACGATCAAAGGGAGGGGCGGCCACGGTGCGATGCCGCAGACGTCAGTCGACCCGATCGTCGGCGCCGCGCAACTGGTCACGATGCTGCAGACGATTCCGAGCCGTGAGATCGCGCCCAAAGATCCCGTGGTCGTCACGGTGGGAACGCTGCACGCCGGCACGACCTTCAACGTGATACCCGACAATGCCGAACTGCTCGGCACGACGCGCGCCTTCAGCGACGAAGTGCGCCGTTCCATTCCCGAGCGCATGGAGCGGATGATCGAAGGCGTGTGCGATGCGATGCGGCTCGACTACACGTTCGAATATCTTTGGGGTTATCCGCCGACGGTCAACGATCCGGCGATGAACGAGATCGTGCGCGCCGCGGCCGCGCGCGCGATCGGTGCCGAGAACGTCGTCTATCCGCATGACGTCGTGATGTGGGCCGAGGACATGTCGTATATGATGGAAGAGCGGCCCGGGGCGTATTTCATCGTCGGCGTGCGTGGCCCTAAGCTCGGCCTCGAGCCCCAACACTCATCGCGCTATGATATCGACGAACGCGGCCTCGAGGTAGGGTTCAAAATGATGACCGAACTCGCACTGATCGGCTAGATTTGTACATCGCTCGATCATTCGTTTCGGAGGAATTTCTGGAGAAATTCCGAGCCCGATTTCATCGCCGCCTCGAGATTATCGAGCGCGGTTTTGGTTTGCTCGTTGGTCACGTCGGCGCTCTGCCGCGCCTGCTCGATGAGTGTTGCGCGCAGTTTGTCGCTCTCGCCGATCGCCTGCGCGATCTTGGCCTGCAACTCGCGCGCTTGTTCCATCGCTTTGGTCATGAAGTCGTCGGTGCTCATGACGGATCCTCGCTTTCGGTAACGGTCAGCACCCATCGGATTGCCCGCGCGTATTGGTCCAGCTCGCGCAGTGCCCGGTCGAACGCCCGGTAGGCGGCCTCCTCGTTCCACCGTTTACCCGTGCTCCGCGATAAATGTTTCCCGTAGCTGAGCGCCGCCTCCAGCTGCCGTTCGATGGCGGGCCACTCGTCGCGAAGCGCTCGCTCGGATGCGTCGCTCAGGCGATCGATCACCGGCGGCGCCGGGAGACTGGGATCGTGCATCGCGCATTCGAGCCGCACCAGCGCGTACTCGCTGCGCGCGGTGATGAACGAACCAAGGAGTTGCACGAGCCGAACGTCCATATATCTTATTATGCCGGTTTCCGATGTGCGACGCTATGTCATCGTGGGTAACGGCTTTGCCGGGACCACGGCCGCCGAGCAGCTGCGCAAGCACGACGACTCGTGCGAGATTACGCTATTCGGCGACGAGCCCTATCCACTATATAACCGTATCTCGCTGCCGCCGATGCTGCGCCGTCAGCTCCCGGAAGAAAAAGTGATGATGCGCAACCTCGCAGCGCACGAGGAGCACCGCATCGCCTTAAAGCTGGGAACGCGGGTCGAGGCGATCGATACCGAGGGACGCACCGTGCTGGCTGACGGCCACGAGTACCCCTTCGACGCACTGTTGATCGCGACCGGCGGGCGACCGAACCCAGCCCCGGCGCCGGGCGGCACGGGCGCGAGCAACGTTTTCAACTTCCAGTATCTGGACGACACGCGCGCGATCTCCGAGCAGATCGACCGCTCGAAGAGCGCGATCGCGATCGGCGGCTCGTTCATCGCCTACGAGCTTGCCGAGGCCTTCGCCTCGCGTAAGGTCGAGACGCATTGGATCATCCGTGGTCCGCACGTGCTGCACCGCCTGCTCGACGACGTCGCCGGCGAGTTCGTCGATGAAGCCGCGAAGAACGACGGCGTGCAAATGCACTACGGCGAGGAAGTCGAGGAATTCGTTCGCGACAACGGCGTGGTTACCAAAGTGCGGACCAAGAAGGGAACCGAGATCTCAGCCGATTGCTACGGTGTCGGATTCGGTCTGACGATGAACACCGAAATCGTCGATGGAACGCCGATCGAAGTGAGCAGAAACGGTATCCTGTGCAACGACCACCTCGAAACCAATATCCCCGGCATCTATGCCGCCGGAGACATCGCCGACTTCTACGATCCGATCCTCGAGATGCGCTACCGAATGGGTACGTGGAACAACGCCGGCGCGCACGGCAAGGTCGTGGCGCAGAACATGCTTGGCGGCAGCGAAAAATATCACGACGTTCCTGAATATTCATCGCTGCTCTTCAAAGGTCAGACGATCACGCAGTTCGGACTCTCGCCCGACCTGCAGCCGCAGCTCGAGGTCGCCCGCAAAGTCGATCGCGAGAAGCGCTGGTACCGCGCCTTATTCTTCTGGCAGGACCGTCTGGTCGGCGGGATCATGCTCGGCAAAGGCAACCGCGCCGGCAAACGCAAGTACGTCGAGGCGATCAAGAGTAAAGAGCGCTTTCCCAAACCCCAGTGGGAATCCATGCTCGACTGGACGGCCTAACCTTGTCATCCCGGGCCCTTCGACTCGCTGCGCTCGCTCAGGACAGGCTCCGCGAAGCGTAGTCGAGGGACCGCGGAAGCGTCCTCTGGCGGCGTGAACATTACGGCAGCGTTGCTGACTACCGGTTCTACGCGAAGAGATCTTGCCCGATGTATTCGCCCGGCTTCACTCCGCGAGGGCAGGCGAAGATCCCACCGCCCGTGTGCGTGGTGAACTGGTTGAGCATGTCGATCTTCGACATCTTGTCGAATATCGAAATGAACGCCGTTCGTGGATCGCGCTGATAGCACACGAACAATAGGCCGGCGTCATACTCCATGCCTTGGCGCCATGGCGGCCAGCGTTCCGTCGTGAAATCAATGCCGTCGTTGTAAGAGTAACCGCGGCGCAGGATTTCCGCCCCGTTATTCGTCGACGGATCCGCCAAGCGCACGTGCGCGTTCTCGGCGATGACGGGATTTCCGTCCTCATCGGTCGCATCGAGCGGCAACGCATCAAACTCGTTTTTCATGCCGATCGGGGCACCGGAGAGCTTCTGCCGTCCGATCGTCTGCTCTTGAAACGAGAGCTTCATCTTATCCCAATGCTCGAGAACGATGCGGATGCGCCGAGCGACGACGTAGCTGCCGCCCTGCATCCAACGCGGTGCTTCATTGCCCGCCCACACGTACCGATTCGGATCGGTTACGGTTTCCGTTCCGTCTTTGAAACCCATGAGGTTGCGCGGCGTGCCGTGCGCATCCGGCGGAGACAAAAATCCACTTTGCACCCAACGAAGCTGCGCGGCGCCCGAGCCAAGACGTGCGAGTTGCCGAACCGCGTGAAAAGCCACCTGCGGGTCGTCCGCACAGGCTTGTACGCTCAGCTCTCCGCCGGTTTTGCTCGGGATCATTTTATCGCCGACGAACGTCGGTAACGTTACAAGCGCTTCGGGACGGCGCGCAGACAAATTAAACCGATCCTGCCCACCCTTGATGAAAAGCTCGGGACCAAACCCGAACGTGAGCGTGAGCCGCGCCGGCCCGAGGCCGATCGTCTCGCCGCTGTCCGGGATCTGCGCGGAGGCATCGTATCCACCGCCGGACTCCGGTGAGACGAGCTGCCCCGACGTCAACCGCGCTGCGGCCGTCGTCCACGTCTGTAGCAGCGTGACGAGATCTGCGCGGTTCGTCGCAATCACATCGAATGCGGCGAAGTACGTATGACGCTGCTGCTCGGTGAGGATACCGGACTGATGCGGGCCATAGAACGGCTCAGTGTTTACCGTGTCGCTGCCACTCGTCGCCAGCGCCGTCGCCGGGCGACCCAGACCGATGACCGATCCGACTGCCGCCGCCGACGCCAGGAGCGACCGGCGGCTCAAATTGCCGTTGCTCATTTCGTTATCTCGACGAGCGCGTTGATGTCGTCCTCGACGTAATACAGAGCACGCCCATCAGGCGTAACGGCCAATCCAAAGAGATCGCCGTTGCCGGGTGGCGTCTGCGCTTGATCGACATCGAGCCATTGCGCGTAGATCTGCTTTCCCGTAGCGGGATCGATCTCGACGATCTGGCCGTTGAGTCCATTGCACGTGAGCAGATGACCGTTCGGCGCCATGATGAGAGAGAGTGGATTCTTCAGCAGACCATTGATCGTGAGGGTCTCTCCGGTTCCGGCGCTCGTAGTGCGCGTGGGTGCGTCATCGATCTTGATGATCCGATTACCGACGCCGTCGGAGACGTAGAGCGTACCATCCGGCCCGAGCGCGACGCCGGTTGGCCCGAACAAAAAATTGTCGAGATCGGCTCGTTCCGGCAGACCGTTCGCGATGACGGTTTGGCTCTGAATGACCGGTACCTTGCCGTCGGTAATCGCAAGGTCGAGACGAAGCACCTTGGCCTTTCGTACGATCACCGCAGCGCCTGTCGCCGGGTCCTTCACCCGGGGACTCGGAAGATCGAAGCCCGCCATGCTGATGAACAATGACGCCGTCGTGCCGTTGTCGAGCGTCGCCATATTGCCCCACGGATCGTCGATGTTGGGGCCGCTCCACACCGCGGCGACATCGCCGCTGGGATTGAGGACGAAGAGACAGCCGTTACCCTTCGTGGCCGTCGTCCCATCGGTGCTCGGCGTGCTGCCGACGATAATCCACCCGGACTTGAGCATCGTCATCGCCGTTGAAAGACCGACACCGCCCGGGCAGCGCGGGTCCTGCTGCGAGAGCTTTGCGAAGAGCGTCATCTTCTTGGTCGCGGGGTTGTAGTCGACGATCGTCGTGCCGGTGCCTTGCAGGTTCGACACGTTATTGAAGTTGTCGACCAGCACGTCGCCTGCGCTGATGCGGCCGGCCGAAACGGGCGCAATGATGACCGCATAGGGATTCAGATCACCGTTGTTGGCGACGGTCGACGTGAGGATCGCATGCTTGTGCAGCTGCTCGAGAAGGCCTTGCGGTGCCGCAGCGACGCTACCCGCGCCGAAAACGCAGATCGCGAGCACTGCGATGATGGCGCTATAGATGATGGCGCTATAGCTGAATGATCGCACGGATACCGACAACGGCTTCATCTTGCACCTTCTTGAACGGCGGATCGACATTGAGGATCCCCGCCCCGGGATTGAACGTGTACTGGAAGTCGGGTTGCAATTGGATCCACGGATAGAGCTGATATTGATACGTGGATTCGACGTAGGCTTCGCCCGATTGCAACGGTATCGCCGGATTGACGTACTGCTGAGCGTACTCATCCGCCATCAACGCACCGCTGCTGACGTGCGTATAGCCAAAACCGATACCGAGCGTGTCATCGCGCCGGTGTCGAATCGGTTCGTGCAGCGTCAGCCCGGCGTTTGCGCTGAACTCGATCAGGTTGGATGCGCCGAGCGGGTCGCCCATCACACGTGCGAATGCGCTGACCGTGCGGTATGGGTCGTCGGCTTGTTGATAGAGCAATTGATCGATGGTCACATAGGCCGAATAATTGCCTTGATGCAGGCGCGGCACGCCGCTACTCGCCGGGCTCACGAGCGGAATACCGTTCCGATCGATTGCGAGATCGGGAAAATTTTCCGAATCGTACCAGAAGCCCAATTTGATCGTGCGCGCCAGCGGTTCGGGCTTGTCGCTATAAACGATCTGGCCGAGGGCTGGATACGTGTATTGGAGTTCACCGATCGCGAGGACCCCGCCGTTTAGCGGAAAGATCAACCCGTTTGGATTCTCACGTTGCGGATCGCCGACGTTGACGGTGTCGGGACTACCGTTGAACACGCCCGTCAGAACGGTCAGCGAGTTCGTCGGCTCGGCACGCAGGCGGACGCCCAACGCAGAAAGCGGATACGCCGGGCCGCCGCCGGGCAGATTCGCTGACGGGAGCATCGGCCAACCGAACATCGTGTTGACGAACAGCGACGCGTTCTGATTGACGATGAACTCCTGATCGAGGCTCTGTTGCCCTACCTTCACGTCCATGCGTCCGTCGCGCCGTAGCTCCTGTTGATACCACAGCTCCCATAACCGCGACGCGTCGTCGGCTTCGATTCCGCTCGCCGTCTGAAGAGAACCGAGGTTCGACTCACTGAGGTCGCGGCCGTGAATCGACAGAGCGCTGGCGTTAAACGTTCCACCGAACCAACCGAACCCACGTTGCGTATCGAGTTGAAGGTCCATCTGCGTCAGACCATCGTAGTCAAAGCCCTGCTTGTACCCGCCGGTAACATTGCCGAGTTCCTCGCTCGTCTCCGAGGCGGACAAGGTCATCCCGTAACGGCTGAGCCAGGTTCGGGCACCAAACGGGTCGCCTAGCAATTGGGTGCGGCGGCGGAGCCCGGTAAAAAAGCCGGCAGGCTGTGCCGAGGCGCCCGGCGAGGCGCTCGCTACCGGAGCGGGCACGAGTGGCGGCGGAGTAGCCGCGGCGGGACCGCTTGCCAGGACGAGCGCAACCGCCGGCAGGAACAGCATGGCCGCCGCCATCTTCCAGCGATGGCGGTTCCCAATCTGAAGACGCACGCTGAGCTAGTTAGAGGCGAGCCTATGATTTTCATTTTGCTCGCCTAATTTATTACTACGGAATGTCTAACTTCACAAGAGGCTTACCCTCCCTAGGCCGTGGTTCGAACGACTCGATCGCTGTAAACCACTCCTCCACGGTCATGTTGCTTGCGTTACTTCCTCCGCATCAGATACTTCGGGCGGAGCCTCTGCCGGAATCGCCTCCGCCCGGTCCAAAATCTCGACAATCTCAGTCGCGAGAAAATACTGCACGCGGCCGGGAACATCGACACGCTGAACGATCTGGGCATCGACGAGTTTCTGGATATTCTCGCTCGCCGCTTGCCACGAAAAGCCCAAGATCGACTGTGCTCGGCGATTCGTAAGAACGGGAAGCTCGAAAAGGGCATCGACGAGCGTAAGGACGGATGCTGCCGTTCTAGCTGTGCGAAAGCGGTCGCGATATTGCTGCCGTAGTGCCTGCAATTGCCGCGTACGTTGAATCGCGTCCCGCGCTTGTAACGCTACGCCCCGTAGAAAAAATATGATCCAGTCGGTCCAAGCACCACTGCGACTAACCTCTAACATCAGATCGTTGTACTGCTGTCGGCGTCGCTCGAAGTACGCACTGAGATAGAGCATTGGTGCGTTCAGTCGACGTTCTTTGCAAAGCATCAACACAATGAGTAACCGACCAAGACGGCCGTTACCATCAATGAATGGGTGAATTGCCTCGAACTGATAGTGGGTGATTGCGAGCCGTATAAGCAGCGGAAGTTGATTTGGCGCTTGCAAATACGCAGCGAGGTTGTCAAAAAGTGGTTCCACTTCCAGTGCCGGCGGTGGAACGTAGCGTGCGTCGCGAATCGTCAAGCCTTTTTGGGCAATGAACACCTGACGGTCGCGAAATTGACCGCGCCGAACCTTCGCTTCGGCGCTCGCCATGAGCGTGTCATGGATTTCTAGGATCAGTTGCCGACCAAACGGGATTTCCTCGGCGCGGCGGACGCCATATTTGAGCGCAGAAATATAGTTGCGCACCTCGCTTGTATCGCCGGTGTTCGCCGCGATCTCGGCCGCTTCGAAGAGGACGAGATCCGAATAGGTCGTTTGCGTTCCTTCAATGCGGCTGGAAAGCACCGCCTCGCGCCGGAGAAAGGGACCGATCAGTAGCTCGGGGTCGGGAAGGTTCGCCGCCAAACCGTCCAAGCGACCGAGTTCGGCGGTAGCTTCGTCGAGAGCAAGAATGAGGTCGGCGGTGTAGAGGTCGGCGCCGATCGGGAGCGGCGCCGGGATAAAGGCATGGCCGCCTTCGCTGATCTTGACCAGGCGTCCGGGCGCTTGCGGCTGGAATTGGCGGATATCCATCGGTTAGGGGAGATACTTCCCTTCTTATCCACCCTTACCCCCTTATTCGGTGGATAGATGGCGAGGTATCCAACTAGATAGCATCTGTCAATGGGATGGCGTGTCAGGCCCTGGCATTACTCCCGATGTCCAACGCTGAGGGCCGCCACCCCGGGCCCATCGGAAACCAAAGCAACCGTTCGCGCGTCATGCACCTCCTGTAAGGACACCAGAGGAGACAATCCAGGATGGACTTCGCACAGCTATTTGAAGACCCGCGCGCTCGCCGCCAGTTTCTCCAAAGCCCCGAACAGCGAAATACGACGTTGTGGCTCGAGGGCGACGCGCCCCACGCGATCGACTTCGGTAATCTCGGGGCACGTTTCCGGGTCCCCCGAAACAATGATGTCGCCGATCCCTTGACTACGCTTCGCTATGCTCGGGATGACAGAGCAGACTTGACCGCCGCCACGAAGGCGTCGACGTCGGATTCGGTCGTGGCCCAGTGGGTCATCCAGCGCACCTCGGGGAGCGCTTCGTCGAAGCAGTAGAAGAAGAACTGCTCCTGTACGCGCGCGATTGCTTCGCGTGAGAGCGTAGCGAAGATCGCGTTGGCGCGGACCGGCCGCGTGATGCGCACGCCGGGAATATCGCGCACACTTGCGAGCAGACGCCGTGCCATCGCGTTGGCATGCGTCGCATAGCGCAGCCAGCGATCGTTGGTCAGCAGCGCCTCGAATTGCGCCGAGATAAAGCGCATCTTCGAAGCGAGCTGCATCGCCTGTTTGCGCACGTACGGCGCGACCTGCGAACTCAGCTGTGGATCGAAGAAACAAATCGCTTCGCCACCCATGAGCCCGTTTTTCGTGCCGCCGTAGCTAAGGATGTCGACGCCCAGCTCTTTGGTGAGCGATCGCGGGGTCGTGCCGAGCGCGGCCGCGGCGTTCGCGATGCGAGCCCCGTCGACGTGAACGATCAATCCGCGATCGTGCGCGAAGGCGCATAGCTCGCGCACTTCGTCCGGCTCGTACACGTCGCCGTACTCGGTCGTGTTCGAGATCGAGATGGCGCGGGGTTGTGGATGATGTTCGGCATGGCCGACGCGCAGATGCGGCTCGAGGTCGGCGATTCGCACCTTGCCGTCCTCGGTCACGATCGGAATGACTTTCGCGCCGGCAAAGCGCTCGAATGCGCTGCACTCGTCGACCTGCAGATGCGCGCTTGCCGGCGTGAGCACGGCTTCCCATGGCCGCACCACGCAGCTGAGGGCGACGACGTTGGCGCCCGTGCCGTTGAACGCAAAATACACATCGGTATCCTCGCCGAAGTGCGCGCGAAAGCGCGCGATCGCGCGCGCCGTCCAGGGATCGTCACCGTATCCAACCGCGTCGCCCTCGTTCGCATCGAGAATCGCCTGAAGAATCTCGGGTGCGACCGGCGCGTTGTTGTCGCTGGCGAAGCTGCGTTGCCTCATAGCGTCACCGTGGTTCCTCGATGGGCGACGTCGGCCTGCCAGCCGAATGCAGCGCGGCCCATCGCCGCGAGTGCGGCCGCCGATGGCGCTTCGCCGTGCACGGCGTACAGATGCGGCGTCGCCGTGCAGGTTTGCAGCCAGCGATGGAGTTCGTTGCGATCGGCGTGGGCACTGAAGCCCGAAAGGTGTACGAGCCTCGCGTGAATCGGAATCACGTCGTTGAAAAGCGTCACGTGCTTCGCGCCGTGGGTCAAAATGTAGCCGAGCGTTCCGAGCGATTGGTATCCGGGGAAGATGATCGTGGCCTTGGGGTCGCCGATGTGGTTGTGCAAGTGGTGCAACACGCGGCCGCCCGAAGCCATGCCGCTGGCCGAGAGAATCAAATGCGGGCCCTGCACGTCGTTGAGCTCCTTCGAGCTTTGTGTGGTTACGTGCTCGGTGAAGTTTCGCACGCCGAACGGTGTCGAGAGCGAGTCGTTGGCGATCGGTCTGTGCGCGTCGGGGAAGTGTTCGAAGACCGCGTCGACTTTCTCGGCCATCGGGCTATCGAGGTGGACCGGCAACGTTGCTATGTGCGGATCGTTCGTTTGCAGGGTCGCGACCGCGAGGAGGATGTCTTGCGAGCGTTCGACCGCGAACGCCGGAATCACGATCGCGCCGCCGCGCGCGATGCCGGCAAGTATCGCTCGGCGCAAGTCTTCAAGCGGCTGCGGCGGATGGACCTGGTTGGCATAGGTCGATTCGCAGATGAGATCGGTCGCCGCGCCCATCGGCTCGGGCCCGAAGAGCAATGGCCGGTCGTAGCGCCCGATGTCGCCGGAGAATACGACGCGCTTGCCATCGAATTCGAGCGCAACGAAAGCCGAACCGATGATGTGGCCGGCGTCGTAATACGTCGCCTGCATGACGCCCGCGACGGTGAAGGCCTGATGTAGCGGAATCGGCTGCACGTGTTTCATCGTGCGCTCGACGTCCTGCGGATCGTAGTACATCGGCGGTGAGTACGGGCGCTGATGCTGATACCCGCGTTCCTGCAGCTCCTGCTGCAGATTGGCCGAGTCGTCGAGCACGATCTGCATGACCGCTCGCGTAGGGGGCGTGCAATAGATCGGCCCCGAGAAGCCGTCGTGGACCAGTTTGGGCAGATACCCGACGTGATCGAGATGACCGTGCGTGACGATTACCGCGTCGATATCGCCGGCGGCGATCGGCAGCGGGATACCGTTGAGCGCAACGACGTCTTTCGTGCCTTGAAACATGCCGCAATCGACGAGCACGTGCTTCGTTCCGACCGTCAAAAGATGCTTGCTTCCGGTGACGATGCCGGCCGCGCCGATAAACGTGAGCTCAGCCACGATCGAAGACCACCGATGAGGGGAGATCCAAGCGCAAGTACTCCTCCAAGCAGCGATCGACGAGCTTCTCCGGATCGTCATCGGTCAGGATGATCGAGCCGGTCTCTTTTTTCACGAGCCCGGCGATGTTGGTAAATTCGTTCGAGATGCCGCCGGAGTTGGTCAGGATGCCGATCAGTTTGCCTTCGTCGTAGGCAATCGCGAACTCGCCGAGCGTGCCGCTGCGGCCGCCGACGAAGAGAACGAAGTCCGAGCTATGAATGTTGTGTGTCTCGCGGCCCATCAGCCCGGATCCGGTGAAGACCATCGTGGTATAGGGTTGCAGCGGTGAGTCGTAAACCTTGACGTGCTCCTCGCGCGAGAGCGCCGGTGAGACGCCGAGGCTGACGCCGCCCCCTGCGTGCGCTCCGAGCACGGCGGCGTGCGGCAGACCAGGGCACGCCCCGGTAACGATCGTCGCGTCGCGCTGCGCGATCCGCCGGCCCATACGGCGCGCAAGCTCAAGCTGCGGCTTGGTGATGATGCCTCCAGCGGAGCCCATCACGCCGATTTGGATTTTCATGAGAGACTAGAGTTTATGACGAAGCAAGAAGCCACCTACCAGGCGATCGCGGCGCGGTGGAAGGCGCTGCGCGCTGCGCACGACGTGCGCGTGCGCGAGGTTGCATGTGTCGGTGCGGCGCGTACGCTGCTCTGCGTCGAGTACGGCGATCAGTCCCTTCCGGCCGTTCATATCGCTGCCGGAGTTCACGGCGATGAGCCCGCCGGGCCGCACGCCCTGCTCGTGCTGGTCGAGAGCAACGGACTCGATTCGCGTTTTTCGTATCGCATCTGGCCCTGTACGAATCCAAGCGGCTACGACGCGCGCACGCGCGAGAGCATCGACGGGCTCGACGTCAATCGCACGTTCGGTCGCGGCGGCTCGTCGCCCGAAGCTCGCGCGATCATCACCGCCAATCGCGACCGAAAGTTCGAACTCGCGATCGATTTGCATGAAGACGACGAGGCGAGCGGGTTCTATTGTTACGAGTACGGTGGTGCCGGCATCGGGCGGCCGCTCGTCGAGCGTCTTGCCAGCGAAGGCACGCCGCTCGATCCGCGCGAGGTGCTCACGCCCGATCCCGATGCGGAAGCCGAAAAGATCGGCGGCCGCACCCTCACGCAGCTGTTGATGCGTAACGCGGCGCGGCTCGGGCTCACGCTCGAAACGCCGTCGGCTATCCTTCCGTTCGCCGCGCGCGTTGCGATCCACGTCGCTGCGGTAAAATTCGCACTTTCTCAGATTGCCGTGAAATGATCATTTCTTCAAAAGATCGAAGTGCTCGCCTCATGGCGCAGCGCGATCAATTGGAAGTCGACGTCCTCTTCGTCGGGGCAGGGCCTGCCTCGTTGGCCGGTGCGATTCGTTTGGGTCAACTCGCGAAGGAGGCGGGAGTCCAGCTCGAGATCCTCGTCATCGAGAAAGCCGCGGAGATCGGCAATCACGGTCTTTCGGGGCTCGTGCTCGATCCGCGCGCGATTAGCGAGTTGCTTCCCAATTGGCTCGAACTCGGCGCACCGGTCGAAGCGCCGGTCGGCCGCGACGAACTGTGGTTCCTGACCAAGAACGGAAAGATCAAAGCGCCGTTCACGCCGCCCTCGTTGAACAATCACGGCAAGTTCGTTTCGTCACTGCAGCGCCTCACCAAATGGATGGCGACGCAGGCGGAAGAGTTTGGCGTGCAAGTCTTTGGCGAGTTTCCGGGCCAGGAACTCCTGTGGGACGGGGACCGCGTCGTCGGCGTGCGCACCGGCGACAAAGGGGTCGATCACGACGGCAAGCCCAAAGCCAATTACGAACCGGGCGCGGATCTGCTCGCGAAGATCGTCATTCTGGGTGAAGGCCCGCGCGGCACGCTCGCCAAGCAGGCGATCCCGCGGCTCGGTCTGGACGACGGCAAAGAGCCGCAAGTCTACGCCGCCGGCGTCAAGGAACTTTGGCAGCTTCCCGACGACCGATTTCCCGCGGGCACCGTGATTCACACACTGGGTTATCCGCTTCCGCCCGAGACGTTCGGCGGCGGATTCATCTACGGCATGAAAGACCGCGTGCTCGACATCGGTCACGTCACCGGGCTCGATTACAAAAATCCGACGACCGATCCGCACAACGAACTGCAGCGCATGAAAGAGCATCCCGAGATTCGCAAGATGCTCGAAGGGGCGAAGCTGATTCGCTACGGCGCGAAAGCGATTCCGGAGGGTGGACTCTTTGCCATGATCCGCCCCTACGGCGACGGACTGATGATTACCGGCGATTCGGCCGGATTCCTCAACGGCATGCGCCTCAAGGGCGTGCATCTCGCGATGAAGTCGGGCATGATGGCCGCCGATACGGCGTGGGACGCGCTGCAAGCGAAGAGCTACGACGCTAAGCAACTTTCGGTCTACGAAGAACGCTTCCGCAATTCGTGGGCCTACCAAGAAATGCGCAGCGCGCGCAACTTCCACCAAGGCTTCGAGCACGGCATGTGGGCCGGCATGTTCAACGCGGGTCTCGCGCCGCTCGCCGGCGGGCGCGGCTTCGGCATCATCGAGAAGCTCCCGGGCAAGCCGGGATACGAGAACATGGTGAAGGCGGGTTACCGTCCCAAGGAAACGCCGCGCGCCAAGATCGACAACGTGCTCACGTTCGATAAGCTCACCGACGTGTATAATTCAGGGACGGTTCACGAAGAGAATCAGCCAAGCCATCTGAAGGTCGCCGACACCAACATCTGCCGCGATCGCTGTACTGTGGAATACGGCAACCCGTGCGCATATTTTTGTCCGGCGGCGGTCTACGAGCCGATGTTCGAACGCGACGGCGACGAAGGCGCGGTGCACGGCCGGCTGCAGATCAACTTCACGAATTGCGTGCATTGCAAGACGTGCGACATCGCCGATCCGTATCAGATCATCACCTGGGTGCCGCCGCAGGGCGGCGAGGGCCCCGTGTACACCGGGATGTAGACGGTTCGGCCGGCCCGATACGCGGTTGAGAGGAAATGAGAGGGATTTCCCCGTCATCTCTTCTTCATCGAGATGAAGTCTGAGGATACGCTTTCCGGAACCGACATCACGGTCGTCGGCGCCGGACTCATCGGGTTGGCCGTTGCGTTCGAACTTGCCGAGCGCGGCGCGAACGTGCGCGTGTACGATCGCGGCGAGCCGGGCCGCGGCGCATCCTGGGCCGGTGCCGGCATGCTCGCTCCGTACAGCGAGCACATCGCGGATCTGCCGCTGCTCGAGTTATGCGCGCGTTCCCTCGACCGCTACCCGCGCTTCGTCCAGCGCGTCGCTGCAGCCGGTGGTGTGGCCGTCGATCTTGCGCTCGACGGCATCGTCGAAGCTGCTTTCGATTCCATTCGTCTGGAGCAGCTCGCCTCGTTCGGACGCGATCTGCAGGCACGCGGTATCCGCGCCGAGTTGCTCGACCGGCGCGAAGCGCTCTTGGCCGAGCCGGCGCTCGGCAAACACGTGGCTGGCGCCCTGTTGATTCGCGGCCAGGGCTATGTCGACAACCGGCGACTCGGGCGCGCGCTGCTCGCTGCGATACGCGCTCGCGGCGTCACGGTCCAAGCACCGGTCGAGGGCCTCGTTATCGAATGCGATGCGCGCCGGGTTCTCGGCATCCGCACGGAGCTTGGGTTTACGCCGGCCGACTGGGTGGTCAACGCGGCCGGAGCCTGGGCGGCCGGCGTCGCCGGCCTGCCGGCCGAGGCACGTCCCGCCGTCCGGCCGGTCAAGGGGCAGATGCTGGCGCTCGCCGCGCCGGCCGGCCTCCTGCGCCGTCCGGTCTGGGTGCCGGGCGCCTACCTCGTGCCGCGGACCGACGGACGGCTGCTTGTCGGCGCGACCAGCGAAGAAGCCGGTTTCGATCAGCGCGTCACCGCCGAAGCGATCTCCTCGCTGCTGCAGGCCGCGTTAGCGGCTGCCCCGGCGCTCGGATCGTTCACGATGACGGAATCGTGGGCGGGCCTTCGCCCGGCCACGCCGGACGGTCGCCCGTTCATCGGCCCAACCGCGATCGACGGGTTGATCGTTGCGGCCGGGCACTATCGCAACGGCATCTTGCTTTCGCCCGAAACCGCCGAACTCGTTGCGAGTTTTGTCGAAAGCGGTGACGACGCGCCGCTGCAGCCGTGGCTTCCGGTCAGGATGAGCGCGAACGCAAGCCGAATCATGCACGCGTGAAGGCGACGATCAACGGCGAACTGCGCGAGCTTCCCGACGGAACGACCATCGCAAACCTGCTGGAATCGCTGGGGATTGCACGCAGCGGCATCGCGATTGCAAAAAACGACAAAGTCATCCGCCGCTCTCACTACGAGGACATCCCGATCGCAGACGGAGACAATGTCGAAATAATCAAAGCGGTTGCCGGCGGATGACGTCTGGACGACGTTCGCCCGAACGGGTTAGCCGAAGCGGCGAGGACCCTGACATTCATTGTCCGAGACGCGAGGCGTTAAGAGAGGGCGAATGTCGTCCAGATTTCATCCGCCCGCGACAACAGGTATGAATATATGAGCAGTGACACACTCAAGATCGGGAAGTACGAGTTCACTTCGCGGTTGATCGTCGGAACGGGAAAGTATCCTTCGATGGAGGTGATGCAGCAAGCGCACGCGGCAAGCGGGGCGCAGATGGTGACGGTTGCGATCCGGCGCATCAACATCGACGATCCCAGCGGCAGAACGCTGCTCGACTACATCGACCGGTCCGCGCTGCGCATTCTCCCCAACACGGCGGGATGCTACAACGCCAAGGACGCCGTTCTGACCGCGCAACTCGCGCGCGAGCTGCTCGAGACGGATTTGATCAAACTCGAAGTGATCGGGGATTCGCAGACGCTGCATCCGGACGCGCGCGGAACGCTCGAAGCCGCCGAGCAGTTGGTGAACGATGGTTTCACGGTGCTGCCCTATGTCGGCGACGATCCGGTCGTGTGCAAGCAACTCGAAGAGCTGGGCTGCGCCGCGGTCATGCCGCTGGCCGCGCCGATCGGAAGCGGTTTGGGCGTCTGCAATCCGTACACGATCGCGATCATCAAGGAGCGAGCCAACGTGCCGGTGATCGTCGATGCGGGCGTGGGCACTGCGAGCGACGCGGCAATCGCGATGGAGCTCGGCGTCGACGCGCTACTGATGAATACCGGCATCGCCGCGGCGCGCGAACCCGTGCTCATGGCGGATGCGATGAGACACGCGGTCATTGCCGGACGCGAAGCGTTTCTCGCCGGCCGGATGGAGAAGCGACTCTATGCGAACGCCTCGAGCCCGATGCGCGATTTGATCGCCACGAAGAACACGTGATCGGCGAAATCAGCGTCGACGAGTTGGCGCGCTGGCGGCGCGAGGGCAAAGCGTTCGTGCTGCTCGACGTGCGCGAACCGGACGAAATCGCGATTGCGCGCATCGCAGATTCGGTCTGGATCCCGATGCGCGAAATTCCGGCGCGGATCCGTGAACTCGACCCGGCCGTTCCGGTGGCGGTGTACTGTCACCACGGCGGCCGCAGCGAGCGGGTAGCTGCGTTTCTGGCAGCGCAAGGATTTTCCGACGTGGTCAACGTCGACGGCGGCATCGACGCCTACGCGGAGCGGATCGAACCGGCGCTCGCCCGATACTAACCGGTGCGCCGTGCGGTCACGAACCAATGCACGGCGCCGCGCAGCGGCGCGGTCGGGTGCGCCCAGCGTCCCGCGATATCGTCGACCCCCACTTCGCGCATCGACTCGATCGTAAAGCGCGGCGCAAGCAGCCGCCGCAGCCGCGCCTCGTCGAAATAGACGTGCGCGACGCCGGCCTCGTCGCCGTCCGCAGGCGCATAGACGTGAGGCTCTTGAGCTGCGCCGGTGCCGTACCGCGCATCACGGATTGATCCGAAGGTCCCAAAGAGTGGCGCTCCCGGCTCGAGTCCGTCTGCAATCTCTCCGAGCACAAAGGCGAGGACCGACGGTGTTCCGTGCAGGAGCGCGTGGGTCGAAAGCGCAGCCGCGCACGGGCGCTCGACCGGCAGGGAGCAGACGCGAAACCCTGCGCCTTCCAAGGCGCGCGTATTGCGGCCGGCGCCCGATCCGATTTCGAGCACGCATGCGCCGGAGCGGCCCTCGAGCCGCCCGATCAGGGCGAGTGCCAGCGGATGCGGCGGACGGTGCGGGCCTTGCGGCGAATCGGGAGACATCTATGGCAACCGAGACGCTGATTATCGTCGTCGGCGGTGACTACCTGGCATACGAGATCTGCCGCGAGATTTTGAAGACGGCCGGGCAGCGCGTTGCCTTGGTATGGAAGCACGAGGAAGAGCGTGCCGCGAACCTGCTCGCGCAAACCGTCGCGCGGTTCCGCGCGGAATTTCCGGCCACGTTCGCGCACTTCGCGCTCGATCCGGCCGAAAGCGCGAGCCTCCGCGAGGCCGGATTGGAGCCGCCCGGCGCACATCCGGATCAGCCCAATTATTGCATCGTCGCCGTCTCTCAGGACGATCGTCTGAACCTGCGCGTGGCGCTAATCGCTCGCGACATCAACGAACGCACGCGCGTGACGATCCGTCAGTTCAATCCGGTGCTCGGCCACAAGATCCAAGAAGGTCTCAAGTACAATTGCACCGCGATCTCGCCCGCAGCGCACGCCGCGGCGACGTACGCCGCTTCTGCCGTCGATCGCTCTTGTTACTACGCGCTTCCCTTTCCAACGCTGGAGACGCTCGTCGCCAAAGCCGTTCGCCGCCACGATCAGCACGATGACGACGAGGGCGACGGGGTGGGAAGTCTCTTCGGGTTTTGCGAACGCGATGCGCGAGAATTCGGGATCGCCGGACTCGACGTCGTCGCAGCGGAAGCGCATCTGAACGCCCGCATCGTCGCGATCGACGGCCGCGCACCGTACATCCTCCACGGCAATGAGGATCATGCGGACGAGGGCGCGCTCGGGACTCCCATCGCCGAGGATGCGCGGGTGTGCGTGTTCGGACCGATACGGCACATCAAGCGAACCTGGCCGCAGGGAGAGGCCCGGCGCGAAACGTCTTGGCGCAGCCGCGCGAGGGCCACGCTGCGCGACCTGCGCGTTGCGGTGCGCCGCACCGAGCCGATTTTGCGGATGGTCTTCAGCGTCGCGGTCGTACTGTATCTCGTCTTCGCGTTCTACTTCGCGGTGATGCTCCACCTCAATCCCATCGCGGCCCTGTATTTCGTGATGGCGACGATGACGACCGTCGGATACGGCGATATAACGCCTTGTACGAATTGCACGACCCATGCAATCGGGCTCGCCGAAGGCGCCTCGATGCTGGTCGATATGCTCACGATGCTCGTGGGCGTCACGATTTTCGCGGTGTTCACCGCAACCGTGACCTCCGCGCTCAACGCGGCGACGACGCGGCGCACGCGCGGCTTGCGGCGCATCCATCGGGCAGGACACGTGATCGTGTGCGGTGCGGGAAACGTCGGATCGCTGGTCATCGACTATCTGCGCGAACAGGGCGAAGATCTCGTCGTCGTCGAGCGCGATCCGGACGCGCTCTTGATCGAGCTCGCGCGCGACCGCAAGATCGATTTGCTGACCGGAGATGCGACGAACGACGAGACGATTGCGTACTGCTCGCCCGAGCGGGCGAAGGCGCTCGTCGGCGTTACCAACAGCGATACCGCAAATCTCGAGGTCGCGCTCGGAGCGCGAACGCGCACGCGCGAACACGCCCGGTCCGAAATGCACGTCGTCTTACGAATCGACGACCTGGCTTTTGGTGCGTCGATCAAGCGCCACTTCGGCATCACCTCCTTTTCGACCACCGAATTGACGGCGCCGACGATCGCCGGTCTCGCGCGCTTTGAAAGCACTCGCGGACGGTTTGCAATCTTCGGCGATCGGCCCTATGCGCGCGTCTTTCAGCTCGCCGAACGTTTTCAAGGCGTCGAAAACGCTCCACCCCCGGCGCCGCCGGAACGGCCCGGCTACAAGGTGCGTTGGGTCCCGCTCTACGCGTGGCGCGAGACCGGGGCCGGCAAAGGGGTTGCCGTGCCGGTACACAAGTTTGACGAGGACGTGCGATCGGGCGATCGCCTGTTGTTCATGGTGCCTCTGGATCAGTTCAGCGAATGAGAAAGGACGGCGATGCTGGCGGAAGGCGATAAACTTCCGAAGATCACGGTCGAAGACGACGCGGGGAAGCCGATCAAGACGGCCGATTTGCTCGGCGGTCCGCTGATCATCTATTTCTATCCGAAGGACGACACGCCGGGCTGCACCAGCGAGGCCTCGCAATTTCGCGATCTATACGCGAAGTTCCAAAAGAAGGGCGCACGAATCGTCGGAGTGAGCCGCGACACGCCCGAGTCACATCGGAAATTCAAAGCCAAATTCGCGATTCCATTCACGTTGCTCGCGGATACGAAATCCGAGCTGTGCGACGCGTTCGGCGTTATCGTCGAGAAGAATATGTACGGAAAAAAATCGCTGGGCGTACAGCGCGCGACGTTTCTGATCGACGGAAACGGTGTGATCGTCAAAGCATGGCCAAAAGTCAAAGTCGACGATCACGCCGATGAGGTGCTCGCATCGCTACCGTAATGGCCGCGGCGATGCGGGTGCGCGTCGTCGGCTCGAGTGCGTCGGTCCCGCGTCCCGGTCGCGCGTGCAGCTGCCACCTCGTCCGCGCGCGCGGTACGAACCTTTTGCTCGACATCGGTACGGGCGCGCTCGCGAACCTGCGCATCGTGATGGACTATCCCGACCTCGACGCGATCGTCATCACGCACATGCACGCCGATCACTTCCTCGACCTGATCCCGCTGCGCTACGGGCTGAAGTACGGCCCACTGCTTCGCGACGATCGAATGCCGGTCTGGTTGCCGCCCGGCGGCGAGGCACAGTTGCGCGCCTTAGCCGAAACCTTTGCGAGCGAAGGTCCGAGCAATTTTCTCGATGAGGTCTTCGAAATTTCCGAATACGACCCGGGCGCGCCGCTGACGATTGGACGGCTCGAGGTGACGTTCGCCAAAACGATCCACTATATCGACGCGTACGCGGTTCGGGTGGAACGCGACGGTGCGAGCGTGTGCTACTCGAGCGATACCGCGCCGTGCGAGCGGGTGGAAGAGCTGGCGCGCGGCTGCAGCATTTTTTTGTGCGAAGCCGCGCTCGGGCTGGCGGCGGAAAGCGGTCCGGTGCGTGGACATCTTTCGGCGGTGGAAGCCGGCGAGATGGCGCAGCGCGCGGGCGCGCGGCGGCTCGTGCTGACGCATTACGGCACCGAGTTTGCGCCCGGCGAGTTGGAAGACGCCGCCCGCAGCGTCTATCACGGACCGTGCGCTATTGCCGACGACGGTACCGAGCTGACCATCTAGGGAAGCTCTTCATAGCTTCCCTAGATGGCGGTGGAGGTGCGCCGTGCTGCGTACCTCCACCTAGCGTTGATCGGACACGTCGGAGGATGCCTATTGTCCGATCAGCGCGTTCGTAACGGCGACGTCGAAGCTGCCCAAGCCGGTCGTATAGTCGTAGCCCGGAAGCGCGCTGTAGGCGCCGTTCGCGCCGACGAGGATGTCGTGGAACCCGCCGTACGGACGCGTCACCGGCTCGTTGCTCGAATCCGAGCCGGCAGTGTTGTTCGCATACTCCGCGTAGAGCAGCGGCGCGGCGAAGCCGAGCTTGGAATGCGATTCCAGCATGCGCGCCCAGACGCCGGCCGAGAGCGGTGACGACAGGCTCGTGCCGCCGATCGTCGTCCAGCCGCCGGCGTCGGTGAGATAGAGGGTCATACCGGTCGTGAGGTCACCGTCCATCGCCACGTCGGGAACGCCGCGATCGCCAGCCTCGGACCCGACGGATTGCGCGGAGTCCTCCCACGCCGGCATGTACTCGAACTGGCTCACGCCGCCGCCGCCGGAGAACCACGACGCTTCGCCCTGATACGAGCCGTCGCTCATCGTCGCCAGCGTCGTGCCGCCGACCGCGACCACGTACGGTGACGACGCGGGGTAGTTGACGAACGGAGCGCCGGCGGGAATGCCGTTGGGTGCGCCGACGGAGCAGAACGATCCCGAATCCCCCGCCGAGGCGAACATCGTTTGACCTTGGGCCGCACCCTCGAGCAGGATCTCGTCGTCGACGACCATCGAGCCGTCGAGATACGGGCCGTACTCGCACCCGCCGAACGACGAGTTTCCAACCCGGGCCAGATCGTCGGTCACCCACTGATTGTATTCGAGCGCGATGTCGCTGTCGGTGAGCGCGGTGGTGACGTAGAGGTAGATCGTCTTGACGTCGCGCGCCATTCCGCTCGAAGCGGTCATGTCGAGCGTCCACTCGTCGTCGCCCGACGTATCGGTGCTGGCGACGCCGACGGTTTTTTGCACGACCGGAACTTGGATCAATCCGAATCCGGATTCGTTGGTGCGGAAGTCGCTGATCGATTGGGTGACGCTGCCTTCAGCCATGATCGCGATGTTCACGTTGGTCGCGGCCGGAACGTTCATCGCGTCGTACGCGCGCCAGTAGTCCGACGGCGTGTAGTTGCGCAGACAGCCGACTTCGCTTGCGGCGGCCGAAGGTTCCGGTTCGGGCGAGGGCAGGCCGACGATGTCGAGGTTGGAGACGTCGCACGGCGTTTCCGGCTGCGCGGTCGGCGTCGGTTCGGGAGTCGGCGCGGGAACGGGGCCGCCGCGGTGCGGATTGGTCTTGAAGGTTTGTGCGTCGTTGAGTCCGAGCACCGCGACGACGATTCCGCCGAGCGCGCTCGGCACGAATGCCGGGTTCGTATTGGCATAGACGGTCGTGCCGCCTTGCGAGAACGAATGCAGCGTCGTGTGAAACGCGGTTTGGACGTTGGAGGCGGGAGCGGTTGCGCTTACCAAGAGATCATTCGGCGTCACGGTGATGCCGGTGAAGCCTTCGGACTGGAGATACGAGGTCACGCTCTTTACGCTCGCCGCACTCGGTGCATACGTCGAATCGAACGAGCTTTGCGAAATCGTTTGGCCGGATGCGACCAAACTCTGCAGTTGCGCTGCATTCTGCAATTGCAGTCCCAGGACCACGGTCACCGATTGCGTCGCCGGGACCGCACCGAGATCGGTCGCGTTCACGAGCGACATGACTCCGGTCGCGGTGGCGGCCCATCCGGCCGGTGCGGTAATCGCCTGCGCTCGTGCGGACTTTGTTCCCATCGAACTGGATTGTGCGGCCGCGCCGCCTTGGGGTACGACCGATGCGCCATGTTGCCCCGAGCAAGCAACCGTAGCGACGCTGATCGCGAGTGCGAGGGCCGCGAACTTCTTCATTATGTGCATCCTCCTGCACACTGAAGATAGGGCCGGCGTGTAGCACCGGCCCATACCCAAAACTTGGTAGAGAGGTCCCGATTTAGCTCAGGTCTTCGTCAGCTCAGCCCTCATTTGCCATAGCAAACTTCGGACTTCGCTTCCTCAACCCGAGCTAAATCTGAACCTCTCTAGTCTAGAAGGCTGCGAGGCCGTCAGGCGAGCCCAAGCCGGTGTACGTTCCGTACGCGGCGCCGTCGATGCGATGCAGACTGGCTGCGTGCGCGTACGTGTAGGGTGCCTGCTTGCCGTTGTCCGCGAGCGCGTACGCAGCGGCCACGATCGGTGCGCCGACACTGGTGCCGCCCGCAACGAGCCATCCGCCCGCAAGCGAGTCGTAGATCGAAACCCCGGTTTGCGGATCCGCGACCGCGGCAACGTCGACTGCGCTGCGGGTGGTGCATCCGGTAAGACCATCCTGCCAGCGTACGCGCGGCTCGTAGGCGCTGCAGCCGTGACCGCTATAGGTCCAGGGCACTTCGACCCCGTTCTGCAGCGACGTTCCACCGACGGCAATGACGTCGGGTGAAGCGGCCGGATACGACGGGTAATTCTGATCGCCCGAACTCGCGGTCATGAGCACGCCCGCATGATCGTAGTGCGCATCCTCGCTCGTCTCACCATTCCATTCGGCGCTGTAGTAGCTGTTGCTGACGACGCGCGCACCGCTTGCGGCCGCGGTGTCGGCCGCAGCACCTAGATCTTCGATCGAGGGTGAATTGGCTTCTACCAAGAGAATCGGGCAGTTCGGGCAGATTGCCGAAACCATGTCGAGATCGAGTGAAATTTCTTCCGACCAGGCGGAATTCGCGCTCGGATAGGCGCCCTGCGTTCCGCTCTGGTTGACGCGCGTGAAGCATCCGCTTGCGCTCGTGCATGCCGGCAGCCCGTATGCGGCACGATAGACGCTCATGTCGGCCTCGGCGCTCGGATCGTCGTAGGCATCGACGAGCGCGATTCGCTCGCCCGCTGCCTGAACGGGTAGGGCATAAAGGCTTTCCAGGTCCGAAGGATGCAAGCCGGGGATCATCGAGGCCGGTGTGTTCGGCGATTCGATCGGTGCGATGTTGATGTTGATCGCGACGCCGCAGCTCGCCGTTCCCGCCGCGATGTCGGGTGCGCACGCCATCTGCGCTCCGGGTAATGCGGTTCCCGAGTCCCCCGGTAACGCCGTTCCCGAATCGCCAGGCAACTCGGTGCCGCCGTCCAGCGGGCGAGCACTCGATTGCGAGGCTCGGTAGAGCGGCGGTTGCGTACCCTGCATCTGAGCACCGCACGCGGTGATCAGGCTGCTGCAAACCAGGATGGCAAGCGTTCGTCGCATCGGTGGCTAGCTCTTTACCCACCCCGACCGGAGCGCTAACGTCACCGCTTCGCGCCGGCCGCGGCAATTCAATTTGCGGCAGATCGAGCGAATATGCGTGTCGATCGTTTGCGCGCTGCGCCCGCTTTCGGCGGCAATTTCCTTTGAGCTGGCACCGCGCGCGAGTTCCACCAAGATCGTGCGTTCGGCGAAGGTGAGCATGGTGTAGTTGCATGCTTCGGGTGCGGCGAACGGCAACGCGGAGAGAAGCCGGGCGATGCCGCCGAAATGATGTGCGCGCAAACGTTCGAGGCCGGCTTCGAATGCGGCCGGCTCGTTCTCACCCAGCGTACGGCGGTAAAGAACGCCCAACACTTGCGCGAGTGCGCGCAGATGGCGCGAACGAGGAGGCAAGATGCGTTCTGCTTCGGCGATCGTGCGGTACGCCGCCGCGCCGCGTCCGCGTAAGAGATCGCATAAGGCAAGCATCAGCTTGGTCCGAGCCACCCGCCGCGCCGTGCCGGTGTCGGTCTCGAGAAGCTGCTGCGCTTCGCGCATCCGCGCCTCGCCCTCCCCCGCGCGGCCGGAGGCGAGCGCATAGAGCGCGATCTCCGCGGCGCGCAGGGCTTTCCGATCGCTTCCGGTTTGATGTTCCACGGTACCGGCGAGCGTCCGGTACGCAGCGTCGAACTCGCCCTCCCAGGCCTTGCGCAGCGCGAGGGCCGGCAAGAGCGCTTCCTCGCGCGTCTGGGGCAGCGGCACCATCATTTGGGCGATCTCGGTCTCGAGTTGTTCGATGCCGGCGTCGTTGCCGCGATCGACCTCGATATCGTATGACACAAAAAGGCCATAGAGGCGCGTTTGCTGACTTGCGCTCTTGCGCGCGGATTCGATCAAGCGATCCAAAATGGCGAGGCTTTCGATCGGGTCGTCTTCGTCGTCATAGACGATCACGTAGAGCACGCTATAGGCACGGGCGGCAACATCGTAGAGTCCACGCGCTTGGGCGAGATCGATCGCAATTTTCGCAAATTTCCACGCGTCGCCGCGCGCCGGCAAGAGGTGATGAACGAAGGCCGCCTGCTGATAGAAGCGCGCGCGAGCTTCGTCGCTCACGCTGGCGTCGATGATACTGCTTGCCGCGGCAATCGTCTTCAAGGCGTCCTCGAGGTGTCCACCACGAGCGAGGGCGGTCGCGTAGGTCCCGAGGATCGGCACGCGCAGCGCGGGCGCGAGCGCCGCGTCGTCGGCATACGGGGAGAGCAGGTCGCCGGCATCGCGGCCGTGGCGGATCAACTCGATTGCGTAGCGATGCACGAGCATCGCGCGGACGCCCGCTTCTCGAGCGCCGTCGATCGCGTCGACGAAGTCGCGCTCGGCCAGTTCAAAGGCGCCTCGCCCCGCTTCGAGCATTGCCTTGAGGCCAACGATCCGTGCGTCGCTGCGCTGGTCGCTCGCGGTCAGCGTGTCCAGCGCAGCTTGGAGTGTTTCGTTTTCGCCGTGCTCGAAAAGCGGAATTCCTTCGCGGACGAGCAGGTCGACGATCTGTTCCCGCGCCTGCGCGCGGGTAAAGAGCGCAAGCGCGCGTGCGTGGTTCCGGTTCAGCTCGAGCAGCGAGCCCGCCCGGATCAGGATTTCGCGGCGATGCCGCGGGTCTTCGCGCGCCAGTTCGTTTTCGAGAAAATCGCGAAAGAGGTCGTGGTAGCGATAGACGCCGGCCGGCTCCTCGCTCAAGAAGCCGGCGCCGCGCTTGAGCTGTGCGAGCAGTTCCGAATCCGCGCCGAGCTTGCTTGCCATCTCGAGATCGAAACTGGGAAGCGCGCTGGTGTTCAGAAGAAACCGCCGCTGTTGCGGATCGAGGCTTGCGTAGATCTGCTCGGTCAGATAGCGGTAGAGCATTTCGCGCGCGCCCGCCGTTGCCGCGCGCAGATCGACCGCGTGACTGCGCGTCCGCAGCGCGATGTTCAGCGCGACGGGCCAACCGGCTACGAGCTCTCGCAGCGCTTCGATCTCGCTTGGAGCGATTTCGTCGGGCGCCTCGGTAGCCGCGGCCAGCGCCTCTTGCGGCGTAAAGCGCAGGTCGTCCTCGCCGATCGGGACGTCGATGCGTCCGTAGCCGACCCAGCTGGCGACCGGCAGCCCGACGTCGCTGCGCGAGGCGACGATCCACTTGACCCGTCCCGTCGTGCGCTCGATGAGGTCGACGATCAGCGGGACGCAGTTCCGGTCTACCGCGGCGTGATGAAGATCGTCGATCACGACGGTCGCAACGACGCGGCGCAGGTGCTCTGCGAACCAGTCACCGACTTCGGTGAGGGGAGCGCGAGCGTGCGCGAAGCGCTGCTGCATCGCGGGCCAGGTCGCGGCGATGTCGGGCACGAGCGGCTCGAACGCGCCGGCGAGGCCGCGTGCGAAAGCCACCAGCGAGTCGTCCTCGCGTGGAACGTCGTACCGGACGGCATCGAGGCGCGCAGTCGTGAGGTAGTCGCGCAAGGCGACGCTCTTGCCGAAACCCGCCGGGGCAACGATCAACGTCACCGGGAATCGCGCGGCCCGCGCGATGCGTTCGTTGATGCGCGTGCGCATAAGCCCGGCAACCATGCGCTGGTAGTCTTACCCAAAATCCAGCGCAGGACTCCACCGCCCCAGCGTGAGCGAGCGCAGCGAGAGTAGCCGCACGAGGCGGCTGAAGGTTCGGAGCACAGGAAGTGCGACCGGCCGCAGGCCGGCCGAACCGTCCTAGTTATCCGTTTTGGCTTCGCCGCGCGGCAACGAGAACTGGATCAGGGCACGGACGGGCGCGAGACCCCGGCTGACGACCGCGCAGGGCGTGACGCGCAAGCCCAATTCCTCGAGCCGGGCTTTGGCCGCGAGCAGTTCGCGTCCCGAGGTCACCACGTCCTCGAGTAAGAGCACATGCTGACCGGTGACGTAGGGACCCTCGACGTACTCGTCGGCGAAAGCACCGTAGCCCTTGGGCGATTTGCGCACCGCGATGAGCGGGAGGCCGGACATCTGGGAGACCGCGGTCGCGATGACGACGCCGCCGAGTTCGGTACCGGCCACGAGGTCGGGGTTGATCTCGGTGAGCAGCGGCACGAAAAGCCGTGCGATTCGGCGCAGCACGTGGGGATCCGAGAAGAGACGGAATTTATCGATGTAGTAGTCGCTGCGCACGCCGCCGGAAAGAACGTAATCGCCGCGGGTCAACGCGCGTTCCACGATGATTTTGCGCAGCCACACGAGTTCGGGCAACGGACCGACGGGCTGATTGGGAAAGCCTAGATGCTCCATTGCCACGCGTTCCAGCTCTCGACCACCGGATTCGGATCGAAGCCTTTGAAGTCGACGCTGATGGGTTCCATTTGCCGCAACCAATTGATGAAGATTTCGGGCACGTCACGCGCGAGCAGCGCCTGCGTCTTCGCGTAGGCGGCTTTGCGCGTTGCTTGGTCGTAGTGGGTCAGCGCCATGGTTTCCGCGGCGTCCATCTCCGGGTTGCAGTACCGGGCGTAGTTGTACCCGCCGGGCGGTACATTCTCGCACATGAATTGCGCGCTGTCGTCGGGATCGATGCCCGCGTACCACCCGTCGACGATAAAGTCGAATTTACCGTTTTGGAGGATGCCTCCCTCTCCGGCGGGTGCATAGATTTGCGCGCCGGGGAAAAGCTTGATCTGCGCCTGGATCCCGATGCGCCGCAGCTGCGCCTGGATCAGGACCGCGAGCTGCTTGTAGGTCGTGTTCGAATTTTCCGTGATCAGGAGCGGCGCGAGGGGCACGCCGTCCTTCTCCATGACGCCGCCGCGACCGGGCGAATAGCCGGCCTGAGCCAGTAGTGCCCGCGCCTTTGCCAAATCGTACGGCACCGACCGCACCTTGGGATCGAACGCCCACATCCAATTCGGGATGTCTTCGGTCGCGAGGGTCTCCTGGCCGTACATCGTCGTATCGACCAAGCCCCGCTTGTCGATGGCGTATGCGATCGCTCGCCGCACGCGCACATCCTTCATGAGCGCGCTCGCGGTGTTGATTTGAACGTCGTAATAGCCGTTCACGCGCATCCAGGCCAGCGCGATATCTTGGGCGCCGTGCAGCTGCGGATAGAGGTGGATCGATCCCTGATAGATCCAATCGATCGCGTGCGACTTGAGCAGTTCGACGGACGTATTCTCGTCCGGCACGATCTTGAGTTCGATGCGCCGCAGGCCCGGCTTGCCCAGGAAGAAGTTGTCGTTGGCGATGAGCGTGATGTGATCGTTGCGCACCCATTCACCGAACCGGAAGGCTCCGTCCGACACCGTCGGCTCGCTATTGAACGGAATTTGGTTGACGTTGGGGTACTTCGAGAGCACGTGTGCGGGCGCGACGCCGTACGGTTGATCGCTATCGGTGAAGAAGGTGTTGACGAACGGCGAGAATTTTTCTTTGAGGTGAACGATCACCGTCCAATCGTCGGGCGTATCGATCGTCTTGATGTCGTCGTAGCCGTGGCGCGAGACGATATCGTTGTTCGGGTTCATCAACGCTTGCCACGTCCACTTGACGTCCTTCGAAGTGAACGGCACGCCGTCACTCCACTTCACGTCCTTGCGTAGGTGGTAGGCGATCGTCAATCCGTCGCGGCTGATGCCGCCGTTTCGCATGGTCGGGACTGCCGTCGCGAGGAGCGGCTGCTGCACGCCTTGTGCGTTCGGTTGAATGAGCGGGAGAAACATGAACCGCGCGATGAAGACGTCGACCGTATTCGAGGTCAGCAGCGGGTTCAAGTTCTTCGGTTCAGCCTGGATGGCGATGCGCAAGACGCCGGGCTGCGTCCACGAATGCTCGCCGGCAGTTTGGGTCGAGACTTTCGAACAGCCGGAAAGAAGACCGGCGAGGGCGATAAGGGCGCCCAGACGTTTCACCAAGCGGAAAGCCTCCAAGGCAAAGATGGCCGGTTGAAAGATGGCTGGCTAAAGGTAAGCAAACCCGCCTATGTTTTGTGCTCCCCCGCTTGCCACCCGCTTTCCAGGTCATCCATCACGGTCGGTCCGGATCGAGGAGCCGCAATCCGGGCAGGCTGCTCCTAGACGGCGGCTTTCGGGCTGACGCGGCCTCCCTGTACCGGATCGTAGCGCTCGTGCCGAGACAGGAACGTTCCCAGGCCCTGGGTCCCGGTGCGCAGCTCGGTGATGTAGCGCGAGAGTTCGACCTGTGGAACATCGGCCTCGACCACGTCGAAGCCGATCTGCTCCGCCGGGTTCATTCCGAGAATTTGACCGCGCTTGCCGGTGAGCTGTTGGATGACGGTCGAGGTATATTGCGTCGGAACGGTGACCGTAACGCGCGAAATCGGCTCGAGCACCACCGGATGACACTTGGGCAGCGCATCGCGGACGCCCATGCCCGCCGCGGTCTTGAACGCCTGCTCGCTCGAATCCACATCGTGATAGGCTCCATCGTAGAGCGTCACGTGCACGTCGGTCACGGGAAACCCGTTCGGCCCATGCGTGAGCGCCTCGCGCACGCCTTTCTCTACCGCCGGGATGAATTGCCGGGGAACCACGCCGCCCACGATCTTTTCGTCGAAGCTTACCCCCGAGCCGCGTTCACGGGGCTCGAAACGCAGCCACACGTCCCCGAACTGGCCGTGACCGCCGGTTTGATGCTTGTAACGCGAATGGACCTCGGTCCCGGTTGTAATCGTCTCTTGATACGGAATCTGCGGCGCCGCGGTGTCGACTTCCACCTTGTATTTGCGTGCCAAACGTTCGACGGCGATCGCGACATGCTGTTCGCCGCTGCCGAGCAAGAGCAGTTCGGCGGTGATTTCGGCTCGGTTCAGTTTGAGCGAGGGATCCTCGTCGACGATGCGCGCCAACATCGAGAAGATCTTGGCTTCGTCGATGCGCTCTTTCGGCTTGATCGCGATCGCGAAGCACGGCTCAGCGAGCGCAACACGCGGAAGCAGCACTTTATGACCGTTGCCCGTGAGTACATCGCCGGTTTTCACCGCTTCGAGACGGGCGATCGCGACGATCGCGCCGGGGCCGGCATCGGCGATCGGCTCCTGCTTCTTGCCTTGCAGCCGATAGAGTCCGCCCGAGCGGACCTTCTCGCCCCCTTGCGTGATGTCGGTGAGCGTCGCATCGGATTTCAGCGTGCCCGAGAGCACGCGCACGATCGAGAGTTTCCCCGACTGCGGATGAATGACGGTCTTGATCACGTGCGCGATCGGCGGAGCCGCCGGGTCGGGTGCGATCGGACGGCCTTCGGCATCGAGCACGGGCGCCTGCGCGGGCGAGGGGAACCAGCGCTCGAGCGCGCGCATCAAGGCGGTCACGCCGGCACCGCTTGCGCCGGCGGCGACGAGCACCGGAACGATTTGGTCGTGCGAACACTCGCTGCACAGATCGCGCTCGACTTCATCGAGCGGCGGTTCAACGCCCTCGAGTAATTCTTCCATCAGGTGATCGTCGAAATCGGCCATCGCCTCGAGCAATTCACCGTGTGCCTTACGCACGCGCTCGAGTACGTCTCCGGGCACTGCGCCTTCCCGCTCACCCTCGCTCTCGTACGAATACGCTTTCATATCGCACAGATCGACGTAGCCCGAAAATCCGCTCGTCTTCTCGTCCGCCGCCGAACGAGAGAAGAGCGGCCACTGCTCGGCGACGACGTGGCGACCGTAGAGCGATTGAAGCGCGGCGAGCGTACCCTCGAAATCAGCGCCCGGGCGGTCGAGCTTGTTTACGACGAAGCAGTGTGGCAATTTCCGCGACTCGAGGTAGTCGACCAACGTTTTGGTTTGGACGACGCGAGCCGGATCGGCTTCGACGACGATCGCGGCGCCGTCGGCGCCGCAGAGGACGAGCTTGGTTTCTTCATAGAAATCGATGAAACCGGGCGCATCGATGATCGTCAGATCGACCCCGCCGCAGACACAGTGCGCGAAGCCTGCGGTCGTGGATTGCGCGTGCGAGACGTCTTCGGGTTCATGATCGGTGACGGTCGTGCCGTCGGAGATCGATCCGCGCCGTCCGATCGCGCCGGCGTGCGCAAGCACAGCCTCAACGAGCGTCGTCTTCCCAGCGTGATGCGGGCCGACAAAAGCGATGTTACGTTGCCGCTCGATGTCCATGCTGCTCTCCCACGCCTATCGGCGTTTGGTGGTTTTCTTCTTGCTCGTTCCCTTCAGCGGCTTCGAAGCCGGTTTGGCGACTTTCTTGACCGCCTTCTTCACGCCGGTTTTGGCTGCGCCGGCTTTTCGAGCCGGAGGCGCTTTTTTAACCGCACCCGGCTTCTTTGCCGGGAGCTTCTTGCCCGCTGCCTTCTTGGCGGGAGCCTTCTTGGCCGCGGCTTTCTTGACTGGAGCCGCCTTCTTCTTGATGGGAAGCGCCTTCTTGGCCGGCGCGGCTTTCTTGCCGGCGGCCTTTTTCTTGACCGGCGCCGCCTTGGCTGCGGTGATCTTTTTGACCGGTGCCGCAGCTTTCTTGACCGGCGCCTTTTTTGCCACCGCGGCTTTCTTGGCCGTGGTGGCTTTTGCGGCTGACTCCGGGCTTCGCTTCGAACTCGATTTGGGGGAAACCGCCGCGGTTGGGCGCTTGGTCAGGCGCTCCGGGCTGCTCGCTCGCTTTTTCGGGCCGAGGTCGCGCGAGGTCTTCGCGCTCTCGCGTGCCGCCCGCGGCGTAAGCTCGGGCTGGTCGGGCAGGCCGAGTTCGGCGCGGCCGAATCCGGTGATGCTGCTGCCCGGCTGCGCCGGCTCGGGAGAGCGCTGCGCCTGCGCTTCGAGATGTTCGCGCGTAGCACGCAGGACGACACGCGCCAGACGGCCGGCCACGGGGAAGACCACCTCGTTGATCTCGCATTCGTCCAGCATTCCCAGCACGACGTCGAACGCGCCGCCCTGATCTTTCGGACTATGCGCATCCGAACCGATCGCAATGCCGACGCCGCGCGCCTTGGCTTTGCGCATCAGGCGCTTGTTGGCGGCAATGTATTTGGCTCGCTGCTCCTCGTTCTCGGCGCGGTAGATCAGACGCGTGTTGACTTCCACCGCCATGCCGCGCGCATGCGCGAGGTCGAGCAGCCGGTTCTCGTACCCTTCGAGTTTTTTCTCGTCGGGCCAATGACCCAAAGCCGCCGGTTTGTAAAAGTGGCCGACGATGTGCCCGGGCAGCTTTTCGATATCGTCGAAGAGACGGGCGACGTACAATTCCCAGGTCCGCTCGGTACCGACGTGGTCGTAGAGATGCGCGAATTCGGGATTGTCGTAGGGCCACATGAAGTCCGCGCCCTTCTCGGGATGATCGATCGGCAAGAAATGGACCGAGCGGATGATTCCGTCCGGTCGCATTGCGTCGACGATGTTCTGCGCGTCCGGTCGCGCGCGCGGGTCGTTGTCGACCTCGGCGCCGATCGAAAAGCGCATGCCGCGTCGCAAGCTTTCGCCGACCACCGCGGCATGAGCGACGTCGACCCCGGCGGTCTCGGCCGCGCCGTAGAGATCGCCGGCGTGGGCGAGCTTGAGCGCGCGGCGCACCGTGTGCACCGCGCCGGGATCTTCGAACGTGAGATAGTTGATGTGGTCCGTGACCATCAAAAAGCGCGGCGAATTACGCCGGCACGCATGATAGAACCAGAGGAAGAGCATCCGTGGCGAGTACGCGATGGGTCGTTCCTCGGTAAACGGACGATGTTCGCCCTTGGCGTGACCGTGGACATCGGGGATCGCGGCAATACGAGGGTCGCTCAGCGTTCTACTTCCTTTACACCGCGGGGAATCCAGGTCGAGGACTTCGCCCCGACGCGAGGCTTCGACGATTCGGGCGTGCGCTGATCGACCCAGGGCGCGAGCACCTCGATCGTGATCTCGACGCCTTTTTTCATCAGCTCGAACGACATCGAGGGATTCGCCTCGCTTCCGGCGGCGATCGCCTGCGCGGGAAGGTAGGGCAGATGGAGGAGTCCGACCAGCGCCGGGGGGACGCCGTGCTCCGTGAGCGCCAGCATTTCGTATAGCGCTTGATTGCCGATAAACGTCCCGGCGGTATTCGAAACGTAGCCCGGCACGCCGGCTGCGCTCCAGGCCTCGATGATCTTTTCGAAGGGGAGATTCGAGATGCGCGCCTCCGGGCCGCCGCGAGCGACGACGTCGCCCTTGCGCATCACACCGACGTTGTCGGGAAATTCGAAATCCAGGATGTTGACGGCAACGCGTTCGAGTGAAAGCGCGGTGCGCCCCCCAAATTGAGAAAGCAGCAGCACGATATCCGGCTGATCGAGGAGCAGCGCCTGCTCGAAACGCTCGCGTACGTTGCGCGTTTCGACCGGGATGACGCGGGCCGCAATCGGCCGCCCGGACACGATCGCGCCATCCAAAGCGCGCGCGACCATCTCGCTCGGGTTGACCTTGTCACCGCCAAAGGGCTCGAAACCCGCGATGAGGATATGTTTAGCCACCACCGCTTAGGTTAAAGCTTGCGTGCGGTGTAGCCTTCCATCTTGAGCAAGCGCGCCTTCATCTCGATTCCGTAGCCGTAGTTGTGGAGATCGCCTTGCGCGTCGACCACGCGGTGGCACGGAAAAAGCAGCGGGAGCGGATTGCGGGCCATCACCTGCCCGACCGCGCGCGCGGCGCGCGGCCGGCCGATCTTCGAGGCAACCCATGAATAGGAGCGGACCTCGCCCGGCGGGATTTGGGCAGCCGCCCGCAGCGCGGCCTGCTCGAACGGCGTCAGGTCCTCGATGTCGACGAACCGGTCGTCGACGCGCCACGTGGCAAAGAACTGCTCGAGCGTACGGCTGAGCCAGGCGGGCGCTTCGCCCGAGACGACGGGGCGCCGTAGGCGGCTCTCCACCCGTGCGCGCACCTGCTCGAATGCTTCCCCGGTGTCAATGCCGATGTAGGTGATCTTGCTCTCTTTGAAGCCGACGTAGAGGCGGCCGATCGGCGTATGAGCGGAGGTCAATACGACCGGAGTCGTGCGCTCGCGCTGCCGGATCTGCGCGATGTGTTCGATGACGCTCTTCGCGAGATCGCACGAGGGTTCGGGTTGCGGCAAACAGGAGAGGCAGTAGGCGACGCCTTCGAACTCCTCATAGAGAGCCTGACAGTGCTGACAAGCGCGAAGATGGATGTCGACGGCTTCCTTGACGGACTCCTGACAGTCTCCTCGCATCTCATCCCAGAGTTCTTCGACGTCACGACAGCGCATGAACGGGGTCTCCTTCGGGGGCGATGCGTCCGATTTGCGGACCAAGTATGCGGCGTAGGATGCGGACCGCACGATGCACGTGCGACTTTACGGTTCCGATGGGTTGATGCAGGATCTCCGCGATCTCCGGATGGCTGCGGCCTTCGATGAAGCGCAGCGTTGCCGCCGCGCGCAGATGCATGGGCAGTTGTAAGAGCGCACGCTCTACCAGGGCAACCTCGGCGTTTTGCTCGACGATCGTTTCGGGCTGCGGCGGGCCGTCGTGTGACTCGCGCAGGAGCGCGTCGGGATCGGCGAGCGCGTCAAGCGCAACGTTGGTCGGACGCTTGCTGCGCAGGCGATTGCGCGTCACGTTGAGCGTGATCGTGTAGAGCCACGGCTGCAGGCGCAGATCGGCCCGCTGTTCGAGCGACATTTTGCCAAGCGCGCGGTAAGCACGCACGAACGCGTCTTGTACGATTTCCTCGGCGTCCTCGCGGTTGCCGGTCATGCGCAACGCGAAACCGTAAAGACGGCGCTGGTAGTCGTCGACGATCCGATCGAAGGTTTCGGTGCTCGGCACGCCCCGTTCCGGCGTCCGATCGGACGGCGGTTTGGGCGGCTGGGCCGCTGGTGGCACGTGGACTCCCCGCAGGAGTGGTGCGAGCGCGCTCATACGCTGGCTCTTGACCGCTCTCGATACGCGCTGGGTTTCACGCTCGGCCGCCAAAAATCCTCAAAGTCGCGCCAGGGCCGGCGGCCACCGCGGGGAAACTCTCAACATGGTACACGACGTGCCGCACGCACCATTGAATGACCGCCGGTCGCTTGAAGCGACGCGGCGGTCATTATTTTGCGGCTTTAGCGAGAGAGGGACGCCAATGCACCGGACGATCGAGCCGACGGAGATCTCATTCGACGCGTACACGCTGTGCAGTTTTCTGCCGCAACTCGACTCGTCGCGCGCGATACCGTTGGTTCTCATCGGTTACCGTCGCAATCAGGATCCTTGGTTCGTCTGGCTCGTTCCGAAAGAGGGTATCAGCGCGGTCGGATTGACCGACGATCCCTATTACGCCAAAGTGTTGCACGATCCGCATTCGTATTTTACGAAGAAGCTTTCGAAATACATCGAAGAGACCGGCAGCGTCAAGCGCGGCATCGAAATGCTGATCGATTGCCACCAGAATCACCTGGCCTTTACGCCGGTGACGCACCTCTCGGAAATGCCGTTCACCCACCCCCTGGAGGTGCAGCTGGTCGGAGCCTTCTGATTTAGCCCGGGCTTAGTGCGGCTCGATGATGTCGTTGCTCGCTCGGATGACGCGGTGATAGATGATTTTGACGGGTACCGCGGCGTTTTCGGCCTGAAGTTTGCCGTCGATCGTCAGAGTCGCGTCGAGCGCGAGCAGTAGTGCACCGCGTGCGGCGTAATAGGCCGTCCCGTCCATGTGCATCCGACCCGAGAGCAGCGCGCCCGGATGTTCGGGGAGCGTGCCGCTCATCGGCCCGTCGGCCTCGAAGCGCACGCCGACGACGGCGAAGCCCTGCACCTTCCCCGGCGGCGCCGAGCGCAAGTACCCGCTTAGTTCCGATCCTCCCAGAGGTGAGGCTGCCCTGAACGGAACCAGGCCGTGCAGATGTTTGAGATCGCGCAGCGTGATCGCGTCGAGCTGCACTGCGAACGGCTGGTTGAGGATCGTGAGAAAATCAGGGTCTTCGTCGCTGCGGTCGTCAAAGGTGCCGTCGCGCTCGAGCACTTGAACGAATTCGGCATGAACCGATGCTTTGCCCGACTCGCCGGTGCGCGTATAGCTGACGTCGGCAACGTAGCGGCGGCCGCGCCCTTCCGGCATGACTTCGAGGCGCTCGACCCCGCGATACACGATGTGCGTTGCGCGCAGGGTGGTTCCCACGCGATACGTATCCTCTCCCGTGACGCCGTACATCTGTGCGGCGAGCGCGCGAGGAGTGAGCGAAGGGATCAGCGCGCAAACGATGACGGCGATCCTGAGCGAAAAATACATCTTCTTTTTAACAGTATCATTCGCGGCAAGGGTCGCTGGGTTCATAACCGATCGCGTCGAGATAAACGAACGTGCAAAAAGCTTGAACCACCGGCAAGAGAAGCACTTCCGGCAACGCATCCGCCCAAAAAGCCGCCTGCGCGATGTGGCGAGCGTCTAAGGCGCCTTGGACCAAGTCGGCGGTCGCAGTGGGCAGCAGTACGCTCAGTGCGAAGAGGATCAGCGCGCGCGCGAAAGAGGCCCCCTGCCAGACCACGGCCATGCTCGCGCCGAACGACCGGGGAACGAGAAGCCACCACGGCTCGGCGTCATCGGCGACGGTCGCGTGGACGTCCGCAAAGACCATCGAGACGGCGACCAGTGCGACCGCCGTGCCGAGGACTTTTTGCAAAAGATCGGTGCCGGCGATCGAGAGTATCGCGATCCCGGCAACCAGTGCGAACACCAGGTCCACCAAGAGCACGGCCCACGAGCGCTCGAGCACGCGCAGCCATGCCCAGGCCGCGCCCTCGCCGCGCACGTCGGCGTATGAAAACGCATTGACGATTGCGACGAAAAACGGCTGCACCAAGGCTCCCGACACGATCAGCGCGGTATTCGAGTGCCAGTTGAAAACGATCGCAGCCTCGGCGGCGACGACCACAGCGCCGCCGAGCAGATAGAGTCCGGCGTGACGGGCGAGCGATCGAAACGCGCGCGCCAGTAACGCGATCAGCGAAGCATGGGGCGCGGGTGTAGGATCTACGGCTGCAGCTCGAGGCCGGCGCGGCTGCGCCGGTTGATGAAGAACCGTACCGACACGGTTCCTTCGCACATGACGACCGCGTCGCCATCGCTGAAATGGCGGCCGTCGATGTCGACCGTGAAATCACCCGCTGCCAGACCCGCAAGCGTGCGAACGACGCTGCGCTGGAATTTGTCGTGCGGCGCTCGCTCGCCGATCGCTTCACGTACGGCCAGCGCGAGGAGTTCGCGAACGCGGAGCGGTGTCGCAAGCGCGAACGCGGCCGAGCCGGCGGCGGCGACGGCGTGGAGATCGAGCGGCACGCGAACGCGAATCACGGCAATATCTTTGGCGCATCTTCGAGGAGCCGCCTGCCGTGAGGGAGTACGGTATCATCCGATGCCTCCGTCTGGGAACGTGCCCGCGCAGACGCTGGTCGACGCGGTCGAAAAGCGCGTCGCGCGTATGGATGACGCCGCTTTGGCCGACGTGCTGCACGGTGGTCTGCCGTCGATGCCGCACGGCGCGGTTGCTGCGCTCGTTGCGTCGATTTTCGATGCATTCCGCGATCGCGGTGAATCGTCCGAGGATGCAGCCGAAGGCGCCAACGCTTCGCTCGATCGGCTCGTGGGTGCGGAACCCCCGGCGGTTGCGGCGCTGGTCGATTACGCTCGCGGCAATGCGGGACTGTTGAAAGAGGCGCTGACGCACTACGCCGAGGAGCACGCAGCCCAACTTTCTGGTTTGCCCGCCCCGCTCGTGGCCGGCATCGCGGACTCGCTTTAAGAATTGAGCGATTACCCGCGGCGGCGTAGGCTCGAACCCGAACCGCCAAAGCGCGGCGGTATTCCGATCATCCCGCTGATGGTGCTCGTCATCCTCGGCGGATTGTTGCTTGGGGGCCTGCTGACGAAATTCTTCGGTACGGGCGGTGCATCTGCCCCGAGCCCGAACCCGACGTTCACACCGCTCCCGGGTTCGACCGCGACCTATGCGCCGAGCGCCGCGCCGACGCCGGCGAGTACGCCGACTGGGCGTCCTTCGGTAAAGCCGGCGCGTGCCGCCGAGCGGCGCGCGTCACCGCCGCCGAGCGCTTCGGCTTCGCCGACCGCTTCGGCGTCACCGAGCGCGCGGCCGAGCCGGAAACCAAAGCCGAAGCTGCGGACGCTCGCGCACCCCTCGCCGTCGCATCTGGCGCCGGTGATCGTCTTGACGCCGACGCCGGCCGCAACCGTGAGCGCACCGACTCCGACGCCGCCCCCGCCCCCGCCGACCTTGGTTTCGACGCCTCAGCCGATCGTCTCGTCGACGCCGGTATTGATCACGGGCGCGAACAATTCCGCGCACGCCGCTGCAATCGTGCGAGCCTACATCGCTGCGCTCGCACGCGGCGACACCGCGACGGCCGCCGGTTATCTTGCGAGCGGCTTACCGACCGAGACGTTCATCAATCCCAACGTCAGCGTGAACGTGAGCGACCTGCGCGCGAGCCGCAACGACGACGGCAGCTTCAACGTTACCGTCCAGATCGTCACCTCAAAAGGTAGCTACCTCGCGAGCTTCACGCTGAGCTCGCAGCCGTACGGCTTGCAGATCACGAACCACAGCGCAACCCGACTTTAAACCAAACCCTAGATTTCCGCCCCTAGTCCGGTTGTTGCGCGGACCTGGAGTTGGCTGAACATCGCTTCCGATTCGGGGTCGCGTGCGATCAGCGTGCCGAGGATAGCGGCGAGGAAGCCGAGCGGGACCGACACGATACCGGGATTGCGCAGCGGGAAGAGTGCATGGTCACCCATGACCTCCGGGCTGATCGCGATCAGCGCGAGCGACGAAATGAGTCCGGCGAGCATGCCGCAGATCGCGCCGGAGCGCGAGAAGCGCCGCCACGAGAGCGCGAGGATGAGCGCGGGCGCGTTGGTGCTGGCGGCCACCGCAAACGCCAAGCCGACCAGAAATGCGACGTTGACGGTTCGCAATCCGACCGAGAGTACGATCGAGAGGATCGCGACGATCACGGCGGCGCTGCGCGCAACAAACGCGTGTTCGCGCTCGCTGCCCTCCCCGCCGCGGACGAGACTATCCCAAATATCGTGTGCGAACGCGGACGATGCTGCGATCGTGAGCCCCGCGACCACGGCCAGGATCGTGGCAAATGCCACCGCTGCCACGAAGGCGGTGAGCAGCGGGCCGCCGACGGCGTCGGCGAGAATCGGTGCGGCGAGATTCGTGTTCTGCTGCGGAACGATGTAGCCGAGCTTCGCGAGTTCGGCGTTATACTGCGCAGCGGTCTCGGGGTGGTGCACGATGTACCGAATCGCTTGCGTATCGCGTAGACGTTTGCCGATCTCGTGCTGCCCCACCATCGTTCCCGCGCCCAGGCCCATGATCGCCGTCAAAAGGTAGAAGACGCCGATCAAGGTCATCGCCCAGCCCACCGAAATGCGCGCCGCGTGCGCGGACGGAACGGTGAAGAAACGCATCAGCACGTGCGGCAATCCGGCAGTGCCTAGTACCAGCGCGAGACCGAGCGAGAAAACGTCGAGCGGACCGTTCGGGCCGCTAAAGAACGATCCGGGCCGCAGGAGGTTGATCGTCTGACCGTCGGTCTTGGCGGCCGATGCCGCCGCGAACAACGAGAAAAGCGAGAAATGGAAGTGCGCCAGCACCAGCAGGCTAAGTGCGATCGAGGTGCCGAGCAGAAGCGCCGCCTTGATGATCTGGACCCATGTGGTCGCGAGCATCCCGCCGAAGAGCACGTAAATCAGCATCAGGAGTCCGACGACGATGATCGCGAAGGTCTCATTGATCCGCTGCACTAGCAGATTGATCAATGAGCCTCCGCCGACCATCTGCGCGGTCATGTAAAACAGGGTGATGATCAGCGTCGTAAGTGCGGCGATCGCGCGCACGCCGCGTCCGCGCAGCCGGAAAGCGATGACGTCGGCGACGGTATAACGTCCCGTGTTGCGCAACGGCTCCGCCAGCAGAAAGAGCACGGTGAGATATGCAACCAGCCATCCGATTGCGTAGATGAAGCCGTCGAAGCCGAAGAATGCGATGAGTCCGGTGATGCCGAGAAACGACGTTGCCGACATGTAGTCGCCGGCGATCGCCCAACCGGTTTGCACGCCGCTGATCTCGCGGTGCGCCGTGTAGTAGCCGCGACGCGACGTACTCCGACCCGATGCCCAGTAGGTGATGACCAATGCCATTGCGACGAAGATCGCGAACATGACGAGCGCGCTTTGATTCACTTCGCCAGCTCCGAAACGGCACGATCGACCAGTGCCCGCGCGCGCGTATCGAACGTCCGCGCCTCGCGCATGTAGAGCGCGAGCAGCAGCCACGCCATCAGGAATTGCGTGAATCCGAACGCGTACGCGAGATTGAGCGATCCCCACACGGGACGCTCCATCAGCGCCGGATCATATCCGATACCGGCCAACAGCGCAAAATAGAAGAGTAAAAAAAAGATCGTCGAGGGGACGATGAAACGCCGCCGCGCCCGCAGCAGCGCCTGAAATTCGGGATCCTTCGCAAGCGCGTCCCATTCACTCGCCGTCAAATGGTGATGCTGCATCGCGAGAGCATTCGCTGCGCGCCGAGGCGGCTACTCTTCGTCAGGCCAGCCCGCGAGCTCGCCGATTGCGGCGCTCTTGGCGACGCGCAGGCCGAGCATGGCGCACTTCATGCGCGTCGGGCTGATGCCGATGCCGACATTCTCCAGCACGACGTCTTTGGAGAGGCGCGCCAGCTCCTCGAGCCGCATGCCCTTGATCGTTTCCGTCAGCATCGAGGCCGATGCCTGGCTGATGGCGCAGCCCTTTCCCGAGAAGCGAACGTCGCGCACAACGTCGCCCTCGACGTCGAGCTCCATCCGAATCTGATCTCCGCAGAGCGGGTTGAGATCCTCGGCTACCGCCGCCGGATGCTCGAGGTGCCCGAAATTGCGCGGGTTGCGGTAGTGATCTAGGATGAAATCTCGATAGAAGTCGTCCATTACACCAATACTGGCTTAGACTTTGAAAACACGCGCGGCTTTTTCGATGCCGGCGGCTAGCGCATCGACGTCATCGTGCGAATTGTAGACGTAGAAGGACGCGCGGGCGGTTGCCGGCCAGCCCATCTTTTCCATCAGCGGCATCGTGCAGTGATGGCCGGCACGGATGCAGATTCCTTCGGTGTCGAGGATCGAGGCCAGATCGTGCGCGTGCACGTCGGCAAAGTTGAACGAGAGCACGCCGGAGACCAGCGCGGGATCCTTCGGGCCGTAGATTGCCAGGCCGCGTGACTCGAGCGGGGCGAGGCGTTCGAGCGCGTAGGCGAGTAGCTCACGCTCGTGCGCGCGCACCCAATCCATTCCGAGGTTCGAGAGATAGTCGACGGCGGCGGCGAGACCGATGGCATCGGCGATATTGCTCGTTCCGGCTTCGAACTTCCAGGGGAGCTCGTTGAACTCGGTGTGCTCGTATTCGACCTTGCGAATCATGTCGCCGCCGGCCAGGAACGGCGGCATCGCTTCGAGCAACGCGCGTCTGCCGTAGAGAACGCCGATGCCGGTCGGGCCGAGCATCTTGTGTCCGCTGAAGGCGTAGAAATCGACGTCGAGCGCCTTTACGTCGACCGGGAGATGGGGTATGCCCTGCGCCCCGTCGACGAGGATCGTGGCGCCGGCCGCGCGGGCGGCGGGAACGATGCGATCGAGCGGCGTGATCGTGCCGAGCGTGTTGCTGACGTGCGAGATCGCCAGCAGCTTCGCGCCCTCGAGCAGCCGGTCGAGATGATCGAGCTGGAGCACGCCGCGGTCGTCGGCAGGGATGAAACGCAGCGTCGCGCCCGTCTTCTCGGCCAAGAGCTGCCACGGGACGAGATTCGAATGGTGTTCGAGCTGCGAGGTGAGGATCACGTCGCCCGGCCGCACGTTCTGCAGGCCCCAACTGTAGCCGACGAGGTTGATGGCTTCGGTTGCGTTGCGCGTCCAAATGACTTCGCGGTAGTCCGCATTGATGAATCGCGCGACGGTTACGCGCGCCGCTTCGAACGTTTCGGTTGCGCGCGCGGCGATTTCGTAAACGCCGCGGTGGATATTCGCGTTGTACTGCGTATAATACGTGACGAGCGTATCGATCACGCTCTGCGGCTTCTGCGAGGTCGCGGCCGAGTCGAGATACACCAGCCGCTTTCCGCGCGAAGTCGGGTGGGAGAGGATCGGAAAATCGGCGGCGATCGCCTCGGGGCTACGAACGGCAATCACGCCGTCACCTTGGCTTGCAGCGCCGCGCGTAGTTCTTCGCGTAGCGATTCGGTCGGAAAGCGATCGATCGCAGGTTCGAAAAAGCCCAGCGCGATCATCCGCTCCGCCTCGTTGCGTTCGATGCCCCGGCTGGTCATGTAGAAGATGCTTTCGGGATCGAGCGCCCCGACGGTTGCTCCGTGATACGCTTTGACTTCATTAGCCGCAATTTCGAGCGCGGGAACCGAATCGATATGCGCGGTCTGCGAGAGGAGTAATGCGTCGTCGCGCAGCGACGCATCGCTATGCTGCGCGTGCGGGGCGATGCGGATGTTGCCGAGATAGCGCCCCTGGCCGCGTCCGGCCGCGGCACTCTTGATCAACGTTTCCGACGTGGCGTCGCCGCTGCGATGATCGACGCTGCTTACGATGTCGACGTGCTGCGAGCCGGTTGGAAAGAAGAGCGCGGCGATCTTGGCGTCGACGCCGGGCTGCTCGATGGCGACGGTAAGGTCGCTGACCGAGAGTTGCGCGCCCAATTCCGCGCTGGCCCAACTGATCCGCGCGTCACGGCCCGGGCGAGCGGCCCGGGTAAAGACGATGCGTGCGTCGGGGGGCGCGAACTGCGCCGAGGCATAGGTCACCTCCGCGTTCTCACCGGTCACGACTTCGGCCACGCCGCAGACGAAGGCGCCGCTCTCGAGATCGAGACGTTCGACGATCGTCACCTGCGCGCCGCGCTCGGCCAACACGACGGTATACGGGAAGATCGTCCCGCCGGCGGCGGCGCGATACCGCACGACGATCGGATCGTCGAGCGCGCAATCCGCGCAAACGTAGATGAACGCGCCAAGTCCTGCGTGCGCGAGCGCGAGATGGGCGAATTTGTGTTGGGGTTCGATTGCCCGGCGAAAGGCGCGCGCCAGCAATTCAGCGTGATCGCGCGCGGCAGTCTCTAAGTCGCACGCGATGACGCGCGGCGAAGCGCCCTCGATCTCGACTCTGCCCGCAGCTCCGGTCGAACCGTTCGCGCCCGTCTCGAGCGTCTCGAGATCGATCTTCCAGTACCGCCCGGGCTTTTCGCGTCCGCTGCGCGTACGCGCAAAGGCGCGCAACTCGGTCTCGCGCTCCTGGGCCGACAAAAGATCAGGCAAGTGCGCCGGTCTCCTCACGTAGAACGTCGTACCCTTCGCTCTCGATCCGCTGCGCCAGATCCGCGCCCCCGGTCTTGACGATGCGGCCGTCGATCATCACGTGCACCACGTCGGGCGTAATGTACTGGAGAATGCGCGGATAGTGAGTGATGATCAAAAAGCCGGTATCACGACCCTCGTTGCTTGCGCGCAGTGCGATGATCGTATCGGCGACGTCCTTGAGCGCGTCGACGTCGAGTCCCGAGTCGGTCTCGTCGAGAATTGCGTACTTCGGCGCGAGCACGGCCAGCTGCAGCATCTCGAGCCGCTTCTTTTCTCCGCCCGAGAAACCGTCGTTGAGATACCGGCCCAAAAACGACGGGTCCATGCCGAGCACGTCCATCTTTTCGAGCAGCAGCGTGCGGAATTTCGCGGGCGTGAGCTCGCCCGGACGGACCGCCTGACGCGCGGCGTAGAGAAAGTTGGGAACCTTCACGCCCGGAATCGCGGCCGGATATTGAAAGGAGAGAAAGAGGCCGGCCCGCGCGCGTTTATCGGAAGCGAGGGCGAGCAGGTCCTCGCCGTCCAGGCTCGCGCGGCCCGCCGTAACGTCGTAATGCGGATGGCCGGTAAGGGAGAAGGCAAGCGTCGACTTGCCGCTGCCGTTCGGCCCCATGAGGGCATGGACTTTCCCCGCCTCGACCGTCAAGTCGATCCCCTTGAGGATCTCGTTCCCCTCGACGCTGACCCGCAGGTCTGAAATCTTGAGCCCTGATTCGGCCACGTGCTCTCCTCCGGAGTTAGACTATTGCTCCAGTAGCTTAGGCGAGGAGACCAGAGAAAGTCAAGGATTTACTTTACTATCTTGGGTCTCCGTGATAGGATACCGTACGAACAGCATGCAGGTCGACCGCTTTTTCCAGACCACCCGCGGCAAGATCGTCGCCGAACTACGCGAGCGCGGAAGCGCCTGCGCGGCAGAGCTCGCCGCGTGCTTCGGCCTCTCGCCCAATGCTATTCGTCAGCAGTTGGTCGTGCTCGAGCGGGATGGCCTGGTGGAGGAGCGCGCGGTACGCCGCGGACCGACGAAGCCGACGCTCGAGTTCTCGCTGACCTCCAAAGCCGACTCGCTCTTTCCGCAGCAGTACGATAAGATGCTCGCGGCGGTTCTGCGCGAGGTCAAAGAGCAGTTCGGGAAGCCGGCGGTCGAGCAGATCTTCGGCCGGATCGCGGAGCGCGCCGTCGAGCGGACGAAAGCGAAGGTGACGGCGCCGGACACCGAGGGTAAAGTCGCGCAGCTCACACAAGTTCTGCGCGATCGCGGCGTGGTCGCCGAATACAGTTTGGTCGACGGCGGGTTCTTGCTGCAGGAGCACACCTGTCCGTATCTCGGCGTGGTGAAAGAGCATCCGGAGGTCTGTTCGGTGATCCATCAGGTGATCGACGAGACGATCGGCGGCGAACACGAGCAGATCGAGTCGCTCGCGACCGGCGGAAAGAGCTGCTCGTTTCAATTAAAAGGGGTTAGCTAGCAACCGTGGATTTTGCCAAATTTCAGCGATTGGTCGAGGCGCGCCCGGGTTTCCAGACGATGGAATCACCCACGGCGAGCGGCGAGTACTTCAGTGACTCGTGCGGCGACATGTACAACTTCTTTTTGAGAGTCGGACCGGGAGCGGTGATCGAGGACATCTCGTACTTCACCACCGGCTGCGGCTTCGGTACCGCCACGTGCAGCCTGGTCGTCGAACTGGCGAAGGGCAAGACGATCGAGGAAGCGGCGTCGATTACGAACGCGGATATCGAGGCACAGCTCGCCGGTTACCCCGAGAAGAAGAAAGATTACCCGGAACGCGCGCTCGAGGCGCTCAAAGTCGCGATCGACGACTATCGTGCCAAGGTCGCGAGCGGTTCGGTACCGGATTACGGTGCGATGTCCGCGCCGCCGCGGCCGGTGGTGGCCTCGGCGCCGGCGGCGCAAACGCCGTCCAACGGCAAGATCACGATCTCGCTGCGCTAAGATCGTAGCGCTCGCGCACTTCGTAACGCGTCGATCCCGCGTGCGCGAGCGACTCGAACATCACCAGCTGCGCGACCCGCAGCGTCGCAGGCGCCACATCGAGCATCGGTAACGGTTTCGAAGAGCCGCCCTTTACGCGGGCGATCGTCACGTGCGCCACGGCATCGGCCTCGAACGAGAAATCGCGATCGCGGTACGCATCGCGGAGGTGTTGGCTCAACGTTCGAAACTCTGCACCGGCTTCATAGCAGCCGACGTAGATGATCCGCGGGCGGCGCGTGTTCGGAAACGCGCCGAGTCGATCGAATGGGATTTCGAAGGGCGTATGCCGGGCGGCGGCGTCGCGCAGCACGTCGTTCACGTCGTCCCGGCGTTCCGCTTCGATCCGGCCGAGAAAGGCGAGCGTCACGTGCAGCTTTTCGGCCGGCTCGTAGCGTGCATCGACATTTGCCGCGCGAAGGCGGTTCTGCGCGTTCACGCAGGCGGCCCGTACCGTGTCGTCCAGCTCGATGCCCGCGAACAGCCGCACCGAGCGGCTACCTTCCGCGCAAATAAGGATTGCTCGCGCGTTCGGTTCCGATCGTCGTGAACGCGCCGTGTCCGGGAACGACGTGCGTTGCGTCGGGATAGTCCATCAGTTTGCGCTCGATCGATTGCACGATGTCTTCCATCGACGTGCCGCCGAGATCCCAGCGGCCGATGGAACCGGCGAAGAGCGTATCACCGGTCAGGAGGATTGCCGTCTCGCCGTTGCCGAGCGCGAAACACACACTACCGGGCGTGTGGCCGGGCGTGTGCAGCACCTCGCACGTTACGGCTCCGACGGTGAGGCGGTCGCCGTCGCTCAGATCGCCGTCGAGCGCGACCGGTTCCGGAATCGGCGGCAGGCCGAAGAGCTTGACCAGCCGCGGCTGATCGTGATAAATAGGCAGATCGGCGTGGTGCAGCAGCGCAGAAGACCGCGTCGAGGCGCGCAAGCGGCCAACGTCCGCAATGTGGTCGAAGTGCGCATGGGTGTGGATCAGGTAGCGAGCCCGCAGGCCGAGCTGTTTCAACCTCGCCAGCACGTCGTCGACACCGTCGCCGCCGTCGACCACGATTGCTTCGCGCGTGTCTTCATCACCGACGATGGTCGCGTTACACGCCAGCAATCCCACCGGAAACGTCTCGACGATCATGCTTCCCCCAGCTCGAAATCGCGGAACGCGCTCTCGTAATAGCCGAGCGGGCGTCCCGGGCGCGAGGCGCACGAGAGCACGCGCCCGATGAAGATCGAGTGCGAACCGACGTGGTGCTCGGCTTCGACCACGCAATCGAAATATCCGATCGTCCCCTCGAGCACCGGCGCGCCGGTCACGTCGGTCGTGTAGGCGATCTTCTCGAACTGGCGCTCTTTGATCCCGCTCGAGAAGCGCAGGGCGAGATCCCGCTGTTCGAGCGCTAACAGATTGACGCAGAATGCCCGCGAACTCGAGATGTATAGGTAGCTGCGCGCCTCGCGATTGACGCAGATCAACACCGTCGGCGGGTCGGCGCAGACGCTCGCGAACGCGTTGATCGTGATGCCGCGCGGCTCGTCCTCGCGCAGCGAGGTCACCACGGTGACGCCGGTCGGATTACGGCGCATGACCGTCTTGAACGCGGCCGGTGCAGCCGCAGGCTTCACTTGATACGTGCTCCGATGCCCGTGCCGTTGCCGATCGGCAGGATCGTCGCATCGAGGGCAGGATGGGAGAGAAAGTAGGCGTTGAACTCGTCGAGCCCGCCCACCAAACAGTCGTCGATTACGACGATTCCCGAGAGCTTGAGCATCGGAATTGCCAATTCCAGGTATTCGCGGTAATGCTCGCGGTCGGCGTCGATGAAGACGATATCGAGGTTGCGTACCTGGAAGCTGTTCATGAGCTCCAGCGTATCCTGATTGAAGATCGTAATATAGTCGTCTTCACCCGCACGCTGAAAATACGACAAGGCCACGCTGGTGCGTTCGCTGTCCGGATCGATCGTCCAAATTCGTCCGAGCTGCGGCTGAGCGAGCGCCATCCATAGCGTCGAATACCCGTACCCCGTTCCGATTTCGAGGATCCGGTTGGCTTGCATCATGTGGACCATGACGGAGAGAAAGCGTCCGGTCTCCCGCGAGACGATGGGAACGCCGTCCTTACGGCCGTGCTGCTGCAGTTCGAGCAACAGCGGATGCTGCTCGGGGTGCAGGCCGTCGAGATAGCGCATCAGGTCTTCCATCTACGCTCTCCAGTTAGCGGGGAACCCTCACCGACCTGCTCGAAAGATATCGGCCTCTATGGCCCGGCGTTTACGCCTCTTTCCGCTGAACTCGGTGCTCTTTCCGGGGGCCGTGCTGAATTTGCACATCTTCGAGCCGCGCTACAAACAGATGATCAACGAATGTTTGGAAGCGGGCGAAGGTTTCGGCGTTGCCTTGATTGCGGAAGGGGCGGAGGCGGGTGATCCCAACGTCCTTCCGCACGACGTCGGATCGATTGCGGAGATCGTCGACGTTCAACCGTTGCCGTTCGGCCGGTACTTCATCTCGACGGTCGGCCGCAATCGCTTTCGCATTCGCGAAGTCGTCAGCCGCGAACCCTACCTCGTTGCCGACGTCGACGTGATCGAAGAACCGGAAGTGCCTTCCGATCGCGAAGTCGAAGAACTCATGCCCGCGGTGTGCGCGCTCTTCGAACAATACATCGATCTGCTGGTCGAATTCTCGGGCAGCGAGGGCAGCGTCGATCTTCCCGAGGATCCACAAAGCACCTCGTTTCTGATCGGCGACATGCTCCAAGTCGCCGAACGCGTCAAACAGCGTCTGCTCGAGGTGGCCGACACCAAATCGCGTCTGCGCGCCGAGCACGACTTCCTCGAACGCCTGCTCCCGCAATTGCGAAAACTACTCGAACGCCGCGAGACGGAGTTACACGAACGCCGCGAACGCGGCGAAGAGGATAGCTATCGCGGGACGCAAGAGAAATACTTCGGGAGATTCTTTTCGCAGAATTGAGGCGACGCTCGGAGCGGGCTGCATCGTGCATCGGAGCCGCTCACGATTTTTCCATCCGTGGAAAAATCGCTGCTGCCTTTCTCGCGCCTCTCGCCATCCTGGCTCCGGCGCTCGTACAGAGCCTCCTCCGCACGACGCAGCCCGCTCCTCGCTCGCATAACATGCAAGACAACGCCCAAGCACCGTCACCAACGTCGCGCGAGCAGCGTGTGTCGATTCGCCGCGTTCGCGGCGTTCGTGCGTTGAATTGAATTGAATTGGATGGGATGGAAGGGTCCGACGACCGGGCGAACGGGTTACGCGAGCGGCGAGCACCCTGACATTAACTGTGCGAGACGCGAGCGTCTTAGAGAGCCCGGTTGTCGGACCAAGAACATCCCATCCAAAAGCGATTCAATTCAACAATGCAAGCCCGCTCAAACGTTCGGCGGATTTGACCACGTTGCGCAGAAGCGCGACGTTGGTGACGGGGCCCACACCCCCGGGGACCGGCGTAATCGCGCCGGCGACTTCGCGCGCCGATTCATAATCGACGTCGCCCTTGAGCACGCCGTCGACGACGGTCGTGCCGACGTCGATCACGGTCGCGCCGGGCGCGATGTCGGCGCCGCCGATCAGTCCGGGCACGCCGGTGGCGACGACGACGACTTCCGCCATTCGCACGTACGGCTGAAGGCTCGTGCTCTCCTTATGCAAGACGGTGACGGTGGCGTCTTGCGCGAGCATCAGCATCGCGACCGGTGCACCAACGACGATCGAGCGTCCGATCATCGCCGCGCGGCGCCCGCGCAGCGGCCAATGCGGGCTGCGCTCGAGCAGGAGCATTACGGCGGCGGGCGTTGCCGGCGCAAACTCGGCGCCGCTCCCGAACGCCAGGTGTCCCTGGTTCGTCGGATGCGCGCCGTCGACGTCCTTGTGTACCGGGATCGCATCGGCGATCTCGCGGACCGCCAAGTGCGGCGGCAGCGGCTGCTGGAGCAGGACGCCGTGCACCGACGGATCCTCGTGCAGCTGCTCCAGACGCGCGCGCAGGTCGAGAGAAGTCACACGTTCGGGCAGGCGGTCGACCAGGATCTCGATGCCCACGCGCTCGCCGGTTTTGACCAGGTTGCGAACGTAGGCGACGCTCGACTCGTTCTCTCCTACGAAAACGACGACCAGCTTGGGATGAATCCCCGCTTCGCGTAGCGCACTCGTACGAGCAAGCAGCTCGATACGCAGCTCTGCGGCAAGAGCACGGCCATCGAGAACCATAGCGGACACGCGGACGCGGTTCGCCATAGAGGAGGAGAGGACCCTGGAACGCGTGCGGCGCGAGGTGCGCCTTGGCTCGAACTTTGCACCCGATGCGTTCGAGCGGGCTTTCGACCGATTCGTGCAGACGTATAATGTGATGCCCGAGCTTGCGCATTGCAGTCCGGACGTGCTCGAGCGGTATTGCCGGCTCTTCGAATCGGGCGTCGATGCGCCGCGCCGGCGCGAGGTTCGATTTCGGAACATACCGCTCTTTGCGGCGGTCCTTCCGCGCGGAACGATCGCGTTCGAGGGGGAGGTCGATCCCGACCGGATGGGCGACTGGTGAGACTTCCCGCCCGCACGATCTTGATTCTGGCCGCGATCGCGATCGCGGTGGTGATCTTGGTGCCGCTCTTCCGCACGCAAAACGCGGCGGCGGTTGGTCCGTCGGCGATGGTCGGTCAAACGGCGCCGGTTCTCGATTTGCGTGACGATCATGGGAACGCGGTCTCGCTCGCGCAGTATCGCGGCAAGGTCGTCGTGATGAATCTCTGGGCCTCGTGGTGTCCTCCGTGCCGTGCCGAGTTGCCCGATCTGCAGACCGTGGCGCAAGAATACGCCAAGGACGGCGTCGTGATCGTGGGCGTCAATCAGGGCGAATCCCCGCAGCGCGCAGCCGCGTTCGCGCAATCGCTCGACATTCATTTCCCGATTTGGATCGATGACGCGCAGCGCTACGGCCGCGTCTACGCGGCGCTCGGCTTGCCCACCACCGTCGTAATCGATCGCCTCGGCGTCGTTGCCCGCGGCTTCGACGGACCGCTCACCATCCAGCAGATGCGTTCGGCCATCGCGGGCGTGCTTCGCGCCACGTGAACGGGCCCGCTCTCGGTGCTACGCTCGTCGTCATCGCAGTGGTTTGTCAAGTGCTGCTGCCCGGCCGCGCCGTCTATCACGCCGGCTGGTACAGCGTCGTGCTGGCGGCGATTGCGATATGGAGCATGGTGCGCCTGGGCCGATCGCCGCTGATTGCATTCGGGCTTGGTGCGATCGCGTTTGCCGGTATTGCGAGCGGATTGCTCGGCCCCGACACGCGGACGGTGCTGGGTGCGCCCGGAACGAGCGTACGCGTCGATGAGTTGGGCGCAAGCCTCGCTTTTCCCCTCTTACAACACGGTGACGCGCCGGTTGGGCTCGTGCGTGGAAACAGCGCGCAGCCGATCGACACGCAGCGGTACACGTCGACCGTGCTGCTGCGCGCGGTAACCCGTACCGTTGTCGCCATCGAGGCCTTGGATCGGCGCGGTGCGCATCTGACGATCACGCAGCCAACCGGGATCGCGTTTCTTTCGCCGGTGCTACTGATGCAAGATCAGCAAACGATCGCGGGGCTCACCCTGCCGTATGACTCGTTTGCGGTGCCGGCGGCGCATCGTATCGTAAAGACCGTGCTCTTCACCGCCCGAGAGGCGGAATCGCTGCCTGCGCTGGCTTCGCTGCATGGGCCGGCGGTGCTCTTCGACGTCGAGGACGACTCCGGCGCGTCGATTCCGCATGGCATCAGCGTTGCCGCCGGCGGCGGAGAGGTGGAGGTGGCCGGATTGCGTCTGCATCCCACCGTGCTCGACTATCCGGCGATCGAGATGATATCGATCCCGGATCTGGCCGTAGTCGCTGCCGGGCTCCTTGCAATTCTCATCGGCTTGCTCTTGACGCGCCGCCGCAAGCCGGGGTAAGATCGGCCAACGATGTTGAACGTGTACGTTCTGCCGTGCCCGCCGCAGCCGCATCAGGAGATGCCGGTCCGGTAGCGCGCGTCGTCAAGCAACTGCAACGAGCCGCTCCGTTTACCGGAGCGGCTCGTTTTTTTATTCGAGGGCATCATGCGAATCGGAATCATCGGCCGTGGAACCTTGGGCAGCGCACTCGAGCGAGGCTTCGAGCGTCATCCGCACGTGCGCGCGATCGATGGGACCACGCGTGCTTCCTCGGCGCGCAATCGGGACGTCGCGGAGGCGAGCGACGTGGTCGTTGTCTGCGTCAAGCCGCGTGACGCGGCCGAGGTCTGTACCGGGATCGCGCCGGTCCTGCGCAACGATCAGGTGTTGGTCTCCGCCGTCGCAAGCGTCGATACCGCGGCCCTGCACTGCTGGACCGGCCGCCGTACACGCATCGTGCGGGTGATGCCCAACACGCCGGCGCGGGTTACCTCGGCGATGACCGTTCTCGCCCGCACCCACGAAAGCTGCGAAGAAGCGCTCGAACAGACGCGCGAGCTTTTCGAGAAGTGCGGCCGTACGCTGGTCCTCGACGAATCGCTGATGGACGCGGTCACCGCGATCAGCGGCTGCGGTCCCGCCTTCATCTTCGTTGCAATCGAGGCGCTGATCGACGCCGCGATCGCGCTCGGCATTCCCTACGAACACGCCCGCGTGCTGGTCGCTCAAACCGTGCTTGGTTCCGGGCGGCTCGTCTTGGAGGGCGACGCGCATCCCGGCGCACTCAAACACGAAGTCACCACGCCTGCCGGCCGCACGATCCGCGGTCTCCTCGAATTGGAAGACGGCAAACTCCGCGCGACCTTGATGAAAGCCGCAATCGCCGCGGCTCAGCGCTAGCGCGAGAGTCCGCTCTGCGTTCGTCGGCGAAGAGGGTGGCACCCAATTTGGTTGTCGACATCCTAGGTGCCGCTCGGATCAGCGGCCTGAGGACCTCGGATAAGCGACGGCCAATTGTCCGGCCATGACCACCGTGGCCCAGATCGACCTGTGGCGGCAAGAACCGTCCGAGCATCAGCAGCTCGAATTCAAAGAGGCGAAGAACCAGTACGAGAGGCGAAAGCTATATGAATACTGTGTCGCAATTGCTAATGAGGGTGGTGGCAAGCTTTTGCTCGGCATTGCGAACGGATCACCGCGAACGGTAGTCGGAACAAAAGCATTCGTAAATTTGGTAAGCATTGCGGAGGACATTTTTCAAAACGTTGGGTTTCGTGTTGATGTCGAGGAGGTGGGTCATCCTGACGGTCGTGTCCTCGTGTTCCATATTCCCTCGCGAATGCAGGGCAGCGCATACCACCTCGATGGGAAATATCTAATGCGATCGGGTTCCAGTCTTACCGCGATGTCTGAGGATCGCTTGCGCGCGATTTTCTCCGAAGGTCAACCACATTGGGCCGAACAATTCACGCGCCAAGAGCTTACAGCCGAACAGGTAATTACGCTGCTTGACACGCAAACGTTCTTTGAACTGCTCAAGCAGCCATACCCGACCACTCAAGACGCAGTTCTCGAACGACTTGTTGCTGAGCATTTGATCGATGAGAGTGCGTCCGGCTATGCGATCCGTCGGCTCGGAGCGCTACTCCTCGCCAAACGATTAAGCGAATTTCCTGAGATCGCCAGGCGTGCTCCTCGGGTGATCGTCTACAACGGGATATCTAAGACCGATGTTAGGCTGGATCAGACCGGCGAGCGTGGTTATGCAGTTGGGTTTCAGGGGATCGTTGATTTTGTCGTGTCACAGTTGCCGCAAAACGAGATCCTTGAGCAGTCGCTACGGAGGAAGATTAGACTGTTACCGGACGACGCGGTTCGCGAACTAATCGCCAATGCGCTTATTCATCAGGACCTTACGCTTACAGGCATGTCTCCAATGGTTGAAATCTATTCAAATCGCATTGAGATATCGAACCCTGGTATGCCCGTGCTTCCCGTTGAACGTTTCATTGATGGGTACCAGTCGAGGAACGAGCGATTAGCGGATCTTATGCGCCGCATGTCAATCTGTGAAGAACGCAGCAGCGGGGTCGACCGAGTCGTTATGGCGGTGGAAATGCATCAGCTTCCAGCTCCGTACTTTGGCGCCATTCATCAACGGACGCTCGTTACGATCTATGGACCAAGGTCATTTGATGATATGGATCGGGATGATCGGACTCGTGCTTGTTATCAGCACTGCGCTCTCAAATGGGTCATGTCGGAAAGAATGACGAATCAGTCGTTGCGTGAGCGATTTGGCTTGCCCGACGGTAAGCAGGCGATCGTTTCGCAAATCATAAAAGATGCGATTGACGCCAAGCTAATCAAACCGGATGAGAGTGCCGGCGATTCGCGTCGGTACGCCCGCTACCTGCCCATTTGGGCCTGATTTTCATTTAATTGCAAACCCCGAGCGGTCGTGAAATGGTCCCAAAACCCCGTATTTTGTTGGGGTTTCTTATTTAAAAGCAAAACCGCGGAGGGAAAGGCCCTGGAATGGTGCCGGCTAGCTGGATACGCGAATGCGAATCGACCGCTAGGCGCGTAGGCCTACGGGCAAAGGTTAGCTCGTTGCGCGTCCACTTTTCCTAGAGCGGGCGATGCTCGTGAGATCACAGGGCTCACCGTGTCCAACAATGGCTAAAATTCGGTTGTGCTGGTGAAGGTGAAGCTGTCGATTTTTGCGGCAGGGACGACGAGTGCGTAGCTGTACTGTCCGGTGCGCCGCGGTTCGTTCGAGAACTCGACGCTACCGAGCGCGTTCACGATGCTCTGATTGAAGCGCAGGTTGCGCACGCCGCCGGTGATCTTGCCGCCTTCGATCAGAAAGGTGCCGTCGCGGGTCATGCCGGTGACGATGGCGCGCTTTTGATCGACCGTGCGGATGTACCAAAAACGCGAGATCAGCAGGCCCCGTTTCGTGTTTGCGATCAGCTCGGCGGTGCTGCGCTCGCCGGGTGCGATCACGATGTTCAGCGGTTGCGGTCCCCATGAGTTGGGCGCCGGCAGCGCGTGCCCGGTGTTCGCGCGATTCAGTTTTTGCGCGTAATAGCTATCGGTCACGACGTTACGCACGACGCCCGCTTCGACCAGTGTCACACGCGACTTCGGTTGGCCTTCGTAATCGAAGGGCATCGAGGGCGCGAGCGGATTCGCGTAGTCGTCGTAGACGGAAACGGTTTGATCGAAATAGGAACGATCGAGTCCGTCCGAGCAGAACGAGGATCCGTCGCTGAAACTCTGCGCCGAGAAGTGCGCGGCCAGGTAGGTGAAGAGCTCGCCCAGCGCCGGCGGCTGCAGAATCACCGTCCAGTTCCCGGGTTCGACTTCGCGGGGTGCAGCGCTGCTGCGGGCGAGTTCGACCGCGCGTTCGCCGAGCGCGTTGCCGTCGAGTTCACGCACGTCGGTCACATAGTGCTCGGCGAAGCCGGTGGAATCGGGCGCGGTGGCTTTGGCGTTGACCTGCGCGTCGGTTCCGTCGAAGGATGCCAGCGCCCCCGACGAGTTCGCGATCGTCACGCCGCTGCTCGCGGTCGAGGCATAGCCGGCGCACCAGTAGCCGGCGCCCTCGGCGCGGCGCATGATCGCATCGCACACGGCCGCGCGCGCGTCCGGCTCGGCGTCTGCCGTCGCCTCGATGTAACAATTCGGCGGAGCCTCGCTCGGGCCGCCCGCGGGCAGCGGGCCGCGCATCTCGTCGCGCGGCGCGAATGAGGCCATCTCGCACGCGCGCGCAACCAAGGCATCGATCGAGGCCGCGGCCGAATCGTCCGAACTCGCGACGCCGGTGCGTCCGTCGACGATTGCACGCACCGAGACCGTCACGTCGTCGGCGGCCACGTTTTGGTTCGAGATGCCGCGCGTGAACCGCGTCAGCGCGGTGTCGGCGCTGCTCACGAGCACCTCGGTCTGATCGGCCCGCGAACGTTCGACCGCGCGACGCGCCAGAGCTTCGCGTTCTCGAGCGGTCACTGGTATCCGACTCCGACGTTCACGTTGCGAAAACGTGCGGGCGCGGCGGCCTGCGTGGTTCGACCGGTTTGCATCGGCTCGCCCTTACCGCAGTTCGGCGTGCCCCAAGCATTCCACGACGCGGTATCGGCGATCGCGTCGCATGCGTTCCAGAACTGCGGCGTCATGCCCGCGTAGGTCGGATTCTTGACCATGCGTCCGCGCTTTCCGTTTTTGATCTCCCAACCGATTTGGCAGCCGAATTGGAAGTTCAAACGCCGGTCGTCGATCGACCACGAGCGGTTGCTCTCCATGTAGACACCGTCGCGAACGTCATCGAAGAGCGCATCGAACGGAAGATCGCCCGGCAATAGATTCAAATTGCACATGCGGATCATGGGAACGAACTCCCAGCTCTGCGCGCGGACGCAGCCGTTGCTCGTGCGCCCGATGGCCCGTGCCGTATCGTTGCTCATCTCGTAGCCGCGCAGAATCCCGTCGCGGACGATGTCCGACGTTCCCGACTTCGTGCCCTCGTCGTCGTAACCGCAGGTCGACATGCCGAAAGGCATCGTGTTGTCGACGACGATCGTGACGAGCGGCGAGCCGTAGCGCAACTCATCGAGCTGCGCGACTTCGAGAAAACTCGTTCCCGAAAAATTCGCCTCCCAGCCCATCACGCGGTCCAATTCGGCCGGGTGTCCGCACGATTCGTGTATCTGTAATGAGACCTGCGAACCACCCAGGATCACGTCGAACGTTCCGCTCGGACACTGCGGCGCGGTCAAGAGCGCCGTCGCTTCCTCGCCGATTCGCTGCGCGTTCGCGACGAGCGCGGCTTCTTCGACGATCTCCCAGCCGCCGCTCTTGTAGAGCCCCACGTCGCCCGGATAGGTGCGGGTCTGCACGTCGCCCTCGCCGACTGCCATCGCCTGCACGCCGCTGCCGGTTTGAACGATGATCTGCTCGATCGCCGACCCGATCGTACTGAAGAACGATTTCTCCGTGCGCCACAGATCGAGCCAAGCGCGCGCAACCGCAATTTGCGGCGTTGCGTGCGCGAGCTTTTCGGCCTCCAGAAGCAGCGCGACGCGCTCACCGAGCGGAACGTCGAGCGGATCGCGGAGCACCGGGGTTTCATACCGATCCGCGTACGCGCGCGGTGGAACCGCGCCGAAGGGCTCGCGCGCGATCGCCGCGCTTGCTTTTGCGATCGCGACGGCGCGCGCCGCGGTCCGGTCGATGCCCGCAGCGGTGAGATCGTTGCTGGCCGCGAAGCCCCACGCGCCGTCAACCAACGCGCGAATGCCGTAGCCGCAGCTGCGGCTGTCGGCTAGACCTGCAACCACGCCGTTACGCACCTCGATCCGCTCGCTGCGCACGTTTTCGAACCGGATGTCCGCGTAGCGGGCGCCGCGAATGCTCGCCGTGTCAAAGGCTCGGCGCGCAAGGTCTTCAAAACCCATTGCTGCGGTGGTTAGGGTCGATTCGGCCCGGAGCCTGCCACGACGGCGTGAAGATTCTTGACCGTAATCGTGCCTTGGATGGTGGCCGACGCGTTCGCGCCGATGACGTAGATTGCCACCAAGCGAGCCGGTTGCGCGAGCCCTTGCGGCAGACGAACGGCGACCTCGCGCCAACCCGGATGGTCCATCGGCGCGACCGGCAAGAGCACTTCTTCGTTTATCGCATTGCGCAGCGCGAGCTTGAGCAGCGCACCCTGACCGTCGTCATCGACGTCGAAGGCGATTCCGACGCTGCGCGCCGGAAGCGTTACGCCGGTGACCAGATACGCGGCGCGCTCGCCCGGCCCGAGCGCGTATTGCAGTTGCGCGCAATCCTCGCAGCCGGGAACGGGCTGCACCGAGCCCTCTCCGCCCTTCGGCTGCGTCATGAACGAAGGCGTCGTCGGCAATGCAACGTCGTGAAAGCCGACCGTCACGTGCGCATTTGCCAGGTGATCGCCGAGTAATAGAGAGACCAGCGCGTCACTCACGCCGGCCGTCAAAGTGCCGCCGCCGTCGATCGACGCGTTCTGGGCACGCCAGGGGAGTGTGGCAGGGAGCGCGATCGCATACCCTTGCGCGTCATAGGCGCGCGCTTGCAGCGTGAGCCGTCCGTTCTGCGCGACGCTGGGGTCCTCGGGTAAGATCGCCACGCGCGCGGGATCGTCGTAGACCCGGATTGGTACGCGCAGCATCATCGCGCCTTCACGCGCAACCAGCGATCCCTCGCCCGACGCCGCGGCGGTGAACGTTCCCTGGCGATAGGTGCCGAGCCCAGAGGGCTCGACGCGGACGTCGATCGGAAGCGCGTCGGCGACGACATGGTCGGCGGAGTCGGCCGCAGCGAAACGGACGTTGATGCTCGCACCGCGCAGCGCTCGCACCGCGACCGGCTGCACGAGCAGTTGCGTCGCCGGCCCGACCGGCGCCGTATCGTACACGAAGAGGCCGTCGGCGACCTTACGTTCGTGTCCGTCGGAGGGCGTGTTTACGAGCTGCGCATCGGAATCGGCGGGGATACGCGCCACCAGTTCCGAGGAGCCGCCGCCGTCGAACGCCATGCCGCGCACCGCGCCGAAGGCGAGCATCAATGCCGCGAATTCCGGGCGCGTAATACCGACCGAGAGTTCGGGCTGACGCCCGTCGACTTCCAGCAAGTAGAGCGTTCCGTCGGCGCCGATCGCGGCGCCGCTGCACGGAATCGGTCGATCGAATTCACCGCCGCTGGGCCCGTTGGGATCGTCGACCCATGCGCCGTTATCGAGGATCAGCGGACCGCCTCCCACCGCAGCGACCAGATCGCCGAGTGCGACCGGAGAGAGATCGCCATGGGCCGCGATCGTATCGCCGACGTTGGGGACGCCCGCGGCCGCGTACGCGTTCATTCCGATCGCGACATAGTAGCCCGGCGGTTGACGTACCGTGTTGTCGGGAACGGTGGTGACGCGGTAGGTTGCGAACGGCGGGGTGCCGTCGGTCGGATCGAGCGCGACCAGCGTCAGATCGTCGTTCGGCGGCACCGGTCCGAACGCGGGCGTGAGCAGCGAGACGCCTCCGCCCGGGGGCGGAAACTCGTTGACGGCGTCGAGCGTTACGGTGCGGTCGGCCAATTGCAGCGTTCCCGCAAACTCGACTTGCGAAATTTGTGGGGTTCCGTCTTGCGTAACGAGCAGGGCGTAGCGCCGGTCGGGCGTTCGCAGCAGCTCGTCGTCGTGCACGACGACGTTGGTCGGCGCGTTCGTATTCCCGATGTCGAAGTAGTCGCCGTTGATTCCGGCGATCGCGCCGGTGCGCTGCGCCATCGACGAGACCGTCTCCCCCGGCGAGGTGAGCGCGTCATCGGCGAGCACCGTATTGAGTTCGATGCCGGGAGCATGCGGAGCAACCGCGATCACGTGCACGACGATCGGTCCTTCGCCGGTGACCAAATCGTATTCGCCGTATTCGACTCCCGGCGCGATCGTCTCGATCGTCGGTGCGTCGAATGCGACGGGCGGAAAGGGAGGGCCCAGATCGAGATGCGCGGGTAAAAGCGCGAGGAGAAGGGCTACCAGCATTATCCGTTATGCGCTGCTCCGTACCAGACCGCCACGGCGAGCGGATAGCCCCCGGTCGCAAAGGGAGCCCCGGCGGTGCGCCGCAGCGTGGCCGTGTTAAAGACGTCGACGCGATCGCTGCGCGCGCACGGGACGAACAGCAGCCCGCGCTCGAGCGACGGTTTCCACGGAGTTTCGCACGTCTTGAGCGGCGCGTGGACGGCACGCAGCGTGCGCGCATCGAGCACGTAGATCGAATCGGCTCCCTCGTCGGTCACGTAAAGGCGATCGTGCGCCCCATCGTATGCGATACCGATCGGAAAACCGAGCCGCGTGCTGTGTGCGACTTCGCGCGCGGCATTGCCCGCGACATCGTACGCGACGACGCTGCCGGCTGCAGCGAACGGAGAACTCAGGCTCTCGTTCGAGACGGCGAAGAGCCGTGATCCGTCGCGCGAGAGTGCGAGCGAGAAGACGCGATCGACGGCATGGAAGCGCCGCAACTCGACCATCGTGCGCGCATCGACGATCGAAATGGTGCCGTCATTCACGTTGGCGACGTAGACGCGCTGGCGCGCGGGATCGATCGCAAGTCCCTCGGCGGTAAGCCCGAGTACCCGCTGCGAAACGATTCCGTCGGCGGAGATTCGCGTGAGCGCCCCGGCGCCGCCGACGTCACGGTTCGTGACGAAGAGCGCTCCGCTGCGCGCGTCGAATGCGACTTCATCGCCGAACGGAACGCCGTCATAGCGCCGCACCGCCCATGGATCGAGATCGGCAATCGTCGCGCTCGTTCCCTCGGTCGCAGCCGTGCCGAGCCTCCCGTGCTCGTCGATGGCGACGTCGCCCGGCGCGCCGTCGATGCCGAGCGCCGAACGCGCGCGATACGGCGGCGTTGCATCGTGCAGGATGATGCCGTCGTCGTAGCTCGCGACCGCGATGAACGGCCGGCTGGGATCGGGGGTGGGCGCGACCTCGAGCGTTTGTACGGCCAGCCCGTGCACGCTCGCCGCGATGAGCGTGCTCGCGTCGCCGCCGGCCCCGACACGATAGCGGTCGCCGTTGATCGCGCCGCTCCCGTTGACGAAGAGTCCGTAGGGTCCGTCGAACCCGTTCACCCGAATCGGAATCGTACTTCCCGGCAAGTACGCAAGCGCAGCGACGGCGATCGAGCCGGTGGCGCGCGTCGTGACCGCCGGGCGGGGAGCGGCGGCGCTTACGAGCGCAGCGAGAAGGAGGGCGCCCCAGGTTTTCAATGCGCTTGCAGATATCCGACGACGCCGAGCACGAGGCCGATCGCCGTGAGCGCCGCACCGGCGTAAAGGATCATTCGCGAATCGGTCAGTGCGGCGATCGACGCAAAGGCGATCGATATCTCGAAAAGGGTGGTTGCGATTTCAAGCGTTTCGAACGACGTCAGATAGGATTCGGAATGCTTTTGTTCGTCTTCCGCCTGCGTCTCGAGCGCCTTTGCCTGCGCGTAGATCGCGAGAGAGGTCCGCTGTTCTTCCGCCACACCGCTAGGCCGATTGAGCGCCTGGTAGAGCGTGACCTTCAATTGTTTGGTTTGATAATAGCCGTATTGATCGGAGGCTTTCACGGTCGCGAGCACGGCGTCGTTGCGCAACGAAAGCGCCTGAATCGAGCGATGATGGGCGAAGAGCGTACCCAGTGCCGCAAGAACGGCGACGATCGCGGTGAAGAACGGAACGAAACGATCGTGCGACGGAGCGGCGGCGTGCGCGCTCACGAAACGCTTGCCTGCGGACGCGAGATCGCGGCCACGAGTTCGATGCCGGCGGCGACGTCGGTTCCGGGGGCAACGAGCGTCTGCGCGGTGCGCGCGGGATCGAGCCCGAAACTCGCCAGGGCATATCCCTCGAACGTGCCGGCGATGATGCTTCCGTCGGGATCGATCGCATACGCCCGGTGCGCCTCACGATCGAACACCACGACGTACAGACGCAATTCTGCCGCCCGGGCGCGCGCGATCCGTTCGAGCCACGGATGCGCGGAAGAGGCATCGAGAACGGCGATGCGATAGCCGGCGCGACGATACGCAACCAGCAGCCCGGGATCGAATGCCGCTCGCGCGTCGAGCCGCACTGCTGCCAGTAGCCGATCGAGTGCGTCGAACTGATCGGGACCGCTTGCAGCCAGCCCGAGATCGGCTTCGAGCACGCGCAGGCGTGCGGCGAGATCGGGCGGTAAGGAGTCGGCGGCGATCGCGATCCGCAGCGCGCGCCCGGGTGCGGTCTCGCGCTGCGGCGGTGCGGCAACGGCTGCGCGATACGGATGCGGCGCCCCGATCGCGATCGTAGCGCTCAACACCTCTTCCTGCGTCTGCGAACCCATGACCGCGACCTCTCCGCCGGCGTCCACGATCTGCGATTTGCCGCAATACGCCACCATCCCGAGTTCGAAACCGCATTTGTTTGCGGCAACGAACGGCACGCCGTTTTCGAACGCGCGTACCCGTGCCAGCAAATCGGCTTGAAGATTCTCGAGGTGGCGGGGATCGCGTCCGGACGTAACCCAGGCCGTCGGCATGACGAGCAGCTCGGCGCCGCGGTCGACGAGTTCGCGCGCGATGCCCGGCATCCGGCCGTCGGCGCAGATCAGCACGCCGAGCCGTCCGATCGACGTCGTTACCGGGGCGATCGAGGATCCCGGTGCGAACCATTGCCGGTCGAAGTGCCAAAGAAAAATCTTCTCGGCGCTGCCGGCGAGGGTCCCGTCGCGATCGATCACGACGGCGCTGTTGTGCAGCGCGCCGCCCCGATGTACTGCGGCTCCCGCGACGATTACGCAGCCCGCGGCACGGGCGATGCGCGCGAGCTGCTCGGTCGCGTCTTGGACCGAGCGTTCCTCGACGTTGGCATCGCCGAGCACATAGGCCGGAAAGGTTCCCTCGGGCAGCACCAGCAGATCGTGATTCGCTGCAGCCCGCTCGATGCGTCCGATCATCGATTGGTGCAGACGCTCGTAATCGGCACGATCGTGCGCGCGTAGTTGAAGCGCGGCAAGGCGAAGTGGTCGAGACGGCACGAGCGACTCTTCTACACGGGAGCTGCTCGTGGCCTTGCGAATATCCGACCTCATGAGACGTCGCCTACTCCATATCGTCGCCGCGTTCGCCGTGCTGGCGGCAATGCTGCCTAACGTTCCTTCGGATGCCGCGGCCAAGCCGGCCGTCACGAAAGCGCGAAAAGATCCGTGCTTGAGCAAGCCGAGCAAGTGGGCTCGGCAAGAATGCGAGGAGTACAATCACTCTGCGCCCGGTGATGAGTACTTCGGCCGCATGAAGCTCAGCTATCTCGGCATCAACAATACGTTTCACGACGAAAACGTTCGCGCCGGCGCTTACACGACCGATTCCGGGATCATCTCGAAGGTCGGATTTGCCGACGAAGCGCTCGAAGCGTGGGCGCACAAGTATCCCGGCGATCCGCAACTCGCACGCAGCTACTTTCTCGCGATCGCGATGTACAAGAAGATCTACACGCGCGACGCGCAGCAGAAGGCGTGGACCTACATGCACGTACTGACCGCGCGCTTCGCGAATACCTACTTCGGCAGGCTCGAACGCGCCGATCTTTCGCGCGGTTTCACCGAGCACTATTTCGCCAACCCGCAGCTTTGCCCGACACCTCTTCCGAGCGGCGTGATGCCCGAGGAAACACCGGCTGCGAGCCCCACTCCGTCACCGCAACCGGGGCAACCCAAGATCGATATCATCGTGCCGCCATGCGTGCAGCCCTCGCCGATTCCGACGCCGATGGAATCGGAGCTGCCCTTGGAATCGGCCTCGCCGATGCCGACGCCGCGGCTCTAAAAGAGAAGAGCCTCCGGTTTCCCGGAGGCTCTCCCCTTTGGAACGATCCTGGAAAGTTCTACATGTCGTCCAGGTCGAGGAAGCGAGGTCCGACGTTTGCTACGGCAATCGAGGACCTCGCTGACGAAGAGATGGGCTACATGTAGGACTTTCCTAGAACTTGATTCCGAGGCCGACGTAAGGTCCGAAGTTGCTCGCATCACCCGGGGCGTTGATCTTGTTCTTGAGCGACTCGCCGAGGACGCCGCCTTCAACGAAGAGCGGGCTTCCCTGGAACGAGTAGGTCAAGCCGAATTGCGCCTTGATGATGTTGTATGCGAGTTGGTACGTGGTGCCTGACGGATCGGTGAAGTTGCCCTTGACGTTACCGTAGTACCACACGCTTCCGTACACCGAGAACGGATGGTTGAGGTCGGGCAGTTTCTCGATGCCGAAGCCGACGTTCGAGATACGCGGATATCCGACGTTGTTTGCGCGCCAGATGTAGCCCACGCCGATGTAGATCCGCGGATCGGCGACCTTGATGGCCAGACGTGCATCCAGATCGTAGCTGCGAACGATGAGCGCGGGAACGGCTGTCGAGCCGGCTCCGCCGATCGTCGTCACGTAGCAGTCCGGCGTCGGTGCGGCCAGACCACCCGCACAGGTGTGCGGATAGTTTATCGAACGCCAATCGCCTTCGACCATCCACGGGATGTCGAAGAGATCGAACTCCGCGGCGCCGCGAATGGCGTACGGGAATCCGTTTTGATTGGTGCTCGTGTTGCCGGGGCTGAATTCGTCGTAGACTTTCGCTGACGCGATGTAGTCACCGGCGATGAAGAGATCGTGGTAGGGTGTTGCGGCCGGTGCCGGGGTCGGCGTCGGCGGCGCAGTTTCCACCGGGGCCGGCGGTGCCGGCGTCGGGGTCGGCGGCGGCGTCGGCGGAATATAGCGCACGACGACGATCTGCCGATCGGGCACCCATTGGACGTACGCTCCCATGCCTTCCGAAATCACGCGGACCGGAACGAGAACGTGTCCGTGCCACATCATCGGCGGCACGTCGAGGGGACGCGATTCACCGTTGATGACGACCTCGGGCTTGCCGACGGTCACTTTCACGTCGGCGCCGGGTTTACTAACGTCCACCGTCTTGCTGGCCGGGTCGTACGACACGGTTGCGCCCATCTGTTCGAACATCGAACGCAGCGGGATGAGCACGGTGCCCCCACGCACGAGCGCGGCGAGCACGCGGCCCTGCCTCAGCGTGTCGGGCTTGGCATAGACATGGTGGTCGTTGAAGAGAATCGGGTATTGCCCCGACGGCGGGGAACCGAAGTTCGCCGGCGGAGCCATGGTACCACCCTGGTCCTGCGCGATCACGTTGGTTCCGATGTTTCCATGCGATGCGAGGGTCGGGGCGGCGACCGCGTTAAGTCCGAAACCGGCTGCCAGCAGCGCGGTGAGGACTCCGGTGCTCAGTCGCTTCAATGTTTCCTCCTAGAAATTGAGTTTTATGAATCCACGAGTTGCATCAGGGGCTTGCAGCCCAAAAAAAGGCATGGGCCACCAAGACAATCCTTCTTAATGGTGTTCGGGGAGCCGTTTGCCCCCCCTGCAGTAGAACCCGAGCCCGTCCCGGGTTTCTTTAACCCTAGCCCGAGGCGAGCTTTTCTTCAAGCTTTGCGAGGAATTTCGAGCGCTCGATCAGATACCGTTCGTGCGTCCCTTCCGCGACCGCCTCGCGCTCGTCGAAGACGGCGACCGCAAAACTCAAGCGCGGCCCATCGACCATGACGATTTCGACCTCGGTGCGGACGATGAATCCAACCGGCACCGGTTTGTGATGTTCGATATCGACATGGGTTCCGAGCGAGACGAGGTCCGGACCGAGCACGGGCTCGATGCAGGCCACCGCCGCGCTCTCGACCAGCTGGACCAGCATGGAGGTCGAAAGAACGTCGACGCCCTTGTTCCCCGCCTTTTCGGCGGTCATCCACTCCTCGACCCGGGTTTGAAGGCTATACGCGCGGCCGATCTCCAGTTTCGCGCTCATGCCGGGGGAGAATACGGGAGATTGTCAGGAATTCCATCCAAGATCGTGAATCAAAGCGGGCCGGTCGCTCGTATCCAGCTTGAAAGCGCGACCCGCCGGACAAAAAGGAAGAAACATGTATCACCAGCGAGCTGCCGTTTATGCGTTGGGCGCGACCCTGATGCTATGCGCATGCGCTCACGCGCCGCAGCAGCAAGCACCGGCGCTCAGCGTCGACGTTGCCGCCGCGAAGCGGCAAAATATCGCGACCTACGTGTCGCTCGACGGCCAAGTGGCGCCGCTCGAACAGTCGATCCTTGCCTTTCAGCAGAGCGGCACGATCACGTCGATCGCCGTGAACGTAGGAGATCACGTCCGCGCGGGTCAGCCGTTGGCCGAGATCGACGGCTCGGTCTTGCGCGCGCAATACGCACAGGCGCAAGCTGAGGCGAAGCAGCAATCGGCTACGGCTTCGGGATCGCAAGTCGGCCTGCCGGTTCAAATCGAAACGAATCAAGCGACACTGCAGACGAATGAAGCCGCGCTGCGCAACGCAAAACTGGTCTACGATCAGGACACTGCGCTCTACAAGAACGGCTACGTTTCGCAGGCGCAGCTCGAAGCCGCGCATGCGGCCTACGTGCAGGCGGAGAGCGCATACAATACCGCGCAGATCGGCTTGCGAAACAACGTCGTGAGCGAAGAAAACACCAAAGCTGCGCTTGCCGCTGCCCAAGCCGCCGCGGCCAACGCGCGGACCCTGGGCACGCAGGTGGCACAAACCACGATCTACGCTCCCTATGACGGCGTAATCACGCAACGCCTGCTCGATCCGGGTGCGTACGCCGGACCGCAGGCGCCGGTCCTGGGGATCTCGCGTATCAACACGCTTTGGATCAACATCAACGTGCCCGACACCGACTTGCGGTACGTGCAGCCCGGATCGCTCGTGAGCTTTACTTCGAGTTCGCTGCCCGGACGAACGTTCTCGGGACGCATCGCGACGGTGAACGCGGTGCCCACCAGCGGAACGCTTTCCTACTTGGCGCGGATCGAGATGCCGAACCGGGGCGAGCTGCTGCGCGGCGGCATGCTGGTTACGGCCACGGTTCCGCAAGAATCTCATAACAACGCGATCGTCGTGCCGCGATCTGCCATTGCGCAGACGCAGAGCGGTTTTGCGGTCTACGTGGTCGGACCCGATCAGAAAGCACAAGAGGTGCCGGTGCGTCTGGGCGTGCAAACGGATACGCTCTCCGAAGTGATCTCACCCAAAGTGCAACCCGGAACCCAAGTGATTACGACCCGACCCGACACGCTCAAGGACGGCAGTATCGTCGCCATCAACTCGACCGGCGGAAGCTCGAATTCCGCCAAGGGGGGAACCACCTCGCAATGACCCTGCCTCGCCGTTTTCTGGCGCGATCGCTCCTCGCCGCGTTCGCGCTCGGTTTGTGCGTGCCGCTCGGCGTGCGCGCGCAGCCGCAACCGTCGCAGGCCCCGATTCAGGTTCCTACGCCGGCTCCGATGCCGACCATCACCGGCACGCCGCTGCCCTATCCGGCATACGGATCGCCGGCGCCGGACGTCGCCGCGCAAAAACAGCGACCAGGGATTCCTGTCACGGTCTCATTGAAGCAAGCGATCGACATCGCTGCCGCGCAGTCGCCCGCGTTCGCGTCCGAGCGCGCCGCCTATCGCGCGATCGCGGCAAAGTACGGCGCCGAGAAAGGTGCGCTGCTCCCCGCCATTTCGGGCAGCGCCTCGATAACGCGCGATTACGGGTCCAACTCCAGCCGCGGAGCAACGCCCCTGCCGTCGAGTTCTCCGGGCAACGTGGGTTACACGACGACCGAAAGCGCGGGCCTCACGCTCTCCGAATTGATTTACGACGGCGGTCAAGTGATCGCGGGAATCCGCAGCGCAAAGGAAGCCGACATCGCCGGACGCGACACGCTTCTGCGTGAACTGCAGACGCTGGCGTTCAATGTCGCGACCGACTATTACGCGCTGCTCGAAGACAACGCGAGCGTCGCTTCCGACGCTGCACTGGTGCGCGAGTTCGTGACCAACGAACAGTACGTTTCGGCGGAGATTCGAACCGGCGCGGCGGCACGGTCGGATCTGGCGGCTGCGCAGTTCGAGACGGCCCAGGCGCGCGGTGCGCTGGTGACGGCGCAAGGCGCCGCGATTCAAGCGCAGGCAACCTTCGCAACCGTCCTCGGCCTCGACGCCGACACGGCAATTTCGCCGCAGGTTCTCGGCACCTCGCCGCCGCAAGCGCGTCTGCTGAGCTACTCGCAAGCGTTACAGCTGGCCTACACGCTGCGGCCCGACTTTCTCGCCGCCGAGCACACGGTCGAATCCGATAAGGAAGGGTTGCGCTTTGCCAAGTTGGCGCGCTTTCCGTCGCTAACGGCGAATGCGAGCACCGGCACCGCACGCGAGCAGGTTCCCGGTTATCAAACGCCATTTGCGAGCACGTCGTCGATCGGCGCGACGCTGACCGTGCCGATCTACGATCAAGGTCTAACCAACTATAATGTCGCCGTTGCGGCCGCGACGCTGGACGAGGCCAGCGCGGCGATGACGACGGAGCGCCTGACCGTGCAGTCCGACGTGCGCGGCGGCCTGGCAAATCTGATCTCGGCGCGTGCGAATCTCGTGCAGGCGCAGGCCGAGGTAACCAGCGCAACGGTGAGCCTGCAGGCGACACAGGCGCAGTATAAAGTCGGTGCGTCGACGATTACGGCGATCGTGACGGCAGAAGCCAATCTGGCGACTGCGCAGACGGCGTATGTGGCGGCGCTCTACGGCGAACGCCAAGCCGAAGCCCTGTACTCCTATGACCTAGGGGCAAGCGACCTAAGCCTGTAAGGAAGGCTCATGTCCTCGCAGCCTACGGTTCCCGCGTCGATTTCCGATCCGGTCAATGCCGCGATCTTGGCGGTCTCCGAAGACCGCCTCGCCGGTTTTCAGGAGGATCCGTTCGGAGAAATCGCCGCGCGCAGCGGCATCGAACCGGAGATCGTGCTCGAGCGGGTGGTGGCGATGCTGCGTGCCGGCACGATCCGCCGCGTCCGTCAGACCTTGATGTCGACCAATCTCGCCCGCGGCGCACTCTGCGCTTGGCAGGTCCCGCCTGATCGGCTCGACGCTGCCTTCGCGTACATGTACGACGAGGATCCGTTTTCGGGTCACGTCGTGATTCGCTCGACCGACGCGGTGACGCCCGGAAGCACGTACCGTTTGTGGACGACGCTGAAGGTTCCGCAGGGCTATTCGTTGCCGAAGCACGCCGCGTTTCTGGCGCGCCGTATCGGCGCGGAATACTTCCGATTGATGCCGGCCAAAATGGTCTTCACGCTCGGCGTGGGACACGTGCGCCGTCGCGGGCTGGAACCGGGTGCACGCGCGGATCAGCCGGCCGAGCCCGCCGACACGGCGATCGTCGAGCTTTCGGAACTCGAGTGGTGCGTACTCACCGCGCTCAAGCGCGAGTTCGCACCGGATGAAATCGTGCGCGACCTTTGGCGAGCCCGCGCGCGTGAAGCCGGCGTGAGCGACCAAGAGTTCGCGCGGGTCGCGCGTGAACTCAACGCGCGGCGCGTGATCGGGCGCTTTTCGACGTTCCTCGAGCACGTCAAAGCTACCGCGAACGACGAGCGGGTGACGCGCTACAACGCGCTCTTCCACTGGGCCGTTCCGCCGGGCCGGGAGATCGATGCGGGGCGTGAAGTCGGACGGCACTACATCATCACCCACGCGTATTGGCGCGAAGGGGGACCGGAATTCAAGGACGTGAACGTCATGGCGGTCGCCCACGGTATGGAAAAGGAGGTCGTGTTGGCGCATAAGGCGGCGATCGACCGGCATCTGCGCGAAGCGGGCATCGACTTCGCCTATACCAACGTTTTTTGGGGCGGCCGCAGCGAGATCAAACCGTCGGAAATCGCTCCAGGGGCCTATCGCGAGTTTTGCGTCCGCGAGGGGATCGATCCCGAATCGATGGCGGACGAAGGCTCTTGCGAAGCGGCGCGTTAGCACTTGCGCTCGCGCTGACCGCCGTCTGCGCAAACGGGTGCATGCGCGTGCAGCCGGCGGGCTCGGGCGAAGCGCATGCGTGGACGAAGCCGGGCGTTCTGCGAATCGGCGAAGCGTACGACGTTCGCTCGCTCAACCCCGCCCTCGATAACAGCGCGATCACGCTCGATCTCTCGATGTTCGTCTTCTCCTACGCCGTGCGGTACGACGGGAAAGGCAATCCGGTGCCGGACGCGTTGCGCGAGGTTCCCACCATCGCGAACGGCGACGTGAGCAAAGACGGGCGCACGCTGATCTACAAATTACGCCCGAACATCCGCTGGCAGGACGGCAAAGCACTGACCTGTGCCGACTTGAGGTTTACGTGGCGTTACGTGATGGACCCGAAGACGAACGTTTCCATCACCGACGGCTACCGCGACATCGGGTCCATCGACTGCCGCACACCCGACGTCGCCGTCATCCACATGAAGCGCCTGTATGCACCGTTTCTCGAGCAGCTCTGGGGCGTCAACGGCAGCACGCCGATTCTGCCGGAGCACATTCTGGCGCCGTACGTTGCAGCGGGAACGCAGAATTCCGCGCCTTTCAACGCGATGCCGATCGGCAGCGGGCCCTTCCGGGTGATCCAGTGGGAGCGCGGCACGGTCATTCGGCTCGCGGCGAACCCCGCGTATTTTCTGGGCAAACCGAAGCTGAACGAAGTCGACGTCTACTCCGAACCCGACGAGAACACGCTCGAGACGCAGCTTCAGACGCATGCGCTCGACATGGTCGCGCGCGGGACGGCGATCAACTGGCCGCGCTATCAGGCCTTGGCCGCAAACCCGGCCAACGGTTTGCGCGCCATCACCACCGATTCGTATGCGTACGATCACATCGACTTCAACCTGCACAATCCGATTCTCGCCGATCTGACCGTGCGGCGCGCGCTCGCCTACGCGACCGATCGGCCGGAAATCATCGCGAAGATCATGCACGGCGCCGAAACGCCGTCGGATGGTCCCGAGAACCCGGAGCTCTCCTGGGCGTATACCGCCGACACCGTCCACTATCCGTACGATCCCGCCAAAGCACGGGCGCTGCTCGAAAGCGACGGCTGGCATGCCGGTCCGGGCGGCGTGCGCGTCAAGAACGGGCGGCGGCTCGAATTCAACCTCAGCACGCAGACCGAAGCGACGATGGGCAAGGCGATTCAAGAGGTCGTGCAGCGCGAGTGGCACGACGTCGGCGTGCAGGCCGATGTCAAGAACTATCCGACCGCCGAGATGTTCGCGAACGGTCCCGATTCGGTGCTCTTGGGCGGCCATTACGATGCGGCGATCTTCGGCTGGTTCGGCGCGCCGGATCCCGACCTCGATCCGCTCTACTCGGCCGACAACCTCGCGCCGCGCGGGCAGAACTCACTTTTCTGGGTCAATCCGCTCGCAACGAAGGCGCTGGAAGACGCGCTGACGACGATCGACCAGAGCAAGCGCAAGGCGGACTACGTCATCTTTCAACAGCAGCTCGCGCTCGACGTTCCGACGATCATCATCGGATTCCGCAAGCTGCCCTATGCGTACAACACCGACCTGCAGGGCTTCGATCCTTCGCCCGTGATCTCACCGTTCTGGAACCCGTGGGAGTACTCCATATGAAGCGTTTTGCCGCCGCGCTCATCTCGAGCGCACTGCTGTTGTGTGCCTGTACCAAAGTCTCGCAGACGGGAGAGGGAGGACGCGCTAACTCGTGGACCGTGCCGCACGTGCTGCGCTACGCCGATGCCGCCGACGTCGATACGCTCAACCCGATGTTCAGCCAGGAGTTGACCGTCGGCTACATGTCCTCACTGACCGCCGCGTGGCTGGTCAAATGGGATGAACACAACCTGCCGTATCCGGAGCTGGCGACCGAGGTCCCGACGCAGGCGAACGGCGGGGTGAGCAAAGACGGCCTTACCATTACCTACCACCTGCGCAAGGGGTTGCGCTGGTCGGACGGTGCGCCGCTGAACGCCGATGACGTCGTGTGGACGTATCACATGATCATGAATCCGGCCACCAACGTCGAGAGCCGCACCGGTTGGGACCGGATCGTCAAGGTCGACGAGCCCGACAAATACACCATCGTCTTTCACCTGAGCAAGCCGTACGCGCCGTTCGTGGTCACGTTCTTTTCCAGCACCGGCGGCAACCCGTCGATCCTGCCGAAGCATCTGCTGGCGAAGTATTCCAATATCAATCACGTGCCGTTCAACGCGCTGCCGGTCGGCGCCGGCCCGTTCAAATACAAGGAGTGGCTTCGTTCGCAGCGCGTGGTGATGGTTCCGAACCCGTACTATTTCCGCGGCCGGCCGAAGCTCAAGGAAATCGACTTCGAGATCATCCCGAACCGCGATACGATCTTCACCCAGCTCTCGGCTCACGAACTCGACATGTGGGTGCATGTCGGCGGCGCGTACTACGCGCGCATGAACGAGTTGAGCGGCTTCGCCGCGCTGCGCCAGCCGACGTATCAGTGGGGGCACATCGACTTCAACCTCACCCGTCCGGCACTGGCCGATCCGGTCGTGCGTCATGCCATCGAATTGGCGACCGATCGAAAAACGATCATCCAGAAATTTGCGCGCGGCGTCGGCATCCTGCAAGAAGGCGTCGCTCCGCAGATCGCGCCGTACTACGATCCGAACATTCCGCTGGTGCCGTACGATATCGCGCAGGCAAACAAGCTGCTCGATGCCGACGGCTGGAAACGCGGATCCGATGGCATCCGCGAGAAGAACGGGGTCAAGCTCGACCTCACATTCGCGGCGATCGTGGGGTTGGTCAACGTTGACCACATCATCGAATATCTGCAGTCGACGTGGAAGCAGATCGGCGTTGGGATCGAAGTACGGCATTATCCCGATCCGATGTTCTTTGCGCCGTACGCCGCCGGCGGCATCCTCTATAACGGCAAGTGGGACATCACGCTCTTCAACTGGGTCGACGATCCGATCGGCGATTTCTCGTTCGAATACGGCTGCGATCAGATTCCGCCGGCGGGGCAAAACGATCTGCACTGGTGCGATCCCAAGGCGAACGCCGCGATCCATGCGCTGTACGGCCATTACGACCAGGCGCAGCGCAACGCCGACGACCGGATCGTCTTCGAACAACTCGCCAAAGACCGGCCGCAGATCACGCTCGAAGGCGTTCAGGAAGTCTACATCTACAACAAAGACCTAAAGGGCTTCCACCCCAACGGCGTCTCGCCGTTCGACAACTTCATGAACGTCGACATCTGAGGCTCGTGCGAGCAGCGCGAAGAGCAGCGCGCAGCCGGCGAGCGGGATGCAGCGCAGCAACGCGCTGACGGGGTTTGGCGAAAGTAATCCCGTTGCGGCGAGCTCGGCGTGCCAAACGACCGCGGCGGTGCCCGCTCCACGCCCGGCGAGGCCCGGAAAATCGTCGGGCCAGTTCGGGATCGGATGCGTCGTACCGAGCCACGCGGCGATGGCAACCAACGCGACGCTCGCGACCGCGACCAGCATCACGCGCGCATCGATGCGCGGGAGGATGGCGAGGCAAACGGCGATCAGCGCGCAGCCGAGCACGACGTCTTGAGCGTAGGCGTGTGGGGCTTGCGCGAAGTCGAGCCAGTTGGCGCCGATCGCGACCGTCGCGGCGAGCGCCGCGCCGCGCAGCCGTGCATGCACGCCGCGCAGCACGATCATCGCCGGCGCGAAGAGTGCGGCGAAATCGTGCCCGTGAAAGTAGCCGCACGCGAACGGCAACGCGCACGAGATCGCGACAAAGCCGAACCGTTGGTCGCGCGCGCGCCATGCTAGAACGATCGCCGCTGCGGCGGCAACGACCGCGGCCGCGATTGCGATCGCATGCGCCGCCGGCGCGCTCGCGCCGAAGCCGGCCGCGATCGCCGCGGGCGTGAACTGCAGGACCGAATCACGTTCCGCTGCGGATTGCGCTGCGAGCAGATGCGCGTAGAAGAGCGGCCAACGCGGTCCACGCACGATCGCGCCGCATGCGTAGAGCGCTGCGATCCCGAGCGCGAGCCACCGCGCGCCGCGGCGGAACGCGGCGAATAACCCGAGGGCGGCGTTCGGCTGAAATGCCAGCGCGACGAACGAGCCCGCGGTCAACGCCGCCGGCGTACGAAGAGCGAGCGCCAGCGCCGCGGCCGCAGCCCCGGCGAGCGCGGTTTGGCCGAGCGCGATCGCGCTCGTAATCGGCGTGAACGCGAGCGCGGCGAGGGCGACGCAGAGGAAATCGAAGGGAGCGCGCACGCGCGCGAGCATCGTCGAGCCCACCGTGAGCGCGAGCAGCGCGAAAATCAGGAGCGAACGCCAGAGCGCGTTCGCCGCCGGTTCCGGCAAGCGTGCCAAAGCGAGCCAGAACGGGAGCGCGGGCGGCATTCCCACGAACGGCATCATCGCACCGCGCGGCAGTGCGTTCTCATGCGCGGCAATCGCAGCGGAGTACGGATCGCGCCCGTCGAGCCGGGTTTCGCCGGCGGCCCGGAAGACGCCGAAGTCGCGCAACGCGCCGCCCGTGCTCTCGGCCGGCCGCAGCGCCATCAGCCCGATCGCGATCAGAGTCGCGGCCAGCGCGGCGCAGCCGATGCGAACGTTCACTCGCGCAGCGTGTAGAGAGCCAGCCGTTCGATGACGCCGTCGTTGCCCATCGCGTAGGCTGCGCCGCCGGGAAAGCGCGCTTCGAACATCTCGGCGTAGGGTCCGATGCGCGTCGGCATGCCGGCCATGTGCCCGAAATGCTCCGGCAGCGCGGTAAGCTGCATGCCGACTTCGATCTCGCCGGGAATCAGGCGAAAGTGCGCGTCCTGCGGCTCGAGCTTGGGCGCGCGGTCGACCTTGGGGAGATAGAGTTCCGCCGACGCGAGCCGTTGCTTCGAATAAAAGATGCTCAAGAGCAAACGTGCGCCGTCTCGGCCGCGCACGCCGTACGTGTGCCAGCCTCGCGTCGGGTAACTGAAAGCGATCCCGAGTTGCCGCTCGACCATCACTTTGGTCGTGGTGTTGACGTCGAGCGCCAGCGATTCGCTGAACATGAGGATCGGTTTATCGGCCGGCGGCGGCGGCGCGTGCTCTTTCTGATGCTGCCGTTCGTAGATATTGGCAAGGATTTCGACCGCGCGCTGCATCGCGAAATCCGGCGGTTTCTCGCTCATAACGTTCCGGTCGAAGGCGGCGCGGTTGAAGGTAGCGCGGTTGAAGGAAGCGCGGTTGAAGGAAGCGCGGCGTGCGCCTGTCCGAGCACGTAGAGCAAACCGAGGACGGTGGCGAGGTACCAGAGTCCCACCCGCGCCCGCGCGGCGTTGGTCATCGCCGCGGCGCGCGGATCGGGTTTGCCGCGCAGCGCGGCGATCATCACGGGAAATCCGAGCAGCGCGATGAGCAGCACGAAGATGATCGGAACGTGAAGGAAAACCGCGGCAGCCACGAATGCGAGCGCTCCCGCGATCCACAGCGGCGGCCACACCGCGCCGATCACGCGGCCGCCGTCGAACGGCGGCACCGGCAGCATGTTGAACAGATTGAGGAACGCGCAGATATCGGCGCTCGCAAACCAGAATCGATCGTCATTTGCAAGCCCGACGGCGTAACAACAACCCGCCAGGACCAGACCGGTGACCGGCCCTGCGAGCGCGATGTACGCGTCCGATTCGAGATCCGGGGCGAGCGCACCGGCCGTGTATGCACCCAGAAAGGGTACGAACACCGGTGCGCGCACCGGCAGTCCATAGGCGCGATAGGCGAAGTAGTGCCCGAGCTCGTGTGCGGCGATCACCAGCACGAGCACGATGCCGATGCGCCAGCCGAAGAATGCGACGTAAAGCAAGAGCGAGAGTATGAACGTCCAGCTCAGCGCGAAGAACTTCAAACCGACGAGCAAGAATTTGAACTTGAGCGCGAGCGCGGCGATCGTCGCGGCCGTGGCGCCGAGCGCGCCGGCTCGGCGCTGCTTGCGCGGCTGAGCCGGTTCTGGCTGCGGCGGTTCATACTCGCCCTCGAGGGGTTCGCGCTCGTGCATGACGGGCCTAGATCCAGACCTCGCACGACCCTTCGTACACGTGATCGTAGAGCGTCTTCGGATCGGGTGAAGGTTCGCGCTCGACCGCGTCGGTCGCAGCATTGACGCGGGCTGCAATCGCCGCGCGCATTTCCTCGATGCGCTCGCGGGTGATGATGCCGAGACCGATCAGGCGCGCCTCGAACCGCGGCACCGGATCGTTGACGCGCTGCTCCGCTACCTCTTCGCGCGTGCGATACGTGCGTTCGTCGTCGTCGGTCGTGTGCGAAAGAAATCGGTAGCACATCGCTTCGACGATCGTCGGGCCCCCGCCGGCGACCGCCTTCGCGCGAGCGCGCCGTACCGCGTCGTAGACGGCTACCGGATCGAATCCGTCGACCACCACGCCTTCGATGCCGTAACCTTGAGCGCGTGCCGCGACGCTGGGATTGGCCATCTGCTTCGAAATCGGGGTCGAGATCGCCCATTGATTGTTCTCGCAGAGAAACACGACCGGCACCTGGTGGATCGCCGCGAAGTTGATCGACTCGTGCCACTCGCCCTCGCTGGTCGAACCCTCGCCGAATTGGCAGAGCACTATCCGGTCGCGCTCGCCGCGATGCTTGATCGCATAGGCGGCGCCGACCGCATGCGGACACTGCGCGGCAAGAATCGAAGAAATCGTCGCGATGCCCTTCGCCTTGTCGGTCACGTGATTGATGATCGACTTCCCGCCGGTCGTGTCGGTCGCGCGGGCAAACTGCGAACGAAAGATATCTTCCAGCGCAAACCCGCAGGCAAGCGTGATGCCGGTGTTGCGGTAATACGGGTAAAGCAAATCTTTGCCACGCTCGAACGCCATGCCGGCGCCGGCCTGCACCGCCTCGTGGCCCTCCGATCCCATCGCGATTCCGATCTTGCCTTGGCGATTGAGTTGGAAGCCGCGCGTATCGACCGCGCGCTGCAAGAGCATATTGGAAAGCAGCGTCACGAGTTGCTCGCTCGCGAGCGAGTCCGCAGCGGCTGCGGGACGAGTGGAAGCCATGGCTGAACTCGTTAGGGATGGAAGCGCGGCGCCCCTACGATATCGATTCGGTCACCGACGTGGCTTTTCGCATCTTCGCCGAGCGCGGCTTCGATGCGGCGTCGATGGAAGACGTCGCCCGCGCCGCCGGGATCACCAAGGCGAGCATCTACCACCACGTCCCGAGCAAAGAGGCGCTGCTCGCGCGCGGGCTCGATCGCGCATTGACCGCGCTCTTTGCCGTACTCGAGGAACGGGACGCGCGCGAAGGTGCACCGCGTTCGCGCCTGGCGGCGATCGTTCGGCGCGCAGCCGAAATCACGATGTCGATGCGGGCGGAGGTCAGCGTGCTCTTCCGCGTGCGCGGCAATTCCAAGACCGAGCGTGAGGCCATGGAGCGGCGCCGCGCCTTCGACGCCTGCGTGGCCGAGTTGGTGCGCGAGGCCCAGGCGGCGGGCGAGGTGCGCGCCGATATCGAGCCGGCGATGATCGTGCGCTTGATTTTCGGGATGTCGAACTCGCTGGTCGAGTGGTACCGGCCGGGCGGTCGCACGCCTGCCGCCGCGATCGCGGCGGCCGTGGAGCGAATCGTTTTCGAAGGAATTGACGGCTGAGACGCCCCGAAGGTAGAATTTAGGCTGACCTACCGTTCGGTAGGGCGGGAGGCGGAAGGCGGAAGGCGCAATGAAACTTCGCAGCTATGTTGCCGGAGCCTGGTACGAGGCGCCGGACGGGTACACCGAGGTCGTCTCGGCGGTCGACGGGCACACGGTTGCCCAGGTCTCGAGCCGCGGAATCGATTTCCAGCGGGTACTCGACCACGCGCGGCGCGTCGGCGGACCGGCTGTGCGTGCGCTGACCTTCCACCAGCGGGCCGATCTGATCAAACGCCTCGCCCTTCATCTGAACGAGCACAAGGAACGCTTCTACGAGCTTTCCTTCGATACGGGCGCGACCCGCAAGGACGGTTTCGTCGATATCGACGGCGGCGTGATGACCCTCTTCTCGTTCGCGTCGAAGGCACGGCGCGAACTTCCCGACGGACGCGTCGCGGTCGACGGTCCGGTCGAGCCGCTCTCGAAAGGCGGCACGTTCGCCGGTCGTCACATCATGACGCCGCTGCGCGGCGCGGCCGTGCACATCAACGCCTACAATTTCCCGTGCTGGGGCATGCTCGAAAAGCTCGCGCCCGCGATTATCGCGGGCGTTCCGGCGATCGTCAAACCCGCCACGCAGTCGGCGTACGTCGCCCACGCCGTCTTCGAAGAGATCGTCGCGTCGGGCGTTCTGCCCGAGGGAAGCGTGCAGCTCGTCGCCGGCAGTCTCGGCGACCTGCTCGAGCGGCTGACCGGTCAAGACGTCGTTTCGTTCACCGGCTCCGCGCAGACGGCGGTGAAATTACAGCAGATTCGCGCGATCTCGGAGAACAGCGTGCGCTTCATCGCCGAACGCGATTCGCTCAACGCGGCGATTCTCGGCTCGGACGTGACGCCGGATGCGCCCGAGTTCGACCTGTTCGTGAAAGAAGTGGCGCGCGAGATCACGACCAAAGCCGGTCAGCGCTGCACCTGCATCCGGCGCGCGATCGTGCCGCGCGCATTGATGGACGCGGTGCAGAGGGCGCTTGCGGCGCGGCTCGATCGCGCCGTGCTCGGTGATCCGCGCAGCGAACGGGTGACGATGGGAGCGCTGGTGAGCCGCGGACAGCGCGACGACGTGCTCGCCGCGATAAAAGAACTCGCGCAAGAAGCGCTCGTCGTCTACGGCGACCTCGATGCAGCGCCGCCGGTCGTCGATGCCGATGCGCAAGTCGGCGCATTCCTTTCGCCGGTGGTGCTGCGGTGCGACCGTCCACTGCAATTCCGGCGCGTGCATAGCGTGGAAGCCTTCGGACCGGTCACGACGCTGATGGCCTACGACACGCTCGACGAGGCGATCGAAATCGTCAACCGCGGCGAAGGCAGCTTGGTCGCGTCGGTGTTTTCCTACGATACCGCGACCGCGGATGCGCTGGTGCTCGGCATCGCGCCGTTCCACGGACGCGTGCTCGTGGTCGATCGGGATGATGCGAAGGAGCAGACCGGTCACGGCTCACCGCTTGCGCCGCTCGTGCACGGCGGTCCGGGCCGCGCCGGCGGCGGCGAAGAGATGGGCGGCATTCGCGGCGTCTTCCATTACATGCAGCGCACCGCCGTGCAGGGCACGCCGCAGCGACTCGCAACGGTCAGCGGCGTCTGGAATCCGGGCGCGGCCGAAACGCAAACCGCAAGTCATCCGTTCGAGCACGCGTTCGAAGATCTGAACGTCGGTGAAACGTTCTACACTGGGACCCGTGAGATCACGCTCGCGGACATCGAGCGCTTCGCGGAGTTTACCGGCGATGCGTTCTACGCCCACATGGACGAGGCGGCGGCGAAGGCCAGCCCCTTCTTCGAAGGGCGCGTGGCGCACGGCTACCTCGTGCTCTCGTTCGCGGCAGGTCTGTTCGTGCGGCCGCAGCTCGGCCCGGTGCTCGCCAACTACGGACTCGAAGACCTGCGCTTCCTCAAGCCGGTGTACCCCGGCGATGCGATGCGCGTGCGATTGACGGTCAAAGAGAAGACGCCGCGCAAACCCGAGTACGGCGAAGTCCGCTGGTCGGTGACCGTCTTCAATCAAAACGACGAAGTCGCCGCCACCTACGATTTGCTCACGATGAACGCGACCCGCGCGCACGTGCCCGCACTCGAGGTCGTGTGATGTACACCTCCATTTCCGACGGCATCGTGGGCGGAGCCGGTCAGAGCGACGAGCGCGAAGGCGCATTCAACGAGCGGCTCGATCGCAGCGTCAAAGTCGAACCCAACGATTGGATGCCCGAGGCGTACCGTAAGACGCTCACGCGCCAGATTTCTCAGCACGCGCATTCCGAGATCGTCGGCATGCTGCCGGAAGGCAACTGGATCACGCGTGCGCCCTCGCTGCTGCGCAAGCTGATCTTGCTCGCCAAGGTGCAAGACGAAGCCGGGCATGGCCTCTATCTCTACAGCGCGGCCGAAACGCTCGGTACGGCGCGCGATGCGATGGTCGAAGCGCTGCTGAACGGCAAGGCGAAATACTCGAGCATCTTCAACTATCCGACGCTGACCTGGGCCGACGTCGGCGCGATCGGCTGGCTGGTCGACGGCGCCGCGATCATCAACCAGATTCCGCTCACCCGCTGCTCGTACGGTCCCTACGCCCGCGCGATGGTCCGTATCTGCAAAGAAGAAAGCTTCCATCAGCGCCAAGGCTTCGACGTGATGTGGAAACTCGCGCACGGCACGCCCGAGCAGCACGCGATGGCGCAGAACGCGCTGGACCGCTGGTGGTGGCCCTCGGTGATGATGTTCGGGCCGCCCGACTCGGCTTCGCCGCACAACGAGCAGTCGATGCGTTGGAAGATCAAGCTCTTCACCAACGACGAACTGCGGCAGAAGTTCATCGACCAAACCGTGCCGCAGGCGGATCGGTTGGGTTTGACGATTCCCGATCCCGATTTGCGGTGGAACGAGGAAACGAAGCATTACGAGATCGGCGCGATCGACTGGGACGAGTTCTACCGCGTGATCAAGGGCGAAGGACCGTGCAACCGCGAGCGGCTGCAGGCGCGGATCGACGCGTGGGAAGAGGGTGCTTGGGTGCGCGAAGCCGCGGCCGAGCACGCGCGTAAGCGTGGGAATACCCACGCCGCGGGTATTCCCGCGTGAGCACGCCGTGGCCGCTCTGGGAGATCTTCGTGCGCAGCGAAAACGGCCTCGCCCACAAACACGTCGGCAGCCTGCACGCACCCGACGCGGAGATGGCGGTGCGCAACGCGCGCGATCTCTACACGCGCCGCAATGAGGGCGTGAGCATCTGGGTCGTGAAGTCGAGCGACATCGTCGCGACCGACCCGGCCGAGAGCGAGGCGCTCTTCGAGCCCTCGGAAGACAAGGCGTATCGCCACGCGACCTTTTACAAAGTCCCCGAGGGGGTGAAAAACCTCTGATGGGTCATCCTGAGGTGCGAGCGGAGCGAGCCTCGAAGGGCGAATATGTCCTGCGTTTCGGCGACTCGGCGCTGGTGCTGGCGCAGCGCTGCGCTGCCTGGGTTGCGCACGCACCGGTCATGGAAGAGGATGTCGCGCTGGCCAACGTCGCGCTCGATCTGTTCGGTCAAGCCAAACTCTGGCTCGAGTACGCGGCCGAGATCGAGAACCAGGGACGCGACGCCGATGCGCTGGTTTTTCAGCGCGACGCGGGCGATTATCGTAACGCGCTGCTCGTTGAGCAACCCAACGGGAACTTCGCCGACACGATCGTGCGGGGATTTTTCTACGACGCCTGGGCCGCTCTCGCACTCGGTGCGCTGGCGCGATCGAACGACGAACACATCGCCGCGATCGCCGTGAAATCGGCGAAGGAAACGGCCTATCACCTGCGGCGCAGCGAGGATTGGCTCGTGCGGCTCGGCGATGGGACCGAGCTCAGCCACGCGCGCGCACAGCACGCGGTCGACGCGTTGTGGCGCTTCACCGGTGAGCTCTTCATCGGCGACGATCTCGACGCCGAGATGACGCAGCGCGGCATCGGGTTCGATCCGGCGCCGCTGCGTGAGGCGTGGCTGGCCTACATCGCCCCGGTTTTCGCGAGCGCGACGCTGACGCGGCCGGGCGACGGTTGGATGCAGCGCGGCGGCAAGCAAGGGCGTCATACCGAAGCGTTGAGCTATCTGCTGGCCGAGATGCAAGTGCTCCCGCGTAGCTTCCCGGGTGCGACATGGTGACGTCGCCGGCGCGGTTGTGGGAATTGCTCGATGCGGTTCCCGATCCCGAGTTGCCCGCGGTCACGATCACCGATCTCGGCATCGTGCGCGAGATCCGCGAGGATGCAGGCGAGGTGGTCGTGGCGCTGACACCGACCTATTCGGGCTGTCCGGCGACGGCAATGATCGAGGAGAGTGTCCGCGACGCGCTGCACGAGCGCGGCGTCGATCGCGTGCGCATCGAGCGCCGCCTCGCACCCGCGTGGACGACCGATTGGATCACCCCTCGCGGCCGCACGCGCTTGCACGAACACGGCATCGTCCCTCCCTCGGGGACCCTCGCCGACGGCCCGATCGTAACGGCGATCGTGCGCTGTCCGCAGTGCGCGTCGACCAACACGAGCGAACTGAGCCGCTTCGGCTCGACGCCGTGCAAGGCGCTCTATCGCTGCAACGATTGCCGCGAACCCTTCGACTACGTGAAGCCGCACTAAAACATGGAGTTCTACCGTCTGCCGGTGTGGCACGTTCGCAAGGACACACGCGACGCGGTCGTGGTGGAATTCACCGTGCCCGAAGATTTGCGTGAGACGTTCGCGTTCACGCAGGGGCAGTACCTGACGCTGCGCGCCGCGATCGGCGACGAGGAGCATCGGCGTTCGTATTCGATCTGCGCCAACCCGCGCTCAGGACGGTTGCGCGTGGCGATCAAACGCGTCGATGACGGCGTCTTCTCGAGCTGGGCGCACGGATCGTTGCAGGTGGGCGATGAGCTCGAAGTCGCTGCGCCGCAGGGCCGCTTCTTCGTTCCGCTCGACGCGCAGGCGCAGCGCAGCTATCTGGCGGTCGCGGCCGGCAGCGGCATCACGCCGGTGCTCTCGCTGATCGAGACGACGCTCGAGTGCGAACCGCACAGTAGCTTCACGCTCGTGTACGGAAACCGCTCGGCGTCGACGACGATGTTTCGCGAGGAGCTGCAGCGTCTCAAGGACCGCTACCTGGATCGTCTCGCGCTGATCTTCGTGACCAGCCGCGAGCGGCAGGATATCGACGCATTCAACGGCCGCATCGATCGCGAGCGGATGCTCACGCTCTGCCGCGGCTGGATCGATCTCGACGCGACCGACTACGTCTTCATCTGCGGACCGGAATCGATGATGGAGGGGGTCGTGGCGGCGCTGGACGAACGCGAGTTTCCGCGCGAGCGCACGATCGTGGAGCGCTTCGCAACCGACGGCGCCGCCGCTCGGGAACGCCGCGAACGGGCGCGCAATCAGCCCGAGCGAATCGTGCACGCCAGCGTCGTGCTCGACGGAACGGCGCGGACATTCGAGATCCGCAAGGATACGGAAACCGTGCTCGAAGCAGGCTTGCGGCAAGGGATCGACTTGCCGTTTTCGTGCAAGGGCGGCGTCTGTTCGTCGTGCCGCGCGCAGCTGACCGCGGGAGAGGTGGATATGGACGTGCATTTCGCGCTCGAAGACTACGAAGTGCGCAGCGGGGTAATTCTGATGTGCCAGAGCCATCCGGTCTCGGAGGAACTCACGCTCGACGTCGACGCGATCGCGGCACAGCTCGTATGAGCGCCGTGCAAGTCGCGCGCGACGCCGGCATCCTGCGCGTCACGCTGAATCGCCCCGAGAAACTCAACGCGATCGACGCGGCGCTGGCCGGCGAACTGCGCGCGGCGTTCGAGCAAGCCGCGGGCGAGGCGAACGTGCGCGTCGTGCTCTTGACCGGCGCGGGACGTGCGTTTTGTGCGGGGCAGGATCTCGCGGATCCGGGTGTCGCGCCGGGGAGCGATTTGGGCGCGACGATCGAGCGCTGCTACAATCCGGTCGTCCGCGCGATGCGCGCCTTGCCCAAGCCGATCCTCGCGCGGGTGAACGGCGTCGCTGCGGGCGCCGGCGCGAACCTCGCTTTCGCCGCCGATATCGTCGTGGCGGCGCGCTCGGCCTCGTTCATCGAGTCGTTCTCGCGGATCGGCTTGCTGCCGGATTCGGGCGGCACTTGGATGCTGCCGCGCCTCTTCGGACGGGCGCGCGCGGTCGCGCTCGCAATGCTCGGCGAACGGATCAGCGCGGAGCAGGCCCACGCATGGGGCGCGATTTGGTCGGTGGTCGACGACGCCGAATTGGACGAAACGTGCGAGATGCTGGCGCGTACGCTCGCGCAGGCGCCGACCGCCGCGCTCGGTGCGATCAAAACGGCGATCGACGCCGGCGCGGGTTCGACGCTCGAGGCCGCGCTCGAACGCGAATGCGGGCTGCAGCGCGTGCTGGGCGCAACCGGCGATTATCGCGAAGGCGTCGAGGCCTTTGCCGCCAAGCGCGCGCCGCAGTTCCAAGGCCGATGAGCGTCGAGGAAGCGCAAGATTTGGCCGAACGCTGCGCGCAAGCGATGTTCGCGCGCGATCGCGCCTCGCACGCCGCGGGGATGACGATCGACGCGGTTGCACCGGGTTACGCGAAGCTTTCTATGACGCTGCTGCCGGAGATGATCAACGGCCATCAGACCGCGCACGGCGGCGCGATCTTCACCCTGGCCGATTCGGCGTTTGCGTTCGCGTGCAATTCGCGCAACGTCGCGTCGGTTGCGCAGCACTGCTCGATCTCCTACCTCAGCCCGGGACGGGAGGGTGAGCGGCTGGTGGTCGAATGCCGCGAAACGAATCTGACCGGACGGTTCGGCATCTACGACGCGACGATTACCGGCGGCGACGGACGCGTGGTCGCCATTTTTCGCGGTTATTCGGCCGCGGTTCGCGGCAACGTGCTCGAGAGAGGGGAACCTTGGTGAACGGGACTTCGGCTTTTATCTGCGACGGCGTGCGCACGCCGATCGGACGCTACGGCGGCAGTCTGGCCGCGGTGCGGACCGATAATCTTGCGGCGCTTCCGATCGTCGCGCTGCTGGAGCGCAATCAGCTGCTCGATCCCGCTGCCATCGATGACGTGTACATGGGATGCGCCAATCAAGCCGGTGAGGACAACCGCAACGTCGCGCGCATGGCCGCGCTGCTCGCCGGCCTGCCCGAGCGCGTTCCCGGAGCGACGATCAACCGGCTGTGCGGTTCAGGCATGGACGCGGTCGCGTGCGCGGCGCGCGCGATCGCCGCGGGTGACATCGATTTGGCGATCGCGGGCGGCGTCGAAAGCATGACGCGCGCGCCGTTCGTTATGCCCAAGTCCGCGGCGCCGTTCACCCGCGAGAACGCGCTGTTCGATACGACGATCGGCTGGCGCTTCGTCAATCCGGCGATGAAGGAGCGCTACGGCATCGACAGCATGCCCGAGACGGCCGAAAACGTCGCTGCCGAATTCAACGTGAGCCGTGCCGATCAAGACGCGTTCGCCCTGCGCTCGCAGCAGCGCGCGGCTGCCGCCATCGACTCGGGGCGGCTGGCTCGCGAGATCGTCGGCGTTGCGGTGCGAAACGGAAAAGCGACGGTGATGGTCGAGCGCGACGAACATCCGCGCGAAACCTCACTCGAGAAACTCGCGGCGCTGCCGGCGCCCTTTCGCCCCGGCGGGACGGTGACCGCCGGCAACGCGTCCGGCATCAACGATGGAGCGGCGGCCTTGATTATCGCCTCGGAACGCGCCGTCGAGCGCTTCGGGTTGAAGCCGCGCGCCCGCGTCACGGCCGCGTCGACGGCCGGCGTGGCGCCGCGCGTCATGGGCATCGGTCCGATTTTCGCAACCCGGAAATTGCTTGCGCGGACGGGTCTGACGCTGAGCGACTTCGACGTCATCGAACTCAATGAGGCCTTTGCCGCGCAAGCACTCGCGACGATGCGTGAACTGGGCTTGCCGGACGATGCCGAGCACGTCAATCCGAACGGCGGTGCGATCGCGCTCGGTCATCCGCTGGGCATGAGCGGCGCGCGTCTGGTGCTGACCGCAACGCTGGAACTGACGGAACGCGGCGCGAAGCGCGCGCTCGCGACGATGTGCATCGGCGTCGGCCAAGGCATCGCGCTCGCCGTGGAGCGCGTGTGAGCGCAGCGGAACTCGAACCGATCGAGCGCGCAAGCCGCGACGAACTCGCGGCGCTGCAGCTCGAGCGACTGCGCGCGGCGGTGAGAGGCGCCTACGAACGCGTGCCGTTCTACCGCGAGGCCTTCGAGCGCGCGGGCGCGCACCCGCACGACCTGCGCGCGTTCGGCGATCTCTCGCGCTTCCCGTTCTTGGAGAAGAAGCATTTTCGCGAGCACTATCCCTTCGGGCTCTTCGCCGTGCCCCGCGAGCAGATCGTCCGTCTGCATGCTTCGAGCGGTACGACCGGTAAAGCGACCGTGGTCGGGTACACGCGCGGCGACATCGAGACATGGACCAATCTGATGGCGCGTTCGATTCGCGCCGCCGGCGGGCGTCCGGGCGATGTCGCGCAGGTATCCTACGGCTACGGCCTCTTCACCGGCGGACTGGGCGCTCATTACGGCGCGGAGCGGCTCGGCTGTACCGTGATTCCGATCTCGGGTGGACAAACCGAACGGCAGGTGCAGCTCATCGCGGATTTGCAGCCGCGCATCATCTTGGTGACGCCGAGCTACATGCTCGCGATCGCGGAAGAGATGGTGCGGCAAGGACTCGACCCGCACGCCTGCAGTCTCGAGATCGGCATTTTCGGCGCGGAGCCGTGGACGCTCGAGATGCGCGCGCAGATCGAGACGCTCCTCGGGATCGACGCGGTCGACATCTACGGGCTCTCCGAGATCATGGGACCGGGCGTTGCGGTCGAATGTATCGAGACCAAAGACGGACTCACGCTCTGGGAAGATCATTTCTATCCGGAAATCATCGATCCCGAAACCGGCGCGGTCCTTCCCGAGGGCGCGTTCGGCGAACTCGTGCTAACCACGCTGACCAAAGAGGCGTTGCCGGCGATTCGCTACCGGACCCGTGATCTGACCCGGCTCTTGCCGGGAACGGCGCGTCCGGGAATGCGCCGGCTGGAACGCATCACCGGACGCTCGGATGACATGCTGATCGTGCGCGGGGTCAACGTCTTTCCCTCGCAACTCGAAGAACTGGTCGTGCGCGACCCGCGGCTCTCGCCCCATTACCAGATTCACCTCACCCGCAGCGGCGCACTCGACGAAGTCACGCTGCGGGTCGAGGTGCAAGCCGGCGTGCCGCAGGCGCATCATGCCGAATGTGCGCGCGCGCTGGCGGCGACGATCAAGGCGTATGCCGGCGTGACGATGACGATCGACGTGCTCGAACCGGGTACGATCCCGCGCTCGCAGGGGAAAGCGGTGCGCGTCGTCGATCAGCGCAAACGGGCGTAAATCGTCACTGCGCGAAGCGGGGAATCCGGACGTTCAGCGAGCGATGAAAGCCGTCGCGCTTGAGCGCGGCGATCTCGAGACCGGACGCATGCACGCGCGCTACGGCGAATGCGGCGAGTTCGGTCGCGAGCTGCGCCGCGATGCACGCGTGGATGCCGAGGCCGAACGTGCAGCCCGCGGCGGCGAGCAGTACGAGGATCGTCTCACCGCCGGGTATCGCCGTTCCGTCGATCACCGTGTCGCCGGCCGCAAAGCGCCGCGTATTGTGGACCGGCGGGTCGAGCCGGAGCACCTCGGCGACGAACCGCGCGAGCGTCGTTCGATCTCGCAACGCCTCCTCACGCACCTCGGGCGAGGCAACGCACAGCTGATATAGCGTGTTGCCGATCAGGCCGGCGGTCGCGTCATAGGTTTGAAACAGCAATCCGATTGCATTGGCACGTTCGTTTTCGTCGTGAAAGCGCGATGAGAACACGACGTGCAACGCTTCGACCGAGGCGTCGGCCCGCTGCACGTCATGCAATTGCGCGTTCGGAGCAATCGCGCGCGCAAGGGCGCGGGCGTGGGCGGCGATTCCTCGCTGCTCTTCGCGCGGAACGCCGAGCATCGAAGCGACGACATGAGTCGGATATTCGAACATCCACGTGTGCAGGAGATCGGAATCCGTCCGGGGCTCGCCGCCCGCGAGCGCACGCTCCGGCTCTTCGATCATGCGCCTGACGACGAGCCGCATCGCGTCGTGGCGAGCGCCGTCGTTCATGCGAACCATGCGCGCAAAGACCTCGCCGAGCGCGCTTCCCCGCATGATCGCGGGGATGGGCTCGCTCACCGGCCGGACGCGAAGCACGTCGTTGCTCAATACGGCGTCGACGACGGCCATGCTCGAGGCGACCCATGTCCGCAGCTCGTCGTCGTAATAAAACGGCCGTTCTTCAACCAGCCGCGCATAATAGGGATACGGGTTTTCTGCGAGGACCGCGGTGATCGGCGTCAGTCCCTCCACGTCAACCCAAAATGCGCTTCGAGCGCGTGACGTCCTTCGGGCGTGACGCGCAGCGAACGTTCGGAGGAGCTGCGCGTCACCCACGAATTGCGCAGAAAGAGATCGAAGACCGACGCGCCGAGGCTTCCGGCCAAGTGCGGCCGGCGCTGCGTCCAGTCCAGACAGGTGCGCGCAAAGCTGCGCCGCTGTGCGCGCGCGCGCTCGACGTCGATGCCGAATTCGTGCAGCAGCCGCTCTCCGCTCGGGGTGAGTTCGAACGCGCTGCCGCGATTGACGATGGCGCCGCGCTCGATGAAGCGGTGGGTTACGCCGACGCCGAGTTCGCCGGCCAGATGGTCGTAACACGAGCGCGCGCGCCGCAGGCGTTCGAGCGCAGTGCTCTGCCCGAGGGCAACGATGCGCGCCGGCGGTGCGATCGCCGCCAGCCCCTCGACCGCGTGGCCGACCTCCGCCGAACCGATCCGAAAGAACCGATTTCGGCCGGCGGGACGGACGGCCAACAGTCCGGCGGCAGCGAGTTTTTTCAAATGCGCCGTGGCCGCTTGCGGCGACATTCCGGCGCGCAGGGCGAGCTCCGAGGCGGTCAGTTCCCGCCCGTCGAGCAGAGCCATCAGCATCGCGGCGCGTCCGCGCTCACCGATCAGCGCGGCGATCTCGGCGATGTCGGGGTCGGCAGTCCGTTGCAGGCAGTAGCCGGTCTTCATGCCTTCAAGATAGCGTGAAGACGGTTCAATGTGACGTGAAGTGAACTAGGCCAGCGCGCCGAGGCGGAAGGTGGCGACGAACGCTTTGAAGATCGTGTGGATGTCGTCGTCGACGAAACGGACTTCGCGCGAGCCGCTGCGCTCGAAGCCGGGGATGATCGCAACGTAGTCGGCTTGCTCCGTCTTGGCGAGCGTCACGCGCATCTCGATGGGTGAGGCAAGGACGAACGGCTTCGCCTTCCCGGCGTTGGCGAGTGCGTACGCGGCGCCGTCGGCGATCGCGCGCTGCGCGGCGGCCGGCGAGAGCGAATCGGCGCTGAACGTGCCGATCGATTCCTTGACGATCACGCCGTGCACCCACGGCATCTGCGCCTGCACGCCTTCGACCGTCGTACGGTCGCCGGTGATCATCAGCAGCGGCACGCTCTCCGCGCCGAGCAGTGCGGCATTGATCGTCGCTTCGCTGCAGCGCACGCCGTTCAGCCGCAATTCGTAGATCACCGCGGGGGTATACGTATGGCAGAGCACCGCGTCGGCCTCGCCGATTCCGCCGTGGTAGCCGACGAAGAACGCCCCGCCGAACCCCGAATTCGCGTCTTGCACCATCGAATACGGTTTGCGATTGCCGAAGATCACGCGAACGTCGTCCGGCAAGTCGTCGAAGAGCAGATTGCGCATCGGGCCGTGCGAATCGTTGACCAGGACCTCGCCGGCGCCCGCCCGGCGCGCGCCCTCGATCGCGGCGGCGACTTCGAGGGTGTAGTAGCGGCGGTAGAGCGCGTACTCGGGATGCGGCGTGCGCGCGTCGACTTGCTGCCAGGCGCAGACGCCGGCGACGCCTTCCATGTCGGTCGAGAGATAGAGCTTCATGCCGGCTGATTCGCCGCGCTGCCGATGCGCATCGCGGCTAAAAACGCGCGAAAGACGGTGAGATAGTCGTCGTGCCGAAAGCGGATCGCCCGCGCGCCGATGCGCTCGATGCGCGGGAGCAGTTCCATGAAATCGGCTTGCTCGACCTTGAGGGTCTCGATGACGAGTTCGATCGGCGGATCGAAGGTGAACGGCTTGGCGTGCGGCAGCCCGGCAAGCGCTTCGCGCGCACCGTCCCGTATCGCCGCGCACGCTGCCGCCGGCGTGAGTGAATTGGCGCTGTAGTAGCCGATGGCGTCCTTCACCGCGACGCCGGTGATCCACGGCAGCGCGGCCCTGACCGACTCGATCGTTGCGCGATCGCCGGTCACCAGAACGACCGGTGTGTCGTAGAGACCCAGGATTGCCGCGTTGAGCAGCGCTTCGGTGCACGGCATTCCGTTGACGCGCACGTCGTAGAGCGTGGCGTCGCTGTAGGTGTGCGCGAGCACGGCGTTGGCCTCGCCGATCCGGGCGTGGTACCCGGTGAAGAAGGCGGCGTCGAATCGCTGCTCGGCCCCTTGCGCCATCGAGAACGGCTTGCGCGCACCGGAGATCACGCGCACGTCGGGCGGAAGCTCGTCCCAGAGCAGGTTGCGCATGTCCCAGTGCGAGTCGTTGATCAAGAACTCGCGCGCGCCGGTCTCGCGCGCGCCGTCGATCGCGGCGTGCACTTCGCGCGTCATGTAGCGGCGATAGATGGGATACTCGTGCGCGTTCGACGGATCGACCTGCGCCCACGAGCAGACGCCGGCGGTTCCTTCCATGTCGGCGCTGACGTAGATTCTCACGGTTGCGTTTCGCGCAGGCTCTCCTGCGCTTCGGCTAGTCCCGTTTGTGCCGCGACGTTCTTCGGGTTGACCGCGAGCGCGCGCCGGTAGAGTGGAATCGCCTGGGCGAATTTTCCCGCTGCCAGGTACTCGTCGGCGAGTTGCGTGATCGCGACGTCGTCGCGGGGATGCGTCGCGATCCGCGCGCGCAGCGTCGCGAGCTGCTCCATCACGGCGGGCGGCGGGCCGCCGCCTTGCACGTTGTCCGCTGAACCTTGTACGACCGACGCGGCGTTGCCGCTCTTGCCGAAAACCGAACCGGTCACGCCGAAGCCGAGGGCGACCAAATAGCCCATGAGGCCCAGGAAGAGGACCGCGATCACCACGACGATGGGGAGGTAGATGCGCGGAGGAAGCCCGCGCCGGCCTTGATCTGACACGAAGATTCGTTTGGACGCAGGGCGAAGCGATTCATTTGTGACCCCGAGTGAAGCCGATCTCCAACTCCTCTTTGCTCGTCTGAACTACGAGCATTTCAACGGCGAGATCCCGGACTGCCGCATCCGCTACAACGCGCGTTTCTCGAATTCGGCTGGGCGGATTACCTATTCCGGCCATCCGCTGCTGATCGAACTCTCGCCCAAACACTTTCGCAAGTATCCGCAAGCGCTGGAAGAAACGTTGCTCCACGAGATGGTCCACGCGTGGTGCTACGCACGCTGGCGCGATACCGGTCACGGCGCGCGTTTCAAGAAGAAGATGCGCGAGTGCGGGCTCACCTCGATCTACCATGACCTCGGCAACGTGCGCCCGCTCAACGAGTCGAGTAAACGCTACATCCTGCGCTGCGAGCAGTGCGCCTTCGAAGTGCTGCGGCGCAAGCGCCCGGGAAAACCGGCGAGTTGCCCCCGCTGCGACAAACGCCGGTTCAATCCAAAATTTCCGCTCACGATTTACGAGATCACCGGCATGGAGGCAATCGGCTCGACGCTCGACGCGGCAAAAGCTGCGCGGCGCGGCTGGTAGCGCTTACATCAGCGCGAGCGATTCCTCTTTCCACGAGGGTTCGCACAGTACCGACTCTACCACGCGTTCGAGGCGTTCGGACATCGCCTCTTCGCGGGTTCCGGGAAAGCCGAGATGATCGTAAAAGATAACCGCCGTGAAGATGGCGCCGAAGAAAATACGGACGCGCAGGAATGCGACTTCGAATGATAAGCCGGTCTGTTTGGAGAGCGCCTGCGCGAGCGTCTTGTGCCCGGCGGTGAGGAAGTGCGGCAGCGAATCGCGATAGGGCTCGATCAGCTCCGGGCACATCATCCACGTCATGAAAAATCCGCGCTTCTTGTCGAGCATGGCGACCAGCGCCTCGCCAACGTGGCGTAAGAGCTCATGCGGGTCATCGATCGTCGCCGAGTCCGCGCGCAAGATCGCAACGAACGCATCGATCTCGTCGATCGCCTGTTCGACGAACGCCGCGATGATCGACTCTTTGGTAGGGAAATATTTTTGCAGGAGCGAGGCCGTCATGCCGGACGCGCGCGCGATCATCCGCAGGGACGTACCGTAATAGCCGCGATGCTCGAAGAGTTCAGAGCAGGCCGCAAGGATTACGCTGCGACGGGAGGGAGCCAAAGGCTCGTGCATCTGTTCCAGTGTGCGGTCGAACCCCGTGCGCGGAGAGTACGACGATTATACATCGGTGCGGAGCCGGGCATGAGAGGCCGGCCTGCATACACCTTGCCAACTTGATGTATATGGTGTATGTTTGCCGTATGAGACGGACGCAAATCTACCTCGACGAGGACCAGAAGAAGGCGCTGCGGACGCTAGCCGCCGACCGGGATTCTTCCGTTTCCGACCTCGTTCGCGAGGCGATCGATCGACTGCTGCGCGAGGAGTTCGCGCGTGGCGATTGGGCTGCCCGGCTGGGGGAGTGGCAGCAGCGAGTTCATCAGCGGCTGGGCGATGTTCCGGAGAGCCGTGTTGATGATGCGCTCCGCAGCGTTCGTAGAGGCGGGAAGGCCCATTAGCAATGATCCGTCTTAGGGTTGTGCTCGACGCAAACGTGCTCGCTCCCGGACTCGTAAGCCGGCGCTCGTCTTCTGCCGAGATAGTACGACTTTGGCGCCTCGGATTATTCGAGGTGCTGGTGACGGGAAAGCTGATCGGTGAAACTGCCGAGACGCTCAAGGCGCTCGGTCTCCAAGATTACGAGGTCGTAGAGCTGGTCGAAATCATTGCCTCTAACCCCGACGCGATTGTCTTTCTGAAACATCAGGTTTTCGGATGCGTTGACCCCGCAGACGATTATCTCTTCGAAACGGCGATCGTGGGGCAGGCATCGATTATCGTGTCCCGTGACATGGACTTGCAAGCGTTACCAAAGCCGCTCCAACACCAGCTGAATCTTCATCACGTACGCGTCATGACCGACCTGGAGTTCCTGGCCTACCTCCGCCGCCATATCTTTTCACCCCTTGCTTTCGATCCACGGTTCGTCAGCTTCGATGACCTCCAGGGCCCCCTGAAGGAGGTATCTTGTGTCGTGTGCCGCCACGGATTCCATTGGGACTTTCCGTGTGGGCAGACCTATGCGGATGAAAGCGGAGCGCCGTGGCTCTGCGAGTGCCCGCTCAAGGCTGGTCTTCAGCCGGCATAGGTTCGCCTCGTTCTGAACTTGCGACCTAGGTCAGGGCAGAGATGGGCTTCGCTCGTCGAAGATAGATAGGCCATGACGACTGTAAGCAGCACCGCCAACGGGGCAGTCAAAACGCGCGTCGAGTCGGACTCGATGGGCAAGATCGAGGTTCCCGCGGACAAGTACTACGGCGCGCAATCGGCGCGTTCGCTCATCCATTTCGACATCGGTGAAGGCAGCTGGCCGAAGGACCGCATGCCCAAGCAAGTGATCGTTGCGATGGCGCAGCTCAAGAAGGCAGCGGCGCTGGTCAACCACGATCTCGGCAAGCTCGACGACGAGAAGACCAAATTGATCGTGCAGGCCGCCGACGAAGTGATCGCCGGCAAACTCGATGCCCACTTCCCGCTGCGCATTTGGCAGACCGGCTCGGGCACGCAGACCAACATGAACGTGAACGAGGTCATTTCAAACCGCGCGATCGAGATCGCGGGCGGTGAGATGGGTTCGAAAAAGCCGATTCATCCGAACGATCACGTCAACATGTCGCAGTCGTCGAACGACACGTTCCCGACCGCGATGCACATGGCGGCCGCGGAAGCCGTCGTCAACATGCTGCCCGCCGTGCAGAAGCTCCGCGACGCGCTCGACGTCAAAGCCAAGCAGTGGAAAGGCATCGTCAAGGTCGGCCGCACTCATCTCCAAGATGCGACGCCGCTCACGCTCGGTCAAGAGTTTTCAGGCTACGTGACGCAGTTGGACCGCGCAATGGTCGCGATCAAAGAATCGCTCAACCATCTCTACGATCTTGCGATCGGCGGAACGGCAGTCGGCACCGGGCTCAACGCACACCCCGAATTCGCCGAGCGCATGGCCAAGAAACTGAGTGAGCTGACGGGGCTGCCGTTCCGCTCGCATCCCAACAAGTTCACCGCGCTCGCTTCGCACGACGACTTCGTCTTCGCCTCGGGTGCGCTCAAGACGCTCGGTGCGGCGTTGATGAAGATCGCCAACGATGTTCGCTGGCTAGCATCGGGCCCGCGCGCCGGAATCGGGGAGCTGATTCTGCCGGAGAACGAGCCGGGCAGCTCGATCATGCCGGGCAAGGTGAATCCGACGCAATCCGAAGCGATGACGATGGTCGTGGCGCAGGTCTTCGGCAATGACGTGGCGATCAGCTTCGGCGCCTCGCAGGGAAACTTCGAACTGAACGTCTTCAACCCGGTGATGATCTCGAACTTCCTGCACAGCAGCAATCTTCTGCGCGATACGTGTACGATGTTCCGCGAACACGCGGTCGAGGGACTGCAAGCCAACGAGCCGGTGATCGCCAAGTACTTGGCGCAGTCGCTGATGACCGTTACCGCACTCGCGCCGAAGATCGGCTACGACAAAGCGGCGGAGATCGCCAAGAAGGCGCACCACGAAGGGACGACGCTCAAAGACGCAGCGCTTGCGCTCGGCCACGTGAGCGCGCAAGACTTCGATACGTATGTGGTCCCCAAAGACATGACCTATCCGAAGTAGGCCTATTTATTGGTTAGATGAGCGTCAACGTAGCGCGCGAGTGCATCGCGCGCTGCGTTGCTTATGTCGTAGAACGCGAGGTTGTAGCTCGTGGTGTCCGCTTGATGCGCGACGATTCGGCCGTGGAGGCGGGTCATCTCTTGCCCGAGCGGGAGGCGAAGCTCGAGCGCCGCGCCGACGGCCAGCCTCTCGTGCGAATTCATGAGCAGTCCGCCGGTCGAGAGGTTCGTTGCCCGCGCCACCCCTTCGCTTCCGGCCTGCGCGTAATGGAACGCGAAATCGACCGGAACGCGTACGCTGGAACGCGTCAGCCCGTTTCCGGTGTGCACCTCGGGCGCATGCGGCTGCGAGCGCGCCCGTGCGATTCCGACGGCACGGGCGATCGCGTACGCTTCCCGCACCGTCGATTCCAGAACGACGACGTAGGCCAAACGCGAACCGTTCCGTGTCGCCGACGCGATCGTGCCGCGGAGCGGGATCGGCGCGGAGCCGTGGAGGACGACGCTGAATTCCACGTCCGCTCCGCTGGCAAAAAAATTTACCGATCGCATCCGGCACTCGGCTGCGCTGATCTCTTCGATGATCGCCATCACCGGCGCTTTACCGCCGGAACTGACCATCGTCGGGGCCTCCAAAGAGACGAGCGATGCGGGGTGCTCACCGGCCATGCGCGATGCGATATCCGAAAAGAGCTACGTGACGAGACGTGAGTCGATGTAGCGCTCGATGCGTTCGCGCGCTTCATGCGTCACGTCGTAGAAGGCGATGTTGTAATTCGGGCTGGCTGCTTGATGCGCGACGACTCGTCCGTGCACGGCTACCGGCTCGTTGCCAATCGGAAGCCGCAGCTCGAGAGACGCGCCAACGGGGAACGTGTGGTTCGAGTTCATCAAGAGGCCGCCGCTCGAGAGGTCCGTTGCCCGCACGGCGTAGTCCGCCGCAGCGTGCGTGCAGCGAACCTCGAAATCGACCGGGATGCGAACGCTCGTGCGGGTCAATCCATTGGTGCTCGGCACGTCCGGCACGCTGACCGGCGCCGGACCACGCGATCGAGCGGCGGCAACCGCGCGCAAGATCGCCTCGCCTTGCTCGGTCGTCGTGTCGAGCCCTACGACGTACGCGTAACGCGCGCCGTTCTGTTTGTGCGAAGCGATTACGCCCACCAGTGGAATCGGCTGCGATCCGGATAGCACCGCGTTGAACTCGATCCGTGCTCCGAAATCGAAAAGCTTGACCGAACGCATCCGGCACTCGGAGGCGCTCAAGTGTTCGATGATTGCCATAACAGCCGGTGCGCCGCCGATAGTAACCATCGTCGGTGCTTCCAGCGACGCCAAGCCCGCAGCCTGATCGTTGGACATTCCCTATCTCTTCGGCTGCTTGCCGGGCGTTCCTTAGCGCAATGCGGCAGGGAAGCGTCAGGACGCGTGGCAAGAGCCGCTGATGAGTCTGTCCGGCTTCTACGATCGCAGTGACGCGACCGAGATCGCGCGAGCCGTCTGCGCCGGTGAAGTCACGGCGGGCGAGGTGCTGGACGAAGCGATCGCGCGCGCCGAGCGCGTGAATCCGAGCCTCAACGCGATCGCCTCGCGCCGCTACGATCAGGCGCGGGAAGAAGCGCGCACCGCCGCGCGGGAAGGCGTCTTGGCCGGGGTCCCGCTGGTGGTCAAGGATCTCGGACCCGAGCTTGCGGGGCTGCCGATGACGATGGGCAGCCGCTACTTTGCGGACTATGTGCCCGTCCGGGATCACGAATTCTTCGTGCGCGCCAAACGGGCGGGAGCGATCGTCGTTGCCAAGTCCACGGCGCCTGAGTTCGGCTTGGTGCCGTACACCGAGAGCGCGCTGTTCGGGGCTACGCGCAACCCATGGGACCTTTCGCGTACGCCCGGCGGCTCGAGCGGCGGGAGCGCGGCGCTCTGCGCGGCGGGCGTGGTGCCGATCGCGCACGGCAACGACATGGGCGGCTCGATTCGCATTCCCGCCAGTTGCGTCGGGCTGTTCGGGATGAAGCCCAGCCGCGGGCGCGCGCCGACGACCGGCGGCATCATCGGCGCCGCGAACGTCGACCACGCGATCACGCGAACGGTGCGCGACAGCGCCGCGTTTCTCGATGCCGTTCGCAACGACGCGGGGCCGCCGTTTGCGCCGGAGGCAACGCGCGATCCGCGACCGCTGCGCATCGCGGTGGTGCGCGGACCCATGCTCGGGCACGGCATCGCAAGCGAAGTGCGCGCGGCGCTCGACGAAACCGCCGCGCTCTGCGCTTCATTGGGCCACGCGGTCGTCGACGACGAACCGCGCGGAATCGACTATCCCGCGCTCTCGTATTCGCTCTTGCTGTTCTTTGCCAGTCAAATCGGATGGCATCTGGGCGCAGGGAATCCGACGCCGGAACGCCGTGTGCGCGGCGGTGACATCGAACCGGCGTCGTCGGCAATGCTCGCGATTTCGCGCGTGCTCCCGCTCGACGAGCTCACGACCGCCGTCGTGTGCCAGCGCGCGCTGCGCGCGGCCTTCGATACGTTCATGGAACGCTATGACGTGGTGCTCTCACCGACACTCTCGGCGCCGCCGATTCGTATCGGCGAACTCGCGCTCAGCCGGGCCGAGCGGCTGCAAGTCGCCGTGCTCACCCGCGTGCGCGCGCCGGCGCTCATCGGAAAAGCGGCACGCGACATCGCTGCGCGCATGTTCGACTGGTTGCCCTACACGCCGGTCTTCAACTTGACCGGAGCGCCGGCGATGTCGGTGCCCTTGCATTGGACGCAAGACGGTTTGCCGGTGGGGATGCACTTCGCAGGGAGATTCAACGATGAGGCGACGCTGTTTCGATTGGCCGGACAGCTCGAGCGCGCGCGTCCGTGGCGCGACCGGCGTCCGCCGGTCTGGAGCGGCGTCAGCGTCTAATGGATAACGTGACGGAGCGCGAGCGAACCGGCCACGCAAACCAACGCGATGCCGACGATCACGAGGAGCTGCGGCGAGCGCAAGCGCAGCGAGAGATGCGCGCCGATCGGCCCGCCGCACAAACCGCCCGCCACCAGCGGAATCACGTCGGCAAGACGAATGTCGTGTTGGAAGGCGTGCACGATCAGGCCGGTCGGAGAGGTGAGGATCAGCACGAAGTGTGAGGTCGCCGCTATCGCGTGCGCCGGAAGGTTCGAGAGATAAAGCAGCGACGGAACCACGACGACCCCACCGCCGATTCCAAAGAGACTCGAGATTACCCCCACCACGAAGCCGAGCGCGACGGCGATGCGGTACGACATCGGCTTGCGCGTGCCGTAGGTTTCTTCGGAGCGCGATTCGAGTCGTTTGCGCGCGTTGAGGATCATGTCGGCGGCGACGATCAGCAGAAACGCGCCGAAAGCCCAGTCGTAGGTTTCGGCCGAAATGTGCTTGACTAAAACGGCGCCCGCGATGCTGCCCGGCAGCCCGCCCACCGCGAAGAGCAGACCCAAGCGAACGTTGACGCGCTTCTGCAGGAGATACGTGAACGCCCCGGCCCCGCTGTTGGCGGTGACGAGCACCAGCGACGTGCCCGCCGCGTCTGCCGGATCGAGGCCGAACGCCAAACGGAGGATCGGGACGAAGATGAAGCCGCCGCCCAATCCCACCATCGAACCGAAGACGCTCGCCGCGAAAGCGGCGCCGAAGAGTTCTAAGCCAAGGCGCATCGCCTTATTATGCGGGAGTGGGTTCTTTGGCTAAAGCACCATTGGTCGCAGGTTCGGGCGCCTCTTTGACGTCGCGGATGTTGTAGATCCGGATCGGGTCTTTCTTACCCTTCACCAGCACCGGCTCGAGTTCGTCGGCGACCACGAAATCCTTGACCTCTTGATAGGTGTAATCGCTGATGATGATCTCTCCGGCTTTCGCAACGTTGTAGAGTCGTGCCGCCAGGTTCACGTTGTCGCCGATAACCGTGTAGTTCATGCGCGAGCTCGCGCCCAGATTTCCCATGACCACGTCACCGGTGTTGACGCCCATGCCCACCGTGAACTCGCGCTTGCCGAGCGCTTTCCACTTCTCGGCGAGTTCGAGGATCTTTTTCTGCTGCGCGACGGCGGCGCGCACCGCATTCGCCGCGTCATCGGGCGTCTGGTACGGAGCGGAGAAAACCGCCATGACGCAGTCACCGATGAACTTGTCCACGTAGCCGCCGTATTGGAAGATGATCGCACACATCTCTTCGAAGTATTCGTTGAGCTGGGTATAGATCTCTTCGGGTGTCATGTTTTCCGACATGGCGGTAAAGCCGCGGATGTCGCTGTAGAAGATCGTCGCCTTCACCTTCTTGCCCTTGAGCGCCAGCGCGTTGCGCGGATCTTCGTGTGAAAGAATGTCGGTGACGATCGCCGGGCTGACGTGCATTCCGAAGAGATTGGTGACCATCCGTCGCTGCGCGCCCTCGTGGAGCACGCGATAGAGGCCGACGAAGAGCGTAGCCAGCACCATCGCGAGCACCACGTGCACCAGGTCGACCCACATCAGCTTCTCGACGAAGAGCGCAACGTTGATATACGCGTAGACGACGGTGGTCGCGAGGGAGATCACGATCGCGAGGGTGGTGCTGCGCATCAGACTGAACGAGAGCGAGACCAGCAGCGGCAGCGCAAAGATCAGCAGCACATTGAGCCATTGCGGGGCCGGCTGCATGTAGATGTGGCGCAGCAGCTGATCGGCCAAACGTGCGTTGGCGAAGAGTCCGGGCGTATTGGCCTGCCGTGCGGTTTGTACGAAGTCGCCTTGAGCCTGCGCCGTGTCACCGATGTAGATCAACCCGCCTTTGGCGAATTGGGCCAGGTCGGGAATCGATTCGGAGTACGCGTCCGAAAACGAGAGCACACCGCGCCCCGGAAACTCCGCCGCGTGTTCCTCGACGCGGTTGCCGGAATCGGTCGTGAACTGTTGCGTCTCAAAGCGCGGCGCGACGAGGAGGAACGTTCCGTTGTCGTCGCGCGGCAGGGCCGCGAAATCGAGCGGTTTGCCGGTATAGTTCTGCGCGGCCGCCGCCGCGAGCGCATAGAAGGTTGCGTTATTGTTCGCCCCGCCTCCGCTGGTGCGGATGCGCATCGGCTGGCCGAGAAAAATGCCGCCGGGCTCGTCGACGGTGGTGTACCCGCTGCCGGCGCTGGACGAAGCGAGCGACGGCGTCGGTGGCGAGATCCCGAGATTGCCGTTCGCGGTCGTATTGATCGTGTAAGCGAGAATCGTCGGAACCTTTTTCATCGCCGCCGCGAATGCGGTATCCCAACTCGGAACGGGCGCCGGGTCGAGGAAGTCGATATCGAAGACCACGGTCTTCGCGCCGGCCTTGGCGAGATGATCGAGCAGCGTGGCATACACGGTGCGCGCGAACGGAAACTGGTGCAGCGCCTTGACGTTGCTGCCGTACGTCAGCTCGTCGATGCGGATGATTCCGAGGTTGGGATCCTTGTCGTTGTTGCTATCGTAGGCGGGACGGCCCAGGCCGAGGTGCTCCGACTGATCGAGCGCCGCGTAGTGCGCTTGCAGATCGGTAACGCGGTGAACGAGCGGAATGGAGTCGTTGTCGATCAGCAGCAGGGTCGCGCCGATGCCGCTTGCGACCAGGCCGAGTGCGACGGCGATGAGTAAGGTTCGCAATCGGGTGCTCATGGCCAGGCCTCCCGCGCCGATTCGGCGCTTTCTCGTTCGAGCGTTAGCTATTGACCCGTCCGATATATCGCCGATCGCGCGTATCGATCCGAATCATGTCGCCGGGATTGACGAAGAGCGGCACGTTGACCGTGGCGCCGGTTTCGAGCTTGGCCGGCTTGCCCGTGTTGGTCGCCGTGTCTCCCTTGAAGCCGGGATCGGTCTCGACGACCTTCAGCTCGACGTGCGGCGGAAGGTCGACGCCGATCGGAACGCCTTCGTGCAGCTGCACGTCGACGACCATCCCGTCTTTGAGGAAATCCGCCGGATCGCCGATCAACTCCCGCTGGATCGTGATGTTTTCGAACGACTCCTGATCCATGAAGTGGAAACCTTCGGCATCATTGTAGAGGAGCTGCATCTGACGGTTGTCGACGGTCGCGCGCTCGAGCTTCTCACCGGCGCGGAAGGTGCGCTCGAGCGTCGTTCCGGTCTTGACGTTCTTCAGGCGCGTGCGCACGAATGCCGCACCTTTTCCGGGTTTGACGTGCAGAAACTCGATGACGGTCCAGAGGTTGCCGTCCACGACGATGGTGATACCGTTGCGGAGATCGTTCGAGGAAATCATGACCCGCGTCTATACGGGTCCGGTCCGGGGACTTCCCGCCAAACCCTAGGAGCGATCGAAGAGACGGATCGGGCCTTCCGTTCCCCTACGCAGGCGAACGATGTTTTCGCGGTGCGTCCAGAGGATGAGCAGTGCGGCAAAAACCCCGAACATCGTTTCGGGGACCGATCGCGTGAAGAAAAACAATGCAAACGGTGCGGCGATCGCCCCGAGCATCGAACCGACCGACGAAAAACGGGTGAGCACGAGCGCGCCGAGTATCCAGACGGCGACGACCACGAGACCGGCCGGCCAGCAGAGCGCGAAGATCGCGCCGAAGGCGGTGGCGACACCCTTGCCGCCTTTCCAGCCCAACCACGGCGAGAAGCAGTGTCCAAGCACGGCAAGGGCCGCGGCAATGCACGCCAGTGCCGGGGACGCGTGCGCGACGAAATATGTGGATCCGAAGTGAACGATGATCCTCGGCATCGCCACCGTCACGAGTAGCACGGGGACCATCCCCTTTGCCGCGTCCAGTAAGAGAACCGCGACAGCGCCCTTTTTGCCGAGTGCCCGCAGCGCGTTCATTGCGCCGATATTTCCCGAGCCGTGTTTGCGCAGATCGGTGTGATAGATGAATCGACCGATCAGGTAGCCCCATGGAATCGAACCAATCAGGAATGAGCCGACTACAGTCAGGACGAGTACTCCGGTTCCGACGGCGATGGCAGCGGTCTCGTTCATGCGTCGCCCTCCCGCTCGCGCCGCGGACGGAACTCGAGGGTGAGCGGCACGCCCTCGAAATCGAACTGCTGGCGAATCGTGTTCTCGAGAAACCGTTTGTACGACGGCTGCACCAGATCCGGGTCGTTGCACGAGAAAACAAAGAGGGGCGGATGCACCGACGGCTGCGTTGCGTAGTAGATCTTGAATAATTTCCCGCCGGCGGCCGGCGCAGGATGGGCCAGCACGGCATCGCGGATCAATGCGTTCAACGCCGGGGTCGGAATGCGGCGATCGAGGTTGTCGGCAACTCTACTGACGACCGGCATGAGGCTGCCCAGCCGCCGTTTGGTCTTGGCCGAGAGAAACGTGATCGGCGCAAAGCGCGCAAACGGAATCAAGTCGTGAATAACGTTCGCGAGCTCGCCCTGACTGAACTCGCCTTGCTGTTCGCGCGCGAGATCCCACTTGTTGCCGACGATGATCAGCCCTTTGCGTTCTTCGATCGCCAAGCCGGCGAGCCGGCGATCTTGTGCGGTGACGCCGACCATCGAATCGAAAACCAGGAGCGCGATGTCGGCGCGGGCGATCGCGCTCAGCGAGCGAAGGGCGGCGTAATATTCGATCGCGCCATGGGCCTCCGGCTTCTTGCGCACGCCGGCCGTGTCGATCAAGCGAATCGTACGGTCGTGCCAGCGCATCAACGTGTCGATCGAATCGCGCGTCGTGCCCGGTACGTCGGTGACGATCGCGCGCTCTTCGCCGAGCAGCGCGTTGAGCAGCGAGCTCTTACCAACATTCGGACGGCCGATGATCGCCAGCGCGAGTTCGTCGCCGAGCTCGGCGTTCGGCGCTTCCGGCGGCAAGAGTTCGATCACGCGATCGAGCAGATCGCCGGTGCCTTCACCGTGAATTGCCGAGACCGCGACCGGTTCACCGAACCCGAGGCGCGCGAACTCGCCGTGCACGGAGGCGAGCGCGCTGGGCGACTCCGCTTTGTTGGCGACGAGTACGACGCGGCGGCGCGTCGTGCGCAAAATTTGCGCGACGTCGTGATCGAGCGGATTGAGTCCGGCTTGCGCGTCGACGACGAAGATGACGGCATCGGCTTCGTGCGCGGCGACCTCGGCCTGACGGCGCGTGGCTTGCGCGAACGCTTCGCCGTGCGCGTTGTCGGCGTCCGGATCGATCCCGGCCGTATCAACGACGCTGAAAATGCGGCCGCGCCACTCGCAGAGCGCGTAGAGACGGTCGCGCGTCACGCCCGGCGAATCCTCGACGATGGCGAGGCGCTGCCCGATCAGGCGGTTGAAGAGGGCGCTCTTTCCGACATTGGGACGGCCGACGATGGCAACGGTCGAGGGCCGCAGCATCGTGCCCACCGGGATTGGGGGAGTGTCTTGCACCGGCTCACCATTCGGAATGACCTCCTGCGGCCCCCACTTCGGGCTACGGTTCGACGCGAAAAGAGAACGTAACGGTTTGGGACCCCTTGCGATTGCGAAACGTTACGCTCGCCGCCCCCGGCTCGATCGCTTTCAATACGAAAATGCTGTATGTGCCGGTTAGTCCGGCGAGTGAGGAGCCGTATTTTTGATCGAGGGTCACACTCGGAGAGGTCGTCCGTGCGATGCTCCAAGAATCCGGCGAGTCGCTCGGGCCCGACGTAGCGAGCGCGACGTCAAAGCGATCTCCGACTCGAGCAACCACGGTGGTGCCGCTCGTTGCTGCCAGCAGTGGCCCAAACTCCATGCGTGTGGGCGGAATCACGCGTCGCAGGTGATGGAGCATCGATACACCGGATATGGGCTGACGACGATCATCGAGCGGTTCAAGCGATAATCCTCCCACGTAAGAGAAGTATCGCGGTGCAGTCCAGGAGGCGGACTGCAATTCCAATGTTCCCGCTAGCGATAGGCGCTCGAGGGTCGACCACGTACCCTGCGTCGCGACGACCGCTCCTCCATGTCGTCCGCCGGTAAATCGCTCGGTCATGACGAACGTTCCTCGGCCCAGCCCGAGATCGGGGCCGGGATCGACGAGCGTAAGCTCCGTCCAAACGCCGGGGCAATCCGAGCAGGGCAGCACTCCGGTATACTGTCCGCGCAGCGGGTAGTATCCAAAGGGTAACGCCGCGGCACCGGCCGAGAAGCGCAATAGAACCAAGATCGCGCATGCGATGGAGAGGCATCGTACGGTGCGTATCGTGATGTTCATCGCCGTTCGCTTCCTCCAGGGTGCGGGACGGTCTCCCTCCCGAGGTGAAGGTTCGTTCTCTATGAAGCCCCCCGCAACCGCTCGTGTGACTCCGGCCGTCTACATTGAAACGTTCGGCTGTCAGATGAACGAGGCCGACTCCCAGTACATCGCCGATCGTGCGACGAGCGCCGGCTACGCGATCGCGACGAAAGCCGAAGAGGCGAGCGTGCTGGTCCTCAATACCTGCACCGTGCGCGATAACGCCGAACGCCGTGCCTACGGGCGGATGAATCACTTCAAAGTGCTCAAGGATCGCGATCCGCAGGTGCGGCTGGTCGTTATGGGTTGTCTCGCCGAACAGGATCGCGATCGGATGCAAACGCTCGCGCCGCACGTCGATGCGGTCTTCGGCACGAAGGAGCTCGCTCAACTCGGCGATCAGTTGGCGGCGTGGGTGCCGTCCTTCGACTCTGCGGGCGCGAGCGAGGAACAGTTGTACCGAGCGATGGGCGGGACCGCGGATGCAGTGATCGACGCCTTTTCGCATCTTCGCGCGTTCGTCACCGTGCAGCGCGGGTGTTCCTACTACTGTACGTTTTGCATCGTGCCGCACGTGCGCGGGCGATTCGATCACCGTCCGATGCGCGAGATCGTGGGCGAAGCACAGGCGCACCTCGCGGCGGGTGCGCGCGAGATCATGCTGGTCGGGCAAACGGTCAATGCGTGGCGCGCGGCGAGCGGCGAAGACTTCGGCGATCTGTGCAAGGCGGTCGCGGCGCTGCCGGGGCTGGAACGATTGACGTTCATCTCTCCGCATCCGAAAGATTTCAGCGAGAAGATCATCGCCGATCTGGCGACCGTGCCGCAGCTCAACCCGCGCGTGCACCTGCCGCTGCAGTCGGGCAGCGATGCGATGTTGCGGCGGATGAATCGCAAGTACACGCGCGCGCAATTCGAAGAGAAGTTGGAACTGTTTCGGCGCTATCTCCCGCATTGGGCCGTGACCACCGACATCATCGTCGGCTTTCCCGGCGAGAGCGACGCCGATTTCGAAGACACGATGGACCTCGTCTCGAGGGGTGCGTTCGCGAACGCCTTTACCTTTATCTATTCGATCCGGCGCGGGACGCCGGCCGCGCGCTGGGAGCAGGTGCCCGGCGAGGCCTCCTCGGCGCGATTCAAGCGGCTGGTCGATGCGCAGAATGCGGCGACGCGCGCCTATCACGACCGTAAAATCGCCACGACCGTGCGCGCGCTGGTCCAAGGTCCCTCGAAGAAAGACCCCTCGAAGCTTGCCGCGAAGGCGCCGGACAACGTCACCGTGATCGCACCGATGCCGCCCGATTACGACGAGGCGACCTACGCACGCGAACCGTGGCTCGACGTCGAAGTCGAAACCGCGCACGTCTGGGGCTGTACGGGCACGATCGTGCGCCGCGCCGCGCGTTACGATGAGGCGGGAACGGCAATCGCGCGCCCGCTCATCGATCTCATCGCAACCGGATAGGAATGAGCGAGCCGATCAAGTACTCGCCGATGCTCGAGCAGTACTTCGGGATGAAGAGCCGATATCCCGAAGCGATCTTGCTCTCTCGTGTCGGCGACTTCTACGAAGCCTATGGCGAGGACGCGCAGACGATCGCGCAGGCGCTGCAGATCGCGCTCACCAGTAAGGAATCAGGCGGCGGACGGCGTGTCGCGATGGCCGGCGTACCGCATCACGCGCTTGCCGGCTACCTGCATAAGCTGGTCGCGCAGCGCTTCATCGTTGCGCTCGCGGAACAGCTCGAAGCACCGGTTCCCAACAAGCTCGTTCGCCGCGACGTCGTGCGCATCGTGACGCCGGGTACGCTGATCGAGGAGCAGCTGCTCGACGGCAAATCGCACAATTATCTCGCGGCCGTCAGCGCGATCGACGACGTCTTTGCGCTGGCCTACGCCGACGTGTCCACCGGACACGGCGCGGCGACGGCGATCTCCGGCGAGGGCGCCTACGACGACGTGCTGGCCGAACTCGCCCGCATCGCACCCTCGGAAATCGTCGCCGACGTGCCGCCCGCAGTGCGCGCGGCGATGAGCGGTGCGCTCGAGGCGAGCGGCGCGCGCATCGCCGCGCCGTCGATCGGTCTGGTGGACGCTCGCGAACGCACGCCCGTCGGCGGGTTCTCTTCGGATGAAGTGACGGCGATGCACCGGGCGCTCGACGTGCTCGGAGGATTCATCAAACGCACCGCGATCGCCGGCGGCGGCGACAGCCTGCGCGCGGTCGAGTTCTACCATCATCGCAATTTTCTGATGCTCGACCCCTCGACGCGCAAGCATCTCGAATTGATCAAGGCCCAGGGCGTGAATCCACGCGCGACGCTGCTCGCGACGCTCGACCTGTGCGCGAGCTCGATGGGATCGCGAATGCTCGGGCGCTGGATTCTCGCGCCCCTCGTCGATCGCGATGCGATCCTCGCCCGTCAAGATGCCGTGCAAACATTGCTCGACGAGCACGCGCGCCGCGAGGCCGTGCGTGAGATCTTGGCCGGCTGCTTCGATCTGGAACGCATCGCGCAGAAGGTTCGTTTCCGCCGCGCACTTCCGCGCGACCTTGCCTCGCTGCGGCGGACGCTCGAGGTGTTGCGCCCGCTGCCGCAGGTGACGCCGCCGGCCCTCGCCGCCACGGTGGCGGAGATCGGCGAGTTTGCCGCGCTTGCCGAAGACCTCGAGCGAACGCTGGCCGACGAGCCGCCGGCGCAACTCGCCGACGGCGGCGTGATTCGGCCTGAAGCCGACGCCGAGCTCGCGCAGTGCGTCGCTCTGCGCACCGACGCGCGTTCGAGTCTTTCGGCTCTGGAGGAACGCGAACGAGAACGCACCGGCATCAAATCGCTGCGCATCAAATACGCGAGCGCGTTCGGCTATGCGATCGAGATCAGCAAGACGCACGCGGCCAGCGTGCCGGCCGACTACGTGCGCAAACAGACGCTCACGACCGGCGAACGCTACATCACGCCCGAGCTCAAGGAATTGGAGCTGGCGATTTCTACCGCGCAGTCGCGTCAGCAGCGCCTGGAAGAGAAGCTTTACGGCGAGCTGCTCGAGCGCGTGGCTGCGTGCGTCGACGATCTGCTGCGGACCGCCGAGACGATCGCGCGGCTCGACGTCCTCGCTGCGCTCGCGCAAGCCGCCGCCGAGCGCAGCTACGTGCGTCCGGATTTCGTCGAAGAGAGCGCGGTTGCGATCGAGGACGGCCGGCATCCGGTGATGGAGGCGGTGCTGCACGCGCACTTCGTGCCCAACGACCTGCATCTGGAGTCGCAGGTGCATCGCTTCATCTTGTTGACCGGACCGAACATGGGCGGGAAATCGACCTATCTCCGGCAAGCCGGGCTGCTGACGATCATGGCGCAGATCGGGTCGTACGTGCCGGCGCGGGCGATGCGCCTGGGCATCGTGGACCGGATCTTTACCCGGATTGGCGCCGGTGACGATTTGGCCTCGGGCCAGTCAACCTTTTATATGGAGATGGCCGAGGCCGCCGGCATCCTGCGCCGCAGCACCCGCCGCTCGCTCCTGCTCATCGACGAGGTCGGGCGCGGCACCGGAACGATCGACGGGCTCTCGATCGCGCAGGCGATCTGTGAATACCTCCTGGGATTGGAGGCGCAGGCGCCGATGGTGCTCTTCGCCACCCATTTCCACGAGCTGTGCGCGCTTGCGGATCACTGGCCGCTCGTTGCCAATTACCATATCACGGCGGTCGAAAACACCGCGCGCGACGGTGCGCCCGTTTTCTCGCATCGCGTCCAAGCCGGCAGTTCATCGCGCTCGTTCGGACTCGAGGTGGCGCGCATGGCGGGTTTGCCGCCCGCCGTCGTCGAGCGCGCACGCGAGATTGCCGACGCGCTCTCCGGCCAATCCGACCTCGAAGTCACCGCGCCGCTGCGGCGCCGTCTATCGAAAGCCGGCGCGTCGGAGGAGCAGCTTTCGCTGCTATGATCAACCTTCTCGACCCGATAACGATCGGACAGATCGCGGCCGGGGAGATCATCGAACGGCCGCAATCGATCGTCAAGGAGCTGGTGGAGAACGCGGTCGACGCCGGCGCGGCGCGCGTGAGCGTCGTGCTCGAACGCGGCGGCAGCGAACGCATCGACGTGATCGACGACGGCGGCGGAATCGCGCCGGAGGAATTGCCGCTCGCGGTGCGCCGTCACGCAACCAGCAAACTCGCACGCGCCGAAGATCTCGAGTCGGTTGCGACGTTGGGCTTCCGCGGCGAGGGTCTCGCTTCGATCGCCGCGGTTGCACGCCTCGAGATCGTCACGCGAACCGCAGCGTCGCCGATCGGCTCGCGTATCGTCGCACATGCGGAGAGGGCCGAGCCGGTCGAGCCGGCAGCGGCCGCGATCGGGACGCGCGTGAGCGTGAGCGAGCTTTTTGCGAACGTTCCGGTGCGGCGCGAATATCTCAAAAGCCCGGGCGCGGAGTTTACGCGGATCTCGAGCTGGCTTTCGAGCTTTGCACTCGGGTATCCGCACGTTACGTTCGTCTTGCGTCACGACGGCAAGGACGTTTGGATTCTGCCGGCCTCGGCCGATCCGCGCGAACGGCTCGCGATGGTCTTCGGAAAAGACGCCGCCGCGAACCTGATCGCGCTCGAACCCGATGCCGCACGCATGCTCGACGGCAGGGTGAGCGGCTACGTGAGCGCGCCGGGCCACGATCGCGGCGATCGCCGCATGCAGTTGCTGTTCGTGAACGGACGGCTGCTCCGCAGCACGCTGCTCGCCGGCGCGTGGACCGCCGGCTACACAACCTTCGCGATGATCGGCCGTCAGCCGTACGGCGTGCTGATGCTCGATCTGCCGCCCGAACACGTCGATCCGAACGTGCATCCGACCAAGAGCGACGTGCGGTTGCGGTTCGGAAATCAGGTTTTCGACGCGGTCCGGCGCGCGATCGGGGCAACGCTGCACCATCACGCCACCGCGCGTTTCGCGGATTCGACGAACGGATCGGTTTCGTTCGCTCCGCAAGAGATCGACGTCTCGCTGCCGCACGTGCAGTCGCTCTTCGAGCGCCCGCTGGGCGATCCGAGCGATGTTCCCGGCTTGCGCATGCGCGTGCTCGCGCAGCTGCACCGCACCTATATCCTGGCGAGCGACGGCGAAGGGCTCCTCTTGGTCGACCAGCACGCCGCGCACGAGCGCATCGCCTACGAGGCGATCGTCGAGCGCGCGCGCGAGCGCGCGCCCAGCGAGCCGCTGCTGGTACCGATCGTCGTCGAACTCGATGCGCAGCAAAGCGTTGCGCTGGAACGGGCACTCGAGCTGCTGCGCGAAGGCGGGCTCGAGATCGAGGCTTTCGGCGAACGAACCTATCGCATCACGGCGACGCCTGCCGGATACGGGGCGCGCGCCTTCGACGTCGCGGGCTTTCTGGCGGATCTCACCGATGAGCCCAGAGCGCGCGATGTGCGCGAGCGCATCTGGGCCTCGCTCGCATGCCATTCGGTAGCGGTTGCCGGCGAGCGGCTCGAGTTCGACGAGATGACCGGCTTGATCGAGCGTTTGTCGGTTTGCGCCAACCCGATGCATTGCCCGCACGGACGTCCCACCATGGTGCGGCTTTCGCCGGATGAGATCGCAAAGATGTTCAAGCGACTCTAACGTGCCCGTTCTGATTCTCGCCGGCGCGACCGCATCGGGGAAGACCGATCTTGCGGTCTCGCTTGCGCAACGCTTCGATGCCGAGATCGTCGGCGCCGACTCGCGTCAAATCTACCGCGGCATGCCGATCGGCACCGCCGCTCCGAGCGAGGGGCAGGCGCGCGCCGTTCCGCATCATTTGATCGGCTTTCTCGATCCGTACGAGCGTTACTCCGCCGCCCGTTACGCGCGGGACGCGGTGCGGACGATCGAAGCCATTCGAGCGCGTGGACGGCGCGCGATCGTCGTGGGCGGCACCGGATTCTATCTACGCGCTTTAGCCGGCGACGTCGATCTCGCGCCGCAATACGACGAGGCGCTGCGCGAGCGGCTCGCCCGCGAGGCGCGCTTGCATCCCCCGGATGTGTTGTGGTCGTGGCTGCGCGCGCGCGATCCGCGGCGAGCTGCGACGCTCGAACCCGCCGACTCGTATCGCGTGATTCGGGCGCTCGAGGTTGCGCTGGCGGCGCCGAGCACGCGCGGCGACGGCGCGGCCGGTGTCACGCTGCGAAGCGCGCGCATTCCGTTCGTCAAGGTTGCGCTCGACGTTCCGCTCGCGACGATCGACGCACGGATCGACGCGCGCACCGACGTGATGCTGGCGCAAGGGTTGCTCGACGAAGCGGAACGAATCGGAGCCGCCGCGGTCGCGGCGAATGCCGTCGGTTATCCGCAAGCGTTAGCGTTCTTGAACGGTTGGAGCACGCGCGAGGAGCTGCGCACCGCGCTGGTTCGCGCAACGCGCCGCTATGCGCGCCGGCAACGTTCGTGGTTGCGCTCGGAACCGGGCGTGAGCTGGCTCGCGCCCGATTCGGTCGAGTCGGCGGCAAGGGAAAAGCTCGGCTGGACGTAAAGTCCACGATTGACATGCCCGGCAGTCTTCAAGACAGCTTTCTCGCCGAATGCCGACGCGGCGGTACCGCCGTGACCGTCTACCTCATGAACGGCTTCCAGCTCCGCGGCACCGTCAAGGGGTTCGATCCGTTTACCTTGCTCCTGGAATACGAGGGCAAGACGCACCTGATTTACAAGCACGCGATTTCGACGATCTCGCCGGCCGCGCCGGTCGCCGTGCACGAGAACGGCGAAGGAGCGCAGGCAAGCTCATGAGCGCTCGCGTCGCCGTCTCGAAAATGCACGGCGCGCGCAACGACTTCATCGTCCTGGATGCGCGAAAGCAATCGGTCGACGACGTGCACGCGTTCGCCCGGCGCTGGTGCGACCGCCGCGCGGGCGTCGGCGCCGACGGCTTGCTGGTGATCGGAACGTCGGCGCGCGCGCCCGTCTCGATGCGCGTCATCAACGCGGACGGCAGCGAGGCCGAGATGTGCGGGAACGGCGTGCGCTGCGTCGCGCGCTATCTCGACGAACGCGGCGAAGGCGCGCAGCTCGAGATCGATACGATGGGCGGGCTCATCCGTACCAGCGTGATCGAACGCGGCGAGGTCTATCAGGTGCGGGTCGACGTCGGCGAGCCGCAAATCGTCAGCCGTGACGCGACGCATCCGCAGAGTGCGGTGGTCGTGGTCGGCAATCCGCACCTCGTGCTCTTTCGCGAAACGATCGACGCATTCGATCTGCGCGCGCTCGGCGAAGAGGCCGCCGCCGAGTTTCCCGGCGGGATCAACGTTCATCTGGTCGAGGTTGATTCGCCCGCCTCGTTGCGCGCGCGCCACTATGAGCGCGGTGCCGGGCTGACGATGGCGTGCGGTACCGGCGCGGTCGCCAGCGCCGTCGCGGCGGCGGCGCGCGGCGACGTGCGCAGCCCCGTGCTGGTGCGCGTCCCCGGCGGCGAATTGAGCATCGAGTGGAACGGCAGCGGCCATGCGTTCATGACCGGTCCGGCGGTGCACGTTTTCGATACCCAACTATGATCGGTCTGGCCTATTGCGATCGCGCGGGTCGTATTTACTATGATGAAACGCGCACGCCGCTGGCCGACGGCGGGATCGTTCGCGAAGCGTTTGCCGACGAATTGATTCCGGCGCCGCCGGGAACGGTCGAGATGATCTTGCCGGGACGGCGCGCGCGCACGACCGCCGGCACGGTGCGCGGGCGCTACGCGTTGGCCGTGATGCTGCCGGCCGGTTACACGCGGCTGCTCGTTCCCGCCTACGCGCCGGAAGAGGGCGCGCCCGCCCTCCCGCTCTTCGGTTACACGTTTGCCGCGGTCATCGACGACCGGCTGCACGTGGCCGCGATGAAGACCGACGAGAGCGAGGACTGGCAGCCGCGCGCGTTCACACCGGGTGAACTCGAGACGCTCCTCGAGCGGCGCATGAAGACCGATCCCGGTAATCAAGTACTGGCCCAAGTCGCGCTCTGCTCGCGCGAGTACGGCTGTTTCACCGCCCAGAACGTCTTTCTCGAACGCGGCGAGGCGGCGCTCCCGGTTTCGCCAAAATGCAACGCACGCTGCATCGGCTGCATCTCCGAGCAGGAACCGGATGCCGGATTGCCCTCGCCGCAAGCCCGTATCGAATACGAGACCACGGCGAACGAACTCGCGCGCATTGCGATCCACCACTTGGAGCGCGTCGACGACGGCATCGTCTCGTTCGGACAGGGCTGCGAGGGCGAACCGCTGCTGCGCTCGATCGCGATCGCGGCGGCGATCGAACGCATCCGCACGGCGCGACCGAACGGTACGATCAACCTCAACACCAACGGCAGTCTTCCAAGCGCGCTCGAACGCTGCATCGACGCCGGGCTGCAAGCCGTCCGCATCAGCCTCAACTCGTTCCGCCCGCGGGTCTACGCCGCGTACTACCGCCCGATCGGCTACACGCTGGAAGACGTCTTCGCATCGGTTCGTTTGGCGGTGCGGCACGGTTTGCGCGTCAGCCTGAATCTGCTCACGCATCCGGGCGTAACCGACGATGAAGACGAGGTCACCGCGATGACGGCGCTTCTCGACGAGACGCCGGTTGCGATGATTCAAACGCGCACGCTGAATATCGATCCGCAATGGTATTTCGACGCGGTTGGACGTCCGCGCAATCCGATCGGCATGCGGCGGGTCATCGAAACGATCCGTCGAACTCCCGTCGCGGTCGGCAACTTCACCCACACCCATTAATTTTTGTGAAACTGCAGTACATCGTCGTGCTGGTTCTCGCCGGCATCGGCTACGGCATGATCGAGCCTGGGCGTCTGACCTACGCCTTCGGGCACGCGACGCTCTACGTGTTGCTGCCCGCGCTGCTCTTCGAAGCCGCCTGGAATTTGCGCTATCGCGCGATGCTGCGCGGCTGGCGTGCGATCGCGATCCTCGCCGTGCCGGGCGTGCTGCTCACCGCGGTCCTGATCGCGGGCGCGCTCGCGGTCGTGCACGTGCCGTTCAAGACCGGGTTGCTCGCCGGGGCAATCCTCTCGGCGACCGATCCGATCGCCGTGGTCGGGATCTTCCGCCGGATGCGCGTGCCCGCGCTGCTCAGCACGATCGTCGAATGTGAGTCGCTCTTCAACGATGCGGTCGCGGTTGCGCTCTATCGCGCCGTGCTCGCGGCGGTGCTGGCCGGGTCGGTCGGCGCTGCGGGTCTCGCGCAGATCTCGGCGACCGCGATCGCCGGCGTGATCGGCGGCATCGCGATCGGAATCGGTATCGCGTTCGTCGCCGCGGCGCTGTTGCGAAATCGCAACGACGTCGTCCTGCAGATCCTCGCCACCGGCCTGTGCGCATACGTCAGCTATTACGCTGCCGATCGGCTCGACTGTTCGGGCATTTTTGCGACCATTGCCGGCGGCATCGCCATCCGCTCCTTCGAGCGACGGTGGATCAGTCTCACCGTCGCCGAGGACGTCAATCGCTTTTGGGACGTGGCCGCGCTGGTCGCGAATGCGCTCGTCTTCTTTCTGGTCGGCGCGGCGCTCGACGTGTCGATCGTTACGCTCGACCCGGCGTTCGTGCTGGCGGCGCTAGCGGGCGTGATGATCGCTCGCGTCGCCGTGTCCGGCTTGCTGCTCCCGACCGGCTACCCGCGCGAGTGGCTCGACGTCGTCCGCGTGGCGGGGATGCGCGGGGCGCTCTCGCTGGCGCTGGCGATCGCGCTGCCGCAGGTACCGCAGCGCGAGGCGATCATCGCGGCGACATTTGCGGTCGCGCTTGCGACGATCATCTCATCGACGCTGACCGTGCCCCCGGTGGTCGCGAGGGTCGCTGCACGACGTCCGAACGGATGATCCGTTCGGAGGCTGGGCGGTACGCGCTCGCTGCGATACGCTACGAGCGATGTTCCACGCCCTCGTTTTGGCGGCGATCGTTGCTGCATCGCCTTCCGCAACTCCGTCACCATCCCCGGCGCCGACGGCTTCGCCTGCGCCCGCATACTCGGTGCACGGCGCCTTTTCCGGATACGGGAATTTCAAGACGCAGAGCGATCTTGCGACCCAAACCGACGTAAGCAACGCGCTCCTCACCTTCTCGAAAAACACCGGACGAGTGCAAGCGAGCGTGACCACCGGCGCGTACGCGTTTCCGGTGGCCGGTCAGCCGCTCGTCCCGACGACGAGGCAGCCGGGCGCGAACACCGCGCTGTACGGTGCCGTGCCGGCGTACGATGTGGCGTATGTCCCGAACGGCAACGTGACGGTGAGCGCTGGTCAGCTCGCGACCATGCTCGGCCAAGAGAACGGCTTCACCTTTCAGAATGTCGATATTCAGCGCGGCATCGTGTGGGCGGCGGAGCCGACGTTCAGCCGCGGCGTGCGCGTCGCGTACACCAACGGTAAGATGACCGGCGATCTCGAGTACGACGACGGCTACTATTCCGGCAGCAGCGGACGCGCGGTCGAGGGCCTGGCCGGCTGGGCGCCGACGGCCAACACCGACTGGAGCTTCGCGTTCATCGTTCCGGGCGCAAACACGCCGCCGAACGTCACCGCTGCAATCGCGAACAAACGGGAGTACGATTTCATGCTGACGCAGCAGTTCGGAAAGCTGCAGCTCGAACCGTACGTACTCTACGTCCAATCGCCCGCCTCGGCCGCACTCGGCTACACCGGCAGCGAGAGCGCACTCGGTGCCGCCCTCCTCGCGAACTACGCGTGGAACGCCGTCTATTCGGTCGGCGGGCGCTTCGAGTCGTTCGGCAACCATGGCGCGACCGCCGACACCTCGCTCAACGCGGATCTCGTCGGCTTTGGCCCCGGAAGCCGCGCCACCACGTGGACGATTACGCCGCAATATCATCCCGGCCCGTTCTTCGCGCGCGCCGAATACTCGTTGGTCACGGTGAACGATGCGATCGTCGGGTTCGGCCCCACCGGGACACTTACCGATCAATCCCGCTTTCTCGTCGAACTGGGAGCGCAATTCTGATGCAATTCGATGACGTCGTCGGTATCATTTTGACCCTCGCCGGTCTCGTGTATCTCACGTATGCGATGCTTCGTCCGGAAAAATTCTAGGAGTCACGACATGCTGCTCGAGTTAGGGATCATCGCCATCGGAGTCGTCGTGTTCTATATTTTCGATCGCTACGTGGTCGGTTTGGAGGAGCTGTGATGACCGTCATCGGTTGGGTCCAAGCGCTCGTCATCCTCGGCCTCGTCCTCCTCTGCGTCAAACCGCTCGGCGCCTACATGGCGCGCGTGTTCGAAGGAGAGCGCACGTTTCTCGCGCCGGTCCTCGCACCGCTCGAGAAGCTCATCTACCGCATCTGCCGGATCGATCCAAACCAGGAGATGCGGTGGTACACGTACCTCTTTGCCGTCCTCGGATTCCACGTGGTCGGTCTGGTGTTTCTCTACGCGCTGCTGCGTACGCAGGCGTGGCTTCCGCTCAACCCGCAAGGCTTCGGCAATCTCGCCCCCGATCTGGCATGGAACACCGCGGTCAGCTTCCTGACGAATACGAACTGGCAGTTCTACTCCGGCGAGAGCACGATGAGCTACCTCTCGCAGATGATGGGGCTCGCGTGGCACAACTGGGTCTCGGCAGCGCTCGGGATTTGCCTGGCAATCGCGCTGTTCCGCGGGATCGCGCGAACGACGATCAACACGTTGGGGAACTTCTGGGCCGACATGACACGCTGTCTGCTTTATGTTTTTCTTCCGATCTGTATCGTGGGTTCGCTGCTTCTCGTGTGGCAAGGCATGCCGCAGAATTTCCATGGATACACCAACGTGGTCTCGATCGAAGGCTTCAAGCAGACGATCACGCAAGGCCCGATGGCCTCGCAAGAGTGGATCAAAGACATGGGAACCAACGGCGGCGGATTCGTGAACGCGAACTCGGCCTCGCCGAACGAGAACCCGACGCCGCTGAGCAATCTCTTCGAACTGTTCTCGATCTTCTTGATCGGCGCGGCGCTGACGTACACGTTCGGCCGCATGGTCAAGGACCAGCGTCAAGGCTGGGCGATCTTGGCGACGATGTCGATCGTCTTCCTCGCCATGTTCGCCGTGTGCTACGCGAGCGAGGCGGCGGGAAATCCGATCGTGCACAGCCTCGGCGTCGCCGGCGCAAACATGGAAGGCAAAGAGGCGCGCTTCGGTGTCGCGGCCTCGGCGCTCTTTGCGACGATGACCACGGTGACGTCGTGCGGCGCGGTGAACTCGATGCACGATTCCTTTACCGCGTTGGGCGGTTTGGTCCCGCTGGTCGACATCCAGCTCGGCGAGATCATCTTCGGCGGCGTCGGCAGCGGCATGTACGGCATGCTGATGATGATCGTGCTGACGGTCTTCATCGCGGGCCTGATGGTCGGGCGCACCCCCGAGTATCTCGGCAAGAAGATCGAACGCAAGGAAATGCAGCTCGCCATCCTGTTTTTCTTGATCCCGCCGGCCTTCGTGCTGGTGCCGGCCGCGATCGCCGCGGTTACCCCTGTCGGACTCGCGACACTCAACAACGCCGGGCCGCACGGGTTCTCGGAGATTTTGTACGCGTTCACTTCGATGGTCGGCAACAACGGCAGCGCGTTCGCCGGCATCGGGCCGAACGTGTTCTATAACCTCGTGGGAAGCGTGGCGATGCTCTTCGGCCGCATCGGCATGTTCATTCCGGCGATCGCGCTCGCCGGCGCGCTTGCGGGAAAGAAGGCGGTGGCAGCCGGTCCCGGCACCTTCGAAACGCACTCGCCGATCTTTATCGCGCTGTTGATCGGAACGATCGTCATCGTCGGCGCGCTCACGTTCTTCCCGGCCGACGCGCTCGGCCCGATCGTCGAACAACTCTACATGCTGCAAGGAAAGACGTTCTAGGAGCCTCCAATGATATCCACGTATCGATCGTTCGCTTGTGAAGCACCCCGGATGCTAGGCGTCCGCGATGGAGCGTACCCGCAGCGGTCCGTGACTGAGCGGACAACGACGCAGACGGAGTGCTTCAAAGCGAACCCTCCGGGCGGGCGCACATTCGCCACATCTCGTCGTCGCTGCGTCAGTCACGATGCACTGCGGCATCGCTCCCTCCTCGCTTCTCGATCTGCGGCAAATGTGAAGTCCGCGATCGATACGCTGATATCATCGGAGGCTCCTTAAGTGCTTTCGCAACGGCGGCTCGAGCGTCGGCCCAAAGCACGCTCGCTCTTCGATCGGGAGATTCTCGGCCGAGCGGTCATCGACTCGTTCAAGAAGCTGGATCCTCGCTGGCAAGCCCGCAATCCGGTGATGTTCGTGTGCGAGGTCGGTGCGCTGGCGACGCTCGTCTTCTTCGTGCGCGACCTCATCCACCACGGTCCGGCCGGATTCGACTTTGCGATCTCGATCTGGCTCTGGTTCACGGTGCTCTTTGCCAACTTGGCCGAAGCCGTGGCCGAAGGCCGCGGCAAAGCGCAAGCGGACGCGCTCCGCAAAACACGTACGCAGACGCTGGCGAAACTCGTCGTGGGCGATGGGGTCGAGACGGTCCCCTCGAGCAGCTTGCGCAAGGGCGACGTCGTCCGCGTTGCAACCGGCGAGCTGATTCCCGGCGACGGCGACGTCATTTCGGGCGCGGCGATGGTCGACGAATCGGCGATCACCGGCGAGTCGGCGCCGGTCGTTCGGGAGGCCGGCGGCGACCGCAGCGCGGTCACCGGCGGCACGCGCGTGATCTCGGATCAGGTCGACGTGCGCATCACCGCAAACCCGGGCGAAACGTTCCTCGACCGCATGATCGGGTTGGTCGAAGGTGCGAAACGCCAGAAGACGCCGAACGAGATCGCGCTCTCGATCCTGCTCGCGGGATTGACGATCATCTTCCTGTTCGCGGTCGCGACGCTCTCGCCGTTCTCCGTATACGCGGGTGCGCATCAATCGGTCACGGTGTTGATCGCATTGCTCGTCTGTCTCATTCCAACCACGATCGGCGGACTGCTGTCCGCGATCGGCATCGCGGGCATGGACCGCGTCATGCAGCGCAACGTGCTGGCCATGAGCGGACGCGCGGTCGAAGCCGCGGGTGACGTCGACACGCTGCTCCTGGATAAGACCGGAACGATCACCCTCGGAAACCGCCAGGCGACCGAAGTCATCAGCGTCGACGGAACCGTTCCGGCCGACGCGATGCGCGTTGCGTACCTCACCTCGCTGCCCGACGAGACGCCGGAAGGCCGCTCGATCGTGACGCTGGCGCAAGCCAACGGCATCACGGATTCCGAACCCGACGGCGCGACGTTCATTCCGTTCAGCGCGTACACGCGCATGAGCGGGATCGATCTTCCGGATGGAACGATGCTGCGCAAAGGAGCACCGGATGCGGTTACGGCCTGGGTACGCGATCAGGGAGGCAAACCGGTCGACGGCCTCGCGCCGCAGGTCGAGCGCATCGCACGCGCCGGCGGCACGCCGCTCTTGGTTGCCCGCAACGCGCAGATCCTAGGCGTGATCTATCTCAAGGACATCCTCAAGCCGAACATGCGCGACCGGTTCGATCGCTTGCGCGCGATGGGCATTCGCACGGTGATGATCACCGGTGATAATCCGCTCACCGCGGCGGCGATCGCCGGCGAGGCGGGCGTCGACGATTTCCTCGCCGAGGCCACGCCCGAGACGAAGATGGACCTGATCAAGCGCGAGCAGGGCTCGGGTCGACTGGTCGCGATGACGGGCGACGGCACCAACGACGCACCGGCGCTTGCGCAAGCCGACGTCGGCGTCGCGATGAATACCGGCACGCAGGCTGCCAAAGAGGCGGCGAACATGGTCGACCTCGATTCCGACCCCACCAAGTTGATCGAAGTCGTCGAGATCGGCAAGCAGCTCCTGATGACGCGCGGCGCGCTCACGACGTTCTCGATCGCCAACGATGTCGCGAAGTACTTCGCGATTCTACCGGCGATGTTCGCGACGGCGTATCCGGTGATGAACGAACTCAACGTCATGCGCCTGACCACACCCCAGAGCGCGATTCTCTCCGCCGTCATCTTCAACGCGCTGATCATCGTCGCGCTGATTCCGCTCGCGCTGCGCGGCGTCACGTATCGTCCGCTCGGCGCCAACGCCGTGCTGCGGACCAACGTCCTCCTGTACGGCGTCGGCGGGATCATCGTGCCGTTCATCGGGATCAAGCTGGTCGACATGATCCTCGCCGCTCTGCACTTAACATGAGGTGACCCCGTGGCAAACGTACAGCAAATCAAAGACAACACGCTCAAGCACATCGGTACCTCGGTGCTCTTCACGATCGTTACGGTGATCGCGTTCGGCTTGATCTATCCGATCGTGTTCACGGGAATCGCGCAAGTGCTCTTTCCGTGGCAGGCGAACGGCGAGCTCGTCATGCGTGACGGAAAGCCGGTCGGATCGGCGATCATCGGACAGCTCTGGACGAAGCCGCAGTATTTTCAGGGCCGGCCGTCGGCTGCCGGCAAAGGGTACGATCCGACGCAGACCGGCGGAACGAACCTGGGTCCGACCTCGAAGAAACTGATCGACGCGACCAAAGCTACGATTGCCGCGCTGAAGAAGGCGAATCCCGACGCGACGATTCCGATTCCAATGGACCTGGTCACGTCGAGCGCCAGCGGCGTCGATCCCGACATCAGCCCGGCGGGAGCGTATTATCAAGCACCGCGGGTCGCCAAGGCGCGCGGCCTGCCGGTTGCAACGGTGAACGCCTTGATCGCAAAGGTGATCCAGCCGCGCACCTTCGGATTTCTCGGCGACCCGCGCGTCAACGTCTTACAGTTGAATCTCGCGCTGGACAACCTTCACTAGCGCCTACGCTTCGGACTGCGGGGCGTTTTCGGCGGGCGGCTTCGGGCGTGCCAGCACGAGAAGCTCGCGCGCCCCTGCGTCCAGCAGCCGGCGTGCAAACGAATTGCGTGCCGGCCAGCGCGGCGTCCGATGCGTACCGCCGACCGCGATGTCGGTCTGCGGACGGGAACGCGCGATCGCAAGCAATCGGGTTGCGGCGTCGTCGACGCCGCGCTCGTCGATCCAATCGACGTTGAGTACGCGGGTGGCGCGCTCGAATTCGGTCAGAACCGCCTCATTGACGTGCTCGCGGCGTTCCGCGACGTGCGCGACCGCGAAGTCGACCTCGAGGCGCACGGCCATCCGCGATGCCTTGCGAACGAGCAAGAGATCCTCACGCCGGCCGACGATCGAGAGTAAGATCCGATTGAAGGGTGCGGCAATGCGTTCGCGCATCTCGGCGCGCAGCACCTCCCGAATCGCGAGTTCGCGCAGTGCGGCCAAGTTTTCGGTCCGGAAGAAGTTCGCGAGCGCCGGCTCGATTCGTTCGGGCGGGTAGATCTTCCCCGCGCGCAACCGTTCGCGGAGCGTCTCCGGTGAGACGTCGATTAAGATCACTTCGTCGGCGAGCGGAAGGATGCCGTCCGGCAACGTCTCGCGCACGATCGTTCCGGTGAGCCGGTACACCGCGTCGCTGAGCGCTTCGAGGTGCTGGATGTTCAGCGTCGTGATTACGTCGATGCCGGCACGCATGAAGGCGAGCACGTCGAGAAATCGCTTCGGCGCCAGCGATCCCGGCGCGTTGGTATGGGCGAGCTCGTCGACGAGAACGACGCGCGGTTTCCGCGCGAGTATGGCCTCTCGATCCATCTCGGTATAGGTGATGCCGTCGGCCACGATGGTCTTGCGCGCGACGATCGGCAGATCGCCGATCATCGCTTCGGTTTCGGCGCGTTTGTGCGTTTCGACGAACCCGATGACGACGTCGACCCCCTCGGCGCGCAGTTGATGACCGCGGTCGAGCATTGCGTACGTCTTACCGGCGCCCGCTGCCGCGCCCAGATAGACGGTGAGCTTGCCGTATCCCACCCGCATCCGGTCGCCGAGCGTGCCCGAGAGCGGCGTGGTTAGCGTTGTCTGCTCGATGTAGGATTGCTCGACGTCGAGGATCGCGATATCGCGTTCGACCGGCGCGTTGACCAGACGCATGGCGAGCTTGCCGCGCGGCAGAATCAAGAGCGACGCGCGTAATGCGTTGAAGTCGATGCTCTCCGGTTCCTGGGGTGGTAGCAGTTCCGCGTTGTGCGTCGTCGCAACACGCGTCAACTCGGTCTGATCGCAGCCGGGCGCCGGGAGGATTTCGAGCGTCAGATCGAGTGCGGCCGCGATCGGAGCGCAGCGCTGCACGAACACGGCGCAATCGACGCCGTCGGGGACGATCGTAATCGCGGCGGACGCGATCGCGGCCGAGACGGTGGGGATCGTCAGTTCGTCGATCGTTCGAAGCAGCAGCTCCCGCAGCATCGCGAGCGTCGATTCTTTGTAGAGGCCGGCCTCTGCCCGTCCGATGTCGCCGTCGCGAACGATCTTCCCGCTCTGCAGCCGTTCGCGCAGGATCTCCGGCGAAGCGTCGAGTGCGATCACTTCGTCGGCGCCTTTGAGAAACGAGAGTGGCACGATCTCGCGAATCGGATAGCCGATCAGACGCTCTGCGGTGGTCGAAACCGTTTCGAGATGCGCGATGTTGAACGCGCCGAGCACGGTGATGCCCGCCTTCTGCAACTCGAGGGCGTCTTGCCAGCGTTTGCCGTTGCGGGATTCGCCGAGGTTATCGTGCGCGAGTTCGTCCATGATGATGACGTCGGGGTGGGCGCTGAGCGCGGCATCCAAATCGAACTCCGGGTAATGGTTCGAGCCGATCACGACGTCGCGCGGCGCGATCCGCGGCAATCCCTCCGCCAGTCGCTCGAGATCGGGCCGTTCCTTGGTTTCGATCCAGCCGATCGCCACGCGTTTCCCGGCGCTTTGCAGTCGCCGTGCGTCCGTCAGCAGACGGCGCGTCTTGCCCGCGCCGGGCGCCGCCGCGACGTAGACGACGAGCCGTGCCTTCTCACCGAACTCGCGTAGCAGCTGCTCTGCCGACCGGCGCCGTGCAGCTTCTCGTTCGTCCGCCGTTCGATCCATGGAGCGAGCCGGTTCGGCAAAATGAACGGCGTCCCCGCTCCGCGAAACGCATGAGTGAATGGCCACTCTCTGCTACGCGCTTTTGGCAATTGCGTGGGCCGTCGATCTGGTAACACCGCAGCTTTTTGTCGCAGCGATACTGCTCAACGGGCCGATCGCGCTGTCGGCGCTTGCGCTGCGGCCTTCGTTGACCGTTCGGTTGGTCGTGCTGGCGGAAATTGCGAACGTCGTGGCAGGTTACGTCAATGGGCTCGCTGATGGCGGACATTGGGAGACGATCGCAGTCGCCGATCGCGTGCTCGCCGCGGCGAGCTTTTTGCTGGTCGGGGCGTTGACGTTGCGGGCCCAGCTAAACGCGCGGCGCGCCGGCGAAGGCGCCGAGCGGGAACGGCAAATTCAACGCGAGCGCGCGTTGCGCCGCGCGATGGAACAGGTTCGCGCGAGCCTGAACATGGAGATCGTCATGCGCAATGCGGTGCGCGAGGCGCAGCGCATCACCGCAGCGCCGCGCGTGCTGCTCCTGATCCGCGCCACCTCGCTGGACGTGCCCGATTCGTACGAGTACGCCTCCGAGGGCGAGGTAACGCTCAAACGCGAACCGCTTGCGCCCGAGATCACATCGGTCGTCGAGAGCGCTCGCGCACGCGGCGGCGTCTTGACGGTCGGGGCGAACGACCCGCTCGCAAGCATGCTCGGCGAAGCGGTTTCGGCGGCAGCGATCGAGCTGGACACCGGCACGGTTGCGCTGATCATCGGCTGGGGCGCACGCACGCCGACGCCCGAGGAACAAGACGCCGTTCGAGATTTCGTGGACAATCTCGCAATTGCGCTGCAACAAGCTCGTCTCTTTATTCGCTTGGCCGAACAGAACGAGGAGATACGCCGAGGGCGCACCGAGCTGCAGAACCGCAGCGAGGTGATTCGCGACATCGTCTATGCGCTCGCGCACGACCTGCGTACGCCGCTCGTCGCCGCGGATGTAACGATGAATCAAGCGCTCGAAGGCGCATACGGCGAATTGCCGGAGCGGTATCGGCACATTCTGCAAACGACGCGCGAATCGACCGCGAACCTGCGCCGTTTGGTCGACACGCTGCTGCTGGTCGCGCGTTATGAGGCGGGTGAAGATTCGCGCCGGTTTCGACGCGAAGAAATTGCGCCGTTGCTCGAACGCGTGGCCGGCGAATTGCAGCCGGTGGCCGCCGCCAAAGGCGTGCGGCTCACCGTCGCGCCCGTCGACGCGGAGCTCGTGATCGAAGCGGACGAGGACGAGATACGCCGCGCGCTCACGAACCTGGTCGCCAACGCGATCGAGGCAACGCCGGCAAACGGGAGCGTCGGCGTCGAAACGTTTGTCAATGACGGGCGCCTGACCGTAAGCGTCGTCGACGATGGTTACGGCGTAGCCCCCGAACGGCGCGCAGCGTTGTTCCAGCGCTTCGGCGGGGTGCGCGCCGGCGGAGGAACGGGCTTGGGACTCTATATCGTGCGCCGCATCGCGGAAAAGTACCAAGGCCATGCGACCTACGAACCGCGCGAGCCGCGCGGCAGCCGGTTTTCGATCGAACTCCCGCTCGACGGTGCGCGAGCGTGAGCGAACGAACGCGTATCGTCATCGTCGAAGATCACGCGCTGACGCGCGAGGGAATGAAGACCGCGCTGCTGACCGCGTTCGACGTGGTGGGTGAGGCCGGCGACGGCGTCGAGGGCTACGAGCTCGTCGTCGCAGAACGGCCGGACGTTGCGATCGTCGATCTGGGGCTGCCGGGCATCGACGGAATCGAATTGACCAAACGGATCCGCGCCGACGCACCGGGCACGCACGTCGTGATCATGACGATGATCGACGTGGAAGGAGAAGTGCTGGCCGCGCTCGCCGCGGGGGCGGACGCCTACTGTTTGAAATCCTCGCCGGTTTCCGTCCTGATCGACGCGGTGCGCATTGCCGGTGAGGGCGGCGCGTATTTCGACCCGCGCATCGCGCACGTGGTGCTCTCGCGCTTCTCATCGCGGACGGCCCCCACGCCGGCCGCCGGTTCGCCGCTGACGCCGCGCGAAGTCGAGGTTTTACGCTCGATCGCCGACGGAAAGGCGAATACCGAAATTGCCGCGTTGCTGAACATCGGCCTCGGCACGGTCAAGGGACACATCCGCGACATCTTGGAGAAGCTTTCCGCCGCCGACCGAACGCAAGCCGCCGTCGTTGCGTTGCGAAAGGGATTTATTTAGCGGAGAGGTGACGGGTGAAAACGGCTTGGAGTTTTTCGGCTGCGCCGTTCTTGCAGACCGCGACGATGCGGTCGCCGGCGTGTAGTTGCGTTTCGCCGGTCGGGATGACGATCGAGTCGTCGCTCTCGCGTTCGATCGCCACGATCACGCTGTTGCGCGGAAGGGAGAGATCGGCGAGCGAGTGATCGGCGGCGACCGATCCCTCGGGAACGCTGATACGCACCAGGCTCAGATTGCCGCGCCCGAACAGGTGCATCGTCTCGAGCGCCGCGGAGTAGCTCGCCGCGTTGACGTGCTCGTTGAGCACGTCGAGAATGATCTCGGTCGAGGAGATGACGGTGACCGGATCGGCACCGTCGAGCGAATCGAAGATCTGCTTGTTGCTGGGATTGTTGACGCGCGCGATGCAGCGCGCCTTCGATTTCTTCTTGGTGAGCAGCACGACGACCAGATTGTCTTCATCGTCCCCGGTATCGGCAACCACCACGTCGGCGCGCGCGACCCCGGCCGCTTCGAGCACCGTCGGGTCACAGCCGTCGCCGACCACCGTTACCTGGCGGTCGACCAGCGTATCGAGGGTCTTGGCTTTGCGCTCGATCTTCTCGACTACGACGACCTCGTGGTGCTGGTTGAGCAGCGCCCGCGTCAGGTACGAGCCGACCTTGCCGCCGCCTACTATCAGAATAAACACTAGGCGTTGACCGCCTCGGGCGTGCAGCCCGCGAAGAGCTGCGCGAATTCGCTGATCGCTTCGGGCGCGACGATCGCGTTGATCTGATCGCCTTCCTCGAGCACGAGATCGTTGGTAGCAACCATCACGCCGACGTTCGCGCGCCGGATCGCCGCGATGCGGATGCGGCCGGGCCGCTCGATTTCGCCGACGCGCTTGCCCGCCTCGCTCGGCGGAACCATCGCCGAGAGCGAGGTCACCTTGCCGAAGTCGAAGGAATGAACCGGATCCCACGGCGCTTCCATCAACGTATCGCGGATCAGTTTGGCACCGACCGTGGTGGGCACGACGGTCTGGATGCCCAGTTCGCGATACATCTGGCCGCGCGGCGGATCGTAGATGCGGCATACGACGCGACCGATCTTGAACATGCGCTGCGCGATCAGGCCCGCCATGATGTTGCGGTTGTCGCCGTCGGTCACGGCCACGAAGCCGTCGGCGGAGGCGGCACCGGCGCGTTTGAGCACATCGTAGTCGATACCGGTTCCGACGACGACGTGCCCGCGGAAGTTGGCTCCGAGGCGCTTGAAGGCGGTAGGATTCTCGTCGACGACGATCACCTCGTGACCGTCTGCGTCGAGTAATTTCGCGAGTGCGGAGCCGACGCGTCCGCACCCCACGATGAGGTATCGCATGGACGAACAAGACCGTTCCCAAAAGGGGGCCCGTTCCCCTTGGCGGGGACCCGCTTGCTAAAGCAGGAGGGGCTGCCGATGATCAGAATAGACGGGGGTTTTGTCGGGGCGTGGCTCAGCTTGGTAGAGCGCTTCGTTCGGGACGAAGAGGTCGCTGGTTCGAATCCAGTCGCCCCGAGATTCTTCCTAAGGTCTGATCGTTGTTCGAGAGATTTGGTCCGGCGTCGCTGCGCGTGTTGCGCGTTGCCGAGCAAGAATGCCGTAACCACAATCATTACTACGTCGGTGCCGAGCACCTGATGGTGGCTCTGCTCGAAGAACGCGATCCGCAAATTCTCCACGATTTGGATGCCGACGGGATCGACGTGAGCGAACTGCACGCCGACGTGCGCCGCCATTTGGGCGCGGGCGAGGACCGCCTGTGGGAGGGCATCTTGGTGACGCCGCGCGTTCGCAAGATCATCGCTCTGGCGGAAAGCTACGCGGGCGAGGCGCCGGTGGAACCGGCGCACCTGCTGCGGGCGGTGCGCGCCGAGGGCGGGAGCCTGGCCGCGGAGATCCTGCGCCGCAGCGCGCACCGAAACTCGGCGACCGGAACGTAGTACCGGCACAGCGTGGAACACCTCCATCAGGTCGCGGTATCGCTGATCGACCATTACGGCTACGGCGGCCTGTACGTCGTGCTGTTGCTCGGGAACGTCGGGGCGCCGGTGGGTGCTGAGATCATCATGCCGTTGGCCGGCGCGCTCACTGCTACCGGGCATCTTCCATTCATCTGGCTCACGGTGGTCGTGGCGGTGCTGGGCGAAGTCTCCGGCGGCACGATCGGGTATCTGGTCGGACGATTCGGCGGGCGGCCGCTGATCGACCGGTATGGATGCTACGTGCATCTGAGCCATGCCAATCTGGACCGGGTGCACGGCTTCTTCGAGCGCTACGGCAGTTTTGCGATCTTCATCTGCCGCTTCATCCCGGTGATTCGCGGGATCGTCTCGATTCCGGCCGGGTTGGCCGAGATGAACCTGGCCCAGTTCTATCTCTGGTACGCGCTCGGATCCGCGGTTTTTTGCGGCGTGCTGGTATGGGTGGGCATGGCGCTCGGGCGCAACCTTCATACGGTGCTGCCCTTCGTACATTAAAGGTATGAACGCGGCGCCTCTCGAGCAGACGCTCTCGCAAATTCCCGACGCTCCCGGCGTTTACCAGATGGTCGGACGCGGCGGTGAGATTCTCTATATCGGCAAGGCCGTCTCGCTGCGCAGCCGCGTGCGCTCCTATTTTCAGGATTCGGCGGCGCATCATCCGCGCACCCAGGCGATGGTGGAACGCGTGGTCGACGTACGCACGATCGTCGTCACCAACGAGATCGAAGCGTTGATCCTCGAAGCGAACCTGATCAAGCGCTACCAGCCGCCGTTCAACGTGCGCTTGCGCGACGACAAGCGCTATCCCTACTTGAAGGTAACGAACGAACACTTTCCGCGCGTGGTTTTCACTCGCATCGTCAAAGACGACGGCGCGCGTTACTTCGGTCCGTACACCAACGCCAAAGCGCTGCGCGAACTGATCGATCTGGTGCGCTTGGTCTTTCCGCTACGCACCTGCCGCGAGCCCATCGACGGACGGCGCAAGCGCCCGTGCCTGCAGTATCATATCAAACGCTGCCTCGCGCCGTGCGTCGGTTATCAGAGCGAAGAAGACTACGACGCGATGATCGACGAGGTCGTGCTGTTTCTCGAAGGCAAACAGGATTCGCTCTTGCGGCGCTTGCAGCGCGAGATGACCGAAGCGGCCGACCATTTGAACTTCGAAGCGGCCGCGCGATTGCGCGATCGCATCGTGCACGTTCGCCAAGTCACCGAAGACCAGATGGTGGTGTGGAAGTCGCGCCTGGACATGGATTTGATCGCCTCGGCGCGCGCGCAAGGCCAAGCGTGCATGCAAGTCTTCATGGTGCGCGGCGGCAAGTTGATCGCGCAGGAATACTTCATCCTCGACGGCGTGCACGAGCAGCCCGACGCCGAGCTGATGGGCGAGTTTCTCGTGCAATTCTACACCGCGCGCACCGCGAGCGCCGCCGAGCCGGCGGGCGTTTCGGCGCTGCCCTCGCGCGTCGCGAGGGACGTGCAGGTGCCCGTTCCCGAAAAGGCGCGCTCGCGTACGCGCGAAACCGGCGCCGCCGCGGTTCCGAAGGAGGTGCTGGTGCAGAGTCTGCCCGGCGACGATCACGGCGTGATCGAATCCTGGCTCTCGCAGCTCAAGGGCCAGCGCGTGCGTATCCTGCAGCCGCAGCGCGGCGAGCGGGCCGAGTATCTGCGCCTGGTGCGCAAGAACGCCGAGCAGAATCTGCGCGCGTTCCTCGTGCATCAGGAGGTGCAGGAGAGCGCGCAGGCGCGCGCGCTCACCGAACTGGCCGACGCGCTCGAACTTCCCGAACCGCCGCATCGCATCGAGTGCTACGACATCTCGAACATCCAAGGGACCAATCCGGTCGCCTCGATGGTCGTCTTCGTCGAAGGCCGCGCCAAGAAGAGCGATTACCGCAAGTTCAAGATTCAATACGACCGCGGTCCGAACGATTTCGCGATGATGCAGGAGACGCTGCGCCGGCGTTTGCGCTATCTGCGTCACGAAACCGACGAGACCGTCGACAAGACCGAAAAGCAGCTCGCGAAGAAAGAGAAGTTCAACAAAAAGCCGGATCTGCTCCTGATCGACGGCGGCAAGGGACAGCTCGGCGCGGTGGTCGAGGTGATGGAAGAACTCGATATGACCGGTTTAGCGGTGGCTGGACTGGCGAAAGAACACGAGTGGCTCTACGTTCCCGGGAATCCGGACCCGATCGTGCTCGCCCCCAACTCGCCCGGCTTGCATTTGATCATGCGCATTCGCGACGAAGCACACCGCTTCGCGGTCACCTACCATCGGCAGCGCCGGGGCAAAGCGATGACACGCTCCTCGCTCGATACCCTCGCAGGCGTCGGGCCTGTGCGCCGCAAACGGCTTCTCGCGGAGTTCGGCTCCGTGGCGGCGATCAAACGCGCGAGCGTGGATGAGATCGCGGCGGTGAAGGGTATGAATGCAACCCTGGCCGCACAAATCAAGAACGCTTTGGAAGGGAGTTCCTGATGCACTGGCTGCTTCGCTTTCTGATCACCGCGGCGGCGCTCTGGCTGATCGCGGTCTACGTGCCTGGCTTTCACATGAACTCGTGGGTCGACGCGCTGATCGCGGCCGTGATCTTCGGCTTGGTCAATGCGATCATCGGACCGATTCTCAAATTGATCTCGCTGCCGTTGACGATCCTGACGATCGGGCTTTTCTCGATCGTGATCAATTGGGCGCTCTTCGCGCTGGCCGTCTGGCTCTCGCCCGGTTTCAAGGCGACCGGCGCCCCCTGGCCGGCCTGGGAGTCGACGCTGGTCGGTTCGATCGTCATGATGCTGATCTCGATCTTCGTGACCACCCCGCTCACCCGCTCGTCATCCTGAGGTGCGAGCGCAGCGAGCCTCGAAGGGTCGGCGGCACCACCGGGTTGCGGGCCGTGTTATAGTAAGTAGTCCGCTACGGCGGCAACCGGGGGGCTGAACTAGGCTCGACGGGAAGATCCGTGGTCGGCGTTAGCAAGCGGAGTTGCGAGCTCTCCTAAAACGATCGCAACGGCAATATCTGCCAACAACGAATACGCACTGGCTGCCTAATCTAGGCTAGTCACCGGACGCGGAGAGTCGGCCCGAACCGCCCCGCACTCCGGCCATCAATTCGGGCTGGTACGCGAACGTGATTCGATTCGCGTACGAGATCAAGGATCTGCTGCGTACGGTAAGTCCCGCTTCGAGACGTCCGTGCGAGTAAGTCAAAGTCGAAGCTGAGCTTGGAGAACGCGCCGGGCAGGCTTTTCGGACTCGGGGGGCAGTACCCCGACAGCTCCACCAATTTTATGCTGCAACACAGGAATTCGATTTTTTATGGAATTCTTGTGTTAAGCAATGATGCCTGACTTGGAACGGACACGTTTGCGTTCGCGCTCCGGCACCACGCTAATCGAGCCGCTCGTTCCGACTTGCCCTCGTACCGACTTGCCCGCGTACCTCTACGACTTCGCTCCGGCTGTCCTATGCAATACTGGATGTCAGCTCCGGGCATGATGAACGGTTTGATCTTGGAAAGCTGCGCGAATTAGACTTGCATTACAACGACTCTAAGATTGCATATACTCCGGATCGAAGCGTCGGCGTTCTCGTGCAAGAAATCCTTCAGAGGGCGCTGCCGGCAACGACGCCAAGGTCCGTAGCCCCTTGGCGCAAGTGCTAAAGGGAGCACTGATTGCTCGGCCAATCATGCTTGATGCCCTTCCATAGGCCTCGCCCTTTTCCCAAACAGCGAAATCCAGCCTCGGAAACTATGCTGCAAGATCTGCGCAATGCGCTGGCCGAGCGGGCAACATATGTCGGCAGCCCGTACCATACGGACATTCCGAAACTTGGGCTTCGGCCGAGTCCGCGGCGAAGTGCCATGAGGATCGAGGATGCCGAAGAGTCAGGCCACGAGCCGGATTGCACACTGTGCCCTCGCAAATGGGCACATCAGCCTGAAGGCGTTCAAAACCTACTTAGGGATGCGATACGGGGACGCCAGTTCATCGAGAACGGGGAAAATTTTCCCTACAAGGTTTGGGCTCGCGATCCGGACGATCGCGAACTAGTCTACGAAGCGAAGGCTAGTCCCGTAACTGGTGAGTACCATGGTTATCCCTTGACCCGCATGCAATCTAGAAAGTTGCCGATCGCAATACCATGAGGATACTGCAGTTCATCCATGATGGTTGGCTCAAGACACAAATAGAAGACCCATCAGCGCGAGCCACGATGGTGTCTCTACGTGTCGTCTTTGACGGAATAGAGATTGCGCGGAACGTGAGTAAGCGCAGCGGAAGCCCGCGCGATTTCGTCAACGTACCCCTCCAGCCTATAGCACAAGCATTGGCCGAGCACTGGTGGCAATGGCTTTACGAGCCGTATCGCCCACTTGATCCAGATGCATTCAAGGCGCGACACCGATTTGATTCAGTGACGAACGGTTACGCGTTTCCCGCCGTTTCGGTTTGCTCTGGGGGCGCGTCCTCGCTACTTGTCGCTTGGAGACCAGAGCCTTCGGATTCCTATGCGATCGAATTCATCACGCCGGAATCCCCAGTTCAGGTAGCTGAACGCGCTTCCACAGAGGAGCAACTTATGCAGATCGTCGAGGAGGCGCTCGCGCGTCTTAAGGGCGAGTCTGACGCATATTCAGAGCTAAGAGCAGCGTGGAACCGCGTTTCTGAGTCGTTGCAGGACCCGGATGAACTCGCTTACTGTCGTTTTGCGGGCCGGCTTGGGCTAGATCCGTACGATCCAGACGTTCCCGATCTAACGGAATTCACTAACGCACTTTCGCCAACATTGCTTGATGATATCTCCGATTCCGCAAACATTGAGGATTTATCAGAGACTGTCGCATGGGTCGATAAAGAACAGCCTCGGCTAAAGAATGCGCCAACGATCGACATATCGGGTTTTGGCTGTCCCCCGGACGATAGCCTTGACAAGCCGCCATATGAAACAGGAATGGATGCCGCGAGGCAATTGCGGCAGCGATACGGGGTAGAGCACAAGCGTCCACACGATTCGGTCGCAGAATTGTTTGGGGGTGCGCTCTCACCAACGAGAAGCGCTTTGTGGCAAAGCGGACCTGCTAGCATACGCGGCTTGGTTCAACGAAATGGTGATGACGCTCGAATAGGAGCGATTGCCCGAACGGCGCGTGAAAGACATATGAGCGTATGTACCGCTGGCTACATGGCGTGGATTAGCAACGGCGAGGACACGCGAGCAACAACGAGAGGGTATACGCGGGAGCAAATGGCCGCCCGAGCGTTTGCTCGCGAAATGCTTGCGCCACAGGACTATCTGAAGGCCCAAGCGCCTTCTCGAGGGTTTACCTCTGATGACATCGAGGAGCTGGCCGGACAATTGATGTGTCCTTCTGATATTGTCGCGTGGCAGGCGTCGAACGCCGGCATCCCGCTATGGAATGTACCTCTCGAACCCGCGTCGTTAGCAATCGTTTAACGGCTTGAACGACGAAAATGTTCGTGTTCCAGGTCAACCACCGTCCATGGGTTTCTCAAATTAGCGTGAACTCGGCGCGGGAGAGAATTCCTGGTTTACGGCCAATTCTTGTGATCCCGCCCCCAATTTTACAATTTTATACTAGATAGACGAATTAGGGACTTTTGGACTAATTCGTCCGTTGTGCTTTTCGGGCAGTCAATTCGTCAGCTGCGCCGGCAAAGGAGGTGTTGTTTGGCGGAGGAACATGGGCCGAGTGATGCCCGCGTCGATTGTTGCGCTCATTCTCGCTGCTGCGACAGCTGTGTCGCCATCGACGACCGGCAGGCCCGCGAATCCGCCATACATGAAGCCGCCAGTGGGATGGCGCAGCTTGGGCCCTCCTCCACCGGATGCTCCCGTTGACTACGGCTGGGTGTCGCCGCATTTTCATGACGGAACTCCCCACGCAGGCGATAGTATGGAGGCGTGGGTGCGGCCAATCCCGCTGAACTCAACGCTAGCCGACCAAGTACACGAGTTGATTACGGAGGAAACGCAGGACGGACGCGTCCTCGCGAGTTCGCATAGTCACGCCACCTGCAGCGGGACGCAGCCGGGATGGACCGTTGACCTTCGCATTGGATTGTCCCCGGTCGTCACGGTTTCGCAAGTCTTCCAGCTTGCGGTCTGGGAAGGACATGTGTACATCATCAACTTCAACCATCGTGCCGACCTGCCCGTTGACAACGTCGTGCAGACATCGCTCGACTCCCTATGCCCGAAGCTCGGAGTCTGAACAAGCCGAGCAGCCAATAGCGCTCATGGCGGTAGTATCTATGCTGGCACGCCGGCGTCCACGATCTTGCGCGGCACTTCATCGAGCTTTTGAGCCCGCCTACACGACCGTGATCTGCGGCCGGAAGTCCGCCGCGAATAGGCTCTTCGGAATCATCGCGTGGACACCGCGGACGATGTCGACCACTTGCGTGACGCGGAAGTTTCCGGCGATGCTGAGCAGCGCATAGGCGTCCAACTCGGTCATGTTCGCGCGCGTCGAGAGGAACGTGATCGCGTTGCGTGCGGCCGCGGTCATCGCCAGGTTCAGATCCTTGTCCAAACCCAGCACGATCCAGTGCGTTTCCGTTTCGGCGATCGGCCAGGCGAAGTTCTTGTTCTTGTGCAGCACGACCTGAATGCGCATCTCCTTCATGCGCGTCTCGAGCGCCGATAAGTTGATTTCGCCGTCTCCTTGAACCGCGTGCGAATCGCCGGTAAAGAGCAGCGCGCCCGGCTTCCACACCGGGATGTACATGATCGAGCCTTCGGACATCTCACTCAAATCGACGTTTCCGGCGTGCGGCCCGGGTGGAACCGAGCTCGTGACGCCGGGTCGCAACGGCGGGTAAAAGCCATCCGGCGGCGCGACGCCGAGCGTCCCTTGGAACGGCTTGAGCGGCACGTGCACTCGCGGCAGAAACTCCGCCTGCATCGCGCTCAAATCGAGATCGACGTACTTGATCTGGCCGTGCGGGAAGTCGGTCGGGAGCAGTCCCGTCTCGAGCGCGCCGGGATTGTTGAAGACCGCGGCCCACGGGTACGGTTCGAGGCGCTGATACCGAATCTCGAGCACGTCGCCGGGTTGCGCGTCATTCACCCAGATCGGCCCGATGATCGAGTGCGGGCCATGTCCGGGATGGCTGACGCGAATCTCCACGAGCTTTTCGATCGGCACGCCCGGCTGCATTGCGTTGAGGAAATGCGACCACGTGTCGCGGCAGCTGATCACGTCGTCGGAGTCGATCGCGAAGATTGGCGGCAGCGTCGTATCGTACACGCCGAGCTGGGTCGTCTCCGACGTGCACTCGACCACGTGGACGCGGCCCTCGTTTTGCGGCATGCGTCGCGAACCGTCGCCGCCCGTGCTCGACGCATCGGCCCGTTTCGCAAACCACGGTCCGATCGCCGCCAGAATTCGCATGAACGCGCTCGATTTCCAAAGCTCGCGTTGCGAGCGCCGGCGCGCGGTCAGGCGGTCATCGAGCGCACCTTGATCGATCTCGTCCATGTGCGTGAGACGATCCGCCGCACGTGCCGTGTACGATTGCTCGGCAAGGTCTTGGCGCAACACGCCCAGGCCTTGCTCGTCACCGCAACCGAAAAAGCCGCCGCACCGGTGCTGAACATGCTCGCCGCTCATTCGGAATCCTCACATTCGGTCGATAGTGATCGTGCTCTCCGTCGTTTGCGCGCCTTTAGCCGCCGGCGTGATCGTTTCGCGGTAGGTTTCGTGTTGGAGAATTCCCGACGGATCGAAGAGTGCCTCGACCGCGATCTCGACCGACGCGCGTTTTCCGCTCGAGTCGCGTCCGCGATCCGATTGATGCGATCGCCAGCCGCCGCTGCCCATGCCACCCATCCCGCCGCGGCCTCGCCGGTAACCGCCTGAGTTTTCGGACGAGTGCTGATTCGAATTGCCGTCGGCGATCAAGGTCGCCGAGCCCGCGTTGGTGACGACGTTGATATCGACCGGAACGTCGATCGGCGGCGACGACTTCTGCGGCGCGGGCGAGGCGGTGGTCGCCGGTGCCGGTACGCTCAGGCTCATTTGTCCGTGATCGCTGCCGTCGAGTGAGGCGGCGAGCCGGCCGGCGAAATTCAGTTGCCCCAAAAGCGTTGCAACCAATGCCGCGGTCGGGTCGTTGGGCGCGGTTGCGAGCGAGAGCGTGCCGTCGTCGCCGCGCGTCACCATCACCGCTGTGGCGGTTCCGTTGCTCAAAAGCCGCGCATAGAGTCGCGTCGGCGCGGCCCAGTTGAGCAGCAGCGTTGAGGCGGAGGGGGTAGCCTGTGCGCTGACCGTCGTCGTGACCCGATAGGTGATGCTTTGGCCGACGTGCGCCGGCCCTGCGAAAAATAGCATGATGATCCTGAGCCTAATCCGCGATTCTGAGAGATTGATATGATGGTGGGATCGCTTTCGAGGAGGGTTCCCGGTGCTGCCGCTCATTATCGCGCTCGGTGATTCGCCCACGTACGGCTACGGCTTACCGTCTCCGACGACGCCACTGGCAACGCATGACCGGACCGGAATCACCGCAGTTTGCGAAGGACGTCGATGCGTGGAACGTCACGCTGACGAGGACGGGCTTGCACGTCGTCGATATCAGCGACGACCGACGGATGTACGAGCGGAGATACATCTTGTCCGACATCTTACATCCAAACGTCGAGGGGAACGCGGCGATCGCGAGTGACTTTCGCTGACGCTGTGGTCAAACGCTGTTCGCTCAGCGGGGGAGTCCCTCGTCCAAACGAGAACGGCACACAAATATGAGACGCTGGGTTGTTCCATTCGCCTTGATGGCGGTTATCGTACCGTTTATGGGACCGCAAGCCGACGCGCAGGCCGAGAGCTACCGATTGACGGTATCGCAGCAGGTCGCCAAAGGTGTAGACGCGGGATACATCAGCTCGCAGCCGTCGGGCATCGAAGGACTCTGCGCCGTTAGTACGTGCGCGCATGATTTTGCGGCGGGCACGGAAGTGACGATCACGATGAGCGTCGATTGGACGTACACGTGGGGCGGCGCGTGCGCGGGCGCAACCGGAAAGTCCTGCCGCGTTCGCATGGACGGCAACAAATCCGTTTCGATCGAACGGCGATCGTTCAAAGTCACCTACTTCCCCAACTCGAAATACGCGGGTATTCTGGTCGCGAACCCGGGCAATCGCGTGCTCTCCGCCTACGGGCAGTCGTATAGTTTCCCGCAGGGCGAGACGGTGACGATTGCGCAATGGCAGAACCGCGGCGGCGGCGGCCCCGACGTTTCGAAATTGGTGAAATGGGAGAGCTCCTGCGCCGGCCAGTCGGTGGGTTCGTGCCGGCTCGTCATGGATGGCGACAAAACCGTGAGCGCCGAATGGGCCGACGCGCAAGCGACCAAAGGCGAGATGGAACTCAAGGTGCTCAGCGTCGGCAAACAAGCGGGAATGGCGAATGAAAAACCCGGGCGTGTACCGCGTTTCGCCGCCGGGAAAAATCATCAGCGACTGCCGGCCCTTTACCGGTGGATGCAAAGAGCGCTTTGCCGCCGGCACGACGGTGACCGTCGAGCAGCTCAACAGTTCGAACATGCAGTTCGACCATTGGGGGGCGGGGTGCGATTCGCAGACGCGCACCACGTGCACGGTCAAGATGGACCGCAACCGGACGGTGGAAGGCTATTTTCTCTACACGGGACCCTGAAGCGCCCGCTCCCAATACTGCCCGACGAGATCTTTGCCGAAGCTGCGATGGCGCTCTTCCTTGACGAGGCGGAAGCCCGCCTCTTCGTAGAGATGGCGCGCGGCGTGCAGCACGTCGTTCGTCCACAAGATCATCTTCTTGTAGCCCGCTCGGCGGGCGAACTCGACGCATTCCTGCACGAGCCGCCGGCCGATCCCGTGACCGCGTGCGTGTGCCTCGACGTGCAGCAGACGCAGTTGCGCGATCGTCGCGCTCTTCTTGACGAGAAAGATGCAGCCGACGTTGATGCCGCCGCGCTCGGCGATCCAACAGCGCTCGCGTTTCGCATCGAAGTTCTCCACGAAGCCGGCGAGAATGCGCGCGAAGAGCGCCTCCGCTTCCTCGTTCCAGCCGTACTCGCGCGCATAGAGCACGCCTTGACGCTCCGTGACCCATCCGATATCGCCCGGCCGTAAGGTCGTGCGGAGCACGTACGATTCGTCACCCGTGCTTTGGCCGCCCAAGATGGTCTCGATCGTGCGCATGGCCTCGCCGAGACGAGCTTGCTGATCGTCGGTGATGTCGTCGAGTGCGGCCGCGACCTTTTCGTGCTGCCGGCGATCGAGCGACGCGAAGGCTTCGCGTCCTTTCGCGGTCAGAAAGAGGTGGCTCTGACGTGCGTCGCTCGCCGACCGCTTGCGACGAGCCAAGCCGCGATGCACGAAATCGCGCAATATGCGGCTCAGATAACCGTTGTCGAGCCGCAGCATCTTACCGAGCTCGGTCGCGGTGAGGTTATCGCTTTGGGCGAGCTCGTAGAGTACGCTTGCTTCCGCCAGCGAGAACGGGCTTTCGAGAAAGTCTTTCTGCAGCGCCCCGACGTATCGCGTGTAAAACCGATTGAACCGGCGGACGCGCTCGACCGGCAGAGGCATGATAGTTGACATTATCAACCATATAGTTGCCGATGTCAACTAATGGGATCGCGCCGTATCGGCGACGGCACCCGATCGGCCGACGGGCACCTTGTCGGTCTAGTCCTGATCGCAAGTAATGTCCTGACGAAACGCGCTGGTCATGATTTGGTCGAATGCAATGTGCTCGCTTCGGGGTTGAAGAGCAACCTCGGTTACGAGAACGCTTACCGGATCGATGAGCAAGCGCTCGGCCCTTTCGGGATCGTCGGTTGCGAGGATCGCGCTAAGCGCATGGGCTCGCTTTCGTAGCGCCATAAGGTGCTCTTGTAGGCACGCGCGCACCGAATCGATGCGTCCGTAGTGATAACAACACTGTTCGTGCAGCGCAAACTCGGGGATCGCTCCGTCGATGCGACTGATGGTAAATGTCGTGGAGGGCTTCACGCTAGCGTCGGGCCGCGCCAGCCGCTTCGCGCGGTCGCGCCTCACTTACAACCAGCGCGCGTCCCGCGATCGTGCGCCCGGAGAACTCGGCGATGGCGATGGTGGCCGTTTCCGGTCGCTCGAATTCAACGAAGCCAAAACCCTTCGGTCTGCCCGTCTCGCGGTCGATAACAATTCGAACGAAAGTAACAGGGCCTGCGATTTCGAAAAGTGCTTTAAGGCCATCCTCGGTCATTGAAAAGGGGAGGTTGCCCACGAAGAGTCTTGTTGACATGCGTAATCCTTGTTTGGGGGATGTTGTATTATTGATAATAACATATCAATAAGCGATGTCAAGGCGGTGCATCGCAACGAATCCTCCGTCGATGGCGGAGACAGCGGCGACTAGCCGCGAACGTCGAACCCGGCCGTCATGGACGACGCAAAACGCCTGACCGCTGCGCTCAATGCAGCCGTGAAAAGCCCGCAATTTTCGAACAGCAAGGCGCGTGCGGTAGCGCGCCAGGAAGCGGCCGTGAATTGGCCAGCGACCAAAGCCCTCAACGCCGGATTCAATCCCGAGGTCGACGGCTTCGAATCGTTCGTGATGAACGACGGCAGCGTGAGCGCGTGGTCGTCCGGACAATTTCGCTACGTCGCCCAGGCGAGGAAATCATGAAACGTGCGCTTGCGCTCTGCCTGATCGTCTGCCTCGGAGCCGCCGTTCCGGCCGACAATGCCGTGCGCGGCGTTCGGGCCGAAGGCTGGCTCGAGCAGACCCGCTCGCCGGTCCTCGCTCGCAACGGGATGGTCGCGACGAGCCAGCCGCTGGCCGCGGAAGCCGGTTTGCGCATTCTGATGGAAGGCGGCAACGCGGTCGATGCCGCCGTTGCTACTGCGGCGACGCTCAACGTCGTCGAGCCGATGATGGTCGGCATGGGAGCCGACGTCTTCGCCATCATTTACATCGCGAAAGATCATCGCTATTACGTGCTCAACGCGAGCGGTGAAGCGCCTTCCGGCGCCACGATCGCGCGCATGAACGCGCTCGGCTATCATTACGATCCCAAAAACTGGGGGCCCGGTTCCGGCATGCCGTCGGGCGGCATCCTCGACGTCACCGTGCCCGGCTCGGTGTGGGGCTGGGACGAAGTGCTGCGCCGTTTCGGCAGAATGAAGTTTGCGCAGGTGCTTCAGCCGGCGATCGACTACGCCCAGAACGGCTATCCCGTTTCGGAACGTATCGCGCACATCTGGAAACTGCCCAACGCGCTGCCGTTGCGCGGCTGCTGCACGCGACTCGATCCCAATTCGGTGCGGACCTGGTACATCGACGGCGTGCCGCCGAAAACCGGGCAGATCTACCGCAATCCGGCGCTCGCGCACTCGTTCCGGCTCTTGCAGAAATACGGACGCGACGTGTTTTATCGCGGCGAGATCGCGCGCGCGATCGTCGCCACCTCGCGCAGGCTCGGCGGTACGATGACGATGGCCGATCTCGCCAACTATCGCGGCGAATGGGTGAAGCCGATCGACACGGTCTATCACGGCTACCATATCTTGGAATTGCCGCCGCCGACGCAGAGCTTTGCGGCCAATGAAGCGCTCAACATCCTCGCGCAGTGCGTTCCGAAGGTCGTACCGGGTCAAACGCTCGCCTCGCTCGGTCCGCGCAGTCCCGAGTACTGGCATCTGCTGGTCGAAGCAAAGAAGCTGGCGTACGCCGATCTCTACCGGTACAACGGCGATCCCGACTACGTCAGCGTGCCGCTCGCACGCCTGCTTTCAACGCAATATGCGGCCTCACTCTGTCCGAAGATCGATCCGAATCACGCCGCTACGATCGCGGCGCCGGGAGAACCGAGCGGCGCGGGCGATACGATCGTGCTTTCCACCGCCGATCGCTGGGGCAACATGGTCTCGTGGGTCAATAGTAATTACGACGAGTTCGGGTCGGGCATCACGGTGCCGGGCTACGGCTTCATCCTGCACGATCGCGGCGGCCTCTTCACGCTCAATCCGCGCAGCCCGAACGCGCTGGCGCCGCACAAGCGGCCATTCAACACGCTGATGGCCGGCTTCATCGAACGCGGCGGCCGGCCGCTGATGACGCTCGGATTGATGGGCGGCGATATGCAGGCGCAGGGGCACGAACAGATCGCCGTCGACATCATCGATCTCGGCGCCAACGTGCAGCAGGCGGGCGACATGGCGCGCTTTCGGCAAGACGAGATTTCCGACACGCTCTATCTCGAGTCGCCGCTCTACGATCTCGTCGGCGATCGCTTGCGCGCGATGGGACACAACGTGCGTTCGAGCAATCGCGCCCCGATGGGCGGCTATCAGGCGATCATGCTGCTCTCGAACGGGGCCTATGCCGGCGGTTCCGATTTCGGCAAGGACGGCGAAGCCGTCGGGTGGTAGACTTTATCCGCCAAAGCTGAAGCTTTGTCGGCTAAAGTCGCCTGCTATGCTGCAAATCCGCCAAAGGCCTCCGGGTCGTTTCGCAACCTTTTTAGTCGGCTGCCGGTTAAGGGGTTGCGTCGGCGAGGAGTCCATGAGACACTGCCTCGCGACTCCCTCATGCGCGATCTTTCGAGCGGTCGATGAATTGCGCCACCGAAAGATTGGTCTACTATCTCTACAACCTTTACCGAACTGCCACTTTGTGGCGCGCTTCTTCGCGGCATCGAAGACCTCAAATTCAGTGAACCGACTCCGATTCAGCGCATGGCGATTCCGCCCGCGCTGGAAGGGCATGACGTTCTTGCCAGCGCCCAGACCGGCAGCGGCAAATCCGCCGCATTCGGCTTGCCCGTTCTCGAAACACTCCTTCGCCGGCCCGAGCGCACACGGGGAACCCGCGCGCTGATTCTGGCGCCGACGCGCGAACTCGCGCAGCAGATCACCGAACATCTTCGCGCGCTGGCAAAACACACCGATATTCGTATCGCGCCGGTCTACGGCGGCGTCGGCATGCGCCCGCAAATCCAAGCCTTCCGCCGCGGCACCGACGTCATCGTTGCCACACCGGGGCGCCTGATCGACCTCATGCAGCAGGGCGAGGCGCGGTTGGATCGCATCGAGATCTTGGTACTCGACGAAGCCGACCGCATGATCGACATCGGCTTTTTGCCGGCGGTCAAGCGGATTATCACAAAGCTGCCGAATCGCCGCCAGACGCTGTTCTTCTCGGCCACGATCGCCGGTGCGGCCGCATCGCTCGCGCACGATCTGCTGCGCGATCCCGTTCGCGTCAACCTGACCCCCACCGCAACCCCGGTCGAAACGGTCAGGCAGAGCGTCTACGCCGTCGATCAGGAAAAGAAGACCGAACTGCTTCTCGATCTGCTCAAGGACAACAACATCTTCAACGCGATCGTTTTTACGCGAACCAAAGCTCGCGCGGATCGTCTGGCCGGAGCGCTGGCCCGGCACAACGTCGGCGCCGAAGCCATCCACGGCGATCGCTCGCAAGCTCAACGGACGCGCGCCCTCGACGCATTCAAAAAAGGGCGCTACCGGGTGCTGGTCGCGACCGACGTCGCCGCGCGGGGCATCGACATCGCTGATCTCGGCCACGTCATCAACTACGACGTGCCGGCGGAACCGACCGACTACATCCACCGCATCGGGCGAACCGCCCGCGCGCAGAAGGCCGGCGACGCGATCACCTTCGTGTCGTACGATGAAGCGGGACTTTTCGCACAAATCGAGCGTAGTATGGGAACATCCATCGAACGGATGGAGCATCCCCTGATGGACACCTTTACCGGAAACAAACTCAAGGCGCCGCCGCAAGTGCGCCGTCGTACCTTTCGCCGCCGCCGCCGCTAATTGCAGAAGGAACCACGATTATCGCTACACGCACTCGCACTCCTAAATCACGCGTGCCCAAGGCTCACAGCATCGCTACGAAGGAAGCGCCGCTGGAAGTCTACGGCAGCGTCAAGCAAGTCTTTCCGAGCACGACGTTCTCCGTCGAACTCGATAACGGCCACACGATCCTCGCGCACATCGCGGGACGTCTGCGCCGCCACCGTATCAAAATTCTTCCCGGCGACCGGGTCGACGTCGAGCTTTCGCCGTATGATTTGACCAAAGGCCGCATCGTCTACCGCTATCGAGCGGGAGAGGCGCGCCGTACGTAATTCATCGATGCTGTAATCGATGCTGTAGAAGATACACGAGCGCACGTTGGAGACCCGAAAACGTGCGCTCGGCCAATTTTCGGCCGACGGCTTCGAAAAAGAGCCGCTCGGCGACATCGAGACCGCAGGCGTAATGCGCGTGCACGCGCAGAATCAGCAACGGGCCGAAGCGGCGAAACGAGATCGTGCCGCTCATTGACGGAAGCGGCGCTTCCTCTTCGCGCGACCAATTGAACGAGAGCGCGCGTTCGCTGCAGCTCTCCGGAAGAAATCGGAATCGCGCTTCGATCGGAACGCCGCGCAGACCGGCGCGAATGCGTATCGCGAAGGGGTCGTGTCCGTTTGCCGGCGTGCATTCGGCGAGCGCTTTGAGCGGATCGATCGTCCCGTGCAAAAGCCACACAGCGGATTGCAATTCCGCCAATCCATCACGCGTCCGCAGCTTTGCCATGGCCCCGGCCTCCGTGGATGTTTCTTCGGTGCGACACGTACTGCTCCCGGTTGCTCGATACCCCAAGCAGGGAGCCGTGCACTTTTGTATATTCCCTTTTGCATAGCACATCCGTCTCGCGGAGGATCTCAAATGCAAGTCCCCCCGAAGATGGCGAATCCGGCAGCGCTCGGACTCGCTGGGTTTGCCCTCACTACATTCTTGCTCTCGTGCGCCAACGCCGGACTGCTCCCCGCAACCGACGGCGTCTGGATCGGTTTTGCCCTGTTCTACGGCGGCTCGGCGCAATTGCTCGCCGGCATGTGGGAATTTCCCCAAGGCAATACGTTCGGCGCAACCGCGTTCAGCTCGTACGGCGCGTTTTGGCTCGGAACGGCATTCTACGTCTGGTTCTTTGCCGGTAAGGCGGCTTCGGTGCCGCAGGACCTCGCCTATCTGCTCTTCGCCTGGGCCGTTTTTACCGTCTATATGACGATAGAGGCAGTCCGCCACACGGCATTGCCGGTGAAGCTCGTCTTCATCGTTTTGTCGATCACGTTCATTCTGCTCTGGCTCGGTGCCGGTTTCGCCCAACCCGGGCTGACCGTTGCCGGCGGCTGGACCGGAATAGTAACCGCAGTTCTCGCCTGGTATGCGTCGTGGAAGGCTGCGCACGACGCGCATCCATCGCTCCCAGTCTAAGGCGGGGACGGTGAAGCTTCGGGCGTGGCAGTAAACACGTACTGCCCGGCCTTCGGGCCGAGCGGCGCACCGTAGCCGATAATCGAGCCGTCGGGTTTCATCTTACCCGCGATGTGCACGCCGCCGAGGGTCGCGATATCGAACCAGATATCCGACCCTTGACGGCCGCCGCGCACCGTTTCGAGCCGGCCGCCCGTATCCGGGCGATAGGTACCGTTCACGTAACCGTTCTGAATCGTTATTTGCATTTCGCCGGTGTACCCGAACGCCTGAAACCGCGGGCGGATCTCGGTATGATAGCGCTTGACGACGGGCGCCGCCTGTGCGACCAGCGCCGGCGCGGGATGAACCAGCGCGAGCAATAGCGCAAGAATCATGGTGGCCAATGATACCATGATCCTCGCGCGCTTTCCTGAATTGGGCGAGCATACGGTTGCCCCGCCGGCGCTTCGTCCGTTCAGCGGAATCAGCGAGGCGGAACGCGAGCTGAGCGTGTGCTGCCGCGCCGCGCCTGCACCGCGCACGTACGCCATGCTCGGGAACGTGCTCGTACGCGAAGGACGGTACGTCGACGCGCTGGAGGCCTATCGCAGCGCCGCCGAACTCGACCCTTCCGATGCGTCCGCGCATTGGGCCTGTGCGGAGATCGCGCACGTACTCGACGATCTCGCGACGAGCCGGTTCCATCGCACGTGCGCGCTGACGCTGCGCCGCGTCTACCCGGATCCGTTGCCGGTCGGCTCGCGTACGCCGATCCTGCTGCTCTTACGCGATGCCCCTTACAGCGTCAACACGCCGCTGGAGCTGATTCTCGACCGCTCGCGCGTCGCCGTACACAAATACTACGTCGAGGAGGACGCGGAGCCGACGCTTCCGCTGTTCGCGCTGGCATTCTGCGCGTTCGGCGCAGCCGAGGCCGCCGCGCCGGCGATCCGGCGCGTCGCGGCGCTGACCGCTCGAGCCTCCGCCGCCTTCAACGACCCGGCTCTCCTGAACGGCACGGCGCGCGAAGCGCTCGCGCACACCCTGGACGGTATCGACGGCGTGCTTGCCGCGCAGGCGAGCGTCGTGACGCGCGAGCAGAGCGGATCGATCGCGATCCCGGCCTTGGTCCGGCCGGTGGATACGCACGCGGGCGACGGCCTTGCCTACCTGACCGATGCGGCGGACCTGGAGCGCCACCTCGCGCGCTTCGCCGCCGCGCGCTATCACGTCGGCCGATTCATCGAGTATCGAAGCGCCGACGGCTTCTACCGGAAATTCCGCGCGATCTTCGTGGACGGCGTCGCCTACCCATATCATTTGGCAATCGCGCCGCAGTGGAGCGTGCATTATCAGACCAGTCCGATGCGCGAGTCGCCCGCGCTGCGCGCGGAGGAGCGAGCCTTTCTCGAGGCGCCCGAACGGGTTGTGCCGGCCTGGAACCGGCTGATGCCGCAGATCGCGCGTGCAATCGGACTCGACTACTTCGGCATCGATGCGACCGTACTCCCGGACGGGCGGCTCTTCGTATTCGAAGCCGATGCCGGGATGCTCGTTCACGACGAAGATGCGCGCGACGTCTTTGCCTACAAGCGGCCGCACGTCGCGCGCATTCGCGAAGCGCTACACGCAGCTATTGCAGTCCGTACGCAGCCAAAAACTCTTTGACCAGCGCCCACGCTTGCCGTGCGGCGATCGCGTTGTAACTGGCGCGCGCATCACAAAAGAAGCCGTGGTCGGCCTGGGAAAAGATCACTTGTTCGTGATTGGCCTTGGCGGCCGTGAGCGCGTCGGAGACGGCGCGGTATTGATCGGGTCCGATGTGCCCGTCGAGCCCGCCCCAAAACATCAGGATCGGCCCGCTCTGGGCGGTGGCTAGGCCGAGTAGATCCGGCACGATGCCGCCGCCGTAGAACGAGACCGCTCCACCGAGCTCGGCGCGTGCGTTGGCCATGTACGCGACGCGTCCGCCCATGCAAAACCCGATCGCGCCGATGCGCCGCGCGTCCAGACCTCGTGTCCGCAGCCATGCGTAGGTTGCATCGATGTCGGCGTTCAACCCCTCCGGCCGCAGGCCCGCCATGTGTTCTCGCGCCCCTTCGAAATCGGTGTAGCTGCCTTCGAAGCCGGGCCCGGTGCGGTGAAACAGCTCGGGCGCGATCGCGACGAAGCCCAGCTCCGCGAAACGGTCGGCGATCGAGCGGATGTGCGCGTTCACGCCGAAAGCCTCCTGAAAAACCATCATTCCGGCTGCGCCGCCGGAACGCGGTCGCGCAACATAGGCACTCATCGTCGTTCCATCGGCGACGTCGAGCGCAATGCGTTCGGTTGAAGAGGACACGGATTCTCCTTCTCGGTACAAGAGCTATCTATGAGTGCTGTTGGTATCGTTCTCGAAATCCATTTGGTTCTGGCCTTTCTGGTGGCGCTCTGCGCCGTGGTGTTCAGTTGGACCGCCAATGGCCGGCGCGTCGTCAACGCCGTCGTCGGATTGCAATTCCTCGTCGGGCTGGTAGCGGCTGCAATGCTGGGCGCGAACCATCTTCCGATTCCTCCTGCGGTTTGGCTGCATCTGCTCATCGCCCTTGCGATCCTGGCGTCATACGGGATTGCCATGCGAACGGGAAAGCGAGCTGGCGGAGCACGTACGGCATTGCTGTATTCGATCGCCGGCGTCGTGCTGGTCTTCCTCAACATTTGGCTGGGGCTGCATATGGCGGGGATGACCTAAGCAGTGCGATCGTTGCGAATCGTTTTTGCGGTCGTCGTCGTCGCGCTGGCAGCGGCCGCCGGATGGTATTTTCTACATCCGCGCGCGCCGGGCGGCGAGAACCTCACCGTCTACTATACGAAACTTGACGGCACCACACTTGGATCCTGGCAGGTTTCCACCCGCACCGCGCAGCCGGGCGAGGAGAGTGCTGCGCGCTTGCACGACCTGGCGACCTACGCGGCGGTTCAAGCGGTGGCCGGGCCGCCGCCGGATATCCAGGCGGTGCGCTTTCCCAGCGGCACACGCGTGCTCGACGTTGCGGTCAACGGGCCGACCGCCGTGGTCGATCTGCATATGGGACCGAGTGACGGCGGCTCATTCCAAGAAACCGGCGAGTTCAAAGGTCTGGTGTATACGCTAACGGGAATTCCCTCTATCAATGCGGTCCAGATTACGATCGAGGGCCGAACTGTAGAGACGCTCCCGGGGGGACATCTTGAGCTCGATGAACCGCTTCGCCGCTCGGATTGGTAGCGCGTGTGCGATCTTCGTGCTGCTCGCAACGACCGTCGTCCGTGCCGACACGGTTAGCTACGCATTCGAACGATCGTCGATAACCTTCACCCACATCACCCATACTGGAGGCGCAACCGCGATCGGCATCGACGATCCGGCGCTGCGCTCGCTGCTCAAAGCGCTCGGCGCCGCGCTGACCTGGCGCGCGGGAGACCGCACCGTGCTGATTGCAACGTCCGCGCCCGAGGTGATCAGCTTCGGCGTCGGCGACGACCAGTACAGCATCGGCGCGCTCACCGCGCAGGCCGGCTTTGCACCGTATATGAACGGCACCGAAGTCTACCTTCCATTCGACGACCTGATGCGCGCGCTCGGCGTCGCGCCTGCGGGCGGCGTGCTCGAACGGCTCCTCACGTCGGTCGACGTCGAAGGATATGGTCCGCAGGCGGTGGTGGTCGCGCGCGGCGGCGGAATCTTGCACGGGCGCGCGATCGGCGATACACCCGATCACCTCGTCTACGAATTCGACGGAGTGGGAACTACGCTCGCGCCCGAACGTACGGTCAACGCGGGCGGCATCCGCGATCTGCAGATTACATCCGAGGGAAGCGTGCGCGATCCGAAAACCTACCTCTCATTCGATCTCGCACCGAACACGCGGCACGATCCGCCGCAGTCGGGAAGCGGCGAATTCGAGATCGCTTTCGGCGCGAACGGCAGCGCTCCGCCGTTGATGGAGCCGCTGCGCGAATCCCTTGCCGTCGCGGGCGCCGCAGCGCTGGCGGTCGTGGCGGAAGCGACGACCGCGCCCGCTCCGGTAGTGACGGCATCTCCGCTCGCAAATGCGCCCGCGGCGGCGAACGCCACCGTCGACAGCGTCAGCGTGAGCACACTCGCCGACGGCAGCGAAACAGTGGCGATCGGCGTGACCGGCGATGCATCCTACGAGTGGCATCGTCTGCGCGCGCCGGACGACCGCTTCTGGATCGACATCAAAAACGCACAGCTTGCGGGCGGCCCGCTGGAACAAGCCGAGGCCAATCCGTTGATCGCGCTGCGCGTGCGCCAGATCGATCCGCAAACGGTTCGCGTTGCGCTCTCGCTCGCCGGCGACACGGCGCTCGCGGTTTCACCCTCGGCGAGCGGAATCACGGTGAACGTCGGAACGACGATGGTCGGCGAGAGCGCGCCGCGCGAGGGCACGGGCACGATCGGCGCGGTGGTCTCCGCCAACGAACCGCAGCCCTCGATCACGCCGGTTCCGGCCGACGAGTACGGCGCGAGCAATTCGGGCGACGACACCAGCTGGAAATTCGGCCCGCGCGGCTACGTGCCGACCAATCCGAAGCTGATCGTCATCGATCCGGGGCACGGCGGCGACGATCGCGGCTCGGTTCACGGTGATCTTCAAGAAGCCGTGCTCACCCTCGACATGGCCAAGCGCGTGCAGTCGATTCTGATTGCGCGCGGCTGGCAAGTGAAGATGACGCGCACGACCGATCACGACGTCGACGCGACGCCGACCAGCACGGCTGAAGCGAAGAAAATGGGATACGACAACGACGCCGCCGACGATTTGCAGGCGCGCGACGACATCGCCAACGAGAGCGGCGCTCGATTGTTCGTCAGCATCCACTGCAATGCGTACATCAATAGCGGACCGAATGGAACGACGGTCTACTACTACAAACCGATTGATCAGCCGTTGGCTCAGATCATGGATCGCGACATCGCAATGGCCGGTCTCGCGAAAGACGACGGCATCGTCAAGGAGCACTTGTACGTAACCGCACATGCCGACATGCCGGCTGTATTGATCGAGACGGCGTTTCTGACCAATCCGGGCGATTACGCCAAGCTTTCCTCACCCGATTGGCGCGCGCAGATGGCCCAGGCGATCGCCAACGGCATCGACCAGTATGCGCGCGAGTACCCGGTCGTCGGCAGCACGCAGCAGTGATCGGCCTGTTCGATTCGGGACTGGGCGGGTTGACCGTCATCCGGCGCGTACGCGAACGCCTGCCGGACGTCGACATCCTCTATTTCGCCGATCAAGCGCACGTGCCGTACGGCGGACGCGCGCCGGACGATCTCTTCGCGTTGGTGCAGAGCAACCTCGCCTGGCTCGACGAGCGCGGGGTTGAGGCGATCGTCATGGCGTGCAACACTTCCTGCGCGATCGCAGACGTGTACGGATGGCCCTCCACCCGCGCCGAGGTGTTCGACCTGCTCGACTCGGCGACGATCGCGCTGCAGCGGCGCGCCGCGCGGCGCGTGGGTGTCGTCGCGACCGAGGCGACCGTTCGGTCCGGGGCGTACGGCCGGCGCATTCGCAACGCCATCCAGCAGAGTGAAGTGTGGGAAGTCGCCGCTCCGCAATTGGTGCCGCTGGTCGAAGCGGGCGAACACGAGAGCGAGGCAGCGCGCATCGCCGTCGCGCGCGTTTGCGCGGAGCTTCCGCCCGGGCTCGACGCAGTCGTCTACGGCTGCACGCACTACCCGGTGCTCGAGGCGCATTTTCGCGCTGCGCTCGGACCGGCCGTTGAATTGGTCGATCCCGCGTTCGTCCAGGCGGCGCGGCTGGCGGAGTTCTTGGCGCTCGACGAAACGCCGGTCGGCTCCGGAACGACACGTTACGTAACCAGCGGCGATCCCGAGCGCTTTCGCGCCAGCGTCGCCCGCATCATGGAAGAACGCACGCCGGTGATCATGACTACCTCGCTCCTGTCATCCTGAGGTGCCGCGCGAAGCGCGGCCTCGAAGGACGAACGAGCCCGCCTCCTCCGTCATCCTGAGACGGCAGTGCCTCCGTCATCCTGAGATGCTAGTGCCTCCGTCATCCTGAGACGGCAGTGCCTCCGTCATCCTGAGGTGCCGCGCGAAGCGCGGCCTCGAAGGACGAGAAGGACGAGAGCGACGGCGCTAGCGGACGGCAGTGCGCGCAGCAGAAGACGACGTATGAAGCGGTTTTACGTTTACATGCTACAGTGTGCCGACGATTCATTCTACGTCGGGATCACCAGCAAACTGGAGGAGCGTCTCGGGCAGCACGATTACGGCTGGGACGAACGCTGCTATACGTTCAAACGGCGGCCGTTACGCTGCGTCCACATTTCGGAATTTGCAACGTTTGACGACGCCGTCGCGTGGGAGAAGCATCTCAAGGGTTGGAGCCGCGCGAAAAAGCGCGCATTGGTAAATGGCGACTGGGGAGAAGTGCGGCGACTTGCAAAGCGTCCTTCTCGTTCCTTCTCGTCCTTCTCGTCCTTCGAGGCTCGGTCGCTGTGCGACCGAGCACCTCAGGATGACGGAAGCGAACGCACCTCAGGATGACGGAGGCGAATGCACCTCAGCCCTTCGAGGCTCGCTTCGCTCGCACCTCAGGATGACGCCTAGCTAAACAGGGCGCGGCGCTGGCGTTCGAGTTCGACCGTCGAGGTCGCCGCGGAGCGGCTATCCTGGACGTGCGATTCGACCAATGCGGCCATCTGTGAGTAATCGCCGTACATCGCGTAGGCGCGGCGGGCTTCGTCGTTGGCCGCGTCTTCGGCCTGTTCGAGCGTAAACTGAGCCGAGCTGGCAAATTGCTCGATGCGCCCGAAGGCTTCTTGCGCCATGCGCGCCTGGCGCGCGCTGTGTTCGGCTTTGGCGACGCCGTTTTCGATTGCGACGCCGGCAGCCTTGCCGCGCGATTCCAGATCGCTGAGCACCTTGCGAATGTCGAGCGTCGAGGCTTTGGTCTTGTCGGCCAAGCCTCGCACCTCGCCGGCGACGACGTTGAAGCCCTTGCCGTGATCGCCGGCGCGGGCGGCTTCGATCGCCGCGTTGAGCGCGAGTAGATTCGTCTTGTCGGAAACCGAGCGAACGAGGTTGATGATGTTGAAGATCTGGTGCATCGACTTTGCGAATTGATCGAGCGCGCTGCGGCTCTGGACTGCCATCGCGGAGAGCACGTTGATCGTTTCGATCAACTCGCCGACCGTGTCGCGCATGATGCGCACCTGCGGTGCGACCTGCTCGAACCGCTCACCGAGCGCCTGAAAATCTTTGCCGAGCTGCTCGTTCGAGGAGCTCAGCCCCATCGATTCTTGCGAGAGCTGGTTGAGGCTGGCGATCTGCGAGCGTGATTGCGTCCTGATCGTGTCGCCGGTCGCGCGCACCGAGTTGACGGAGCGGTCGATCGACTCGACGATGTCGTTGAGGGTGAAGCCGTGCGTCGGCCCGCCGGCAAGATTGATGCGCGGCCGCCAGCTCTCCAAATTGCGGTTGAGCAGCAGGCGGAAGACGTCGGTGGGGAAGAGCGGCTCCATTCGTTCCCACACGAACCGGGCGGCCTTGACGAAATCTTCCCGTTCGTCCGGCGCGAGTTCGTGGACTTCGAGATTCTTGCGCAGCTCGGCGAGCGCGTGCGCCTCGTCTTCGGTCGCGATGCGCCGGTGATACTCGGTCGCCTCTTTGAAGGCGAGTTCGATGATCGCGCGATCCTCCTCGGACAGCGAGCGCCAGCGCTCGACGTTGCCGAGCACGATCTGCGTGTTGTAGGTGTGCGCGGTCAGCGACAGGTAGCGCTGGAATTCGTTGAGCCGCGCGCCCAGCGTGTTTGCGAGCGGGTTCTCCTGCGCGTCCACCTCGTGATTCTGAAGCGAACGGTAGAGATCTTGGAATGGAATCACCTTTGGTGAAGCCCCGAGCGCGTGCATCAGCGCGAGGTAGACCACGGAGTCTTGGATGCGCACCCGCATCTTGCGCATGTCGGCCGGACGCCGGATCGGATGCAAGTTGTTGGTGAAGTGTCGCATCCCGTTTTCGAAATACGCCAGGCCGTGCAAACCGAACGATTCGAACGAGGTCAGGATATGCCGGCCGAGATGGCTGTCGAGCAGCCGGTAGGCCGCGTCGCGGTCGGCGAACACGAACGGAAGATCGAGCAGTTGCGCGAGCGGCAGCAGCGCGCCTGCAACGTAGGTGGTGACGCTCACCATGTCAAGCTCGCCCGAGCGAACGCGCAGCATCGCTTCCATTTCACTGCCGCCGGCGAACGGAATCTCGAGCTCGAACGTGAGCCGCCCGCTCGAAAGCTCGAGCGTGCGCTTCGCGACGTATTCCCACGCGCGCGACGGCGGATAGCCGAGCGGAAGCAGCGTCGCGACTTTGATCGTGGTGTGATCGGCCTTCGGCGCCGTGCGCGAGCGCGAGATGTATTCGATCTCCGCGCCGTAGTAGGCCAGGCGCTGCGTTGCAAAGGCGGATTCGAGCGCTTCGCGACCCTGCGCGGCCGCGACGTTCGCCAGTCCGTCGGTGGCCTTGCGCATCGCCTCCGCCGCCAGGCTGTGATTGCGTCCGCTGACCACCGCCCGATCGATGGTCACGGACAGGTCGGCGGCAAGTTCGGCGATCTCGGCCAGCGACGTGCGTGCGACTTCAGCGAGCGGCGCCGATTCGGCGGAGCGTTCGGCGTTGGCGCGGACGGAGCGAATCGTTGCCTCGGCTTCGCGCTGGATCTCCAGCACGAGGGTCTTGATCGCCGAAGTCGATTCGTTGGTCGTCTTTGCCAACCGTCCGACCTCGCCGGCGACGACGGCGAATCCCAATCCATGCGTTCCGGCGCGCGCGGCCTCGATTGCGGCGTTGAGCGCGAGCAGCTGCGTTTCGTCGCTGACGTCTTCGACGAACTCGGTCATGCGCCCGATCTCGCTCATGAGCCGGCCGAAGTTGTCCATCGCGGTAGCGGTGTCGGCCGAAAGCTCCGCGAGCTGCTGCACCGAGGTGAGTAAATTCTCGACGACTTCGAACGAGTTGCCCAAGTCGGAGGCGGCGGCTCGCGCCGAAGCTTGCGCGGTTTGCAGGCGCTCGGCGGTCTCACGCGAGGCAGCGGCAAGGGTGCCGGCGGTATCGGAAAGCGCGACCATGAGCGTGGTCTGTTCCTGCGCGGTCGCCGCGATCGCTTCGGAGGCGCGCCGAACGTCCTCGACCGCCTTGGAGACGCTCGCATTGAATCGGTCGAAGAGCGCGTCCTCGCGTTCGGAGATCATGATTTCGAGCTATTCGACGGACCGAGGAACCACCCATACGCCGCGTAGCCACGATAATGCGGTTGCGGACCGAAGCTGCGCCCCACCGAAAAGAGCAGCGCGTGGATTTCACCCAGGGAGTGGATGTAGCCCAAACCGACATCCGACTGCTGATAGTCATCGTGTGGGGTGGTTCGGGTCAACTCCATGCCAATAGTATCGTCCGCGGCTAGCGGATACATAGCCGCTAGGCCGGCCTGCCAATCGCCCGGGCCGGTCGCATCGCGTCCGACGCCGGGCTACGCCGGTCGCGAAGGTCACCTACGGATAGAGGGAGACCTGCGGCGCGTGCGCGCCCTCCGCTGCGCGCGTTCGGGCTCAGATCGCGACCGGCGCGCCGACGTGAAAGAGATGGAAGAAGAGCGCAGTCGAGAGCGTCGCCAAGACGGCGCCGGCAAGGACTTGCAGCAGCGTATGCGCTTTGAGATAGACGCGCGCCCAGCACACCATCGGAATCAGGACGAGAAACGGTAGCGTCTGGCTGCCGTAGAGCAGCGTGAGGGCAACCAGCGGGGCGGTGATGCCGATCGCGTGCGTGCTGATTTTCCAATACCGCGTGATGTACTGCACGATCAGGGTCGAGAGGGTATAGGCCGCCATCGCCGCGATCATCAGGCGCGGCGCATGAATGACCCACATCACCACCGTGCCGGCAAGATAGAACACGACGAAAGCGCTGAAGACCGCCTCGCGTTCGTGCCGCACCGACATGTCAAGATCCGAGATGCGATCGCTTCCGTAGAGCCAGAAGACGTACATCATCGGCCCGATCGAGGTGAAGAACGTAGAGATGAAGAGCAGCCACCAGAAGTCCAGCTCGTTGCGCGCGCTCGCATGGGCAAGGATTACGAAGAGGGCCAGCGCGGTAAGAAATGGATTGAAGATCGTCGAGAGGATGCGCGCGAGGTCGCGCCAGGCCCGCCGATTCTTGATCGGAACGATCTCTTGGAGCGGATCGTGCATTGGCCCGGTAGATTAGCCCCCTTGGCCGGAATCCCCTCAACCCTCGGCGAACCATCGCCGCTCACATTATGATCATTGAACGAATCGAGTCCCCGGCCGGCGTCAAAGCCCTTTCCCGCGATGAGTTGGACGTGCTCGCTCGTGAAATCCGCGACATGCTCGTCGTTACGTGCTCGCGCAACGGCGGCCATCTGGCGCCGAATTTGGGCGTCGTCGAATTGACCATCGCGCTTCACCGCGTTCTCGACCTGCCGACCGACAAACTGGTTTGGGACGTTTCACACCAGGCCTACGTCCACAAGATCCTCAGCGGCCGCCGCGACCGGTTCCACACCCTGCGCAAGGGCGGCGGCATCTCCGGCTTTGCGATGCGCAGCGAGTCGGCATACGATCAATTCGGCGCGGGTCACGCCTCGACGTCGGTCTCGGCCGCCTACGGAATGGCGGTCGCGCGCGATCTCTCCGGCGGCGGCGAAACGATCGTCGCGGTGCTGGGCGACGGCGCGCTGACCGGCGGGCTCGCGTACGAAGCGCTCAACAACGCCGGCCAGCTCCATTCGAATTTCATCGTCATTCTCAACGACAACGAGATGTCGATCGCGCCGAACGTGGGATCGATCGCCTCGTATCTTTCGATGCTGCGCAGCAAGCCGTTTGCCAATTTCGTGCGCGAACGCGCCAAAGACGTGTTCGGACACATCCCGTTCGGCGGGGCCGCGCGCAAAGCGTTCGCCAGTGCGGAGATGGGGGCGATGCGCTTCGTCGCGCCCTCCGAGAAGGCCGCGGTCATCTTCGAAGAGCTGGGCTTTCGCTACATGGGCCCGTTTGACGGGCACAACGTCGATACGATGATTGCGGCGCTGGAGACGGCCAAGAGCGTCGACCGCCCGGTGCTGCTGCACGTACGCACGGTCAAAGGCAAGGGCTACGAGCCGGCCGAGAAGGATTCGCGGACCTTTCACGGCGTCTCGAGCGCGTTCGACGTCGAAAACGGAAAACTCGAAGTCAAGCCCGACGCTCGGCCAACCTTCTCCGACGTCTTTGCCGGCGCGCTGATCGAACTTGCGCAGTCGTATCCCAAGCTGATCGCGATCACCGCCGCCATGCCCGACGGAACGAAGCTCTCCAAATTCGCCAAGCAATTTCCGGAGCGTTTCTTCGACGTCGGCATCGCCGAGGCGCACGCCGTTTGCATGGCGGCCGGCGCATCGACCAGCGGTCTGCAGCCGGTGTGTGCGATCTACTCGACCTTTCTGCAACGCGCCTACGATCAGGTCGTGCATGACGTGTGCGTGCAGAATCTGCCGGTCGTCTTCTGCCTCGATCGCGCCGGCTTCGTCGGCGACGACGGTCCCACGCACATGGGGCTCTACGACGTCGCCTATCTGCGCACGCTTCCCAACATGACGGTAATGGCGCCGCGCAACGAAGACGAGCTTGCGCCGATGCTGGCGCACGCGCTTACACGTAGCGGCCCGGCGGCGATCCGTTATCCGCGCGGTTCGACCAGCGGACGCCACCGCGATCCGGTCGCGCCGATCGAGCACGGCCGCGCCGAGGTGTTGCGCCGCGGCACCGGCGTCGCGGTCCTCGCCCTCGGGAATACGGTCGAGGTAGCGCTCGATGCGTACGGGCTGTTGGCGAGCGGAGAATTCGGCCGCTCCGACCGGCTGCCGACCGTCGTCAACGCGCGGTTCGCCAAACCGATCGACGGCGAGCTGCTGGCGGAACTGGCCGCCGATCACGACACGTTCCTTACGCTGGAAGAGCACTCGCTCGCAGGCGGCTTCGGATCGGCGGTCGTAGAGAATGTGTCGGATTCGGGCCTTGCGGTTCGGGTGCAGCGCGTCGGCGTTACCGACGTTCTGGTTGCGCACGATTCCCAGCCCAGCCAACGCGCGCTCTTCGGGCTATCCGCGCAAGCGATCGCGGAGCGCCTTGCGCGCGCGCTCGACCCGCATCAGGAGATACATCGTTGACCCTTTTACTCGCCGCAGCCGCAAAGGCCGCGACCGCTGCCGCCAAGGGCGCGCCCCTCAAAGTGCTGCCGCCCGTTCAAAACCTCGTCGTTCCGCCGGCCGCGACGCAGCCGCAGACCGTCTTTCAGGAACATTTCGGATGGCTCACCCACGGCATCGCCGGAATCTTCATTGTCGCGGCGATCGCGTTGATCGTGCTGCTTGCGGTTCAGACGACCAAACAAGAGGGTCTCTCGGGAACGATCGGCGGACGGGTCGAGTCGGCGTACTCGCGGATGGGCGGTGAGGAACAGCTCAAGCGGCTGACCGGATTTACCGCCGTCGTCTTCGTGCTCACGGGATTCATCCTGTCATTAACGGGGATCTAACGCGCTGAGCGCATTGCTCGACGTTCGCAACCTCCGGACGACGTTTCGAACGGAGGACGGCCCGGTGACGGCCGTCAACGGCCTTTCGTTTTCACTCCAGCCCGGCGAGACGCTGGGAATCGTCGGCGAGTCGGGCTCGGGGAAGTCGGTCACGGCACTCTCGATCATGCGCCTTCTCTCGCGTAACGCGAGCGTCGCCAGCGACGGCATCTTTTTCGAGGGCGAGAACCTGCTCGCCAAGAGCGAAGCTCAGATGCGCAGGATCCGCGGTCACAAGATCGCGATGATCTTCCAAGATCCGATGACGAGCCTCAATCCGGTGCTCACCGTCGGCGAACAGATCGCCGAAGCGGTGCGCGTGCACCTGGGGTATTCGCGCGCCGATTCCCGCGCCAAGGCGGCTGAAATGATGCGCAAGGTCCGCATCCCTTCACCCGAGGAACGCATCGACGACTATCCCCATCAATTCTCCGGCGGCATGCGTCAACGCGTGATGATCGCGATGGCGCTCTCGTGCAATCCGCAACTGTTGATCGCGGACGAACCGACGACCGCGCTCGACGTGACGATTCAGGCCCAGATCCTCGAGCTGATGAACGAAATGCAGCACGAGACGGGAGCGGCCATCGTCATGATCACGCACGACCTCGGCGTGGTGGCCGAAGTGTGCAAGAACGTGCTGGTGATGTACGGCGGAAATCTCGTCGAATACGGCACGGCCGATCAAATTTTCAGCGAGCCGAAGATGCCGTACACGCAAGGGCTGCTCGCATCCCTTCCCCGCCTCGACCAGAGCGAGCATCGCCGCTTGCAGCCGATCAAAGGCCAACCACCGAACTTGCTCAATCTTCCGGCCGGATGCGCGTTCGCACCGCGCTGCGATGCACGGATGACGGTTTGCGACGAACCCGTCGCCCTCTACGACTTCGGCGCCGACCACGCGGCACGCTGCTGGCTCTACGACGGGAAGGTTCCATGCCGCTGATCGAGGTCCGCGATCTCTACAAGTACTTTCCGATTCATGCGGGCCTGTTTTCCCAGCATGTCGCCGACGTCAAAGCCGTCGACGGCGTGAGTTTTACGATCGATGCCGGCGAAACGCTGGGCTTGGTGGGCGAGTCCGGGTCGGGCAAAACGACGATCGGGCGCATGCTGCTCCACTTGCTTGCGGTAACGAGCGGGTCGATCGCCTACGACGGCGCCGAGATCACGACGATGCGTGCCGACGAGATCCGCCGCCTGCGGCGGAAAATCCAAATCATCTTCCAGGATCCCTTTGCCAGTCTCAATCCGCGCATGACGATCGGCGAGATCATCGCGGAGCCCCTGCGTATTCATGGGCTCGCCCGCGGTGCGCAGGCGCAGGCGCGCGTCCAAGAACTGCTGCGGCTCGTCGGATTGCGGCCTTACAGCGCCAATCGCTACCCTCACGAGTTTTCGGGCGGCCAGCGGCAGCGGGTGGGCATCGCCCGCGCGCTCGCGGTCGACCCGAAGTTCATCGTCTGCGACGAGCCGGTCTCCGCACTCGACGTCTCGATCCAGGCACAGGTGATCAACCTGCTCGAGGACCTGCAGGCGCAACTGGGACTGACCTACCTGTTCATCGCGCACGACCTTTCGGTCGTGCGCCACATCTCCACCCGCGTCGCGGTCATGTACGTCGGCAAGATCGTGGAGCTCAGCTCGCGTGACGAACTCTACGAGCGGCCGCTGCACCCCTACACGCAGGCGCTGCTCTCCGCGATTCCCATTCCCGATCCGTCCGCCGAGCGTCGCCGCAAGCGCATCGTGCTCACCGGTGATATTCCCTCACCGGTCGATCCGCCGTCCGGGTGCCGCTTTCACACGCGCTGTCCGGTCGCGTTCGACCGCTGCTCGGTCGAAGACCCGGCGTTCACAGAATACGGCAGCGGTCATTTTGCGGCGTGCCATTGGGTCGACGAGCACCGCGGCGCCGCACCCGACTTGACCCACGGCCCGGCGTTAATTTCGGGATAAGGCGCGCGCGCTATGCTCGTCGTGTGATCGTTGCGCAGATTTCCGATCTTCACATACGACGCCGGGGGCACGTGCTGCACCACATGCCCAACACCGCCGACTACCTTCGCCGCACGATTGCGCGGCTGCATGCACTCCACCCCCGCCCCGATCTGGTCCTGGCAACGGGCGACCTCACCGAACGAGGTTCGCCGCACGAGTACCGGCGATTGCGGTCGATGCTCGGGCGGCTCGAAATTCCGCACTTTTTGATTCCGGGAAATCACGATGATCGCGAAGCGCTACGGCGGGCCTTTCGCGATCATCGTTATTTACGGACGTTCGCCCACCACGCAAGCTTCGCGATCGACGCCTGGCCGCTGCGGATCATTGCGCTGGACTCGACCGATCCGGGGCGCGCCGGCGGATTCGTGGATGGCGAACGCCTCGGATGGCTCGATGCCGAACTGGCCGCCTATCCGCGCCGCCCGACGATCGTCGCGCTGCATCATCCGCCGTTTCGTACCGGCATACCGGCGATGGATGCGTACGGCTTTGTCGGGGTCGAGCGGTTGGCTTCGGTCGTGCGCGCTCATCCGCAGATCGCGCGCATCGTGTCCGGCCACGTCCATACGATTCTGATGCGCCCCTGGAACGGCGCGATCGCATGCACGGCGCCGAGCACCTCGCCGCAATTCGTGATCGGGCGTTCGCGCCTGGGCATCGGGGTGGAGTCAGCCGGGTTCTTGCTCCACGAATGGAGCTTCAATGCCGACGTGCACACCTACATCGTCCGTTTAGAGGGTGGAATCGAACAGCAGATCGCGTAGGCGGTGTTTAAAAAGCGAGGCGGACGTTGTACGTCCGCCTTCATTTAGAACTGCGCAGATTCTCGCGTTCGGTTAAGCCTTTTTCTTGCGCGAGGACTTTCTGCGTCCGGCCTTCTTGCGGCCCGCGGCCTTTTTGCGTCCGCCGGCCTTCTTGCGGCCCGCAGCCTTTTTGCGTCCGGCTTTTTTCCGTCCCGCCTTTTTGCGTCCGCCGGCCTTCTTACGGCCGCCCGCCTTTTTGCGTCCGGCCTTTTTGCGTCCGCCGGCCTTTTTGCGTCCGCCGGCAGCTTTCTTGCGCGTCGCTTTTTTACGTCCGCCGGCTGCCTTTTTGCGTCCGCCCGCGGCGGCTTTCCGGCGAGCCTTACGGCGCGGCTTTTTCTTGGCCTCACCCATCGTCTCGCCATTCATCATGGTATCGGAGTCCATTCATTCCTCCTCGTCCCCCGGGGGACGAACAGCGTTATTTGGACAGCGCACGAAATGCGCTTTAAGCGCACTATAAAGGATTTTTTCGAATCATGCAAATCGCGCGTACGCACGCGTACGCGCGCGCACGTGCGCGCGTGCGCGAGCGGGGTCGATTCTTCGACTCGCTCGGGGCGCAAGGTTTGCCCCGGTCTTGACCCCGGGAGTATACTTAGCCCCGTGAAAAAGCCCCTGATCATCGTGGAGTCGCCGACCAAGGCGCGTACGATCAAGAAGTTTCTGCCGCCGCGCTATGCGGTCAAGGCATCGGTGGGCCACGTACGCGATCTGCCCAAGAGCACGCTCGGCGTCGACGTCGAGCACGACTTCGCGCCGAAGTATCTCACGATCAAAGGCAAGGGCGACATCATCAAAGAGCTCAAGAGCGCGGTCAAAAGCGCGAGCGACGTCTATCTCGCGACCGACCCGGATCGCGAAGGCGAGGCGATCGCATGGCATTTGGCCGAGCTGCTCAAGCTCGAGGACCCAAAGCGAATCGAACTCCACGAAATCACCAAGGATGCGGCGCTGGCCGCGCTGCGGGACCCGCACCGGATCGACATGGATCGCGTGAACGCACAGCAAGCGCGCCGCATTCTCGACCGGCTGGTCGGCTATAAGATTTCGCCGCTGCTCTGGGCCAAAGTCCGCGGCGGCCTCTCGGCCGGGCGCGTGCAGTCGGTCGCCGTGCGGCTCATCGTCGATCGGGAGCGCGAGATCAACGCGTTCACGCCGCGTGAATATTGGACCGTTACCGCTCAGCTCGCGACGCAGCGCGATCCCTCCGCCGTCTTCCCCGCCGATTTGGTGGCGCATCGCGGCGAGAAGCTCGAAATCACCAACGAAGCGCAAGCCGCTGGGATCCTGCGGGCGCTCGAGGGCGCGGCGTTCTCGGTCGCCTCGATCAAGCGCCGTGAGGTGCGGCGCAACGCTCCCGCGCCGTTCACGACCTCAACCCTCCAACAGGAAGCATCACGTAAACTGCGGCTGCGGGTGCGGCGCACGATGCAGATCGCCCAATCGCTCTATGAAGGCGTCGACCTGGGCGGCTCGGAGGGGACGCAGGGTCTGATCACCTACATGCGTACCGACTCGACGCGCATCGCCGACTCGGCGCGCGAGCACGCGCGGGAATATATCTCGCAGACCTACGGCGCCGAATTCCACGGCGGTGCGGCGCACAAGGTGCGCGAAGGCGCGCAAGACGCGCACGAGGCGATTCGTCCGACCAGCGTCTTCCGTACGCCCGAGAGCGTGGCGCACGTGCTCAAACGCGATGAACTGCGCTTATACACGCTGATCTGGGAGCGCTTCACCGCCTCGCAAATGGCGCCCGCCGTCCTCGACCAAACGACCGTCGACATCAGCGCCGCGGAATATACGTTCCGCGCGACCGGCAGCATCGTGAAATTCGCCGGCTTCACCCGCGTATACGAAGAAGGCAAAGACGAAGATCCTTCGACCGGCTCAGGGCAGGCTGCGCAAAACGGCGAAGATGCCGCGAAGGCGAACGGTGCGCTCCGAGGCAAAGGCCGCGTGCGGTTGCCCGAACTGCACGAACGCGACGCGCTCGATCCGCGGGCGATCGAACCCAAGCAGCACTTCACCGAACCGCCGCCGCGATACACCGAAGCGACGCTCGTCAAAGCGTTGGAAGAGAACGGCATCGGGCGCCCATCGACCTACTCGACGATCGTCGATACGATTCAAGCGCGGGGCTACGTAACGCAAGAGGAGCGCCGCTTCAAGCCGACCGACATCGGCATCGCGGTCAACGACCTGCTGGCCGAGCATTTCAAGGACATCGTCGATCTGAAATTTACCGCCGGCATGGAGGGCGATCTCGATAAAGTCGCCGAGGGCCACGCCGACTGGGCCGGGATTCTGCGCCAGTTCTACGCACCGTTCGCGCATCAGCTGGAAGAGGCGGAAAAGAAGCTGCCGCGACTCGAGATCAAGGACGAGCCAACCGACGAGATTTGCCCCAATTGCGGCCGGCCGATGGTAATCAAGACCGGCCGTTTCGGCAAGTTCATCTCATGCACGGGCTATCCCGAGTGCAAGACGACCAAACCGATCGTCAAGGACACCGGTGCAAAGTGTCCCAAGGACGGCGGCATGATCGTCGAGCGCCGTTCGAAGAAGGGCCGCACGTTCTACGGCTGCGCCAACTATCCGAACTGCGACTTCGTCTCGTGGGATCGCGTGATCCCGCAGCCCTGTCCGGTTTGCGGAAGTTACGTCGTCGCGAAGAACCGCCGCGGCGGCGTCGTGCACCTCGAATGTGCCGCCGACAAGGAACACGACGTCTCCTCGCTCGCGAAATCCACCTCCGGTGAGGAACCGAGCGAAGACCGCGAACTCGCGGAAGTCTAGCCGTGTGCGAAGAGTCGACAGCGTTCCCATCCCCTTGCCATTAGGATCGATCCGGGTGAATGAAGATGAGTGCCAGCGAAGGTTCGAGACGCCCTCAGGGCGCTCAAGCGTGATGGTTGGGTTCTCACCACCCAACGAGGGTCGCACCGCCAATTCAAGCACCCACGTAAGCCCGGGAAGGTGACGGTGAGCGGGCATGAGAGCGATGATCTTCCCCCGAAGTTGGAACGGTCGATTTTGAGGCAGGCGGGGCTCTGGCCATGAAGTTTTTCGTTGAGATATCTAAGACCGATACCGGATACGCAGCGCACGCGCCGAGCGTTGTCGGGTGCGTCGCAACCGGTGCGACGCTCGAAGAAACCGAAAGGCGAATTGGAGAAGCGCTGCAATTGCATCTCGATCTGGATTCAATTCCCGATCTTGAGTTTCGTGTATGTGCTTAAGGGAAATCGCCATGCGATTGAGGATCGACGCCGTGATGGGAAATGTTCAATAAGCTGACCGTCATCGGAGGCGGCCTGGCCGGCTGCGAGGCGGCGTGGCAGGCGGCGAATGCGGGCGTGGACGTCGACCTGTACGAGATGCGTCCGCTGCGGAGCGGACCCGCGCACACGACCGGACGACTCGCCGAACTGGTGTGCAGCAACTCGCTGCGCGGCGCGGCGCTCGAAAACGCCGTCGGCTTGCTCAAAGAAGAGCTGGCGCGGCTCGATTCGATCGTCGTCACCAGCGCGCGCGAGGCCGCGGTTCCGGCCGGCGGCGCGCTCGCCGTCGACCGCGCGAAATTCGCCGACGCGGTCGAGGGGCGCATCACCGCACATCCGCGCATCGCGCTGCACCGTCAAGAGGTGAGCGCGATTCCGCTCGATCGTCCGGCGATCGTCGCCTGCGGCCCGTTACCGAGCGACGCATTGCTGCAGAGCATCGACGCACTGCTTCGAGAACCTCAGCATGACACAAAAGGGCGCCTGCACTACTACGATGCGGCCTCGCCGATCGTGGCTGCGGATTCGATCGACGAATCGCCGATGTACCGGAAGTCCCGCTACGAAAAGGGCGAGGGCGACGACTATCTCAACATCCCGCTCGATCGCGCGCAGTACGCGCAGCTCCTCCACGATTTGCGCACGCTCGAGCGCCATCAACCCAAAGGTTTCGAGCTGGACGCAAGCGCCAACTACTTCGAAGGCTGCTTGCCGATCGAAGAGATGGCCGATCGTGGCGACGACGTGCTGCGCTTCGGACCGCTCAAGCCGGTCGGCCTACGTGACCCGCGCACCGGACGGACGCCGCACGCGGTCGTGCAGCTGCGCAAAGAAAACACCGAGGGCACGGCGTTCAACCTGGTCGGATTTCAAACGCGGCTGTCGTGGCCGGCGCAGAAGGCGGCCTTCGGAAAGCTGCCGGGCTTGGCCGACGCGGAGTGGCTGCGGCTCGGCGTGATGCACCGCAACACGTTCCTCGACTCGCCGCGCGTGCTGGATGCGCGTCTACGGCTACGCGGTTACGAGAACCTGTACTTCGCCGGACAGATCACCGGCGCCGAGGGCTATGTCGAGGCGGCCGCCTGCGGTGCGATGACCGGTCTTCATGCGGCGCGCGCGATTCTCGGACTCGAGCCCATCGAATTTCCGCGCGAAAGTGCGTTCGGCGCGGTCGTCGCGCATCTGCAAAACCGTGCGACACACGACTTTCAACCGGCCAACGCGACCTGGGCTTACTTCCCGCCGCTCGACCGCGAGGTTCGAGACAAGAAAGAACGGCGTCGCCTCATGGCGCAACGCGCGCTGGCTGCGATCGATGGTTTCAAAAACCGAATCGCCCTGCTGCCGGTATAACGCGGTTACTTGATCGCGTAGGTGATCGTGATCGTTGAGGCGACCGGCACCGTCACGTAGTCCTGCGGCGTCTGGGGCGCGTCGGGTCCCGTCATCATGCCGTTGACGAAGTACTGCGTCGAGCAGGAGCCGTCGGGCGTGTTTTGTTCGATCGATTGAACGTTGATCGCGCCGCCGATATGTACGTTCAGATCTTTGGCGATCGATTCGGCCTTCGCATGAGCCCGCGCGATCGCGCGTTCGCGCGCGCTATCGAGAGCGGTTTGACAGTCCGCTGCGCTGAGGAAGACCTGCGCGCTATTCAGCAGAACGCCCTTCATCGAAGCCACCGCCGTCCCGACCGTGACGATGCCGCTTTGCAGCATCGCAACCGTCGGATGCATCGCCGTCGCCGTGATCGTCGCCACATTCGAGGTGCCGGGAGCCCGGAAGTTGATCGGCAGCCGTACACTCGCCGGATCGGCGCCGGCTTTGACGAGCGCGTCGACGATCGGCTGGACCTTCTCGGTGTCGAGGGTGAGAGCGCGGTTCGCGGTCACGATTTGCAGCGTGATCCGCGCGCTCGTAGCGGGAACGCGCGTCGACGCGCTGCCGGTGACGGTGATGCCCCGGGCTGCGTTCGGCGCCGGTCCGGATATCGGGCCCCGCAACATCGGCTGGGCGCCGGCGACGGACGGCAGGAGGAGTGCGGCTACGACAACGACCGTTGTGCGCTTCATGAAACCCCCAACGCTTGGAACGGGTAGAACGGTGACGACATGAGGATTCGCTCCACCACTATTCTGGCCGTTCGCCGCAACGGCATGCTGGCCATCGCCGGCGACGGGCAGGTCACCCTCGATAAGACGATCGTCAAGCACAGCGCGCGCAAAGTGCGTAAGATCGCGGGCGGCAAAGTTTTGGCCGGGTTCGCCGGATCGGCCGCCGACGGCATCACGCTGCTCGAGAAGTTCGAGAACAAGTTCGCCGAGTTCAAAGATATCACGCGCGCGTCCGTCGAGCTGGCCAAAGACTGGCGCCAGGATCGTGCGCTGCGGCGGCTCGAGGCGCTGCTCGTGGTCGGGACGCCCGACCATCTCTTCGTGCTCTCCGGCACGGGTGACGTGATCGAACCCGACGAGGGCATCGCGGCGATCGGCAGCGGCGGACCGTACGCGCAGGCGGCGGCCGCCGCGCTGCTGCGCAACAGCGATCTTTCGGCGCCCGACATTGCGCGCAAGGCGCTGGAGATCGCGGGCGAAATCTGTATCTACACCAACGACGACATCACGGTTGAAACACTTCCATGACCACCGCACTTCCCGACATCGCCGGACTCACGCCACGCCAGATCGCGAGCGAACTCGATAAGTACATCGTCGGCCAGGGCAAGGCCAAACGCGCGGTCGCGATCGCGCTGCGCAACCGCTACCGCCGCTCGCACGTACGCGAAGACCTACGCGAAGAGATCACGCCGAAAAACATTCTGATGATCGGCCCGACCGGTGTCGGCAAGACCGAGATTGCGCGGCGTCTGGCCGGCTTGGTCGGCGCACCGTTCGTCAAAGTCGAAGCGACGAAATATACCGAGGTCGGTTACGTGGGCCGCGACGTCGAGTCGATGGTGCGCGATCTGGTCGAAGCCTCGGTGCGCATGGTGACCGAAGAGCGCCGCTCCGAGGTGGCGGAGCTCGCCGAGAAAGCCGCAGTCGAGCGGTTGATCGACGAATTGCATCCCGAGACCGCGACGCGATCGAACACGCCCGGCAATCCGTTCGCCGCGACGCTCGGTTCGATCTTCGGGAACTCCGCGCCGCAACCGCAGCCGCAGCCGCCGTCGGGACCGCCCAGCGACGTCGCGCGGATTCGCGAACAAACCCGCAGCGAGATCGAGCGTGGCTTCTACGACGTGCGCCTGATCGAGATCGAGGTCGAAGAAACGCCGAGCGTGCCGATCGGCATGATCGGCATGGACCAAGGCGGCGGCGCGGATCTGGGCGAGATGCTCGGCGGCTTGATTCCCAAACGCAAGACGAAAAAGCGCGTCACCGTCGCCGAGGCGCGGCGCATCTTCACCCAAGAAGAGGCCGCCAAGCTGATCGACATGGACGCGGTCAAACGCGAAGCGCTGCGCCGGGCGGGCGAGGATGGGATCATCTTCATCGACGAGATCGACAAGGTCGCGAGGCGTGAAGGCGCGCGCGGCGGTCCCGACGTTTCACGCGAAGGCGTACAACGCGACATCCTGCCGATCGTCGAGGGCAGCACGGTCACGACCAAGCACGGCCAGGTAAAAACCGATCATGTGCTCTTCATCGCGGCGGGAGCCTTTCACATCAGCAAGCCCTCCGACCTGATTCCCGAGTTGCAGGGACGTTTTCCGATCCGGGTCGAGCTCGACTCGCTGACCGCCGAGGATTTCAAGACGATTCTCACCCAGCCGAAGAACGCGCTGATCGAGCAGTACCGGGCGTTGCTCGCGACCGAAGGCGTCGCGCTCACGTTCACCGAGGATGCGATCGAGCAGTTGGCCCGCTTCGCGATGCAAGTCAACGAGCAGAGCGAGAATATCGGTGCGCGACGGTTGCACACCGTGCTCGAGCGGCTGCTCGAAGACATCAGCTACGGTGCGCCGGAGGAGCGCGGCGCGGTGACGATCGACGCGGCCTACGTTCGCGAACGGCTCAAAGACGTCGTGGAAAACGCCGATCTTTCGGGATATATTCTCTAATCGATCTCTAAAACGTTCTCATTCTTTGCCCAGGAACGCCGGAGTAGGATGGTAGCATGTTGACCTTGCGCAATCTCATCGCCGGTTCCGCATTTGCCGTATTCGCCGTGGCGATCGCCGCCTGCGGCGGCGGCGGAACCACGATCCAAGCTCCGACGCCCGGGCCGACGTGTTCGCCGGGTGAAGCCGTCCAGATGGTCTATCCGATTCCCGGCGCGACCGGCGTGACCGATAATCCGCAGCAGTTCGTATTCGCGGTCGCTTCGCCGCTGCCGAACACCTGGAACGCCTACATCAACACCTCGGATTCGCTGAGCGGCTCGGTACAGACATACGCCGGTATGGAGACGATCCCGGCATCGAACGTCCCCTCTCCCTCGGCAACGCCGTCGATCTCCAACCCGTACTACCAAAGCATCACGCTTACCGGAGGATTCTCTTCGGGCGAGACGATTTACGTCTGGCTCAACAATGAGTCGAGCAATTGCACGCCGCTCGGCCCGGTCGGGAGCTTCACGACGCAATAGGGTCCTCCTCGAAGGGCTCGGGATGACAGAAGGGCATGGGCCGTAGAATAGGCGCCCCATGCCCTACATCCGCGAGATCATCACGGACGGTCATCCGACGTTGCGTAAGGTTGCCAAGAAGGTCAGTCCGAGAGAATTGGCCGACCCTCTCTTTCAGCAGCTCATCGACGACATGTTCGAGACGATGTATGCCGCACCGGGCGTGGGCCTCGCCGCGCCGCAGGTCAACGTCTCCAAACGCCTCTTCGTGATCGACGTGCAAGACGATATCCACGATCCCGCGGTCGTCGTCAATCCCAAGATCGAGCTGGCCGAAGAAGAGGTCGAGCTGACCGAAGGCTGCCTCTCGGTCCCCGGCTTCGTCGGCGAGATCACGCGCTACCGGCGCGTTGCGGTCAGCGGGCTCGACCGCAACGGCGAGAAGATCCGGCTCGAAGGCGAGGGACTCTTCGCGCAATGTCTGCAGCACGAGATCGATCACCTCAACGGCGTGCTGTACGTCGACAAGGCTAAAGACGTGCGCTTGCCGCAAACCGAAGAAGAGCACGAAATCGTCGAAACGGCCGAAGCCTAGGTCACTCATCTTGCGCTCACTGTTTTTTGGGACGAGCGCGTTCGCGGTCCCGAGCCTTCACGTCACCGCGGCAAAGACGCAGCTCGCCGGCGTGGTGACGCAGCCCGACCGGCCCGCCGGACGCGGTCACCGGCTGCAGCCGACGCCGGTCAAGAGCGCGGCACTCGAACTCGGGCTGCGCGTCTACGAACCCGCCTCACTCAAAGCGTTCCTCGAAGAGATCGCCCACGCATCGTTCGATCTTTTCGCGCTTGCGTCATATGGAAAGATCTTGCCGCAGGCACTTCTCGACCGGCCGAAGCTCGGCGCGCTCAACGTGCATCCCTCGCTGCTGCCGAACTACCGCGGTGCGACACCGATCCAGAGCGCGCTGCTCGCCGGCGAGACGGTCACGGGCGTGACGATCATGCTGATGGACGCGGGGATGGACACCGGCCCGGTCGTGTTGCAGGAGAAGGTGGAGATCGCGCCCGACGACGACTATGGAACGCTGCACGATCGCCTCGCGCTTTTCGGCGGCGACTTGCTGGGCGACGCGATCGACCTCGCCGCGCGTGGTCCGCTGCAAGGACAGCCGCAGCGCGGCGAGCCGAGCTTCACCCGCCCGATTCGCAAAGAGGATCTCGAGATCGACTGGTCGTGGCCGCCGCAGCGCATCGTCAACACCGTGCGCGCCTTCGCGCCCGCACCCGGCGCGCGCGCGCTCATCGACGGCGAAACCGTAAAAGTGCTGCGTGCGCACGTCGAGCGCGAACGGGTCGTGATCGACGAGTTGATCGCGCCGAACCGCGGGCGCATGAGCGCAGAGAGCTACGAACGGTCGCGGCGCGACCGCGAACGGACATGAACGCGCGCGACGTTGCGCTGCACACGGTACGCGACGTCTTCATCACGCCGGGCGGCGGAACCGAGCGGGGTGCACAGGAAGCGCTCGATTACCGGGCGCGCAAGGCGAATCTCGACTCGCGCGATCGCGCCTTCGCGACCGAACTGGCATACGGCGCGATCAAGATGCGGCGCGCACTCGATTGGTATCTGCAGCCGTTCGTCGGAGAACGCAAAGCGCCGCTTCCTCCGGCGATTCACGAAATTCTGCGTCTGGCGGTCTACGAGTTCGTCTACACCCTTGCCGACGTGCACGCGACCGTCTTCGAATGGGTCAACCTCGCCAAGCGTCACGGCCATCGCGGCGTCGCCAACCTGGTCAACGCGGTGCTGCGCTCGTTTCTGCGGATGCGGCCGCGCGACCCGACCCGCGATCTGTTCGGCAGCGAGGAAGAGTACCTGGGCACACGCTACTCGCTGCCGAGCTGGCTCGTCCGGCAGTGGAGCGCGGTCTACGCCGGGCAGACCGAAGCCGTTTGTGCGGCGGTGAACGCGCCGGCGCGCGCCGCGGTTACGGTCAACACCGCGCGTACGAGCCGCGCGCAGTTCGAGGAGCGTCTCGCGGTTGACGGCATTACGGCCATTCCCTCGGCGTTCGTCGCCGATTCGCTCGTTATCGAAAGCGACGCCGCCGCGGTCCATACCCGCGAAGCGCGCGCACGCGGCGAATGGTGGCTGCAGTCGGAGAGTTCGGCAATGCCGGTCGAAGTGCTCAACCCTCAGCCCGAGGAGGCGGTTCTCGACGCCTGCAGCGGCCGCGGCAACAAGGCGCTGCAGATCGGGGCGCGGATGGGGGGAGACGGATCGGAACTGTGCATCGAGCGCGACCCGCGCAAGGCAAAGATTCTGCAAAGCCGGCTGGAGGAGGCCGGCGTTGCGGCCGGGGTTATCGTGGGCGACGCCACCGCGCCCCTGCTCGAGCCGCAGCAGCGCTTCGACCGGGTGCTGATCGATGCACCCTGCTCGGGCATCGGCCTGGTAGGACGTCACCCCGAAGCGCGCTGGAAGAAGCAGCCGGGCGACGGCGAACGCCTAGCCTTGACGCAGCGGGCTTTGCTCGAAGCGCTGGCTCCGTCGGTCCATGAGGGCGGCGCGCTCGTCTACGCGGTGTGTTCGACCGACCCGCGCGAGACAATCGAGGTCGTCGAATGGTTCCGAAGCCGGGCGAATTTCGAGCGGGGGCTGATTCCTGCGGCGTTCGAACCGTTCATTACGGAAGAGGGCGACGTGCTCGTTCCACCCGGGTTGGACGGCCGCGACGGGTTCTTTGTTTCCAGACTGGAGCGCCGGTAACTCGCACAACGAAATGAGTTGGTTTGCTCGAATCGAGCAGGCATGCGCGGCATTCATCGAGCGCACGTTTGCGAAAACCTTCCCGAGCGATCTCGAGCCGGCTCAGATCGCGCGCAAGCTCGTCACGACGATGGAGGGGCGAACGCGCGGTGATGACGGTCATCTGCTCGCTCCGGGATCCTATCTGGTTTACGTCAGCCCCGACGATTTCTCGCGGCTGGCGCAGCATCGGGCGTACTTGGAACGCGAGTGGGGCGAACTCTTGCGCGACATGGCGGCGCGCGTGGGGGTCTACTTCTTCGACGGAGGACCGAACGTAGAGATGGTTTCGCGCGAGGGCATCCCCCAGGGTTTGGCCGACGTAGCCGTGGCGAGCGACGTGACGATCTCGATTCCCAATGCACCCGCGCTGACGCCGCCCAAACGCTACCATCTTCGCATGATGAAAGGTGTGCCGGCGTACGGCGTCTACTTCATCGACAAAGCGGCGACGATCGGGCGCAGCGAAGATTGCGATATCTTCTTGGTCGACCCGAGCGTCTCGCGCAATCACGCGACACTGACGATCCAAGGTGATTTCGGCGAGGTCAAGGATCTTCGCTCGACCAACGGCACGTTCGTAAACGGCGAGCGCGTCACCGACGCGCGGCGCGTCGTCTCCGGTGACGTGTTGACGTTCGGGAACACGCAGATGCGGCTGGAAGCCTGGGAATAGCGATGACGTTCGCGGCGCAGATGCGCATCGGTTCGCTCGAAATCACCGCGTTGCTGGCCTTCGCCGCGTTGATCGCCTCGCGTCCGCGAGCCGGCTCGGCGGCCGAGATCGGCAACCTCATGCCGGTGAACGCGATGCTGCGCGTCATCGAATTTGGCCGCGAGCGCATCTTCGAAGGACTCTGCCCGCTGACGATCGGTCGCGATCGCAGCTGTCAGCTCGTGCTTGCCGACGTTGAGGTCTCTCGCAAGCATGCGCGGCTGGAGACGAAAGACGGCGTGGTGTACGTGCGCGATCTGGGAAGCAGCAACGGAACCTTTATCAACGGGCGCCGCGTGACCAGCGCGATCGAAACGCGCGAAGGCGACGCCATCGACGTGGGTACGACCAGGCTGCTGGTGGAACGGTTGGAAGAATGGACGTAGCGATTCGCGGCGATCGTACCTGCGCGCTCTCCTTGCAGCTGGGGCCGCGCTCGTGGCTTTTCGGCGTCGCGCGCGGCTTCGGCACGATCGACGGTGTGGCCGCCGGGCCGGCCACCTTGCAGCGCTTGCGCGCCGAGTGCGAACGCCGCTTGCGCACGGAACGCTTTCGCCGCGCCGTGGACCGCGTGCAAGCCGCACCGACGGCGATCTTGGGCGTGCTCGCGCGCGTCAACGGCGAACTCTTCTCGCGCAGCGCTTCGCACGCGGACTACGTCACCGCGGGCTGCTCGATCACGATCGCGGTCATCGTTCGCGGCTACGCCTGTGTGATTCACACCGGCGGCACCGCGGCTTATCTCGCGCATCGCGGCGAGATCAGCGTGCTGACCGGCGATGACTCATTGGGCGGAACGGCGCACGAGCTGCTCGGGCGCGCGCTCGGAACGAGCGCTGCGCTCGACGTCTCGGTTTCCAGCGTCACCTTCGACGCGGGCGACGTGATGATCTTGATCGGGCACCGCGTGCGCGGCGAGATCGACCGGCAGGCATTGGTCGCGCACGTCGAACGCGCCGGCGAGAACGAGCATCTGCTGGTTTTGCGCTTCGACGAGAGCGATCGCGCAATCGAGGAACTCGGCACGCCGGCGCTGCCGGTCGTCGTGTACCGCGCGAACATCGGCGTGCGCTCTGGGCTGCTCTTGGGCGCGCTGACGGTCGCGTTCGCGCTTCTCACCGCGTGGGCGCAGTAGCACGCTGATCACCCTTGCACGGCGGGCGCTTCCGATGCTCGCGGCGCTGGCGGCGTGCGCCCTGATGCTCGCCTACGCCCCGCCGGGTTCGGTTGGACCGCCCGTGTTGCTCGCCGCGCTCGCGTTCCTTGCGCTCGGGTGGGTGCTGCTGCAGCCGGCGAACGGCAGGCGCGACGACATCTTGCCGGCGCTCGCCGTCGTCCTGGCGGGGCTCGGGCTGCTGCTGGTCGCGCGCTTGGCGCCGGATCTTGCTCAGCGCCAACAGTGGTGGCTGCTCGTTTCGCTGCTGCTCGCGATCGCGTGCGGGCCGGCGTTCACGCATTTCCGCCGTTTCGCGGCCTACAAATACCTCTGGGTCGTCGCCTCGCTGGTTCTCTTCGTGCTGCTGCTGTTCTTCGGTCAAGAAGTCAACGGCGCGCGGCTGTGGATCAAGTTTGGCCCCGTTCAGTACGAGCCCGTCGAACTGATCAAGCTGTTCATCGTGTTCTTTCTCGCCGCGTATTTGGGTGAGACCGCCGACGTCATCGCGCGCGCGCGGCCGTGGTCGGTTCGTGCCAACTTGCGCTACCTCGGCCCGCTCTTCATCGGCTGGGGGGCTTCGATGGCGATCCTCGTGCTGCAGCGAGACCTTGGCATGGCGACCTTGCTGCTCTCGACCTTCGCCGCGCTGCTCTACGTGGCCACGCGGCGCATCGACATCGTGATCGGCGGCGTGGTGATCTTCGCGTTGGCCGTCATCTGGGCGGTCCATCATTATCCGTACGTGCAGACGCGCATCGCGGTGTGGCGCAATCCGTTCTCCGATCCGCTCGGCGCGGGTTATCAAAGCTCGCAGGCCTACTATGCGCTCGCGGCCGGCGGATTGTTCGGCACGGGTCTCGATCTCGGCCATCCGGGTTTCATCCCCGACGTGGCAACGGATTACGTGTTTGCCGCGTTCTCGGAGGAGTTCGGGTTGATCGGCGCTCTCGCCGTGATCGGCCTCTTTGCCGTCCTCGTGCGGCGCATCTTTGCGACCGCGAGCGAACAGCCCGATCTCTATGCCAAATTGCTCGGGACCGGGATGGCTGCGACGCTGGGCTTTCAAGTCTTCATCATCATCGGCGGCGTGATCGGTCTCTTTCCACTCACCGGGATCACCTTGCCGTTCATCTCGTACGGCGGAAGTTCGCTGGTCGCCAATTTCCTGCTCGTCGCGCTGGTGTGGGCGATGAGTTCGCGCGCGTGCGTTCTCAAATCTTCTGGCTCGCCGTCATCGCGTTAGCGCTGACGGCAATCGTCAGCGGCTACGTGAGCGGTCGCGCGACCGCGCCGCCCGCGTTGGCACTGCGGGCCCGAGCTTCGCCTCCTCCGGCCGTGCATGCCGTGCTGCGCGATCCCTCCGACTCCGCGGCCGATGATATCTTTTCGGCTGACGACGTGGTCGTCGATCGTTCGCCTGCGGTTACGGCACGATGGCTCGAACCGGCGCTCTCGGTCGTCGTGGGCCTGTGCGGTGGGTCGGCACCGATCGACGCGCAATTCATGCGGCTGAACGTTCCCATCGCGTTCGACATCGATCCGAACGCCGGCGAAGCGGTCGAGGTCGCGCGCCTGGCGCATGAGTCCGGCGACGTCGTGCTCTTGCATGTCGGGACCGCTCCGTCGCAATCGCAGCTTGCGCGGCTGCGCGCGCGCTTCGGCGACTTCGACGGCATCGCGTCGCGCACGAGCGAGCGGTTCGTCCAAGCGCTCAACGGAACCGGATTGCTCTTCTTCGACGAGCGCGGCGACGCGGACGCCGCCGAATTCACCGGCGCCGGCATTCCGATCGTCCAGCGTGACGAAACCGTCGACGACCGAACCGCGCGCAGCTACATCCGTTTCATGCTCGAACGCGCGGTGCAGCGTTCGCAGCACGCCGGACGGCTAGTGATCTTCATGCGTCCTCGCGCGCACTCGCTGGAGGCGCTGACGGCGTTGGTCTCGGCGAGGAGTGCGCAACTGGTGCCGCTAACGCAGCACGAATGAAGTACGCCTCCCTGACTGCGTTGGCGTTCGTCGCCGTCCTCGCGGCATGCGCGAAGAGCGGTGGAGGGAATGCGGCGTCTTCGGCCGCTCCGGCGGCGTCGGCCGCGGTGACGGCGGCGGCGGTAAACCCCGGCCAAAGCGTGTATCAGGCGAACTGCTCGACCTGCCACCAAACAAATGGCGGCGGCGTGCGCGGCGCGTTTCCGCCGCTGGCACAAAACCCGACCGTCATCGGCGATCCGATCGCCGTCATCCACGACGTGAAATTTGGGTTGAGCGGGGAAATCCACGTGAACGGAAACGGCTACAACGGCATGATGCCCGCCTGGGGGCAACAACTTTCGGACTCGGACATCGCGGCGGTGATCACCTACGTTCGCTCCGCTTGGGGAAATAAAGCGAGCGCCGTTACCTCGGCGCAGGTCGCCGCCGTTTCACAGTGAGACGCGCCGGCCGCGCCAGCGCACGGTCTTTCCAAAGAGGCCGGCGGCCCAAACCGCCAGCCCGAGACAGTCGCGCAGCGGAATGAGCGCCGGCGGAAGAGATTCGCGAAGCGCGAGCGCGCGGCGCACCGCGTAGTGCAGGCTCACGCGAAGCGCGAGAATCACGGCCAGCGCGATCCACGCGGAGCCATTGGTGATACCCAGCGCGACCCAGAGCAGCGCGAACGGCAGCGGAAAGGTGACGAAAGAGAACGCGTATCCGAGCGGCCGGACCGAACGGATCGTTCGCGCCCAGCGAAGCTCGTGGTGCAGCAGTGAACTCAAGTCCGCCTCGGCGACGACGTCGTAGACGACGTAGCGCGAAAGGGCGACGCGATATCCGTGCGCGCTGACCAGAGCGCCCAGCATGTAGTCGTCGGCGACGTACGGCGCGAGCGCGGCGAAGCCGCCGATCGCGTCGAGCGCGGCGCGGCGCACGGCCATGGTCGACCCAAAGCAATAGCGCGGCGGCGCCGTCAATGTCGCGACCAGCACCGATGGCGCGAATTGATCGTTGAGCTGCATCGCGCCGAGTGTCGAGGCCGCACCGCCGCGTGCGAGTGCCCCGTACAGACACGTCGCGGCGCCGACGCGCTCGTCGGTGAACTCGCCTGCGACCGACGCGACGTAGTGCCGGTCCACGCGCATGTCGGCATCCGCGACGAAGAGCAGATCGTGTTTCGCGTGCGCGACCATGTTGACGACGTTGGCGACTTTGGGATTGCCGCTCGCCGCCCGCTCGCCGACGGCGAGCGTGAGGTCCGCTTCGGGAAAATGCTCGATTACGCGGCGGATGATCTCGATCGCCGGGTCGTCAGCGCGCGCAACGCCGAAGACGACTTGAAAGTGCGGGTAGCTTTGATCGCAAAACGAGCAAAGATTTTCGAACAGCTCGGCTTCGAGTCCGTGAATCGGCTTCAGTACGGTCACGCCGGGCTGCGCCGGCGCATGCCGCGTGCGGCGGCGCGCGAAACGGGCGGTCGCGACGAGCGCCGCAACCAGGTATGCGGCTCCCGCGACGATGACGACGATCACGCGGTCAAATCCGAATAGGCGAGCGTTTCGATTCCGGCGGCAACGATTTTCGTGCGAACCTCGGGGCTCGTGAGCGCGTCCAGCTCTCCGGCAAAATCGTAACCGGCAATCTGCGAGTCGATGCCGCTCCATGGTCCCGTCGCCGGATGGAAGTACATTTCGGAAACACCGGGTGTGAGCTCGTCGAGTAGTTCCAGCACCCGCCTGCGCGTCATGTGACCGGAATCACGAATACCGAATACCGCGTCGTTCGTAGCAATTTGCGCGCGCCGTAGGCGCGCGCGCATCAGCATGAGCCAGGGACGCAGGAACGCGGCGTCGCCGGGCTCGTAGGGGACGCGTACCGCCCGCATGCCGTACTCGCGCCCAACCGCGATGATGATGCCGAGCACGGTCGGGTGTACGTGCATGTGATTCTGCGCGTTGACGTGATCGAGCGCGAGACCGCTGCGTGCGAAGGCCTCGAACTGCGCGCGGATCTCCGCTTTCAGCGCTGCCCGCGCGTCCGGGTGCAGGAAAAATCGTATTCCGGCGGCCGCGAGGCCGGAGAGAAAATTTCCGTTGCCGTCGACGAGTGGTGCGACGCGCTCGGGCGGCAGCAGGGGCCTGCCGTTCACCAAAACCACGTGCAAGCCGATGCGCAGCGTCGGAAGAGCGCGCGCCCGCCGGATCGCATCCTGTGTGGCGGGGGCCGCCACCATCAGGCTCGCTGCCTGCAGAACCCCGTCGCGATGTGCGCGCTCGACCGCCTCGTTGACTTCGGTCGAAAGACCGTAATCATCCGCGGAAATGATGAGCTGCTTAGCCATTGGAGGGGTATAGTGTACCGGAGCGAACGCAACGTTCCTTCGCGCGAACGATGGGGAGACTCGATTTGATTTTGCCTCTTCTGCGTGAGCGAGGGGCGCTCGCGCTGGAGTACCTGAACGGTGCGGACGTGCAGTTCAGCGACATGTTCGAACGAATCATGCGTCACTCGTTCGGGTATGCGGATCCGCTCGGCGCGAGCCTGGTGCTCTGGGCTTGCGACGCGTGCGGCGGGGACACGCGCAGCGCACTGCCGCTCGCGGCTTCCGTCGAGTGCTTTCAGCGGTTCTGCGCTCTCCACGACGAGTTGCAATTGCCGCCGACCGTTTTGCCCGAGCCGAAGACCACCTCTTCGATCTGGGGTCTCGCGCAAACACTGAATGCAGGCGACGCGTTTCACGCGATGTGCCTGGAATTGTTGGGGCGAGATGCGGTGCACGGCGACGAGCGTACGCTGGATGCCGGCATCATGGTCGCGAATGCCGTGTTACTCGGCGTCGAGCGGCGCGACCGTCTCGTTCGCTCGGCTCGAGGGCACCGCCGTCGCCGGATGCGCGTCGCCCACGACGGAACGCAGGTCGTCACGCTCTCGCTCAGCCTGCGCGTGGGTGCGCGCATGGCCGAGGCGTCACCGGAATTGAGTGGTTCGCTCGAGCGCGCGGGTAGGCTGCTCGGAATCGTGGTACAACTGGCAAGTCAGGCGCGCGGGAAATCGAGCCCGCTCGCGCAGCGATACGCGCGCAAAGCCGTGGAGCTCGTCGAGCGCTCCCCGCTTCGTGCACCCTACCAGTCGGAATTCAGGGAGATTGCATACGGCCTTGCAGCAGGAAACTGAACGTGGCGGCCGCTCGGGTGACGGAACCGCGTCGAGAAAGGCCGAGCATCTTCGCATCAATATCGAGAACGACGTACGCTCCAAAGGTGTCGGCACCGGCTTCGAGCGCTATCGTTTCGTGCACTGCGCACTGCCGGAAATCGCGTTGGCCGAGGTCGATCCGAGCGTAACGCATTTCGGACGCACGTTGCGGGCGCCCATCCTTATTTCGTGCATGACCGGCGGCACGCCTCAGGCGGCTCTCGTCAACCGGACGTTGGCGGCCGTCGCGCAAGAATTCGGCTTGGCGATGGGTTTGGGCTCGGGACGCGTGCTCATCGAACATCCGGAAACGATCGAGAGCTTCGATGTACGCGCTCTCGCCCCGGACGTGCTGCTCTTTGCGAACCTCGGCGCCGTGCAGTTGAACAAAGGATACGGACCGCGCGAATGCCGGCGGATGATCGAACTCGTCGGCGCCGACGCGCTCGTGCTCCATTTGAACCCGCTGCAGGAAGCGCTCCAGCCGGACGGTGATACCGATTTTCGCGGTCTGCTCGCACGAATCGGTGCGCTTTGTGCGGAAGTGGACGCTCCCGTACTGGTCAAGGAAGTCGGCTGGGGATTGAGCGCCGGCGTCGTGCACGCGCTCTTCGCGGCAGGCGTCGCCGGTGTCGACGTGGCCGGTGCGGGCGGCACGTCGTGGAGTGAAGTCGAACGTCACCGGATTCCGGAAGCGTGGCGAGCACGGGTTGCCGGCGAGTTCGCGTCGTGGGGAATTCCAACCGCGGATTGCGTTCGTGACGCGCGCGCGGTCGCGCCCGATGAATTGATCATCGCGAGCGGCGGCGTACGTAGCGGCATCGACGCGGCCAAGGCGATCGCGCTCGGCGCCGACCTTGCCGGCATCGCCGGGCCGTTTCTGCGCGCGGCGGCCGAAGGCCCCGACGAGGCCGCCGATCTCGCACGCGAAATCGTCGAGGTCTTGCGTGCCGCGATGTTTTCGCTCGGGCTGCGTTCGATCCGGGAACTGCGATCGACCGACAAACTGGTGCCGGTATGAATCCGGTTACGCTGGCGGCCGCGGACGCGTACTGCCGCGAGCTCACAAGGCGCCACTACGAAAATTTTCTGGTTGCGTCTCCGCTCGTCGGCGCAGACCGGCGCCTCGACCTGGCGCGCATCTACGCGTTCTGTCGAACGACTGATGATTTCGGCGACGAGAGCGGATCGAGAGAAGAAGCACTCGATGCGCTCGAGCGTTGGCGCGGCGAGCTGCACGCATCGTTCGGCGGCCGGATGCCGGCCCATCCGGTGCTGATCGCCCTGCGCGAAACCATCGTGCGCCGATCGATTCCCGCTCAGCCCTTTTTCGACCTGATCGAGGCCAATCGCCTCGATCAGCGCGCGCCGGTCTACGAAACATGGGAACAACTCGACGCTTATTGCCGCCTTTCGGCTGCACCGGTGGGACGCATGGTCCTCTCGATCTTCGGTGTAACCGACGCGCGCGCACACGGGTTGTCGGATGATGTGTGCATCGGATTGCAACTCGCCAATCACGCGCAGGACGTCAAGCGCGACGCGGAGATCGGCCGGCGATACCTGCCGGCCGAAGACATCGCCGCCTATGGAACGAAGGGTGCTGTGCGCGCTCTGGTCGAACGCGCGCGCCGGCTGCTCGATTCGGGACGTACGCTCGAGGGGATGGTTCCCCTCGCGTTGCGTTTGCAGCTTCGGCTCTATCGAATGGGCGGGCTCGCAATCTGCTCTGCGATCGAACGGCTCGGATACGGTACCGACGCGCAGCGGCCGACCGTCGGCGGCGGCGAGCGTGCGGTCATTCTTCTGCGGGCGGTCAGCGGTGCTTGAACTCGACGATGCAGAGCGCTTTTGTCGCGACATGGCGCGGCGTGAAGCGAAGAATTTTTATTGGGGATTCATTTCACTTCCGCGCGATCAGCGCAACGCCATCTACGCGCTGTACGATTTCGCCCGGCAAGTCGACGACGAAGCCGATTCTACCGCGCACGCGCCCGATCTGCCGGGCCGCTTGCAGCGTCAGCGCGAACGCGTTGCGAAGTGCGTACGCGGTGAATACGACGACGATCCGGTAATGCAGGTGCTGGCGGGCGCCGTGCGCCGGTTCGCGATTCCCGAACGCGAGCTCCAGATGTTGATCGACGGCGTCGAGATGGACGGAACGAAGACGCGGTACGCGAGCTGGGAGGAATTGCGCGTCTATTGCAATCTGGTCGCCTCGGTGGTCGGACGGATGTGCGTTCGGATCTTCGGTTTCGAGGACGACGCGGCGCTCGAGCGCGCCGACGACCTGGGGGTCGCGCTGCAGCTCACGAATATTTTGCGTGACGTGCGTGAGGATCTCGGCCTCGGGCGCATCTATCTCCCGCTCGAGGACTTGAGGCGTTTCGGTATCAGCGAGGACCGGCTGCGTCATCCTGAGGAACTCGCGCGCAGCGCGAGCCTCGAAGGACGAGAAGGATGGGATGCGCTGATCGCTTTCGAGTCGGCGCGCGCGCGTGAGTATTTCGCGCGCGGTTACGAGGTGCTCGATTACATCAACCGGCGTCCGGCGGCGTGCGTGCGGACGATGGCCGGCATCTACGAGCGTATTCTCGAGAAGATCGAGCGGGAGCCCGCGCTGCCCTTGCATCGCCGAGCCGGTCTCACCAAGACCGAGAAGATCGCCGCGATGGTGCGCGCGTGGCTGGGGGTGTGAACCCGAAGCGCGTCGCGATCGTCGGGGCGGGGCTCGCGGGATTGGCGGCCGGGCTCGAATTGCGGGAGCGGGGTTTCGAGGTCGAGGTGTTCGAACGCACGCGGCTTCTCGGCGGCCGCGCAACCTCGTTTGAGATCGACGGCCGCGAGATCGACAACGGTCAGCACGTGTTCCTTCACTGCTGCGAGCGTTTCATCGCTTTCGTCGAGCGCGTTGGGATGCGCGACGCGTTACGGGAGCAGCCGCGCTTCGAAGCGCTGGTGTTGGCGCGCGACGGCACGACGAGCCGGCTGCGCGCGGCGCCGCTGCCCGCGCCCTTGCATCTCCTGGCTTCCTTCGCCGGCTACGGTCATCTCGACGTCGGCGGCCGCCTTCGCGTCGCACGCGCGTTTGCGGGAGCGGCGCTGGGCCCGCGTCCTGCGCCGGACCTCACGTTTGACGCGTGGCTCGAGCGCAACGGTCAGAACCCCGCCACGCGCCGCGCGTTCTGGGATCCGTTCTTCGTCCCCGCTCTCAACGCGTCGTTCGAACGCGTCAGCGCGGCCGACGCGCTCTTCGTGATCTCGACCGCTTTTCTGCGCGATTCGTCCGCGGCGCGCTTCGGTTTCGCAACGGTTCCGCTCGCACACGTCGCGGCAGCGGCGGCGGCGCGTATCGGCGCGGTTCATCTTTCGACCGGCGTGTTGGCGCTCGACGTGGAAGACGACGGCGTCGACCTGCAGTTGCCGGAGGGACGGCGCGAACGCTTCGACGCGGTCGTGCTCGCGGTCTCGCCGCGTACGACCGCGAAGCTGCTGGGATCACCCGAGCGGTTCGGCGTGCGCGCCCTCGAGACGTACGATCCGTATCCGATCGTCGACGTGCACGTGTGGCACGATCGAGGGGCGCTGGGTTTCGATTTTGCCGCGGTGCTCGACTCGCCGCTGCAATGGGTGTTCGAGAAGGACGCGGGTTACGTGTGCTGCAGCATCAGCGTCGCCGGCGACGTGCTCACCGTTCCGACCGCGCAGCTCGAACGCCTGGTGTGGACCGAGCTCTCGGCGTTCATTCCGAAGCTGCGGGGCGGATCGGTGCTGCGCGCCGCGGCAACGCGCAATCCCGAGGCGACGTATCTGCCGCGCCCCGGCACGGCGCGAACGCTGCAGCGCACGGCTCATCCGCGGGTTGCGATCGCTGGCTCGTGGACCGATACCGGCTGGCCGGACACGATGGAATCGGCCGTGCGCAGCGGAACGCTCGCAGCGGAGGCAATAGTGGGTTCCTTATGAGCGACGCGCTCGAACGCAGTATCGACTGGCTGCTCGAACGGCAATCCGGGCAGGGTTGGTGGACCGGTGAGCTCGAGACCAACGTCACGATGACGGCGGAGCAGGTGCTGCTCTACCGGTTTCTCGGCATCGATCTCGCGCCGTTCCGTGACGGCGCGATCGCGCACATGCTCGATTGCCAGCGCGAGGACGGGTCGTGGGCGCTCTACTACGACGGGCCGGCCGATCTCAGCACGACGATCGAAGCGTATGTCGCGCTGAAGGCGATCGGATTCGATCCGGCCCGCCCGCAGATGCAGCGCGCGCTCGGCGTGATTCGCCGGATGGGGGGGCTTGCACGGGCGCGCGTCTTCACCAAGATCTGGCTCGCGCTCTTCGGCGTGTATCCGTGGGACGGCATTCCGTCGCTGCCGCCGGAGATGATCTTCTTTCCGCGCTGGATGCCCTTCAACGTGTACGACTTCTCGTGCTGGGCGCGCGGCACGGTTGCGCCGCTCACGATCGTGGTCTCGAAGCGGCCGGTTCGGCCGCTCGGCGTCGACGTGCGCGAAGTGATCGACCCGCGAACCGAACCGGATCTGCATCGCGTTCCGGGATCGGGATGGATGTGGTGGCTCGACGGAGCGCTGAAAATCTACGATCGCTTCGGTTCCAATCCGATACGAGGCGCGGCGATGCGCGCGATGACGCGCTGGATCGTCGAGCGTCAGGAAGCCGACGGAAGTTGGGGCGGCATTCAACCACCCTGGGTCTATTCGTTGATCGCGCTGGACTTGATGGGGTACGCACTCGATCATCCGGTGATGCGCAAGGGACTGCGCGGGTTCGACCGTTTCATCATCGCGGACCAGGCGCACGGATGGCGTGTCCAAGCCTGCATGTCGCCGGTGTGGGACACGGCCTGGGTGTTGCGCGCGCTCGCGCTCGCCGGCTTTACGCCCGATCATCCGGTGATACGCCGCGCGGTGCGCTGGCTACTCGACGAGCAGATTCCCGCCGGCGCGCCGGGCGACTGGCGCGTGCGCTGCGACTTTCGCGACGGCAACGGTTGGGCGTTCGAGTTCGACAACGACGCGTATCCGGATATCGACGACACCGCGGTGGTCGTCTTGGCGCTGCACGAAGCCGGCGATCCGCGGAACGTGCGCGAGGCGGTGCAGACCGGTACCGCATGGACGCGCGCGATGCGCTCGCGAAACGGCGCCTGGGGCGCGTTCGACCGCGACAATACCCGCGAGCTGCTCTATCGCATGCCCTTCGCCGACTTCGGTGCGTTGATCGATCCGCCGACCGAAGACGTGACCGCGCACGTCGTGGAGATGCTCGCGGCGCTCGGTTGCGACACGCGCGATCCCGACGTCGCAAACGGCGTCGCCTATTTGCGCGCGACGCAGCGGGCCGACGGGTCGTGGTGGGGACGCTGGGGCGTCAACTTCATCTACGGAACCTGGTGCGCGATATCGGCACTGGGCATGCTGGGAGAAGGCGCAGATATGATCGAACGCGCTGCCGCCTGGCTGATTTCCAAGCAGAACGGTGACGGCGGCTGGGGTGAGAGCTGCCATTCCTACGTCGACGAATCGTTCGCCGGTGTAGGCACCAGCACGCCCTCGCAGACCGCCTGGGCGGTCAACGCGCTCCAGGTCGCCAAACGTGGCGACCACCCGGCCGCGCGCCGCGGCCTGACCTATCTCAAGGAGACCCAGACCCCCGAGGGAACCTGGGAAGAGCGTCATTTTACGGGAACGGGGTTTCCACGAGACTTCTACCTGAACTACCATCTTTATCGCCACGTCTTCCCCATGATGGCGTTGGCAACCGAAAAGCGAGAAAGCGTTGAGTTCGTTACACGAGAAACTGACGGTCGGGCGTTACATCTTCGGTAAGAAGCTGCGAGGCGAGAAGAAGTATCCGCTCGTCCTCGAGCTCGAACCGCTCCTGCAATGCAACCTCGCGTGCGCGGGCTGCGGCAAGATCCAGCACCCCACCGACATTTTGCGCAAGCGCCTGAGCGTCGAGGAATGTCTTGCAGCGGTGGAAGAGTGCGGGGCGCCGTGCGTCTCGATCGCAGGGGGCGAGCCGCTGATCCACGATCAGATGCCGCAGATCGTCAGCGAACTGCTCGCGCGCAAGAAATTCGTCTTCCTGTGCACCAACGCGCTATTGCTCGAGAAGAAGATCGATCAGTTCAAGCCGTCACCGTATTTCGCGTGGATGATCCATCTCGACGGGCTCGAAGAGGGCCACGACGCTTCGGTCTGCCGCGACGGCGTGTTCGAGAAAGCGATATCGGCGATCAAGACGGCGAAGGCGAAGGGTTTCAAGGTCATCACCAATACGACGTTCTTCAATCGTGACGACGCGGCGTCGATCCGGGCCGTACTCGACTATCTCAACAACGATCTCAAAGTCGACATGATGCAGATCTCACCGGGTTACGCCTACGAGAAAGCGCCGGACCAGGAAGGTTTCCTCGGCGTCGAGCGTACGCGCGAGATTTTCCGCGAGGCGTTCGCCGGCGAGAAGCGCAAGGAATGGCGGCTCAACCACAGCCCGCTCTATCTCGATTTCCTCGAAGGCAAGGTCGATTTCGAGTGCACGCCGTGGGGCATTCCCTGTTACACGGTTTTCGGTTGGCAGCGCCCCTGTTACTTGATGAGTGACGCGCCGTACGCGAAAACGTACAAGGAATTGATCGAAGAGACCGATTGGGAGAAGTACGGTCGCGGCAAGCACCCCAGCTGCAACAACTGCATGGCGCACTGCGGCTACGAGCCGACGGCCGTGATTCGCACCACCGGCTCGGTCAAGGAATCGATTCGCGCAGCCCTTGGCAGCCGGTAGCCGCGATCTCGTCTTTCTCACCGGCGCGTCCGGGTTCGTCGGTGCGCACGTCTTGCGCGCACTGATCGGCGCCGGCTATGAGGTACGGGCGCTCGCTCGCGCCCCGCTCGCCGTCGAGGGTGAATGTGAGACGGTTCGCGGTGACCTGAGCGAACCCGGCGCCGTCGCGCGTTCGCTGGAAGGATGCCGCTATCTCGTCCACACCGCCGCGCACTACTCGTTTGCACCAAGCGATCGCGAACGAATCTATCGCGTGAACGTCGCGGGCACCGAGGGCCTCTTCGCGGCCGCGCACATCGCCGGTGTCGAACGCGCCGTGCTGACCTCGAGCTCGGCAACGCTCGGTCACGAAAGCGAGCCCAACGCATTGCGCGCCGCTTCCTATCATCGATCGAAAGTGTTGCAAGAGCGCGCCGCCTTTGCCGGGCGCGTTCCGACCGTGGCGGTCTTGCCGACCGCGCCGGTTGGCCCCGGCGATTGGAAGCCAACGCCGACGGGCCGGATGATCGTCGATTTCATGCGCGGCAGGATGATCGCCCGTCCGCCTGCGAGCGGCGGAATGAACGTCGTGGACGTCGAGCAGGTCGCGCAAGCGCACGTCGCGGCGCTGCAACGCGGGACTGCCGGCGAACGCTACGTGGTCGGCGGCGAAGATCTTTCGTTCGATGCCCTCTGGGATCTGCTGGCGCAACTCACCGGCCGCAGCGCTCCGCGTTGGCGCGCCCCGGTTGCGCTCATGTTTGCGGCCGGGTGGTTCGACGAGGTGCGCTGCCGCCTCACGCGCGCCGAGCCGTTCGTTCCGCTCGAAGGCGTGCGGCTTTCGCGCACGCGGATGTACGCGGATTCTTCGGCCGCGCAGCAGGCGCTCGGCGTATCGCTGCGCCCGGTTCGCGATGCGCTCGCGCGTGCCGTCGCGTGGTATCGAGAGCATGGATACGCAGCATGAGCCGCCGACGGTTGTTACGGCGACCGGATTGGAAACACGTGCGGTCCGCCGCCGGGCGGCCGGCGCTCGCGTGGTGGAAGCCGGCGTCGGGCTTGCGAATGTAGGTCGGGCATCGTTTCGCGGGCTCGCCGTCAGCTGCGGTCTTGCGGGCGGCGTACGCGACGATCTTGCAACCGGTACGATCCTGATTCCGTCCGTGGTTGCGACGACCGCGGGACGGAGCATCGCGTGTGATGCGATGTGGACCGCTCGTTTACGTGCGGCGGCAGCGCGTCTGGGCTATGCGTACGTCGATGCGCCGCTGCTCACCAGCGAAACGCTGATCACCGGCAGCGCGCGGGCGCCGTGGGCATCGCGCGGCTTTGCCGCCGTCGATATGGAAACGGCCGCGATTCCGGCGAGCGCGATTGCGGCGGTCCGCGTGATCCTCGATACGCCGAAGCGAGAGCTTTCGCCGGATTGGCTGTACCCGGCGCGCGCGATGCTGCGGCCGAAGAACTGGGGCCAAGCGCTTTGGCTCGCGCGCGTCGCGCCGCGCTGCGCGGACGTGGCGGCGCACATCGTTGCGGCAGCGTTAGCGCAGGGCGCGTAGTCCTTCGAGCGTCTCCGCGTGAAAATTGAACTGATACGCGATCATGTCGTCGGTGCGCGGAAATTCGGGGTGTTTGCGACCGTAGCGCCGCAGCCCGTCAAGCGCGTCGCGTACCGCCCGTTCCGGATCGCGGCGCAGCTCGGGCGCGACGAAGGCCGTCTGCGGTAGCTCGCGCAGCAGACGCTCGACGCCGGCGATCGCGTCGGCCGGGGCGAATTCTCCGTCTCGTTCGAAGAGCCAGGTGCACAGCAGCGCGCTCGTCGTGACCGGGCGGCCGGCTTTCAGTTGCGCGTCGATGGCGACGCCGGCGCGTGCGGGAAAGACGCGATAGAGCAGGCTCAAACGCCGGCGCACGTAGGGATCGTAACTGATCCCGACCAGCCAGATCGTCGCCAGCGGCGCCAAGCGCGCGAGGATACCGCGCAGCGGGCGCATCTTGCCGTCGCCGCTGTAGAAGCCCTCCGGGGTGAGAAAGATCGTCGCGCCGTCGCGTACCAGGTCTTCGAAGTGGGCGATGTCGGCATCGAGCTGTTCGCGCGTCGCGCGCAGCACGGCCTGGCGGTACGGTTCGAGCAGATCGATGATCCGCAGGTACGAGCGTGCGAAGACGAAGTTGCGCGGATCGAGCACGTCGCTGATGCGCGCGACGCCGGGCGGCAACTGCGCGAGTGCACGCGGGTTCAGGATTTGTTCGAGCGGAAGGTCGCCGTACAAACCGGTGAGCATAAAGGCGATGCCGGCGTACGGGCGCGCCTGCAGTTCGTTTTCGATCGGCTGCATGCCGATCGATCCGAAGAGCCAGCCGAGGTTGCTGCCGCGCAAGACCCGCAGCCAGGGAACGCGTTCGGCGAAGAAACCCGGCTCCCACATCCGGCGCGAGGACACGGTGAAGATCGGGTCGCGCCACGCGAGCGACTGCAAGGCCAATTCCGCAACGACCACCGGCGACTCGATCTCGTGCTGGTGATTGGCGACGATCAGACTCGGGCCGCGTTCGCGCGGCAGCGTACCCCAGCGTACGATGCGATACGCGATCCGGTGATAGACGTAGACGCATACGACGGCCAGCCAGCGCAGCGGCTGCAGGTACAACGGCGCGACCGCGCGGATTTCGCTGCGACTCCTACGTTTCACTGTGATTGCCGCGTACGGCGAGCACGGATGACGAGCCGACGGCGAACGCGAGCGCGGCGAGCGCAAAGAGCGCACGATAGCCGTTGAAGGAACCGTTGAAATAACGAATCATGGCGCCGCCGACGAGCGGAGCAATGATCGAGGGCACGTGTGTGGCCATGCCCCAAATCCCCAGATCGCGAGCGACGTCGCGCATCGCGGGCATCGAATCGAGCGCGAGCGCCCACCCGTTCGAGAGCACGCCGCCGTATCCGACGCCGAAGAGCAGCGCAAAGAGAAAGATCGACGCGTCGTGCGGCTCGATCGCGTACCCGACGGCAGCGATCGTCATCGGAATGCCGCTGAGCGCGACGATGATCTTGCGATACGGGCGGATACGATCCGAAAGAACGCCGAGCGCGATGCTGGCGAGGGCCGCGCCGGCCAGCGCGGCGATGCCGGTGATGCCGGTTCCGCGCGAGGGGTCGGTCGCGTGCAGCACGTCGCGGAAGAAGTAGAGGACGAACGTTGCGAGCAGCGAGAGCCCGAAGACGATCGACGCGCGTGCGATGAACACGACGATGAAGTCGTGCCAGTCGCGAATGTGCGCCCGGTCGTCGGCGTCTTGCTCGCGCGGCACGAGCCCGCGCAGGCTGATCGCACCGAATGCGACTAGACCGGCGCAAATCAGGAAGGCCAGTTTCGGCGAAGCAAGTCCCCCGAGCGTGAGGCCGAGAACCGTGCCCACCAACGTCGCGGCGCCGCGAATGCCGGAGGCGACGCCCCACTGCGCGCGCGCGACCGCGTCCGGCAGCATGGCTTGATACGCGGTCGTACTGACCGTCTGACCGACCGTGGCAAGGATGATCGTTTCGTAGAACGTGCCGATCGACGATGCGCTCGCTGCGAGAACCAAGCCCGCGACGTTGAGCGCGGCTCCGAGCAGCGCCAAAGCCTGGCGCGGCGTGCCGTCACCGCGCAAGCGGTCCGAGAGCGCGCCGATCGGCCAGGGAAGAAAGACGTTCACCAGCGAGATGAGGCTCGCCAGGATCGCGTACGCCGCGACGTGGTTCGCAGGCGCGAGGCGCAGCATCGCCGCCGGAATCGCGATTGCCAGCAGCGCCGCTTCTTGGAGCGAGAGGGGAAGCCAGTAGACGTTGACCAGAACGAGCGCGCCGACGGGGGCGTCCTTGCCGATCCTCATGTAGCCGGGGCGTTCGATGCGCGTATTCGCCGTACCTTAGCCGCTCGCGCACCTACTCCCAAATCGCGAAGAAGACCACCGGTAGAGACTGAGACATACCGCGTCCTTCTACGCCGTTCTATGATAGGCTCATGCCATGGAAACACAACCGTCAGTTTTCTGGCAGCATGATTACGCGGCGATGCTCGAACGCGCCAGGACCGAGCACAAGTTCATCTTCCTGGATATTTTCAACCCCGGTTGAGGAGGGTGCCAAGCGCTGGATACCGTGACGTATCCGCTCGACCTGGTCAAAGAGACCATTGCCGCACACGCGATCCCGGTGCAGATCGACAACTCGGACGCGAAGAACAATGCCTTTCTCCACACGATTCACCATATCTGGACGCCCGATATCCGCATCATTCATAGCGACGGATACGAGCTGTATCGCTGGGACGGCTTCTTGCCGCCGTTCGAGTTCGTGCCGCGGGTGCAGTGCGCGATCGGTCTGGCGTTTCTGCGTCTGAAGCGTTTCGACGACGCGGAGCGCTGCTACGTCGACGTGCTGCGCCGCTATTCGACGAGTTACGCGGCTCCCGAAGCGCAGTACTATCTCGGCGTGACGCGCTATCGCCGCGATCACGAGAGCGACGAGCTGCCGGCGCAGTGGGCGCAGCTGCGCGCGCGCTACCCGATGAGTGAATACCGCGTCAAGCAGTCGTTCAAAGAATTGCCCGAGTAAGCGCCAGCGATTGGCCGGCGAGGCGATCGTCTTCGGCAACGAACCGCGCTCGGCCGAAGGTGGCGACGTCGACGGCCACGACGCCGTTCTGGGCGCACAGCAAAAGTGTGCCGTCCTGCGCAAACGTGATTCCGCGCGGCTTGCGCAGTTTACCGAAGACGGGTGTGTCCTGCGCAGACCACGCGCCGGCCGCCGCACCGGTTCGCGCGTCGTAGCGGCGCAGTGACACGACGGCGTCCTCGGCGCCGAACGGAGCCTCGCTCGTCACGTAGATCGAGCCGTCGCGGACGGCAAGGTCGAGCGGGTCCAAAAGGCGATCGTCGACGAAGGCATCGCTTTCGATCTTGCCGTCGCGGTCGTAGCGAAAGAGGGCCCGGCGTCCGCCTCCGCGCACCGGATGCGTCCCGCTCGCGACGACGAAGCCGCCGTCCTCGAGAACGGCGAAGCCGCGCGGAAACGCAATGCCCTCGAGCGCGAGCGCGCGTCCGGCGTAGCGCCGCGCCGTCAAATCGACTCGTTCGATCGAACGCTGGGCTCGTGATCCGACGTAATACGTGCCGTCGGGCGCAAAGGCTCCTCCTCCGGGATCGAGCCCAGCCGGAAGCGCGATCTGCGCGAGTACGGCTCCATCGAAGTCCAGCAGCCAAACGCCGGCGATCGGATCGTTGACGAGAAGATACGGGTCGTCGGCTCGCCGCCGGACGCCGCGCGGATCCGCGATCTCGGGTGGTCCGAAAGCCGTCCAACCGGCGGATTCCTCAAACGCGCGCAAGGCACCGTACCCGAGAGCGGCCGCGCTGGAAACGACGAGCATCAGCGCGTCAGCGATTCGATGTAATCGAGCATCGTGTCGACGCTGGCCTCGAGCGGCGCCGTGTCGCGCCGCACCTGCGTGAGAATCAATCCTCCCTGGACCGCACCGAGCAGCGCCGTCGCCAATTTCGCCGGATCGACGTCACGGCGTAATTCACCGCGATCGTGCATCGCGCGCAATCCGCTTCCAATTCCCTCTTCCCACCAGGCAAAAGCAAGCTCGAGGTCCAAGCGCGCGGTGGGTGCCGTTTCGGCGAGCTGCGATGCGAGCGTGCCCAGCGGACAACCGCCCTCGCAGTGCAATCCGCGCTGAATACGCACGAGCAGATCGCGCCATTGCCGTAACGCGGCGATGCTATCGAGATCGCCCAAGAAATCGGCCTGCGCGCCGAGAACCGCATCGGTCAAATACGCGATCACCGCGCGCACCAGGCTCATCTTGTCGCGAAAGTAGTGATACAACTGCGATGAGCTCACGCCCGCGGCCTCGCGCACGTCCTCCGTGCTCGTCCCGGCAACGCCGCGCTCCTGAATCAACGCCGCGGCTGCCGCCACGATCCGGTCGCGCGTACCCTGCCCTTTGCGGGTAAGCTTGCGGCCGTTCGCGCCGGAGGATAGCAGCACGGCCGAAATTTTGGACTTGACAATCCAATTTTCCTCCTGTAAATTGGACCGAACACTCCAATTCTGACGAGGGACACTCCTGCTATGCAATTCGAACGCGATCTGGCCGGAAGCACGGCCTTGGTAACCGGATCCACCAGCGGAATCGGGAAGGCGACGGCGGTGGCGCTGGCTCGCCGGGGAGCGCGCGTGCTGGTCTCCGGCCGCGACGAGAAGCGGGGGCAGGAGGTCGCGGCCGCGATCCGGGCTGCCGGCGGCGAAGCCCAGTTTCTCAAGGCCGATCTGAGCGACGGCAGCTCGGTGCGCGAGCTTGCTCGCGCGGCCATCGCTGCTGCCGGCCGCGTCGATATCCTGGTCAACAACGCCGGCATCTTCCCGTTCGGGCCGACGCAAGAAATGACGGAAGAGACGTTCGATCGCGTCTACGCAACAAACGTCAAAGCGCCGTTTCTGCTCGTCGCGGAACTTGCGCCGCAGATGGCGGAGCGCGGCGCGGGTGCGATCGTCAACGTGAGCTCGATGGTCGGAGACTTCGGCCAAGCCGGGATGGCGTTGTACGGATCGAGCAAAGCGGCGCTCAATCTGCTCACGAAAGCGTGGGCGGCGGAATTCGGACCGAAGGGCGTTCGCGTGAACGCCGTCAGCCCCGGGCCGACGAGAACCGAAGGAACCGCCGCGATGGGCGACGGTGTCGCGCAACTCGCGGCGATGGCGCCGGCCGGTCACCCGGGCACGCCGGAAGAAATTGCCGACGCGATCGTCTACTTGGCATCGAGCGGCGCGAGCTTCGTGCACGGCGTCGTGCTGCCGGTCGACGGCGGCCGTGCGGCCGTGTAGCACACGAGTTCAGCGATGAAACAGAATAGCGAGTATCGTCGTGATCCAGGTGCCGACGATCGTGCCGATCACCCAATTGAACCGCTGGTCGATTTGCGCGAAACGGCTATCGATCTGAAAGAAGCGCTGTTCGAACCCATCGAGGCGACGATCGATCGAGCCGAGGCGCTTGTCAACTTGATCGAAGGCGCCTTCGATGTGGGACATTCGCGCTTCCAGCCCGCCCATGCGAGCTTCAAGGGCCTGGACACTCATTTCTTCTCCCAGCATATCATAGGTCAGGCGGCTTGCGAAAACTCGGTGCGGAACAGTTGCTCCACATACGCGAACATCTGCGGATCGATCGCCGCAAGTCGCGCTCTCGTAGCGCGCGGCCAATGCGACGCGGGATCATTCGCCTCCACGAACGCACGCAGTCCCTCGGCAAAATACTCGTCGATCCCGGTTGCGGCGTAGGGTGTGACGAACGTGTGAGCCGCGACGAAGAGCCGGCGCAATTCGGGGTCGGTGCCGGAGCGATAGATGCCGTCGCCGAGCGCGCAGTCGAGCGCGTGACCGAACTCGTGCGCGACCGTCATCGCGCTGCGCGAGCGCAGATACACCGTGCGTTCCTCGACGACGAAGAGTCCGGCGGGCGGCGCCGGCCATTCGTCGACGTCGATCCCGAGGCGCGCGAGGGCGGGCGAGGCTTCGCGATAATACTCACCGCGATGCAGCGGCGCGACGCGCGTCCCGCGTTCGAGCGCGTAACGTAGGGCGCCGCCGCCGAAACGCTCGAGCGTCGCGGCGATCGCGCTCGCCCCGGTTGGACGATTGGGCACAACGAGTGCCCGGGCAAGGCTAAAACAGTCTCCCATGAAGGCAGAGTGTTGCACGCGGGCATTGCTGAAGGATCAACGCGATATGACCGAGATGAGCACGTCATGGGCAAGCCGTTCGATCGCCGCACGTTTCTTCTCGCCGCCGGACTAGAATTCTGCGCGGTTATCGCTCCGGCGGATTCGGCGCCCGCGGCTTCGGCGAGTCCGACGCCCGAACCACCGCTGCCGGGAAAGACGTTTTTGCCGCAGCTGCCCAGCGCGCCGTTTCCTCACCCCAGCCGTGCGAACGGGCACGAGTACGACGGTAAATTCTACAGCGCATCCGAGCACTACAGCGACTCGACGGTCGGCATTTACGTTCCGGCGAAGTTTCGCCCGAGCGCGGGCACCGATTTCGTCGTGCACTTCCACGGTTGGAACAATCACGTGACCGAGGTCTTTCGGCGCTACGAGCTGCGCGAGCAGCTCGAGGAGAGTGGGCGCAACGCGGTGCTGGTGGTACCGCAAGGCCCGAAGGACGCGCCCGATTCCGGGGACGGCAAGCTCGAACTCGACCCGAACGGTTTCGCGCGATTCATGTCCGACGTCGTACGCTTTCTTCGCGATCGAGGCGTGACCGGCAGCGACGGGATCGGAAGGATCGTGCTCTCGTCGCACAGCGGCGGCTACGGCGGCCTCGGCGGCGTGCTCACGCGCGGCGGCTTGAACGCACACGTCAGCGATGTGCTCCTGTTCGATTCGGCCTACGGGTATTTCGATGCCGTCGCGGCGTGGGCGGCGAGCGCTGCGAACCGGCATCTCCTCAGCCTGTTCACGGATGATACCGCATTGGGAAATACGGAGCTGATGTCGCTGCTGCAAGGGAAGTCCCCGTTTCAGGTGCTCAACGCCGCCGCCATGACGCTATCACCGCTGCAGACCCGCGAGGCGACGTTCGTTCTGACCACGAGCGTGGCGCACGACGAGTTGCTGCAGCGTTACCATTGGTACGCGCTCTTCTTGCAGACGACCGCGCTCACGGCGTGACGCCTCGGCAATGATTCTCGGCGTTGTCTCGGACACGCATCTCCCGCGCTTCGGGCGAGCGCTGCCGTCGGCGCTCGTTCGCGGTCTCACCAAGGCCGGCGTCGAAGCGATCGTCCACTGCGGCGATCTGGTCGAGCAGCTGGCGATCGATTTGCTCGAAGAGATCGCGCCGGTCTTCGCGGTGGCCGGCAACAACGACGGCAAGGCGCTGCACCAGCTTCTGGGCGAGCGCGGCATCATCGAAACATGCGGGCGGCGCATCGGTGTCGTCCACGGACACGCGGGACACGGCCGCACGACCGCCGACCGTGCCTTCAACACGTTCGCCGGCGACCGGGTCGATCTGATCCTCTTCGGTCACTCGCACATACCCTACCGTGAGCGGCGGGAGGGCATCGTGCTTTTCAATCCCGGGTCGCCGACCGATAAGCGCTTCAATCCGCTCTACTCCTACGGGATCGTACGGATCGCGGAAGGCGGTATCCGCGTCTCCCACCGGTTCTATCTGAACCGCAAGCTCTGACGGCTCGCGCCCCCTCCGGGCGGGGTCTTGACACTTTCGTAGGATATTAGATTTAATAATATCCTATCTATCATGAATCGCAACCAGCCCGGCCATGCCGAAGAGGTCCTCCGAGGGCCTATCAAATCGAAGACGGTCTTTCCCGTCCTGGTCCTGCACTTGCTTGCCGACCAACCCGACCACGGGTCCGGCCTGATGGCCCGGATCGAAACCCTTTGCGCCGGGCTTCTGGCGGTGAATACGAACACGATCTATCCGCTGTTGCGGCGCTTGGAGGATCGCGGATTCATCGTCGGGGAGTGGGAACACCCCACCAAACGCTCGCGCCGCTACTACCGCATCACCGATGCCGGCCGTGCGCGACTCGAACGCATCAAGTCGGGCATGCTTCCCTACCTCGATACGCTGGCGGGCTCGATCGCCCGGCTGCGGCACGAACTCTACAACGTCAACGCCGCCTGATAAGGCGCAGGAGAACACGACGAGGATGAGCACCTACCAAGCTCCACTACGCGACATGCAATTCGTTTTGCGCGAACTCGCCGGCATCGACGAGGTCGCCAAACTTCCCGGCTTCGAGGAAACGGCCGACGTGTGGGAGTCGATTCTCGAGGAGGCCGCATCGTTTGCAACCGGCGTGCTCGATCCACTCAATCGCGTTGCCGACAAAGAGGGCTGCACGTGGAACAACGGCACGGTCACCACGCCCAAGGGCTTTAAAGAAGCGTACAAAAAATTCGCCGACGCCGGCTGGATCGGTCTTCCGGTTCCGGACGAGTACGGTGGGCAGGGATTACCTTCGCTCCTGCTCGGGCCGACGCTCGAGATGTGGAACGCGTCGAACATCGGCTTTGCCAATGGTCCGCTGCTCAATCAGGGCGCGATCGAAGCGATTGAGTTGGTCGGCTCGCCGGAGCAAAAGCAGAAGTGGATCCCCAACCTCGTTTCGGGCAAGTGGACCGGCACGATGAACCTGACCGAGCCGCAGGCCGGTTCGGATCTCGCGCAAGTGCGCACCAAGGCCGTGCCGAGCGGCGATCACTATCTGCTCACCGGCGAGAAGATCTTCATCACGTTCGGCGAGCACGACATGGCCGAGAACATCGTGCACTTGGTTCTCGCGCGTTTGCCGGATGCACCCGAAGGGGTGAAGGGCATCTCGCTCTTCATCGTGCCCAAGGTTCTCGTGAACGATAACGGCTCGCTGGGCGAGCGCAACGACGTCGTCTGCGCCGGCATCGAACACAAGCTCGGCATCAACGGAAACCCAACCTGCACGATGAAGTTCGGCGAGAAGGGGAAAGGCGCCGTCGGCTATCTGGTCGGCGAAGCCAACCGCGGCCTCGAGTACATGTTCATCATGATGAACGCGGCTCGCTTCTCGGTTGGGGTGCAAGGCTACGCCGTCGCCGATCGCGCGTATCAGCACTCGCTGGAGTACGCCAAGGAGCGCGTGCAGATGGCCGATGCGGCTTCGCGCAGCAAGACGCCGGTACGCATCATCGAGCATCCCGACGTGCGGCGCATGCTGATGTGGCAAAAGGCCAATCTCGAGGCGATGCGCGCGCTTTCCTTCGTCATCGCGGCGTCACTGGATTTCGCCAACAAACATCCCGACGAGAAGGTGCGCAAGGAGCACAAAGCCTTCATCGAGCTGATGATTCCGATCGTCAAGGGCTGGTGCACCGAGACCGGCGTCGATCTGTGCTCGGTCGCGCTGCAGATCTTCGGCGGCATGGGCTACGTCGAAGAGACCGGCATCGCGCAGCAATACCGGGACGTGCGCATCACCACGATCTACGAAGGCACGACCGGCATTCAAGCGCTCGATTTGGTTGGCCGCAAGCTGATCCGCGACATGGGCGCCACCGCGACGGTCGTGATCAAACAGATGGAGAAATTCGCCAAAGAAGCCGCTGCGCATCCGAACGCCGACGTCAAAGCGATTGGCGACGCGCTGCTCAAGTCGATCGCGACGCTGGCGGAAGTCTCGCAGTGGATCGGCATGAACGCGATGGGCGATCTGCACAAAGCCTTCGCCTGTTCGGTTCCGTATCTGAAGCTGTGGGGCGTGGTCGCCGGCGGCTGGCAGATGGCGCGCGCCGCAAAAGTCGCGGCCGAACGGATCGCGGCCGGCGATAAGGATCCGTTCTATCCGGCCAAGATCACGACCGCGAAGTTTTACGTCTCGCACGTGCTTACGCAGGGCGCGTGGTATAAGCGCCAGATCATCGACGGCTCGGGCGACGTGATGTCGCTGCCGGAAGAAGCATTCGAACTCGATCGTAAGACGGTGGTAACGGCATAACTATGGCCATGATCAAAACCGAAGACCGGGGCGACATCCGGATCATCACGTTGGACAATCCGCCTGTGAACTCGCTTTCGTACGCGCTCTCGGGTGAGCTCGTGCCGATCGTCGAAGCGGTCTCGGCCGATCCGAAGATCAACGCGGTGATCTTCGTCGGCGCCAACGGACAATTTTCGGCCGGCGCCGACATCAACGACTTCGGCACCGTGCCGACGTCCCAGACCAAAACGATCCGCGACGTGATCGCCGCGGTCGAAAAGAGCGACAAGACGTTCGTCGCCGCGATCGAAAAAATGGCGTTCGGCGGCGGACTCGAACTCGCACTCGCCTGCGACTACCGCGTCGCGCTCGCCGACGCAAAAATCGGTTTGCCGGAGATCAAACTCGGCTTACTGCCCGGGGCGGGCGGCACGCAGCGGCTGCCGCGCTTGATCGGCGCGCAAGACGCGCTCGATATCATGCTCAAGGGCCGTAACGTCAAAATGGACGAAGCCAAAGAAAAAGGCATCGTCGACGAAGTGGTCGAGTCGGATCTGCTCGATGCGGCGATCGCCCAGGCCAAGTTGGGCGGCAAACGCCGCGTTTCGCAGCGTAAGCCGTGGCTCGGCAAGGGTCTGGTCGACAAAGCCCTCTCGTTCGTCGTCTCGCAAGCGCACAAGATGGTTCCGCCCGAAGAGAACGGCGGCTATGCCGCGCACAAGCTGATCGACGCGGTCGAAGCGTCGATGGAATTGCCGTTCGAGTTTGGTCTTGCGCGCGAAGGGCGCCTCTTCATGGAGCTTGCCCGCTCGGCGCCCTCGGCCGCACTGCGGCACGTCTTCTTCGCGGAGCGTGAGGCTTCGAGGCCTCCTTCGTCCTTCGAGGCTCCGCTACGCGGAGCACCTCAGGATGACACGCCCGTAGCAAAGACAATCAAGAAGGCCGGCGTCATCGGCGCGGGCACCATGGGCACCGGCATCGCGATCACCTTCGCGCAGGCCGGCATTCCGGTGCACGTGATCGATTCGAACGACGAAGCGGTCGAACGGGCCAAACAGACGATCATGGGCATGTTCATGTATCAGGTCCAGAAGGGCCGCATGACGCAAGAAGATGCGTGGAAGCTCGGACAATCGGTACAGTTTACCGACGATTACAACGAGCTTGCCGACGCCGACGTCGTGGTCGAAGCGGTGTTCGAGAACATGAGCGTCAAGAAAGAGGTCTTTGCGACGCTCGATACGATCGTGAAGCCCGAGGGTATCCTCGCTTCGAACACGTCGACGCTCGACATCGACGAGATGGCCTCGGTCACGAAGCGTCCCGACAAAGTGATCGGCCTGCATTTCTTCGTGCCGGCGAACATCATGCCGCTGCTCGAGATCGTGCGCGGCAGGGAAACCTCGCCCGAAACAATCGCGACCGCATTCAAGCTTGCCAAGACGCTGCGCAAGACCGCGGTGCTGGCGCGCAACGCCTTCGGCTTCATCGGCAATCGGATGATCTTCGACTACAGTGCGGCGGCCGGTGCGCTTGCGGAGGAGGGCGTCTCGCCGGCGCGGATCGACGCCGTCGCGAAAAAGTTCGGCTTCCCGATGGGACCCTTTGCGATGAGCGATCTCTCCGGCATCGACGTCGGCTGGCGCATTTTGCAAGAGCGTCCCGACATGGCCAAGAGCCGCAGCAACGTGATCAATCGTCTGGTCGAGATGAACCGTCTCGGACAAAAGACCGGGTCAGGCTACTTCAAGTACGACAAGAACGTCGGCAAGGGACGCGAGCCGATCCCCGATCCCGCGGTCGAGGCGCTCTTCGCCGAAGAGGCCAAGAAGGCCGGAATCAAGCCGCGCGAGGTCAGCGACGCCGAGATTCTCGAGCGGCTCGTCTACGCGCTGGTCAATCGCGGCGCGTACTTGCTCGAAGAGGGCGTTGCGATTCGCCCGGGCGACATCGACATCGTCTACATCTACGGCTACGGTTTCCCGCCGCATCGCGGCGGCCCGATGTGGTACGCCGATGAAGCCGGCGTCAAGAACGTCTACGAGCGGGTCGTGGCGTTCGGTTGGCAGCCGGCACCGTTACTCAAGAAACTGGCAGAGTCGAACGGCAAATTCGCCGATCTCGCTGCAGCCAAGAGCCCGAAGGGCCAAGGAGAACTGACTCATGCGTGAGGCGGCAATCGTCTCAGCGGCGCGCACGCCGATCGGCAAAGCGTTCCGCGGTGCATTCAATCAAACGCCGGGCGCCACGATGGCCGGTTACGTCGTCGCCGAAGCGATGAAACGCGCCGGCGTCGATCCGGCCGAAGTCGAGGACGTCGTGATCGGCTCGGGCCTTCCCGAGGGCGCGACCGGAAACAACATCGGACGCACGACCGCATTGCGCGCGGGCTGTCCGGTGACGGTTTCGGGTCAAACGGTGAGCCGCTTCTGCGCTTCGGGTCTCGACGCGATCGCCGCCGCGTCCAAGCGCGTGATCGTCGATAACGCCGACGTCGTGGTCGGCGGCGGTGTCGAGTCGATTTCGATGGTGCAGAACTACCTCAACACCGAGTTCTACGCCGAAGAGTGGCTGCTCCGGCACACGCCCGACGTCTACATGCCGATGCTCTACACGGCCGACAACGTCGCAAAGAAGTACAACATTTCGCGCGCGTCGCAGGACGAATACGCGCTGCAAAGCCAGCAGCGCACGGCCGAGGGTCAAAAGGCGGGCCATTTCGACAAGGAGATCATCTCGCTGCCGACCTGGAAGTACAATCAAGACAAAGACAGCGGCGCCGTGAGCGAAGAGCCGGTTGCGCTCACGCAGGACGAAGGGAACCGTCCGGATACGACGCTCGAGGGGCTCGCGCAACTCAAGGGTGCGGTTCCGGGCATCAAAGACACCTCGATTACCGCCGGCAATTCCTCGCAGCTTTCGGATGGCGCGGCGGCCGTCGTGGTAATGGACGCGGCGCTTGCGTCCAAACGCGGCCTCGAGCCGCTCGGTTTCTATCGCGGCTTCGCGGTCGCGGGATGCGAGCCGGGCGAGATGGGCATCGGTCCGGTGTTCGCCGTGCCGAAACTGCTCAAGCAGCACGGCTTGAAGATCGACGACATCGGCCTGTGGGAGCTCAACGAAGCCTTTGCGGTGCAAACCGTCTACTGCCGCGACACGCTCGGCCTTCCCAACGAGCGCTTCAACGTCGACGGGGGCGCGATCTCGATCGGGCATCCGTACGGTATGAGCGGCGCGCGTATGACGATGCACGCATTGATCGAAGGCAAGCGCCGCGGCGTGAAATACGTGGTCGTGACGATGTGTATTGGCGGCGGCATGGGTGCCGCCGGCCTCTTTGAGGTTGCTTAGGCCCCCGGTGTCGTTAAAAGGAGCCTCGTGTGCCTCTCGCACACGTCGGCTCCTTTTGCCTAACCGGAACGCCTAATCGAACTTCCAACAGGTAACGCTCACTGTTGGAAGAGCGCGCTTTCGCCTTTCGAGAGCGCCTTCACATCGGCGGTGCTGATGAAGGCGACGAATTCGCCGGGTTTACCGTCGATCGCAACGACCGAGATGACGCACCGCCACGGCGTGTTCTTCGCGTCGACCTTCTGGAATGTTTGCGAAGCGAGGGATGTGCCGGATGATTTCGTGCCGGCCTGCCAGCCGGCGGCGGTCATTTGGTTCGCGAAACCGTCGAGCAGCGCACCCGCGGAGGATCCGTTGTGAATGTACGCGGCGGACTGACCGCTTGGAAATCCAATTTGCGAAACCGACATGCGGACGCCTACGGGCGCCTGCAGTTTCGGCAGCGGCGATCGCAAGGCGCTGCTTACGAGCGCCATCAACGGATTGCGGCCGCAGATGAGGTCGCCGGTGGTTCCCTGCTCGCTGATCGAGACGCGAAGGTCCTGTGGATCCGCCGCTCCGGTCTGCGCGGTGATCAGCGGTGCGTTCGCTTTACAGTATATTGCCGTCTGCGGACCGGTTGACGAAACGAAGCCGCCCGCGTTCGTGGGAAAGGGTTGTTCCTTCCAGCCCGCGGCGATGAGCGCGGCGCCATAGGCTTTCAATGTGCCCGCCCCGGCATTGTAGTACAGGTTGTAGGTATCGACGGTGACGGGGGACTCGAGCGATTGGTGCACGCTTCCCACGATGGTAGCCGAAGGTAATGGGACTTTTGGCATGTCGGCGGGCAACGTCCCGACATAGACCGCAGCCGTTCCACCGCCGATGGCCGCGAGCCGATGCAGGAGGAGCGTTTCGTTATCCGGTGTCTGCGCGAAGACGGGAATCGCGTAAGCGGCCAAAAGTGCCGCTAGCGAAATGACGGTGCGTTTCATGATTGCCTCCAAAAAGGACCCGGCGTGTCCGCCGGGTCCTTTTTGGTCTATGTCGCTGCGAGTCCTAGAGAACAGGCAGCGCGACGTCGAGGACCATCAGCAGCTTGTTGCGGTTGATGGTGTCGGCGTTCGAATAGGGATAGCCCTCGTGATGTTCGTAGAGGTTGGAGTTGGTGACCGACAGGGTGACGTACGGCGGCCACTTCTTGATGAGCCCGAAGTCGACTTCGTTATAGAGATACGGCACCGGGGCATTGATGAAGTAGTCGAAGTTGTTCAGGTAGGTGCCGAAGAACGCGAGCGTCGAGGTGTGCGGATCTCCAATGGGCAACGTGATGTTCGGCGTGACCGTCGTATGCATCAGGCTACCCTGGGTCGGCACGACCAAACCCGATGGGCTGGCCTTGAAGACGCCGGCGGTATTGTGGGGAATATACTCCTCTTCAACCGCGAGGCCGAACAGCTTGCCGAAGTACTTGCTGCCCGGGCCGACGCGAGTGGCCAATTTGAGGTAGAGCAGGTGCCACGCCGTCTCGCCGGCACTGTCTTCATTACCGTTGCCGCAGCACATGCGCGCGCGCTCGCGCCATCCGCCCGAAACGGTGACCGGACCCGCGAGCCAGTTCAGCGCCGCGTCGTCGACCCGGTCGTCGTTGAGCTTTTGGTACGTATACGGGATCACGAACTCTTTGGCGGCAGTGCAAGGCAGGCTCGAGCAGACTTTGCTTGCGATGCCGACGCGGCCGATGTTCTGATTGACATAGCTATGAGCATAGCTGAGGAAAAATTTCTTCGAGAGCTTGATCTGGATGCCGTAGGTGAAATGGATGACCGGATTTGCGAACTGATACTGACCGGTGGGTCCACAATCTTGCGTCGTCGCGCAATAGCTAGAGGGAAGCGCGAGATCCGATGATCCGACGTTCCACGTTCCCATGCCCCCGACGTGAACGGTGACGAAGTGCGGTTTGGGCGGATCCTTCTTCGGGGCCGCCGTGGCTTGAGCTACCGTGATACCGCTCGTCGTTGCGGCCGGTGTCGTTTGCGCCGAAGCAATCCCGACAACCGCCATGGTGCACAGTACGAGCGCTGCACTTAGCGTAATGAGTACTCGTTTCAAGGTTCTCTCCTTTGTGGTGTGATGAGCTCCTCCTACGAAGTTAGGTAACACCTGATGCTTCGCGTATCCCGGAAGAAACGGCGAAGCCAAATGCCGTGAAAGTGATCGCAGCTGAAACGACGATATACCGATGTATGCGGTCGACGCCTACAGCCACGCAAGCCGCTCCTTATGAGTGAGCCACGGCATTATATTGAGTTAACTCATTATTAATAAGCAGCGGGAACACCTGGAATCCTTCTGCAATATATACCAAGCGTCAGCGGCGCTCATCCAGCGCGGCGTCTTCGCAGCGAATGCGCCAACCGATCAACACGGCATTGGCGGCGCTGAACGTCAGCGCAATTATCCACGCGCCGAAGGCGAGCGGAAGGACGGCGATTTCGACGCATACGATCGCGTAATTCGGATGACGCATCAACGCGTAGGGACCGCGGCGTATCAACGGCGCGCCGGGAACGGTGATGACGCGGGTCGTCCAATAGGGGCCAAGCGTTGCGATCACCCAGACGCGCGCGATTTGAGCCAGGGCAAACACCGCCAGCAGCGGCATGCTCGGCGCCGCCGATGCCGGAATGAAGACGGCCATCGAAAGGAGCCACGCGGCATGCAATGCCACGAACCACGGGTATTGCCGCCGAGCGACCTCGATGCCGCCGCCGGCGAGCAGACGCTGCGTGTTGCGGCCGGCGTAGCGAAGCTCGACCAGCCGTAAGAGTGCGACGAAGAGCAAAGTCCAGTAGAGCGGCGTCATCGTTCCAGGGTGACGAACGCGGCCGTAAATCCCGGCCCCATCGCCGAGAGCAGCGCGCGCCGCCACGACCCGCTCGCGAGCGCCCCTTCACGCAGCGCGCGTTCCAGCACGAAGAGCAGCGTCACCGCCGACATGTTTCCGTATTCCGTGAGGACCGCGCGCGAATCGGCCAATGCACCGGAGGGAATGCCGAAGGCCGATTCGAGCGCGTCGAGGACTTTCGTGCCGCCGGGATGGCTGAGAAAAACGTCGATGTCGGCGCGCGTCAGCCCCGACTCCGCGAGGTAGGTATCGACGACCGGCCGCATTTGGGTTTCGACGAGCTGCGGAATGTCGCGCGAAAAAATCGCGCGCAACCCGTCCTCGGCAACGTCCCATCCCATCACGTCGAGCGTGCTCGGAAAGGTATGCTCGCCGGATGCCCGCAGGATCGGTCCCCCTCCGCCCGTCCGCAGCACCGCAGCGGCGGCGCCGTCGCCGAAGAGCGCGGTTGCCACCACGTTGCTCTTCGCGAGATCGTCGCGGCGAAACCAGAGCGCGCACAATTCCACGACCAGCAATAAGACGGTTGCATTTGCACGGGATTGCGCCATCGTGGCCGCGCGCGCGAGACCAATCGCCCCGCCGACGCAGCCCATGCCGAAGATCGGCAGCCGCTGCACGCGGTTCGAGAAGCCCAGCCGATCGATCAGCCGCGCGTCCAAACTGGGCGTGGCGATGCCGGTGGTGGAGACGACGACGATCGCATCGACCTCGCTCGCGCTGCACCCGGCACGTTCGAACGCATCGCGCGCGGCACGTTCGAGCAGCGTTTGCGCGGATTCGAGATAGATTTCGTTGCGCTGCGGCCAGGTGTGCGGATCGTAATACCAGTCGATCGGCACGCATGAATAACGACGCCTGATGCCGGTGGTCGAGAAGACCGGCATCAGGCGTTGAACGACCTCGGAGCGAGAGAACTGCGCGCGAACGCGCGCCGCGACATCGTCTTGTTGGAGCGCGTACGGCGGAACGGCCGTCGCGATCGAGACGAGCGCTACCTCTTGGCCCAGGCGATGCACCACCCGTCAGGACTGATCGTGCCATGTACGACGCTACAGGCGTGCGGCGGTCTGAAGAAGCGGCACTGCGAGCACTTTTTGCCGCCCGGCCCCGGCTTGTCTTGGTAGTGGAACTGTTTCTTGTTGTTCTGGGCGAGCGCCGGAGCGGTGCCCAGCGAGACCGCCGCGGCGAGCGCGGGCAGCACGATCAAGCTGCGCAGCGCCTCTTTGCGGGTTTGGGACTTCGACGAACGATCCATGAACGGCTATCCTCCCGTGCGTCCGTAAGGTGGGTCTACGGCTTCGTGCCGGGCACCGCCTGCGTCCGGTAGAGATAGTAGCCCACTGTGCCATCGTAACGCGGAATCGTTTCGATCAGTTCCGCGTCGGGCGGCGCGTCGCTCGAGCTCGGAACCGCCACGATCGCGCCCGCTGCCTCGCAGGCGCGCGTGTCGTACTCGATCGTTCGCACGTGCAGATCGCGCAGATAGAAATCGAAGAGCGTAGGCGCGTTGAGCGTATCGAGACCCACAAAGCAGGCCACCTTCGGATCGAGCGCGCGAACGGCGACGAAGAGGTCGCGGTTTTCGTATCCGAACGCTTCGGCGGACGGGGCGACGTAGTCGATGAAATAGGCCTTGCAGAACTGCGCGAACTCGACGAAGACGACGATCGCCAGAACGAGCACGGCCGCGAGCCGGTAGCGCCGCGCGCCGCCGTCGTTCGTGAGCGCGCCGCCGAGCGGATAGATCAGAAGCCACATCCAGAGCCATGCCGCGCGGGCGGAAGCGCCAGCATGGCGATAGCAAGCGCGACACCGTCGGGCAACGCGGCTCGATACGAATACGAAGCGATGCCTAGGAGCGCGCCGGCAAGCGCGAACGCTTCCGCGCGCCGCTCGTCGAGCCCATAGCGCAGCGCCCACAAGCCGCCGAGGACGAACGGCAACATCGCGGCCGGTTCCTCGGCCATGCGCGAGATCACGACGTTCCATGGCAAGAACGAGATGCGCCGCTCCAACCGAACCCTCTCTTCCAAGGATGGCCCAAGCGTTCGAGCCTATTCTGGGAAACCATGGAGACCTTGAGCCCGCGGGTCGCCGTGATCGACGACGAACCCGACATTCGTACCCTGCTCGAGCTGGAATTGTCCGACGCCGGTTTCGACGTGCGCAGTGCTCCTGACGGTCCAGCCGGTCTGAACCTGGTGCGCGAATGGGAACCGGACGCAATCTTGCTTGACGTGATGATGCCGAAGATCGACGGAATCGCGCTCCTTCCCGAACTGCGCCGCACGACGCAGGCGCCGATCTTTATCGTCAGCGCGAAGGGCGGTACCGACGACAAAGTGCGCGGTCTCGATCGCGGCGCCGATCAATACGTGGCCAAGCCCTTCGAGATTCCCGAGCTGATCGCTCGGCTTCGTTCGGCGCTGCGCCGCCCGCGTCTGGAATCACCGCAGATCGTTACCTATCGCGATCTCTCGCTCGACATGCAGACGCGCCGGGCAACACGCGGAGGGAAGATCATCGATCTTACCGCGCGCGAATTCGATTTGCTCGCAACCTTCCTGCGTGAGCCGCGGCGCGTGTTTACCCGCGATCAGCTGATCGAGTTGGTTTGGGGCGACCACGCATCGGTCACCGGTAACGCGGTCGAAACGTACATCTCGTATCTGCGGCACAAGATCGATTACGGATTCGACGAACCGCTGCTGCACACGGTTCGCGGCGTCGGGTACGCTCTGCGCTCGACGCAATAGGGCGCGCCGGTGTTGCGATCGATCCGGCTGCGGCTGATCGCGTCGTTCCTTGCCGCGTGGATCGCGTTCGCGCTTACGATCTCGGCGATCATCTGGATCGCTGCCGGCGATATCACGCGAAACATCGTGGCCGCCGACGTGAATCTCGCCTCGCTGCGCATCACGCGCCTTGCTTTTCAGTATGCGCTTTCCGGCGGCGTGCAATCGACGCCCGACGTCGAGGCGTTGGTGCTCCCGCAAGTGCAGGGGCTGCACGTGCGTGTCGCGGTGGCGCCGCGCGAAGGGTTCGGGCTCGGCCCGTTCGCGTTGCCGCCCGAACCTCCCCCGATCGGACCGCACCTCGAGCCGGAGAGCGTTTTGTTCGGTGCGATGCGGGTCGACATCTATCCCGACGTCGATTACATCCAGCGGACCGTCGACCACTGGCTCTTCGGTGCGATCGTGGTCGACGTGCTCTCACTGCTGCCGGCCTGGTTCCTCGCCGCGTTGGTCGCGAACCGCACGCTCGAACCGCTGCTGAACACGACGCGCGCACTGCAGCGGTTTGCCTCGGGGGATTTCAGCCCGCAACAAGTGACCACGAAACAACGCACCGAGATCGGCGATCTGGCCGATGCGTACAATGCCGCCGTGCGCCAAATCACCGACGCCTTCGACGAGCGATCGGCGGCGATGGACGAGATGCGGCAATTCGTCGCCGACGCCGGACATCAACTGCGCACGCCGTTGACCGTATTGATGGGGCATGTCAGTGCGCTCAAACCGCAGACTCCGCGCGAGGTGACCGTCTTCGGCAACATGCTCGCTCAAAGCCGGCGCATGAAGGCGATCATCGACGATCTCATCGTGCTCGCCCGGCTCGAACACGGCGAGCGCGCGTATTACACGGTCGATTTGAACGGGCTCGCCGAGAGCGTCGTGAAAACGTTTCGCGACGGCGGCTACGACCGCGTCGCGCTCCATGCAAACGGTCCGGCCCCGGCGCGGGTCAACCCGAGCGAATTGCTCGACGCGCTTACCGCGCTGGTCGAAAACGCGCTCAAGTACGCGGAATCGGGACCTGTGAGCGTAACGGTTGGCTGCGCCGAGCGCACCGCGTCGATCACCGTCGAGGACAACGGGCCCGGAATGAGCGAGGACGATCTCGAGCACGCGTTCGACCGCTTCTATCGCGGTGACGCCAGCGTCGGTACCGACGGCACCGGGCTCGGTCTCTCGATCGTGCGACGCGGCGTCGAGCGATCCGACGGACGGGTGACGCTCGTCAATACCGGTAGCGGTTTGCGCGTCGTCCTCGCTTTTGCGCGCGCAGAACCGGAAAGCGGCGACGATGGTGCGAATGCACCGCTGGATGCGCAATGATCGTCTGTTCTTCGTATGTATTCTGCTGCTGGCCGGATGCGCAGCGCCTCCGCCGCCGAACGCCGTCTTTTCGGCACAGACCGCGGCGCAGGCGACGGTAGCACCCGCTGACTTCGGCGCGCTGCATTGGCGGGAGGTCGGTCCGGCGGTGATGGGCGGCCGGCTCGATGCGGTCGCCGGGGTGCCGGGCGATCCGAACGTCATCTATCTCGCGCATTCCTCGGGCGGTTTGTACAAGTCGATCGACGGTGGGATGACGTTCGAGCCGATCTTCGACGCCGGCCGTTCGACGTCGATCGGCGCGATCGCCGTCGCACCGTCGAACGCGAACGTGCTCTACGCCGGAACCGGCGAAGGCTTTCCGCGCAACACCGCGGCGCTCGGAGACGGCGTCTTTCGTTCCGACGATGCCGGCAAAACCTGGCGCTCGTGCGGACTTACGGGCACGCAGCACATCGCGAAGATCGCGATCGATCCCACCAACCCGAACGTCGCACTGGTCGCGGCAATGGGACCCGAGTTCACGCCGGGCGGCGAGCGCGGAATCTATCGCACGAGCGACGGCGGAAGGACGTGGCAGCGCGTGCTTTACGTGAACCCCACCACCGGCGGCAGCGACGTTGCCTTCGATCCCTCGAACCCGCAGATCGCCTTAGCCGGAACCTTCGACTATCTGCGGCGGCCGTGGACGTTTCGCGGCGGCGGCGTCGGAAGCGGGCTCTTTCGCTCGACCGACGGCGGCGTCACCTGGACGAAGTTGACCGATCCGGCGCGTCACGACGGTTTACCCGGCGGCATCATCAATCGCGTGGGCCTCTCGATCAGCGCGCATCATCCGAACGTCGTTTACGCGATCGTTCCCACGCGAACGGGCATGCTCTATCGCTCGGACGACGGCGGCGTGCAATGGCGATTGGTGAACGCGGATCAGGATTTGGTCTTTCGTCCGTTCTACTTCAGTCAAGTTCGCGTCGATCCCGATCGGCCGAACATCGTCTGGAACATCTCGGGCGAGCTTTCACGCTCGACCGACGGCGGCAAACATTTCAAAGGCGTCGAAGCTGGCGGCGACAATCACGACCTCTGGATCGATCCGAGCAATCCCAGGCGCGAATTGCTCGGTAGTGATATGGGCTTCGATCTGAGCAACGACGACGGCAAGACGTGGTCGTTCGTCAACACCGTGCCGTTTGCCCAGGTCTATCGCGTCGGCTACGATCACGCGCTTCCGTATCACGTGATGGGCGGAATGCAGGACCACGAGGTGTGGTGGGGCCCGAACTCGCTCTGGAACGACACCGGCGTCGCGGGCGGATCGTGGCGCAACATCTCGGATTGGGGTGACGGCCAATACGCGGTGCCCGATCCGACCGATTCCGACGTGATCTATGAGGACACGCATTTCGGCGACCTGACGCGCCGCAATCTGCTTACCGGCGAGGCGCGCTACATCTCACCGCAGCCGAAGATCACGTTCGGCACGGGCGCCGGCTCGTCGAAATATCGATTCAATTGGAGCGCTCCGCTGCTGGTCTCGCGGCACGACCCCGACACGATCTACTACGGCGGCAACGTGCTCTTCCGCTCGCGCGACCAAGGCCAATCGTGGAGTGTGATCAGTCCCGATCTCACGCAGCCGTGCGATCCGAAATGGCTGCTCCCGAGCGGCGGCCCGATCACGCACGACAACACCAACGCCGAAACGTACTGCACGATCTTCGCGATTGCCGAAGGGATGGACGCCGGGACGATTTGGGTGGGAACCGACGACGGGCATGTCGACGTCACGCACGATAGCGGCGCGTCGTGGACCGACGTTGGAAAGAACATCACCGGCGTGCCGGCGCACGCGATCGTCGCTTCGATCGAAACCTCGCATCAAGACCCGGACGTGGCGTACGTCACGTTCGACGCGCACCGCCTCGGCGATACGCATCCCTACATCTATATGACGCACGACGGCGGAACGAGTTGGACGAGGATCGACAGCGGGCTGCCGCTCTGGGCGTACGTCGTCCGTGAAGACCCGCGTGCACGCAATCTGCTCTTCGCCGGAACCGAGGACGGCCTGTATGTCTCTTTCGACCGCGGCGCGCATTGGCAAGATTTTCGCCTTGGCATGAACCACGTGCCGGTCTTCGATCTCCAGATTCAACCCGAATGGAACGACTTGATCGCCGGGACGCATGGGCGCGGCTTCGCCATTCTCGACGACATCACGCCGCTCGAAGGTTTGGCGCGCGCCGTGCAGGGCGAGGTGGCGCTCTTTCGGCCGCGCACCGCGTGGCGCTACACCGCGCGTCCCTACCACGATCTCGGTCAGAACGAGTTCGTTTCCGAGAACAAGCCCTATGGCGCGGTGATTTCATATTATTTGAAGCCGCATCGCGTTTCGAAGCCCGCAAAGAAAACGAAGGAGAACGTGACGATCGAGATTCTGGATGCGCACGGTGCGGTGATCCGGCATCTCGACGGCACCGCGGACGGCGGCGTGAATCGTGTGACGTGGGATCTGACGACCGACGCGCCGGGCTGGCCGAAGACCGTTCAGGACTCGCGCCCGTATTACGTCTTCTATCCGCTGGCGATCACGGGACCGCAGGTTCTTCCGGGGCGCTACACCGTACGGTTGCTGGCGCGCGGCGCAACGTTGGAGGTTCCGCTCACCGTGCGGCTGGATCCGCGCGTGAAGGCTTCGGTTGCGGCGCTGCAGGCGCAATACGATGCGTTGGAACGTTTGGCGCAGGATCAGGAACGCGGCGAAGTATGGCTCGCGCGATTGAAGAAGGGCAAGGGACCTCGCTACACCGCGCTCGCCGATCGACTCCGCAACGGCAACGGCAGTGAAAACGCCGGCTACAAACAACCGGCGCGCGTCATCGACCAGATCGCGTACCTGCGGCACATCATTGCGACCGCCTACGACGGATCGACCGACGTGCAAGCCGCGTTGATACAGCAGTACGAGCGCCAACTCGACGCGATCGGAAAAGGCGTCAACGCGCTGCCTTCGCCGATGCCGGCCACAGCATCGCCGCGCCCCGCACGCCGCTAGAATCGCCGTGCGCCGCGCGCAGTAGCGGCGTATCGAAGGTGTCGGAGAAGACATAGTCGCGGATGAGCGCCGGTACGCGGGTGTAAATGTCGTCGACGTTCGAGACGCCGCCGCCGAGCACGATCGCGTCGGGGTCGAGAACGTCGACGATAACGGCGAGCCCGCGCGCGAGACGATCGAGATAGCGTTCGAGCGACGGTTCGCGCGCACGCGCGGGACCGGAAAGAAAGGTTTCGATACAGCCGTTACGGCCGCAGTAGCACGGTGGCCCGGGCGCTTCATCGGCGCGCATCCACGGCAGCGGCGTGTGGCCCCACTCGCCGGCGATCGCGTTTGGTCCGTCGTGTACGCGCCCGTCGATCGCAAGGCCGCCGCCAACCCCGGTTCCAAGGATCGCCGCAAAGACGACCGGGGCGTTCCGTGCGGCGCCGTCGGTCGCTTCGGAGAGCGCGAGGCAATTCGCGTCGTTGCTCATGCGAATCTCGCGCCCGAGCGCGCGTTCTAGATCCTCGCGCAGCGGCTTGCCGATCAGCACGGTGCTATTCGAGTTTTTGATCCGGCCGGTCTTCTTGGATAGCGCGCCCGGCGTGCCGACGCCGACCGTGCCGCGCTCGCCGAGGTCGCGATCGGCCTCGTTGACGAGCGTTGCGATCGCGCCCACCGTCGCGGCATAATCGCCGCGCGGCGTCGGAATGCGTTTACGCAACCGTTCGTTCCCGCCCGGATCGAGGACGGCGATTTCGATCTTGGTTCCACCGAGGTCGATTCCGATCCGCATCAAAGCCATCGCTCATGGGCTTCGTCGGGAAGGCGATCGTTCCTGAAGGCGCGGGCGACGTCGCCGCGCTCACCCACGGCGAGCCGTCGCTACCGCCCGCGTTCACGTTGGGCGACGAGCGCATCGAGGTGCGCGAGCAACGGCGTGCATGGCGCTCGACGAAGGAAGATCGCGGCGACGTCTACCTCAAGCGGCACTGGTTCGAGTTCGAGACGGCAGACGGACGGGTGGCGGTCGTGTATTTCGATCGCGGCGCGCGCAAGAGCGCCCCGCGCTGGTGGCTCTATACGCTTTCGTGAAGTAGGGCGCTCAAGACAACGTCAGCGGACGGTAGCGGATGCGTTTCGGGCGCGCGGCCTCTTCACCGAGGCGCTTGATCTTGTCCGCTTCGTACTCTTGGTAGTTGCCCTCGAAGAAATAGACGCGGCTCTCGCCTTCGAAGGCGAGAATGTGCGTCGCGATGCGGTCGAGGAACCAGCGGTCGTGACTGGTGACGAGTACCGTACCGGCAAACTCGGTTAGTGCGTCCTCGAGCGCGCGCAATGTTTCGACGTCGAGATCGTTCGAGGGTTCGTCGAGTAACAGCACGTTTGCACCCGTGAGCAGCGTCTTCGCGAGATGTAATCGGCCGCGTTCGCCACCCGAGAACTGGCCGACGTTCTTCTGTTGGTCGCCGCCCTTGAAATTGAAGCGGCCCAGATACGCGCGCGAGTTCATTTCGAAGCGCCCAACTTGCAGCAGATCGCGTCCGCCGCTCACGTCTTCCCACGCCGTCTTGTCGTTATCCAGCCCGTCGCGGCTTTGATCGACGAGCGCGAGTTTGACGCTCGGCCCAACGAGAATCTCGCCGGCATCGGGCTGCTCTTTGCCGGCAATCATGCGGAAGAGCGTGGTCTTGCCGGCACCGTTGGGGCCGATGATCCCGACGATCGCGCCGGGCGGAATGATGAGGTTGACGTCATCCATCAAAAGCCGGTCACCGTACGCTTTGCGCACGCCCTTGAAGTCGATCACCTTCTCGCCCAGACGCTCGGCCACCGGAATGAAAATCTCTTGTGTTTCGTTTCGTTTTTGATAATCGTAGCTCGAGAGTTCCTCGAAGCGCGTGAGGCGGCTCTTGCTCTTGGACTGCCGGCCCTTGGTTCCTTGGCGCACCCATTCGAGTTCGCGCTTGAGCGCTTTTTGCCGCGCGGATTCCGCTGCTTCTTCGGAGGCGAGCCGCTCTTGCTTCTGGTCGAGCCACGAACTGTAATTGCCCTTCCACGGAATGCCGCGGCCGCGATCGAGTTCGAGAATCCACTCGGCCGCGTTATCGAGGAAGTAGCGATCGTGCGTCACCGCAACGACCGTGCCCGGAAAGCGCTGCAAAAACTGTTCGAGCCACTCGACGCTCTCAGCATCGAGATGGTTGGTCGGCTCGTCGAGCAGCAGCATGTCGGGCTTGGAGAGTAAGAGCCGGCAGAGCGCGACCCGGCGTTTTTCACCGCCCGAAAGCGGCCCGATCGTCGCATCCCACGGCGGCAGGCGCAGCGCATCGGCCGCGATCTCGAGCTGCTGATCGAGATCGTCGCCTGCGGCTTGCAGCACCGCTTCGAGTTTGGATTGCTCTTCGGCGAGCTTATCGAAGTCGGCGTCGGGGTTGCCGTACTCGGCGTAGATCTCCTCGAGCCGCTTGCGCGCGGCGATGAGTTCGCCCAAGCCCTGCTCGACGGCTTCGCGCACGGTCAAATTCGGATCGAGCTTCGGCTCTTGCTCCAAGTAGCCGATCGAGAGATTCGCCGCGGGCGTGGCCTCGCCGTCGAACTCGGTGTCGGTGCCGGCCATGATGCGCAGGAGCGAGGACTTCCCTGAGCCGTTGAGCCCGAGGATTCCGATCTTCGCGCCGGGGAAAAAGCTCAGCGAAATATCTTTGAGAATCTGACGCTTCGGCGGCACCGTTTTGCCGACGCGGTACATGGAATAGACGTATTCAGGCACGTCCCACCATTCTTCGATCGCCCACCCTTGTCATTTAGTTACCCCGTCGCCTTCGCTGTGCGATCGCTCCGAGCACGGGGCGATTGGACCGCGCGTCATGCCCGTAATGCGCAAAATAAACGAAGACCGCGACCCCCCGTCCGATTAGCAAAACTGATAATCACTTTTGATAATCACTTTTGATTATCGGTTTTGATAATCAATACTGATATAGCGATTCACAAGGAGTAGCGGAGCAACGTAGAGATTTCAACGTGCCAACGCTCGGCCACAGTTGAAGTAATGGAGTGTGTATGCGTCGCGTTGCTGCGTTTGTTATGACCTTCTTGTTCGTACTGCAGTCCACGGCATCGGCGGCCCCGCCGCCGAGCGCAGCTGCAAAATATGCTCCGGGCATCCGCGAGCAGCTGGCGTTCGCTATCGCGCCGATGATCGCGGCGTTGGAGAATTCGCAGATCTTCGCGTTGCTGACCGGACAGGAGAACCGGTATAGCCTGATGCATCAGCCGCGCCCCTTGCTCAATCGCTACACGCTGCCGCGGCCGACGACACAGCAGCTGGACTTCAGCCGCTACCGCCGGGTGCCGGCTGTCGTGCGTACCGGTACTGCCCGCACGTTCGACCTCAAGCTCTTGGCAAATCCGTCGAAGGCCAAAGACTCACTTGGCGTGACCGCGATCGCGAACCCGAGCGCTGGCCTGCGCGCCGCACTCACACCTGAGGTCTGCCCGCTGTCAGTTGGACGCGGCCTGCGCCCGATGGTGTGCGGAACGCCGATCAAACCGCCGCCCACTCCCACTCCAACACTCGCGCCAACGCCGACTCCCACGCCTGAACCGCCGACGCCGACACCGATCCCAACGCCAACCCCAACGCCGCAGCCCACGCCGACCCCGACGCCGATTCCAATTACACCAACCCCCGTGCCGACAGCCACGCCCGCCGGTCAATTAAGCACAGCTACAACGGGGATTAACGGCTGGTGGACCTACGAAGAGGGGAAAATTCCCGGAATCGGGCAGTGGATGGTCAACGTTGCGAACGGCAATTTGCTCGTGCAGGCGACCGACGTCGACATCCCCGAGCGCGGGATCGATTTGGCGTTTCGGCGGACCTACAACTCGCAGAGCCAACACGACACCGTGGCAACGGACGGTTCGACGCCATCGCTGTTCGGCAACGGTTGGACGAACACGTTCGATGCGCACCTTGCCTACAATGCCACGACAAACACCATGAGCGTGTACGACATCGACGGTGCGCGCTACGACTTCACTGCGCAGAACGGCGTCTGGACACCACCGCCGGGCATGCAGGGCACAACACTGCTTTACGACGGCGGCTGCGGTTATCAATGGACGAAGAAGACGGGTACCATCTATTATTTCTGGGCCCCGACGACAAATCCGACCTGCTCCGGAGCCGGATACCTTGGGCACCTCTTCGAGATCATCGGGCGAAACCACAACAATTACATCGAGTTCACCTATTCCTGGGCAAACGGGAAAGATACGAGTGCCGAGAACATCACGCAGATCGTTGCCCAACACAGCGATGGTCAATCTCTCACCATGACCTTTGGTTTGGTTAATGGCTACGACGAGCTGACCTCGATCACGCGACCCGATGGCCAGCAGATCACGTATTCATACGATGCCAACAACAACCTCATCGGCGTCACACGCCCCGGAAATAATGCCGCGGCGACGCTCCCGGAGGCATATAGCTACGATGCGGGCCACATGATGGCAGGAGCCGCGGGCCCCCGTGCTACGATTAGCCAGCAAGATTACGGGAGTCTTACCGACGGTGGAGAGGTGCTGTTCACGTATGCCGGAGGTACGAGCGGTGACCCGCAAAGTCAGGAACTTGCCACGGTGCAGAACTATGGCGTCGTGAATTTTACACCGAGCGACGGGACTTCCACCCCGCTACAGACCACGGCAGCTTCGGGCGTTCAAGCGTGGGAAACCGAAACGTTTGCCGGCTATAACGGCACAACGACTGTCGTGGATACCGATGGGCATGCACGGGTCTGGACGTACGATGGCTCTGGCCGAGTCACGACGACACAGGCCTGGGTTTCGTCGAGCTATGCCTTAACGACGAGCGCTGCATGGGACGCAGACAATGACCTCATCGCTTCGGTCGACGCGGCGGGCAACGAAACCGACTACGCCTACGACCAGAACGGCAATACGATCCAGGTTATGGACCCGCAGGTGACGACGTCGGCCGGCACGATACGCCCGACCAGCGAGTACGTATACGACGCGAATAACAACCTTACCGCGTACTGCGATCCCGTCTACGTTGTCGCGAACGGTACGACCTGTGCACCCGGCTCGGGCGTCACCTATTACGTGTGGAACACAACCGATGCTGCCGAGCCGTTCGGCTATCTGACGGATACGTACACGCCGTTGGGATATCATACCTCGATCAGCTACAACCAATCGTCCGAAGGCGGCGATTACGGCCTTCCAACCGACGTCGTAGGTGCGTCCTTCACGCAATCGAACGGTACGGCAGCCCAGTCGCAGGGGCACTACACGTATAACGCTTACGGCGACGTCGCTACATACAGCAAAGGTTACGGATCCTGGTCATTAGCATACGACGGGCTGAATCGTCTCATTGCGGCGACCGACCCGGATGGCGTAACGAGCCGCTCCTGTTACAATCTCGACGGGAGCGTAAGCGCGAAGCAGAGTGCATATCAGTACGCATTGGATAGCAGTGCGGCTTGCGGCGCACACTCAACGTTATACGCTTACGACGCGGACGGTGACGAGGTCAGCGAAACGCACCATTACGGGCAGACAACGACAAATGGCGTCGCTGCAGGCGTAACGTACAAATGGTACGATGGCGGTGATCGCCTGATCGAGGTCGAGCAACCTTCCGATGCAACCGTAGACGCCGACGTCCCCTGGCGCACGCGCTATTTGTACGATCTCACTCAGGGTCAGCAGGTGACGATCACACAGCCAAATGGAGGGAGCGCATCTTACTACGCCTACGGAAACCTCTTCAAAACACAAAACTATTTTACCGAAGAGTGGAATGCAACCTCTCCGACCTACGAATGGTACGATGTCAATGGTAATGCATTCGATGGCATCGATCGGTCAACCGCGCGCTATCAGCACGAGCCATTCGGCCCATTGGAGGTTTCAAACAACTTCTACGATGCAGCTCCGTACGAAGGCGAGCTGACGTCCAAGACGGATGCGCTTGGCGTCTCAACGACGTATACGTATGACGCGCTCGACCGCATGGCCGGTATCTCCTTTAGCGATGGGGTGACGCCTTCACGGAACTACACGTACGATCCGGACGGACGGACTGCGGCGGTAAGCTCTTCCGTCTACGGTACCGAATCCTACCAGTACGACGCAGATGGCAGAGAAACGCAGCACATCGAGGGAGGTGGCGGTGGCGTCAGTTCGCCGGCGACCGTCACATACGGATACTATCCCAACGGGTGGCGCGCTAACCTTTCGATCTCGTCGTCGTCTCTGACGCAACAGAACCAATTCGCGTACAGCTACCGAAACGACGGCGCACGAACGACCCTTGCGGTCGCGGGGTATTCGACGCCATTCTCGTGGACCTACACGAATGCCGGACGGGAGCTGACCCAAAGCGATCCGCTAACGGGAACGGTGGCGCCTGCCGTGGGGTCATACGCCAACGCATTCACTTTCGTGCCGCGCTCGTCTACCTACGATGCCTACGGGCAATTGAGCTCCCTCACCCTTCCGAATACGGGCGGTTACACCGGCATCACACACGATACGGAGGGCGAGATAACCGGGGCAACGATCGCGCTACCGACGGAACAGCTCCCGGAGCAGTCAAGCCAGGAGTACAATGGCGAGTCTACCTATCCGACGTCTATTTCGGAATCATACGATGTCCGGGGCGAGCTAAGCTCCGAGAACGTCTACTCATTGCCGGAGCCGAACGGGTATCCCGACACCACGATCGCGCATTGCTATGGGGGCACCCCGCCTTACGGCGGCTGTCTTACCGGTGTCGTTGATCCTTTCACCGGAGCCGACGCGGTCGGTGCGACGGTGACGATCGGCGTCGATACCTCAATCTATGCGTGCAAGTCGATAAGCGGGGTGACCGAGCGCGATGGGTGGACTTTCGATGCGGACGGCAGGCAATCGACGCAGGCAGCCGTTAGCGGCACTGATCCCTCGTGCGACGTCGAGTCAAGCGCGCTCGTCGAGCAACGGACATACGACGCCGAAGATCATGTCATCTCGGACCAATGCGGTTATGCTGGCGCCAACGGCACCAACCGCGGCTGCGTCTCGCTTGCAACGTGTACCGTTTCATGCGGTTCAAACACGGTGGCAACCGGCTACACGGCAACGATGGGGTATGATGCTAACGGGCGGCTCCGACTTGTGAACTCGACGTATACCGAGCACTGGGATGGCGACGATCTCTTATTTGTAACCGATTCCTCAGGGAACGTAGATCAGGTCAACATCGAAAAATTGGGCGCTATCGTATTGCAGCCGGCCGGCGACCAACACCTCGTCGTTCTTGACCGCGACTACGGCGCATCCGAAGTAGCTATCCATATGTCGGCGGTCGGAGGGACGCTCTTTGCGGGGGTATTGTCGAGTTGGGCTTGGGGAATCGCCCCCGACCGGTGGGACACGGCCTATCCGTCGATCGTCACGGCGGGAAACCTCCAGGGATGTTTGCCAGCCTGCGGCGCTTATTCGCCTACGTTGCTAACCTCCGGTGTTGACGACACCATGCTCTTCGATTCTACTAGGATCGACGGTTACTTCGTGTCGGGCATCACGGTTCAGGGCGCACGAGCGTACGACCCGAACACCCAGCAATGGACTTCGCCGGATCCCTACAAGGGCGACGTTAATGACCCGAATTCGCAGCGCCCCTACATGTGGAACAACAACAACCCAATCGTATACAGTGACCCAAGTGGTTATTGTCTCGAGGATCTGTGCGTTGGCGAGACGGCTGCCGCAGTCGGCCTTGTGGAGGTTTTCGCCGCGGCAATAGGCGCGCTGAGCACATGGTCACACAACCTGCCAGATATACGAGGTGCGCTATTCAGAAGAGGAGGAAAGACATCTCCCGCGCAGCGCAGGAGGATCATTGATTCAAAAGGCTTGAAATGCACCTATTGTCATCGGCAAACTAATCCCCAGCATGACCCTGACGATGGGACATCCCTAGAAATAGATCACGAAGTCTCTCATAAGAACGGCGGCAGCAATGGAGATGATAATAAGGTGCCATCCTGCCGCGAATGCAACAATCAAAAAGGTCCGATGAACGGTGATGAGTACAGGGAGCAGTTCCCGCAGGGGTCACAAACGCAGGGGCAGCAGACACAGGGTTCGCAGGGCGGAGACTCAGGTGGGAATGCGACTTCGACCGACGACAGCCCGCAGAAGCAGAACAATTGAGGTTGTAAGATGGTAGAGCAGCGCGCAGCCAGGCACGACCAGCAAAGGGTAGTCTTTCCCTTTGACGAAGGCGCCGAAATACTGTGGTGCGACAAGCTTTTATCTGACAAATACCGCGTCGACAACATCCCCCTCTTCGCCTATGGTGTTAGCGTCGGAGATGTCATCTCAACCAAGCGCGTGGACGGCGATGATAGGCCTTACTTCAACTCCCTCATAGAGCGATCCGGCAATAAGACGTGCCGTGTGACGGTGGGTGAGGGCATGTCCGGAATCGCGGACGTTCTCGAGCGACTTTCTGAGTTGGCTAAGCTCGCATCTGGAATCGAGCGTTACGGTAGGGATTACGTTGCCTTTAATTTTCCCCCCAGTTGTGATCTGGACTATATCGAGGCGCGGCTTAACGACGGTGAGGATAAGGGCTACTGGGACTGGGAGTTGAGCTCCGCGTTGCCGTCTAGTCATGATGCCGACATCGGCTCTGGGGGCACGGACACAGAAAAGGACTGACGCCAATTGCCTCGGACGTAGGATTGAGAGGACGGTCCGCCCAAAAAAGGGGGCCCGAGTGATCGGGCCCCTCTCTTCATTTGCGAAATTCGGTTTCGCTAGGGTAATGGGAACGGCGAGTCGGGATCGCCGGCTTTGACCACATATGGATCGTACGGATCGGTTGAGGCGATCCCCGCCAACTGGAGCGGGCTGAGCTGAGGTATCGTCATTCCGAACGCCGTGTCGGCCGTCGAGATGAACTGATTCGCGATGATCGCGTAACCGAGATTCGAGGGATGCAGTCCGTCCCAGCTCACCAGTCCGCCGCCGAACTGCGGGCTGAGCGGCGCGGGGAAACCGCCGACCGTGTAGCCGGCTTGCGAGGCTTGGGTGAATAGCGCATTGATCGGCACCAGCGCGACGCTGCTTCCGAATGAGGACGCGACTTCGTCGATCGCCTCGGCACGCTCGGACGGAATGCTAGCGGCTTTAATGAGGGGGGATCGCACCTTTTCGGCGGGGATTTCGATCAATGCTGCGATTAGCACGAAGACCGCAGAGCGCGATCTGCGCCCAGTGAAAGGGTGGCCGCAGCTGCTCGGTGGCGCTGTTTTTAGTGAGTTCGCTTTAGGTTCGGGAAATGAAACGGCCCATACTCACCCTTCTCGTGTGTAGCGTTTTGGCCGCTGCAACAATTGATCTTTGTAAACGCCGGCTGAAAATTGACCCACCTACCCGTCAGATCGCCGGTTTAATTTTGACCCACTTTGGCCGCGGTTTTTGCCGCCGGCAGTTTGATTCCCGCCTTTTTGCGCTCGCGTAATCTGAAGCTCTCGCCGGTGATCATCGCGATGTGCGCGTGATGTAGTAGGCGATCGAGCATCGCAGCGGTCATAGTCGCGTCGCCGGCGAATGCTGTATCCCACTGCGCGAACGGAAGATTGCTCGTTATGATTACCGATC